>Ga0210044_10001831_pt1 | contig 32297 bp, 31 predicted proteins | sample CryGey13umfilter_2_FD_183959 | JGI IMG/M metagenome (GOLD analysis project Ga0210044, IMG submission 183959) | Groundwater microbial communities from aquifer in Utah, USA - Crystal Geyser 4/9/14 3 um filter (SPAdes) (version 2) | ecosystem: Environmental > Aquatic > Deep subsurface >...
ATCTTTTATTTTTTAGAAATAAAAGGAAAGGCCTTTTTGCAATTCTAATTGCAAATGTCATATCCTTCCCGCTATTTTATTTATGGTCTACATGGGTTAGTTTAAATATGGAAGGCTTAGGAATTATTCTTTTTACTTATATTATTGGTGAAATTTCTGTGATAATTATAGAGGCAATTCTTATAAAATTAATCTTAAAAAATGAGATTAAATTTATGGCATCTTTTATTGCATCTCTGATTTTAAATATTCTTTCTTTGATAGGAGGAAGTATATTTTTAACATTTTTTGCTTAAACCTTAATCGATGAATAAGTTTTATATTACAACTCCAATCTATTACGTCAATGACAGGCCGCATATCGGCCATGCTTACACAACCTGCGCGGCTGATGTTTTAGCGCGTTGGCATAAAGCAAAAGGCGAGAAAACTTTTTTCCTGACGGGCACTGACGAGCACGGCATTAAAGTTCAGCAGGCGGCCGACAAGAGCGGCAAAAACGTCCAAGATTTTGTTGACGAAAACGCGCAGACTTTCAAAGACGCCTGGCAGAAATTAAATGTCCAATATGATAATTTTTTGCGCACGACCGACGAGAAACATATAAAAGCGGTGCAGGCGGCGGTGCAGGCGCTTTATGACAAAGGATTTATTTACAAAGGCCAGTACGAAGGCCTTTATTGTGTCAGCTGCGAGCAGTATAAATTTGAGGATGACTTGATTGACGGCAAATGCCGGGAGCACAATGAAAAGCCGGTTTTAATGAAAGAAGAAAGCTATTTTTTCAAACTTTCGCAATTTGAAAAAATTCTGGAGGAAAAAATTTCTTCGGATGAGCTGAAAATCGAGCCGCCCGAGCGAAAAAATGAAGTTTTGACTTTTTTGAAAAGCGGGTTAAAAGATATCTCAATTTCCCGCAAAAACGTCAAATGGGGGATTTCTTTGCCGTTTGAGAGCAGCCAGACCATTTATGTCTGGATTGACGCGTTTTTGAATTATCTGACGGGTTTGGGATGGGACGGAGAAAATAAAATCCCCCCTACCCCCCCTTTAAAAAGGGGGGAAGGCTGGGGGGATTTCTGGCCGCCAGATGTTCAATTAATGTCAAAAGATATTTTGCGGGTGCATGCGACGATTTGGACGGCTTTGCTCCTAGCCCTTGAATTGCCCTTGCCCAAAGAAATTTACGTGCACGGTTATTTTACGATTGGGAGCCAGAAAATGTCAAAATCTATGGGCAATGTTATCTGGCCAGAGGATTTGGTGCAAAAATTCGGTGGAGACGGAGCCAGGTATCTTATAATGTCGTCTTTGGCCTGGGGCCAGGACGGCGACGTGACTCGGGAAAGATTTACGGAAAAATATAACGCCGATCTGGCCAATGGCTTGGGAAACTTAATTTCTCGGGTAGCGAAATTAAGTCAAAATGCAAAAATCAAAAATCAAAATGACAGTGCAAAATTAAAAAATGATAAAATTCAAAAACTTTTTGGCGAATTAAAATTCAAAGAAATTCTGGACGAGATTTGGGGCCAGATCGCCTGGGCGAATAAATATATTGAGGAGAAAAAATTATGGGAATTGGTCAAAAGCGATCCCGAAGAAGGCAAAAAAGTCCTGGGAGAATTGTTGGGTTTGATATCCGAGATCGGCGAGGAGCTCGCCCCATTTATGCCCGCCACATCGGAGAAAATAAAAGAAATTTTAGCCAGCGGGAAAATTGAGCTATTGTTTCCCCGTTTCTAGCAATGGAAATAACTTTTTCCGAAAATTTAAAAGAAAGATATAAAAACGTTAATTTGGGAACTTTGATTGTCAGAGACGTCCAGAACAAAGAATTTGACGAGCGGTTGGATAAAGAAAAAAGAATAGTTGAGCAATATATTATGGATAATTATAAAGAACCTGATAACGTCAAGCGCATTCGCGAATACAATGATTTTTATTTTGAATTTGGCGAAACTTTCCCGGTCAAATATCAGATAAAGTCAATTCTGGAAGGCAAACAGATTCCCAGCATTTCCTGCCTGGTTGAAGCAATGTTTATGACCGAGCTCAAACATATATGTCTCATGGCCGGGCATGACCTGGACGCGATTCAGGGAGACCTGGTTCTAGACATTGCGCAGGAGGGCGAAATGTATATAAAAATAAACGACGAAAAGCAGGAATTGAAAAAAGATGATATTGTCCTGCGAGACGGGATGGGAATTATTGCCAGTGTTCTCTACGGCCCGGACAACCGGACAAAAATCATCCCCATTTCAAAAAATATCATTTATATGGCTTATTTTACTTTCGCGGTGACGAGGTCCGAAATAATCATAGTCATGGCTGACCTGGCCAAATACTTGAGGATTTGTGAATGCCCGCATGCCAATATTGAGAGAATGAAAATTTATTAGTTTGTTTTGATGTTTGTTTAAAAAAGAGCCCCGAAAGGGGTTTTTTGACTTCGCGCATTTTTACGCTGCAGCGTAAAAATGCGCACTTTATTCTTAAAATCTGTTCTTTTTATTTAGTTTCGTTATTGAACCTATCGGTGACAGCCGTCCAGTCAATTGCTTTAAAAAACGCATTGATGTAGTCCGGCCGCTTGACGCCATAGTCGGTCATATAGGCGTGTTCAAAAACGTCCATAACCAAAAGCGGGACTGCGCCGGCCAGATGGCCGACATCGTGCTCTCCAATCCAGACGTTGAAAAGGCGGTCCGATATCCTGTCAAAATACAATATCACCCAGCCCACGCCGCGCATCGCCCCCATGGCTTTGAAATCTTTTTCAAAATTAACAAAGCTGCCCAGGAAATTTTCTTCAAGTTTTTTGAAGAACTCCGAATTTTTGTCCAGTTCAGTGCCGCCTTTTATAATATTGGCAAAATAATATTCGTGCAGCCGCATCCCGTTGAATTCCCAGCCAAAGCGCCTGTTGAGCTCGTTATATTCGGGCGTGCCGAATTTATCTTCTTTCTCGGCCGCCTCCAATATATCTATCAATTTATTTGTATTTGTCGCATAACCCTGATAAAGAGTAAAATGATTGTTTAAAAGTTCGTCGCTGAATCCTTTTACTTCCAACAGGTCTGTGAATTTTTTTGCTTCGTATGGCATAAGGATTGAATATTCTATAAAGATTAATCTGATTATAGCATTTGCCTTATATTTTTAAAATAGCTATAATTTTGTTATGCCCGGTGCTACAACTTTGATAATCTTTTATGTTTATGTTAATTGACACTCACGCCCATGTAAATTTCGTTGCTTACAAAGACGATGGTGACGAAGTGATAAAAAGAGCGCTTCAAAATAACGTCTGGCTGATAAATGTTGGTTCCCAATATGACACCAGCTGTCGCTCTGTCCAATATGCGCAGAAATATCCAGAAGGCGTTTATGCCTCTGTGGCCTTGCACCCGATTCATTTGAAAGGCAGAAAAATAAGAGCAGAAGTAGATCCATATGAGCTGATAGAGTTTGAGACGCAGGAGGAAAAATTTGATTTTAAAAAATATAAAGAACTGGCTCAAAATCCAAAAGTGGTGGCGATTGGCGAAACCGGATTAGACTATTATCATTTAAAATCAGAACCGCCGGAGGAAATTGATAAAATCAAGAACTTGCAAAAAGAGGTCTTTTTGCAGCATTTAAAAATAGCAGACGAGCTCGCCAAGCCCTTGATTATTCATTGCCGGGAAGCGCAGCGGGATACCTTAGAGATATTAAAAAGTTTCCAGAGTTTATTGCCTGAGCGGAGCGACGAAGTCGCGAAGTCGAAGACTAATGTAGTAGGTCCTTCGATAAGCTCAGGGAATAAACTTCGCGGCGTCATTCATTCCTTTTCCGGCCGATGGAGCCAGGCCGAGCAATATCTTGAAATGGGTTTTTATTTAAGCTTTAATGGAATTGTCACTTTTGCCCGGGATTATGATAAAGTGATACTAAATATGCCGCTGGAACGTTTATTGATTGAAACTGATTGTCCTTATTTGACGCCGATACCTTTCAGGGGTAAAAGGAACGAGCCTTTATATGTAAAATATGTGGCGGAAAAAATTGCAGAGATGCGGGGGATAAGTTTTGATGAAGTGGCAAGAGTGACAACGGAGAATGCGAGAAAATTATTTAATATTTGACTTATCGCTAATCACTGACCACTAATCACTAATCACTTTTTCTATGCTTGAGATTAAAAAATACGGCGAACCTATTTTAAGAAAAAAAACCCAACTCGTTGGAGAGGTTGATGACGAAATTAGAAAACTGGTCAGTTTTTTGGTCCAAGCAATGTATCAGAATAAAGGTGCGGGCCTGGCAGCTAATCAAATCGGCCTGGATTTGAATATGGCGGTTATTGATACGGGCAACGGGGTGAAAGTTTTAATTAATCCTAAAATTATATCAAGCAGCGGCGAAATCACTGACGAAGAAGGCTGTTTGAGCCTGCCCGGCATATTTTTTAAAATTAAGCGGCCAGAAAATATTGAAGTTGAGGCTTTAGACAAATTCGGCAAGATTCAAAAGATAAAAGCCCAGAGGCTGGAAGCCCGGGCAATTTGCCATGAGGTTGACCATTTAAACGGGAAATTAATTATTGATAGAATTGGTTTTTGGCAGAGGTTGAGGTATAAATTAGGATTATAATTTTTGCGATTACATATCTTACGATCGTGAGATATGTAATCGTATGGATTGCGAATTAATTTTTTGAAAAAGAAAAGGGCATTTGTTACCCAAGCTGGGGAGAATACAGGGGGGCTCAAAAACAAGAACAGTAATAGAACTAGTATGATGATTATTTGACGGATTTTTTTGTCACGGTGATTGATTTTGTCGATTCGGTTTTCGTAATCTCGATCAGCCTTTTCTGAATTTTTGATCATTCTAAGAATCTTATTCATTTCCCCTTTATTTAAAAAGAACGATTTTTATAACCATCCTCCCAAAATTACAACTCCCAGCGCCATCAAAATTACTCCGGCAATTAAATGCAGAAGCCGGAGTTTATTTTTTCTCCATTGTTCGGCTTTTTCCGGCGGCAGGCCAAAATACATTGCGACAACGACAATTGACATCGGCAAAATGAAAATCAGATTATAGACAACCATATAAAGAAGGCCCTTGAGAAATGTTGCTCTGGCCGCTATCATTCCTAAAACGACAATATAAGGGCCGGAAAGACAGGGAAGCAGAAATAAACTTATTAGCAGTCCGATAGTAAACGCGCCCCAGGGGCTGGCCACGCCGGTAATTAGTTTTTTCATTTTTGGCCGCCAGCGCTGGGGGACTTCCATAATAAAACCGCCCCCGCCGTACCAGAAATAATCTTTGACATTGAGCAGTCCGAAAATAATGGAAACCGCGCCGATGATTTTATAAAAATAACCCGAAAAAACAAGGGTATGCGACCTGATGAAAGTTAGCGCGCCGATGCCCATTAAAAAATAGGCGACATATACTGCGGCAACGAAACTAAACCCGGTTAGCAAGGCCTTTTTTCTTTGCCCCTCAATCAGCATGGAAGCCATCAATAGTATTAAAATAGAAAGCGCGCAGGGATTTATGGCGTCAACCGCCGCGCCGCAGACAATGGCAAACGGCGTCAAATTAAATGAAGCGACGCTGGTTTTACAAACCGCTTCCTGGGCAAAAGAAATATTTGGCAATAAAAAAACAGTCGCCAGGGCGATAATCAGAAACAGCAGGATAAAATTTAGTTTTTTAGTATTCATGTTTTATATAATAATCTAAAGTTGACCCCCACACTTAATGAAAAATAGCGCTTAAGCGCAAATTTATTATATCTTAGCAGATATTTTTTTACCAGTAAAGAATTTAAATTTTTTGATTTTTGCTTATTTTCTCAAAAATTTTCGTTAAGTGTGGGGGTTGAAAAAAAAGCAAAATTAAGATAGAATAAGGGCATGGATGAAAAATACGACCACCAAAAAATCGAACAAAAATGGCAGAAGTTCTGGGATGAAAATCAGCAGCTTTTTGCGGCTGACGAAAAAAGTGACGCAGAAAAAAAATATATTTTGGATATGTTTCCTTATCCTTCAGCCGACGGTCTGCACGCCGGTCATGTTGAAAGCTATACGGCCACAGACATTGTTTCTCGTTATTTGAGGATGAAAGGAAAGAATGTTCTGCATCCGCAGGGTTGGGACGCTTTTGGTTTGCCGGCGGAAAACTTTGCCATAAAAACAAAAACTCACCCTTCAATTACAACTCAAAAATCCATTGCTACTTTCAAGCGCCAGATGAAAATGCTCGGGCTTTCTTATGACTGGTCGCGGGAGATTGATTCGTCAAATCAGGAATATTATAAATGGACGCAATGGTTTTTTTTGCTGTTTTATAAAAATGGCCTGGCTTATCGGGGCATAGCAAAAGTCAATTGGTGCCCGAGTTGCCAGACAGTTTTGGCAAACGAACAGGCCGAGGGCGGGGTTTGCGAACGTTGCGGTACTCAGGTTGTCCAAAAAGATCTGGAGCAGTGGTTTTTTAAAATCACGGATTTTATCGAGGATAGGCCCTCCTTCGCCAAGGCTACGGACGGGCGAAGAAAAACTTCTGGTTTGATTTCCGGCCTTGATAAAATCGACTGGCCGGAACATACCAAAGCGGCGCAGAAAAACTGGATAGGGAAGTCCGAAGGCGCGGAGTTTCAAATGGGAATTTCCGGCATAGACAAAAAGCTTGGTGTTTTCACCACGCGCCTGGACACGGTTTTTGGTATGACCTTTGCGCTTATTGCGCCGGAGCATCAGTTGGTGCAAGAGTTAAAAGATAAAATTGCTAACTGGCCGGAAGTTGAAAAATATATCGTTGAAACCAAAAAGAAGTCGGAACTTCAGCGCATCACCGAGGTTAAAGAAAAAACCGGCGTTGAGCTTGAGGGCGTAAAAATTTTAAATCCTTTCACTAAAAAAGAAATGCCGCTTTTTGCTTCGGATTTTATTTTGGCGCATTACGGCACCGGAGCTGTCATGGCGGTGCCGGGGCACGACCAGCGGGATTATGAATTTGCCAAGAAATTTAATTTGCCGATTGTTGAAGTTATTAAAAGCAAGATAGGGAAATCGTCAATTGAAAAAGAGGCGTTTTTGGATGATGGAATTTTGATAAATTCAGAAGATAATGATGGATTAACTTCTGAGGAGGCGCGCAAGGAACTGACTATCTGGCTTGATAAAAATAAAATCGGCAAAAAAACCATAAATTATAAACTCCGTGACTGGCTGATTTCGCGCCAGCGCTATTGGGGTGCCCCAATTCCAATAATTTATTGTGATTCTTGCGGCGCAGTCCCGGTCCCAGAAAAAGATTTGCCCGTTTTGCTGCCCGATGACGTTGATTTTATGCCGACAGGCGAATCCCCTCTCGCGCGTTCAAAAAAATTCCAGGATGTGAAATGTCCGAAATGCGGGGCAAAAGCTAAAAGAGAATCCGATACTATGGACACTTTCGTCTGTTCTTCCTGGTATTATTTCAGATACGCGGACCCGCATAACGAAAAAGAATTCGTCGCCAAAGAGAAAATAAAAAAGTGGCTGCCGGTTGATTTGTATGTCGGGGGAGCCGAACATACAGTTTTGCATCTTTTGTATTCCAGATTTTTTACAAAAGTCTTGCATAATCTTAAGCTTATTGATTTTGACGAGCCGTTTTTAAAAATGCGGCATCAGGGAATTGTTTTGGCCCAAGACGGCCAAAAAATGTCAAAATCGCTGGGCAATGTAATAAATCCCGATGATGTTGTCGCCCAATTTGGCGCCGATGCCCTGCGGATGTTTGAAATGTTTATGGGGCCGCTGGAAGATTCAAAAAAATGGGATACGAAAGGAATCATTGGAATTTATAGATTTTTGGAGAGAACATGGAATTTTATATCAAAAATCAAAAATCAAAAATCAAAGACACAAATAAAAAATCAAAAATTAGAAAATCGTATTCATAAAACCATTAAAAAGGTCACAGAAGATATAGAGATGTTAAAGTTTAACACCGCAATTTCATCGATGATGATTTTGATTAACGAGTTTGCAAAAGAAGAAGAAATTGCGCAAGAAGATTTTGAAACTTTTTTGAAACTTTTATCGCCTTTTGCGCCGCATATTGCCGAAGAGATATGGCAGCAGTTGGGACATAACAAGAGTGTATTTACCGAAAAATGGCCCCAATTCGATAAAAATCTGGTCAAAGACGAAACAATAGAATTAGTCATCCAAATCAACGGCAAAGTGCGCGACAAAATTGAGGTCGCCGCGGATATTTTCGAAGAAGAAGCCAAAAAAATCGCGCTGGCCAGCGAAAAAATCAAAACTATTTTATCCGGCCAGGAACCGAAAAAAGTGATTTTTGTGAGAGGGAGATTAATTAATATAGTAATATAAAATTTTATGTGCGGGATTGTTGGGTATCTGGGCAAACAGCAGGCTGCGCCGATACTTTTGGAGGGGTTGAAGCGCCTGGAATACCGCGGTTATGACAGCTGCGGTTTGGCGGTTTTGCGAAAGAAAAACAAAATTCAAGCGTTCAAATCCGTCGGCCGGATTTCGGAGCTGGAAAAGAAAATTGGCAATAAAAAATTAATCGGATTTATAGGCTGCGGCCATACCCGTTGGGCAACTCACGGCGCACCGACAGAAAAAAACGCTCATCCGCATTCTGACTGCCAAGGAAAAATCTGGCTGGTGCACAACGGCATTATTGAAAATTATCAGGAGTTAAAGAATAAATTAGAAAAACTCGGTCATAAATTTAAATCCCAAACCGATACCGAGGTTCTGGCACATTTGATTGAAGAGGAGCAAAAAAAAGAAAAAAAACTGGAAGAGGCGGTGATCTCTGCCTTGAAAAAAGCGAGAGGCACTTTTGGATTGGTGGTTATATCTGGAAACGAACCGAATAAAATGGTGGCGGCCCGCCAGAGCAGTCCGCTTTTGATCGGAGTCGGCAGCGGAGAATATCTAGTTGCTTCGGACGCCTCGGCCATCGTCACCCACACCAAAAAAGTTGTCTATTTGGACGACGGAGAGATTGGCGTGATAAATGGCGATGGGTTAAGGATTTTGAATTTAGACAATAGAGAAGTGGCCAAAAAGATCCAGGAAATTGATTGGAATATTGAAAAAGTGCAAAAAGAGGGATACGCCCATTTTATGCTCAAAGAAATTTTTGAGCAGCCTTCTGCCTTGGAAAATTCTTTGCGGGGGAGAGTTATTGAAGAAGAAGGATTGGCAAAATTGGGCGGCATTGAAGGCGTTGAAAATAAATTGAAAAAAATTGACAGGCTGATTATTGTTGCCTGCGGCACGGCTTATCTGGCTGGGCAAGTCGGCGAATACATGCTGGAAGAGTACGCCGGCATTCCCACTGAAGTTGAATATGCCTCGGAGTTTCGCTACCGAAAACCGATTTTAAATAAAAAAACCGCTCTGCTTTGCATTTCCCAGTCCGGCGAAACGGCGGACACGTTGGCCGCCCTGCAGGAAGCAAAAAGAAAAGGGGCGATGACTTTGGGAATAGTCAATGTCGTCGGTTCCTCAATTGCGCGCCAGACCGATGCGGGAATTTATAATCACATCGGCCCGGAAATCGGCGTTGCCTCCACTAAGGCTTTTACTTCTCAGCTTTGCGTTCTGGCGCTCTTAACTTTGTTTTTGGCCAGGCAGAGGCAGATGTCGTATGTCATGGGGCAGAGGATTGCCAGGGAGATTAAACAAATGCCTGAACTGACAAAGCAGGTTCTAGCCGAGTCGTCCAAAATCAGAAAGCTGGCAAAAAAATATTGCGCATTCGAAGATTTTTTCTTTCTCGGCAGAAAATACAATTTCCCGATTGCCATAGAAGGAGCCCTGAAACTAAAAGAGGTTTCCTATATTCATGCCGAAGGCTACGGAGCGGGCGAAATGAAACACGGCCCGATCGCTTTGGTTGGTAAAGACTTTGTTACTTTTGCTCTCGCGCCTCAAGACAGCGTTTATCATAAAATGATTTCCAATATCCAGGAAATAAAAGCCAGGCAGGGACCACTGATAGCATTGACAACCAAGGGGAATAATGAAATAAAAAAGATGACTCGTGATATAATTTATATACCCAAGACAATAGAAATGCTGACGCCGATTTTATCCGTTATACCGCTGCAGCTTTTTGCATATTATGCCGCATTATTCAGGCGCTGCGACATTGATAAGCCAAAAAATTTGGCTAAATCGGTGACAGTGGAATAAATTTTATGCCAGGTAGTGAAAATTCGACTGTTGCCTGGCAGCCAAATATTTTAATTGTCGAATTTCTACTACCTGGTATGAATATCATTAAAGTCGACCCCGAAAACATGAGAGCTTCGCTATACGGTTTGCAAAAAGCGGCGGAATTTATTTTGCGCGGCGGAGTGGTTGTGGTGCCGACCGACACCGTTTACGGCCTGGCGGCTGACGCCACTAATCCAGATGCAGTGATGCGACTTTTTAGAATAAAAAAAAGACCGCATACAAAACCCGTGCCGGTCATTATCCGCGATATGGAAATGGCAAAAAATTTGGCTTATATTGATAAAAGACTTGAACGGATTTTAAATCTTGTCTGGCCGGGCGCCATAACCATTATTTTGCAAAAAAAAGCCGATTTGCCCGAGCTTGTGACAGCGGGCAAACGGACTATTGGTCTGCGGCTTCCCGATTATAAAATGATTCATTATTTGCTTGAGACCGTTGCTAAACCCATGACCGCCACATCGGCCAATATTTCGGGAGAGGAGCCGTCAATTGATGCAGAAGAAGTTGCCGGTCAGTTTCGTAAAGAATTTTATCGGCCTGACCTTATTTTGGATGCGGGCAAGCTTAAGTTTTCGGAGCCTTCAACCGTTCTTGATTTGGCGGCTCCGGAACCAAAAATTATCAGAATCGGGCCGGTTAATCCAAAAAAGCTAATGGAGATACTTTCAGTATAATTTTATGAATCTTGATTATCAAATCTTTCAGCTAATAAATAGTTTAGCTGGGCATTACAAATGGCTGGATGATGTCGGGATATTTTTTGCCGCTTATTCGCAATATTTTTTGGGAGGGGGAATTGTGGCTTGGACGTTATTAAAAGACAGAATGAATTTTTGGAAGAATTTTAAGATTACCGCTTATTTTTTTGCCACGGCCATTGTTTCCCGTTTTATTTTTGGCGAGATTATAAAACGGCTGGTAGCCAGGCCGCGGCCATTTGAGTTTCATCAAGTGACGCAACTGATTCCCGAAGATTTGCATATGTCATTCCCTTCCGGCCACATAACTTTTTTCTTCGCTTTTTCCACGGCGGTCTATTTTTATAATAAAAAAGCGGGCCTAATTTGTTATGCCGTGAGTTTTTTAATGGGGCTGGCCAGAATTTATACAGGCGTCCATTATCCGGCCGATATTCTGGGCGGAATGGCTTTGGGATTTTTGGTGGGATGGGGGATGTGGAAAATAAGTAAAAAATTTATAGAAGCTCCGCAACAAAAGTTATAAGCTGAACTTTTAAAGCAAAATCCCGCAAGAATTACGGGATTTTGCTTTTGTGTGCCCGAGGAGGGAGTTGAACCCTCATGAGCGTGAGCTCATACGATTTTGAGTCGTGCGCACTCAACCGCTAGATTCATTTGTCTCTAATTCTTGTATATTTGCGCCTTTTTTCCTTAGAGATTAATTTTAAAATCTTTTTGGCAATATCTCGCTTTCTTTTTAGGCAGGGGACATTTTTATCATAATAAATCCAAGAAAGTAATTTTGTCGATTCTTTTTTGCCGAATTTTAGGTGCCACATTCTTGCTGTTTGGTATGACCTGTAAATTTTTGCCTGAGCGGTATGTCCTTTTATATGGATGAGTTTAAAAATATTTTCTCTTATCCACTCTATATGGGTTTTGCTAGCGGACATAAATCTGACCCATAAACGAGTATAAATATATTTCGGATTTTTAAATGTATTATAGTAATCTTTATAGGTTGTAATTGTGCCATCGCCATCGAGATGCCCTCTTAAAAAATCACGAAAATATTTACTTGGCAATTTGATTTTGCCAATAGTATATGTTTTATTAGGAAATAATCCTATTTTAATCAACCAGCGGTAGAATTGAACATTGCCAAATTGGACTCTATAGGAAGGTTTCTTGCCCCAACCGTCATTTTTTGAGCGGGCGATACGATTTGATAATTTTAAGCATTTCTTAAAAGTTCGTAATTGAGAAACTTCAGAAGACCTCATTGTCATATGGCGTCCGTCACCGGATAGATTTCCGTCGGTAACAAGCAGGCCTACTGCATAAGCGATTTTTGATGACCATTTAAATTCTTTTTTAGGTAATTTTAACCTTGTCATTTAAGGAGTGCCCAGGGAGAGATTTGAACTCTCACGGCCTTGCGGCCAGTGGATTTTGAGTCCACACTGTCTGCCAATTCCAGCACCCGGGCTTAATTTCATTCTATGTTGATATGCACCATTTGTCAATTTTGAAAAATTGATTTATAATTAATATAAATGGCAAAAATAATTGCATTTATTAACCAAAAAGGAGGGGTGGGGAAAACGACTTCGGCAGTGAATTTAGCTGGCTATTTGGCGGCGCTGGGAAAATATGTCTTACTGGTTGATTTGGACCCGCAGGCCAATGCCACTTCGGGCCTTGGTTTTGAGCCGGAAAGCCTGGAAAAAAGTCTTTATCATAGTTTGATTGGTCAAGTCCCTCCCCAGGAACTTATAAAAAAAACCAATCTTTTTGGTTATGAATTAATTCCTGCTTCCGGCGATCTGGCCGGCGCAGCCGTTGAATTAGTGCCGGTCCAGGACAGGGAATTTCGGCTTTGGAACATACTCCATCAAGTGAGAACAAACTATGATTATGTTATAATTGATTCGCCGCCAAGCCTGGGTCTTTTAACAATCAACGGCCTTGTCGCGGCTGATGAAATAATTATTCCGGTGCAAACAGAATATTATGCGCTTGAGGGATTGGGCCAGCTTTTAAAAACCGTCAATTTGGTTCAGGAAAATCTTGGCAAAGATTTGAAAATCAAAGGCGCGCTTTTAACGATGTATGATAAGCGCAATAAGCTTTCCCGGCGGGTTGCCAAAGAAGTCAGGTTGCATTTTCCCGGTTATGTTTTTGAGACGCAGATTCCGCGCTGCATTCGCTTGGGTGAAGCACCGAGTTTTGGCAAGACAATTCTGCAGTATGACGCTTCTTCGCACGGCGGCAAAGCCTACAGACAATTAGCAGAGGAAATATTAAAAATGGAAGAAAAATAAATAACTAACGTAAAAATATGGCAATCATCGGCAAAGGCCTTCATTCCTTAATTCCTCCAAAATCACAAACCGAGGAAGTTTCTTTTCCTAAGGTTTCTCAGCCATTGCGGGTAAAAAAAGAAAGCGTTTTTAATATTGAAACAAACAAAATCAGTCCCAATCCGATGCAGCCGCGCCAGGAAATGGATAGGGATGATTTATCGGAACTGGCCGATTCAATTAAGGAGCACGGGATTTTACAGCCTTTGATTGTGACAAAAACCGTCAGGGATTTGGCCAAAGGGCAGGACGTTGAGTATGCTTTAATTGCAGGACACAGGCGTTGGGCAGCAGCCAGAATGCTCGGGCTGCCGCACGTACCTGCCATAATCAGAGATTCAACCGAGCAGCAGAGATTGGAATTGGCTTTGGTAGAAAATTTGCAAAGGGCCGATTTAAACGCTCTTGACAAGGCAAATGCTTTCAAACGCTTGCACGATGAATTTGATTTAACTCATCAGGAAATTGCCCAAAAAGTCGGCAAAAGCAGAGAAGTGGTGACCAATACCATGCGCTTGCTCTCTTTACCTCAAGAAATTCAAGAGGGATTGCGTAGCAACAAAATTTCTGAAGGCCACGCTAAGATGCTTGCCGGTGTAAAAAGCCCGCAGACACAGAAAGCGCTTTATGATGAAATAATTCAAAATAGCCTAAATGTTAGGCAGGTGGAACAGAGAGTAAGAGAAGTTTCCGTTTCGGCGCACAAGCGGAAAATATTTCATGACCCGGAAATAAAAAAAATCGCCGGTCAGCTGACAGGCTATTTTGGAAACAAAGTTGACATTCATCGTTCGGGCATTGGCGGCAAAGTTGTGATAAATTTTTCGGACAAAGAAGATTTGGGGAAAGTGGTGAAAAAAATTATAAAATAGCGACACCGATATACGAATTACACACGGATGACGCGGATAAATAATCCGGGTGGGCATTTCCGTGTAATGTTTGCCGGAGGCAAACTTTATGCTATCAGTGTGCTTTCCATGACACCGAAATCAATCTTTCAGCGTTTTTGATTGAAAAAAGAGCCCCGCAAAATTAAACGGGGCTTTTTACCTTTTTACGATGATTTTTGTGGCGTTTTATTTTTATTTTTGTTTTTTGCCAATGCGCCAATGCGCCAGTCGCCAATTGTATAGTTCTGATTTAAGATATTTGGTTAGTGGCATCCATGAAAGGCCTTCGGGCCGAACATAGGTTGTCGTTTGAATCTTAGTTCGGCGAATATCATTTTTGTTTACGCCGAGTATTTCAAAAATTTTCCACACTTTTATCATAGTGACCGCAGGGAAATACTTAGAATTGTGCAGCGGGAAAATAAAATTTAATCGGCCTCGTTCACAGACCGTAAGTGAATCAATTTCGCCGTTAGCAATTAGCGGTTTAAACCGTTGTTTAACGATTTCGCTAATTTGTGCGGAATTTCTGCGTTTTCCCCTTCTTAATTGTACAGATATTTTACCTTTGTCATATTCTGCTTGTTCTGCAATTGTAAGAAGGATTCTAAAGCAGTTGCTCCGGTCGGAATTTGGTGGATAAAGTAGATTTGTGTGCGGTTCGCCACGATTCCATAGTAATTTTATGTCAATTTTTTCTTCCACGGCGCCTCCTTCATTACGAAAGTAATATCTTGCGCAATTTTTCTTTACTTTCCTTTTTTTCCGCTTCAGATATTTCTGACCATGCCTTTGAACGTTCACTGTCAGCGATTCTTGTTGCTTCCCGATCCTTTAAGAATTTTTGATACATTTCTTCGTACCCGTAATAAGCCACAACCTCCTTGGTGGTAAAATGATGAGGCAATATTATTCGCACCTTCTTTTTTGGAAGTTCCCACGAGATAGATTTCTCATCTACCCTTGGAGGATGTTTTTTGGAGTTGAAACGGAATAAAGTGGGAAACACAGAGAACTCTGCGTCTAGTTCTTCGTCGGGAATATTATCCAGCAAGAACCGTCTATAATTATCAACTTCTGGTATGAAGAGAGCGTCCCTATGTATCACCAAATTGTAAAAGTCATCGTCACCTATGCGCGACCCATACCTTGGATTTAATCCGCCATTCTTATTAACGGCACTGATAAATTTCTTCCATTTTTCCACTTGGGTCACATACGGTTTTAGCTCCTCAAAAATATCTGCTTCAGGAACCTTCTCGTTAATGCAAAGTTCTTCCTTTTTCCTCGTAAGCGACGACTTACATTCAACAACCCATTTTATTAATTTCTCGGCAAGCTCCGCGTTTTCCTTGAGTTGTCCCTTTAGTCTCTCGTCATTTAATCGGCATCCGGCCTTGACGAAAATTTCTTCTTTGCCTACCCACCATATTAAAACAATTTTGCTTTCTTCAATGGTATCAGATAAGAATGAAATCTTAGCTTCATACAATTTGTTAACAGGCAATAATGCTTCTTCCTGATCAATAAATATCCCTGGAATTTCACCAGACACACCATCTCGCCCTTCTCCTAAAAAATATTTTATTGCCATACAATTCCCTCCTTTCATCGGTTTATATTCGGTTTTCAACGAACAATATTAAAATAGCACACACTGGCCTATTTTGTAAATATTTACGTCTGTTGGTTAATTTATTGCTTCCACAACACCGAAATCAATCTTTCGGTGTTTTTTATTTTTTTTATATTTTTGCATTCGGCTTTATGGACCGAAACTCCGCGGTTGAGCGTGATATATCCTTGAATCTGGTCAGGGGGCTGGGGATTGCAGCATTTGGCAAAAAAACTTAAAATTTTTGTTTCGCCTTTGATTTCGACTATTGGAGCCTGAAGTGCTTTGAGCGGTATAGGCTTTTGTTTAATTTCTTTTTGCGCCTGTTTTTGCTGGGTAGCTCTTTTAATACGTTCTGCCTTGCTTTGTTTAAACCACTCTCTGATTTTATTTTTTGCCAGGCTTGTTTTGACGATTCTAAGCCAGTCCTGCGAAGGTTTTTCTTCTTTTTTGGTCAGGATTTCCACCAATTGTCCATTTAAAAGTTGTTCATCAAGAGAAACCATCTTTCCGTCTACTTTGGCGCCTAAGCATCGGTGCCCGATAGAGGTATGGATATGATAGGCAAAATCAAGAGGGGTGGCTTCTTCGGGCAAGTCAATGACATCGCCTTTGGGAGTCAGGACAAATATCCTGTCTTTAAAAAAATCAATTTTGAGCAGCTGGAAAAAATCTTCGGAGCCCGGCGGAAATTCTTCCTGCCATTTTTGAAGGTCTTGAATCCATTTTAATTCTTTTTCCGGCGGTTTTGTCAGAAGTCTTTTGATGTAGGCTTTCAAGCCCTTTTGTTCGGAATAATACCAGTGGGCAGCGATACCATATTCTGCCTCGTGGTGCATCTCAGAAGTTTTTATTTGAAATTCGGTAATCTTGCCGTCAGGGCAAAAAACGGTGGTGTGAAGCGAGCGGTAGCCATTTGGTTTTGGCAGGGCAATATAGTCTTTGATTCTGCCAGGCAGTGGCTTCCAAAGCTTATGAATTACTCCCATTGCGCCGTAGCATTCATCAATATTTTTAACGATGATTCGCAAAGCAACCAAATCATAAATTTTATTTAAGTCCATGTCATAGCGCTGAAGCTTTCGATAAAGGCTGAAATATCGCTTGACCCGGGAGTGGATTTCTATGGGTTCGATGTCGGCTTTTTTCATCGCTTTTTCAACTATGGCCGTAATTTTTTTTAAATATTTTTCGCGTTCCTCATATTCCTCTTTTACTTGGCTGATAAGCCAGTTATATTCTTTTGGATAAACAACAGGAAATGCCAAATCTTCCAATTCGCCCGAAATTTTTCTCATGCCAAGCCTATAAGCAATAGGGGCATATATTTCCAGGGTCTCTCTGGCCAGCCTTTTTTGTTTTTCTTCGTCAAAAACACAGATTGTTTTTAGGCCAATTAGGCGATTAATTAATTTGATTATGACCACGCGAATATCTTTGGCTGTGGCTAAAAATAACTTTCTTAAGTTTTCAATGTTGCGTTGCGCCCCTTTGTGCTCAACTTTTCCGACATTGGTCACCCCTTCCACCAATGATAAAATTTCTTCTCCGAATTCTTTTTTAAGCTCTTGTCTTGTCACGTCAACCCGTTCAAGCGCTTCGTGGAGCAGGCCGGCAACCACAACGACCGTTCCCAATTTTATTTCAGACAAGGCAAAAGCAATTTCACAGCAGTGTTCAAGCAGGGTCTGGCCCGACAGTCTTTTTTTGTCTTTATAGATTTTTTGGGCATAATCAAAAACCCGCTCAATTAATTCTTGATTGAGCTGGGGATTTAGCTCGTTTATTTTTTTAATAAATTCTTCTTTCGTCATAATTTATCCTGAGCCCTTCGACTATGCTCAGGAAGGATTGACAATTAAGATTATAAGAGTATTATTGTGAATAATCAATTCTTGAAGAAGTTACTTTTTGTTTGTTCTTTTCATTTTAAATTCGGTTGAGAAAATAAATCTGCAAGAAAGGAGGAATTATTTTGAAAGAAAAAGACAAAGGAGCCAAAGAGTCAGAAGCGTCAACCCGAGAGGAAAGAGAAACCGCTCCAGAATTGGGAGCAGGAGGATTTATCAAGAATCAGCAGACCGGGGAATTTTTTCTTGTTGAAAATGAAGCAAGATGGAGCATCCCCGTCGGTCACAAGAAAAAAGCGGATCGCACCCTGAGAGAGACATTCTTTCGAGAGATGAAAGAAGAAATAGGGCTCGAGTCGGAAGAAATTATATGGCTGGAATCGTTCGGTACGGTCTTTGTGCAAAAAGACGAAAACAGTCCCAGAAAATTGTTCGAGATTTATTATATAAAAGTAGGGGCACAAACAGCCCAAAAGCTGAAGTATTCGGAAAAAGGGAAACAGCTATCTGTTTGGCTTAGGAGAGAAAAGATAGAAACGATGCCAAATTTGGATAAATTGGCTAAAGCGGCATTAAGATTATACCGAGAGAAATACGTTTCTTCCAAAATCATAGTAGGAGGTGGCTATGACAAAGAGAGGGTTTTGTCAGGGGGCGAGAACCGGCAGTTTTAAAAGATTTAATCCAAAACTTATTTTCTCAACCATTTGCCTCGCCTTAATTGCGATTAAAATAATCAATATTAATACGGGGCATTTTTATTTTTACTTTTTAGCCTCTTTATAATCGCATTCTTTATTGGAACATTTAATTTTATTTTTAATGTTTGAAACCAATAAAGAATTACATTTGGGACATAGCTTGCCGGTCGGCTTATCCCAAAGCGCAAATTTACAATCGGGCCAGCGGGAGCAGGCGTAAAATATTTTGCCGCGGCGCGTTCTTTTTTCATGAATCTGGCCCTGGCCGCATTCAGGGCAAGTCATCCCTATGGAATTGACGATACTTTCGGTATGCCGGCATTTTGGAAAATCAGAACAGGCGTAAAATCTTCCAAAACGGCTGGTGCGGATTAAAAGAGGCTTGCCGCATTTGGGACAGATTTTATCCGTCGGTTCTGGTTCCGGCTTTTGTTTTTCAACTTCTTCGTATTTTTGGGCTAAATGCCGGCTAAAAGGCTCGTAGAATTCTTTGATCACCGGCTGCCACTTTTTTTGTCCCTGGGCAATTTGGTCCAAACTTTCCTCGATCGTAGCAGTAAATTTTAAATCAACTATTTCGGGAAAATGTTCAACCAGCATATCGTTAACGGAAAAACCTATATCGGTCGGGAAAAATTTTCTCTTTTCATCTTTTTGGACATAATTTCGGTCCTGGATTGTTGAGATAATTGGTGCATAAGTTGAAGGCCGGCCGATTCCGTTTTCTTCAAGCACCTTTATCAAAGTTGCTTCGCTGTATCGGGCCGGCGGCTCGGTAAAGTGTTGTAACGACACTAATTTTATTAAATCCAGAATTTCATTTTCTTCAAGCGGCGGCAGTTCTGTTTCTTTAAATTTAATCGGGTAAACTTTTAAGAAACCATCAAATTTTAGGACCTGTCCAGTGGCGCGAAATGTATACCCCGCACCAGAAGCTTCGCTTTGGTGCAGAGCAGGATTTTTTGCCGCAATATTGATTAAAGTCGAATCAAAGACGGCTTGTGCCATTTGCGAAGCAATAAATCTTTTCCAGATTAACTCGTAGAGCTTTGAAAGATTCTCTTCCGAATGTTTTGAATAATCCAATTTTATTTTTATGGTTGAGGGCGCTGTAACATTTGGGTCGGTTGGCCTGATTGCTTCATGCGCTTCCTGCGCCCCCTTTGATTTTGTTTTGAATTTCCGCAAGAAGCCCGACCAGTAATTTTGGCCATAATTTTCAATAATAAATTTTTTAGCGGCAAAAAGCGATTGGTTAGAAAGATTTAAAGAATCGGTTCGGTGATATGTAATAAGGCCGTTTTCATAAAGCGTCTGAGCTAGCGACATGGTCAGCTTGGATGAAAAATGCAATTTTTGCCAAGCTTCCTGCTGGAGGGTACTGGTTGTAAATGCAGGCAGGGGATTGCGCCTAAGTTCCCTTTTTTCAATATCGGCGATTTGATATTTTGCGCCTTCTAAGTCTTTAAGAATTTTATCGGCATTTTCTTTCGTTTTTATGTCAAATTTGCCGATTGCCTCGTTGTCTTTTTTTATAAGAGTGGCAGTAAATTCTTTTTGCGAATTTTGCCCTTCGACGGAGTTTATCTTGAACGTAGGCGAAGGACTCAGGGTAAGCTTTTTGAGCAGCGCTTCTATTGACCAGTATTCTTGTGGTTTGAAGTTTTGGATTTCCCGTTCGCGCTCAGCTATCAGTCGCAAAGCTACAGATTGGACTCTGCCGGCCGAAAGGCCCTTGGCAATTTTACGCCACAAAAAGGGTGAAAGTTTATAACCGACCAGACGGTCAAGAATCCGTCGGGCTTGCTGGGCGCCAACCAAATCCATGTCAATTTGTCTAGGATTTTTCAGCGCTTCTTCTATTGCGGATTTGGTAATTTCGTGAAAGACAATTCTTTCGGTATTCTCGGGATTTAACTTTAAAACTTCGCTTAAATGCCAAGAAATGGCTTCTCCTTCGCGGTCTTCATCAGTCGCCAAGATTATTTTTGTAGTTTTCAATAAAGATTTTTTTATAGGAGTTAATCTTTTTCTGGCAATTAGCGGTACAACATATTTTGGCTGAAAATTATTTTCAATATCAATGCCCAGTTCCTTTTTTGGCAGATCGCGGACATGGCCGTAAGAAGAAACAACAGAAAAATCCTTATTCAAAAATTTTTGAATAGTCCGGGCTTTGGTTGGAGATTCAACAATAATAAGATTCATGATACTTGTCACAAATACACGAAACTTGCACGAATGGCACGAATTAATTTGCGATTCGTTTCGGTTTTAAGTATTTATTTCTAAAATTTACAAGTAATCCAAGCTTGATATTCTTAGCTTTTAGATATCTCAAGAGCTGATAATAATCTTCTTTCGTTATGTAAGGTCGCGCTTTTAATTCAATTAAAATCTTGTCATCTATTAAAAAATCATATCGCCCAGCGTAGATATCGCCATTTTTATATGAGATATAAGCATTAGTTTCTTTACTGTAAGCAATTCTTTCTTGATTCAATTCTCTTTCTAGCGCGTCGGAATAATTTTTTTCTCGGCAAAAACGACCAAGTTGGTTGTGAATTTTATAGAACAGGCCGCATAGCTTATAAGAAAGTTCAGGATAGATTATTTTAGATTTTTTATTAGTGTCATTCGTGGCCATTGGTGTATTGGTGGCGAGTTACTATCTTGCTATCACATAGTTCATCCCTCCCAAATTTTTTATTTTCCCTTTCATTTCCATCAGGCTTAAAGTTGCATTGACCGTGGCGGTATCCAGTTTAGTATCATTTATAATTTTGTCAATATGGGTTGGTTCATCAGAAAGAATTTGTAAAATTTTTGCCTCTTCTTGGTTGTCGGGCAAAATTTGTCTGATTTGAATTTGCTCGGTTAAATTTTTTAGGTTAAGCTCTTCTAAAATATCTTGGGTGCTGGAAACCAATTTTGCGCCCATTTTTATTAAATTATTTGGTCCGGCCGAAGTTTGGGAATAAATGGGGCCGGGAAGGCCAAATACCTCTCGGTTTTGTTCTAGAGCATGCCGGGCGGTAATAAGAGCGCCTGATTTTTCTTTTGCTTCAATAATTAAGGCGCCAAGCGACAAGCCGCTGATAACTCTGTTTCTGGCATGAAAATGGTGTTTTAAGGCCGGACAGCCGATTGGGTATTCTGAAACAACCGCTCCGTTTTCTGAAATTTGCTGGGCCAATTTTCTGTTGGACGGAGGATAAATTGTGGCCTCGTCGATTCCCGAACCGACCACCGCAACAGTTCTTGTTTTATTTTGTAACGCGGCAAGATGGGCTAATGTATCAATACCCCGTGCCAGACCCGAGACAATAGTTAAGCCGGCTTGCGCAATTTGGCCTGCCAAATGAGAAGCAGCCTGTTGGCCGTAAGGAGTCGGCATGCGCGTGCCGACAATTGCCAGTGCCTTCTCGTCTTGAGGCAAAAAATGGCCCCTTACATATAATATAGGAGGCGGGTCATAGATTTCTTTTAAAAGCTTGGGATAGTTTTCATCCAAAATTGTTATGACATCAATGCCATGCGGTTTTAATTCTTCCAGCTTTTTATCGGGGTCAATCGTAATCCTTTGTGCACACAATTCCGTGACAATATTTTCTTCCAGGCCCGCATTTAGTAATTCTGATTCTGGCGCTTTCCAGGCGTTTTGGAGATTATGAAAATAAGCCAGCAGCTTTTTTATTCTCTGCGGCCCGATTTTTTCATGGAATTGATTGAAAGCGACAAAATATTTCGCTTGCGCGTGCATCTTTAATTTATTGATGTCTGACGTCGTATCGACGTCAGACATCGGCAGATTGAATTAAATTCAAAACTGGTTTCACTATACCATTTTAAAAAATCCCCGACAAATTTGACAGGATTTTAGTTTTGTTATAAGTATAAAGAAAACGTAAATATAGAAAGAAGTTCTTTTTATGAAAGGAGGGATTATGGATAGTAAACTGTTAAAAGCTTTTTTAGCATTTCTTATTGTAGCTAGGCAGAACGGTTATATTGGTGGAGCAGAAGGAGCCGCTATTTTTAGGGGCGGAAAACAGTTTAAATTTGATGAAGCAGGATTTTCTTATTGGGACACATATTATGGTTTTGATCCTTTTGTGGGACAGGAACTGGTGTGGGCATATGACCTAGGGTGGGTGTGGGCAATGAATTATTATGGGGGATTGATAAAAGATATATGCTGCCATCAGAAAGAACTTCCCAGGGCCTCAGCAAAAGAAGTTTATGAATTTTTAAGAGCAGCGCTTTGCCAGGCTAAAATTGAGAAACCTTACAGAGGCCCAAAAAGTTATTCAAAAGGAGATTGGGCTTATAAAAACGCATGGAGGTCGGGGAGTAGCGTTGAGGATTTTTGCGGGAGCGAAAGAATTTTTTATAAGAACCTCGTGGTTTATAGAGGCGACTACCATGGAGGCTTCATCAAGGGAAAATAGCAGTTCATCACAATTAAGTCAGTGAGGCAGGATTTATTATAACAATCCTGCCTTTTTTATTTCTTCATTTCCTCCACCGCTTCGTTGAGCATTTGGACATACAAGCTAAGTCCCACGGCATTGATAGAGCCCGATTGCTCGCGGCCCAGAATATTTCCGGCGCCGCGGATTTCCAAATCGCGCAAAGCGATTTGGTAGCCCGAACCCAGCGCCTCGGCTTCTTTTAAAGCATCTAATCTTTGCTTTGCAATATCCGTTAATTTTTTGGCGTTGTACAGAAAATAAGCATATGCTTGTTTGTCTGAACGGCCGATCCTTCCCCGCAGCTGATAACTTTGGGCCAGGCCTAATTTGGTCGCATAAGCAACAATTAGTGTATTGACATTGGGAAAGTCCAGGCCGTTTTCAATAATTGTCGTGGCAACTAAAACATCAATTTTGCCTTCGCCAAATTCGTCCATGACTTGCACAAGCTGTTTTTCGTGCAGGCGGCCGTGGACAATGGCGATATTAACTTTTTTCCCTTCCCTCAGATGAGGGGAGAGGAGGGGAGAGGTGCTGAAATTCAACACCTCCCCTTTAATTCCCCTCCTCATCTGAGGAGGGGAGGAATGCAATAATTTTTCAATCTGCCTTTTGGCTAATTCAATTGTTTCCACGCGGTTGTGCAGATAATAAATTTGTCCGCCGCGCGCCAGCTCATATTTGATCGCCTGTTTTATGATTTTAAAAGAAGAAGGTTGAATAAATGTTTTTACGGGCATACGGCCCGGCGGGGCGGTTTGAATTAAGCTTATATCGCGCAGACCCGATATTGCCAGATGCATGGTGCGCGGAATCGGAGTGGCGCTTAAACTCAAAACATCAATCCCGTAAAGCGATTCGTTTGAACGCAAGTTGAAGTCAGACTTCTGATGCCCTTGAAGTCTGACTTCAACTTGTCCACTCCTTAATCCTTTGAAAAAGTCCTTTTGTTTAACGCCGAATCTTTGTTCCTCGTCAATAACAACCAACCCCAAGTTGGTAAATCGGACATCTTTTTGAATGAGGCGGTGAGTGCCAATTGCAATATCAACTTTACCATCTTTGATTTTTTTGACGGTTTCGACTTGCTGTTTTTTGGTTTGAAGCCGCGATAGCAAGGCAATATTTAAAGGAAATTTTTTAAGACGTTCAAAAAATGTATGAAAATGCTGGTGGGCTAAAATTGTTGTTGGGGCAAGCAGTACAACTTGTTTGCCGGCCAAAACGGCTTTGAAAGCCGCGCGCAAAGCAATTTCTGTTTTCCCAAAACCGACATCTCCGCAAATTAATCTGTCCATCGGCTTTTCCGATTCCATGTCTTTTTTTACATCTTCTAAGGCTCTTAGCTGGTCGTCGGTTTCAATAAATTCAAAAGAATCTTCCAATTCTTTTTGGATGGCATCATCGGGCGGAAAGGCAAAGCCGCGAGTAGCGGCTCTTTTGGCGTAAAGTTCCAAAAGTTGCCTGGCCAGTTCAATCGTGCCTTCTTTGACTTTGCGTTTTGTTTTATACCAGAGCGTGCCGCCCAATCTGTGAATGATCGGCGTTTCAAAACCGATGTAGCGGGAAAGTTTGTTTTCAAGGGCCAGCGGGATATAGAGCCGGTCTTGTTTTGTGTATTCCAGAACGAAATATTTTTCAGGACTTTCTGGATTCGGCGGACTAACAGAAAGTTCACCGCCGAGTTTTCCAGCATACCCCTTAAAAATCCCGATGCCGTGGTCAAGATGAACCAGATATTCGTTGGGCTTTAGGTTGCTTAAAAGCAATTGGGGGGCGCGTAAGGCAAGTTTTCTTGTTGAAGTCTGACTTCGGGTGCCTTTGAAGTCAGACTTCAACAAGAGTGGAAAAATCTCGGCGATCTTGTTGCCTAAAAATTCCAAGCGCAATGCCTTATCCGAATTTATGGCAAATATATCCAAAATGCCGCCCCGCTGGGAAAATTCTCCTTTTGAGCCCAAAGTTTGAACTCTTTCATATCCTATTTCTGTCAGACGGCGAAGAAGCTCAAACAGATTAATTTTCTGGTCTTTTTCCAAAAATATTGTATTTTCCTTCCACCAGACCTGGCTTTTGGCTATTTTTTCAATCTTGGCAAAATTTTGCGAAAACCAAAAAACATCCCGCTCTAGGAAATAAGGCGTAATGCTTGCGACTAAAATTTTATCTTTAACTTTATTCATTGTTTCTGGAATTTTAGGGATGTTTTTTCAGAAAGGGGTCGGGGAAACTGGGTATTTCTTCGCTAGTGGCGAATGGAAATATTAAAACCGCGAGGTGTTAAGGAGAGAGCCGTCCGCGGCGAACGACAAAACTCCCCGCTCTAAAAAATAGGGGGTTAGGCTGGCGATTAAAATTTTTCCTTTTACTCTTGACAACTGCATCTAGGCTTATGTATGATAGCCTATTCTATTGGAGGAAGTCAAAATGCTGTTTGAAATCCTATCTGTGAGTGGCCAAAGTCAAGACAATCCCTCCTAACGTCTTGGCAAGTAACCAAAAGTATCAGGGACGATCCCTTTTGGGATTTGCTCCTGACGCTCGCAGGTAGGATTTTGGACGGGATTTTTGAAAGTTCTTTTTAAACGTGTTGCAAAACTCTACGATCGTGGAAAAATGTTACATGACGAAGAAAGGAGGGAGAAAAATGATAGAGGCATGGCGGTAAAGAGAAATAGAAAGAAATAAACTGTTGGATGAATTAATGAGGACGTTTTTCATACTCGAAGAAAAAGAAGAAAGGTTGATTGGCTTGGGGTTTTGCGAGGTGCTTATTAAATATCTTGAATCCAAGCAAACCGGGGTTCTTGGGCTGGAAAAACGGGATGAATCTGCGAAATTATTCTTTAACGGCATGTTGCCCAAAATCAAAAGTTTTGGACGAGCGCCGGAGGAAGTAGATTTTGTTATTGCCGAATTGCTGAAAAAGATATTGAATTCTGCTTTGATGCCATTCAATTCGGCGCTGACTAGTCTTGAAATTCGCAACCCCAAACTGATTTTTGGCGCCGATTCGGCGATGACTCAGCAGAAATTGCCGGGAGAAGAGGGATGATTAAATCAAAAAGAGGTCTTTTTGCAGGACCTCTTTTTTCTTTGCACACTTTTATTTAATTTAACTCACCCCATTCCTCTCTTTAAAAAAGAGAGGGGATTTTTTATCCGGGTCATCCGGGTGAATCCGTGTATCGGCGTCGCTGTTTAGTTAAACTGATTCATTGCTTGTTCCGGCCCTTCTTTGAGCGCTGTTTCTATCGCCTGGCCAATTCTTTTGATTACTTCTTCGGCCATTTTTATTTCTTCTTTGTCAAAATTTTTGAGGACAAATTTTTCGATTGACGTTAATTTTTTGAAAATGACAGAAAGAAAAGTTTTACCGATGGGATGGATACCCAGCCTGAATCTTAAAAAATTCTTAGTGCCCAAAGCGTCAATCATTGACTTGACTCCCTTGTGCCCGCCGTTTGAGGAATTTTTGTTTATTCGGATAACTCCCAGCGGCAGGTCAAAATCGTCGTGGATAACCCAGATATCCTGAGCTTCAATTTTGTAAAAATTAGCCAGCGTCGCAACCGCAGAGCCCGATAAATTAATAAAAGTCTGGGGTTTAACCAGAATAATTTGCTCGCCTTCAAATTCGCCTTTTGAAATCAAAGCATTAGATTTTTTGTCTAATGTCCAGTTATCAAAAGTCTTAAAGTTTTCGTGAATATGATCAACGGCCAAAAAACCGTAATTGTGGCGGTTCCTTTCATATTTTTTGCCCGGATTTCCTAATCCTATTATTAACTTCATGATTTTAGCGAACCCTTTTCTTCTAAATGTAAAATTTAAATATCAAAATACAAAATGACAATGCAAAATGTAAAAATTTTGAATTTTGAACTGTCATTTTGATTTTTGCACTTTGCATTTTGAATTTAATTTATTGCCCTTGGGCAATAAATGCTTGTATCTCTGAATAATTCTCAATGCCTGCCCCTGGTTTCAATATAGAAGCTATTTGGCCGTCAATCAAGATGTTGTCGCCCAAAACCAGCTCATTTTCCTCTCTGTCTATGACGATTTTGTTGACCTCTTCGGGCGAGATTTGTTTGGCTATCTGCCACAAAGAGGGCAGTTGGGTCAGTGAAATATCTGTTTTAATATTGCTCCAGAATTTTTCCGCTATTTTCAGCAAAGGCGGCAAATCGGAAATAGGATTCAGTCCCATCAATTTTTGTTTCAGAGCTTCCAGTACCTGCTGCTGCCTTTGGATCCTGTCAAAATCGCCTTGAGCAGAGTGGCGTGTCCGCATATATTTTGAAGCGGTTTCGCCGTCCAAATAACGCCAGCCGGCTTTAATTTCAAACGTTTGATATGAATGGTTTGGACCGGGAAATTGTGGGTCATAAATGTCTTTCGCTATCCAGACGTTAACCCCGCCAAGCTCATCAATTATTTGTTTGACAACGGACATGTCGATTAAAAAATAGTAGTCAATTTTGAGGCCGGTTATCTCTTCAATTTTTTGTTTGGCCAGTGAAATACCGTAATCCTGATTTTTTGCGGCCTTGCCAAAAACATATAAAGTGTTTATTTTTGTAAGGGTCTCGCTTTCGGGAACTTTGACCCAGAGGTCTCTGGGAATAGAGATCAAATTGATTTTTAAAGGATTATTTTTTATCTGGGCGATTAAAATCGTGTCGGTTAAATCCGGTGCGTCGTTGCCTTTGCCTGATATCCCCAAAAGCAGAATATTTTTTGGTTCATCAAAAGAAAAAGAAGAGAATATGCTTATGGGCAAATCAACGACTGCGGCTTTAAAGCGATTTTTTGTCGCCTGAATTTCTTTAGCAACTGATTTTCGCTGCAAAGAGCTACTGTCTTTGGTAATAAAATTAGGCGCATAAAAAATTCCTGCAGCCAGGCAGATAAATATAAAAAATAGAATCCATACCTTTTTTGATTTAGGCTTTTCTTGCAACTCTATTTTTAGGGCTTTATTTATTTGAGAAAAGCGGTCGTCCATCCCATTAGAGACAGGTCGCGGTCAAATTTTTTCCTGTCTTTTCGTTAAGGTTTAAAATATTCAAGCCGGATGGATTCCGATAAGAGACGCATAACGACCGCGGTCTCTAACGGGATCCATTGTTTGAATTATAGCATACATTAATATATGTAAAAGAAAATAAGCGGGGAGGGCTTGCCAGGTAGTAGTCCCGCTAAGCGGAATCACTACCTGGCTTGCAGGGTAGTGAAACTTTGACATATTTTAATTTTGCCGCCAAAAGCGGCAGTCAAAGTTCTACTACCCTGCTTGCAATTAGCCTAAAAATGATTTAAAATATCTAATAATGAAATCTTTTTTAATTCTTGTTTGGGAAATATTTAAAATTCTCGTTGTTTCTCTGGCCATCATTATTCCCATCAGATATTTTTTAATCCAGCCGTTTTTTGTCCAAGGTGCTTCCATGGAGCCAAATTATCAGGATGGCGAATATTTGATAATTGATGAAGTTTCTTACAGACTCGGGGAGCCGCTCCGGGGCGAAGTGGTTGTTTTTAAATACCCTCAAAATCCGAGCGAATTTTTTATTAAAAGAATCATTGGCCTGCCGGGCGAAACAATCAAGATTGATGATATAAAGATAATCATTGAAAACAAGGCAAACCCCGAAGGTTTTGTTTTGGACGAAAGCTCTTATTTAAAAAATGTTCCGCCGATGGGCCAAGAAACCACAACTTTAAAAGAGAATGAATTTTTTGTTTTGGGAGATAACCGCGCCGCCAGCTTTGATTCGCGGCGCTGGGGCCCCTTGCCAAGAAACAATATTGTGGGGCGAGTCTGGGTAAAAGCTTGGCCGATTAGCCAGGCGGGAATAGCGCATGCGCCAAACTACTAAATCAAAAATCAAATATCAAAATGCAAAATGACAATGTAAAATGCAAAATGGACAAAAGTCAAAACTGATTTTAGCATTAGCTAATTTTAAATTTTGATTTGTCATTTTGAACTTTGAACTTTACACTTTGAATTTGAGCGAAGCGAATCATGCCAAGGAAAAAAATAAAAAACTTGCAAGCCCCGCGAGGCACCTATGATATTTTGCCCGAAAACCAGATTTACTGGGATAAAATTAGACGTGTTGTCAAAGAATTGGGCGAAGATTACGGTTTTTTAAGAATTGACACTCCTATTATTGAAGACACGGATTTGTTTATCAGAGGAACGGGCCAAACCACGGATATTGTTCAAAAGCAGATGTATAGTTTCAAAACGCTGGGCGGCGATAGCCTGACATTGCGGCCGGAAGGAACGCCGGGCGTAATTCGCGCCTATATTGAAAACGGCATGATAAATCTTCTGCACCCCTTAAAATTTTACTATTTCGGGCCGATGTTTCGCTACGAGCATCCGCAGGCCGGCCGATACAGGCAGTTCTATCAATTCGGGTTTGAGACTATCGGCGGCCAGGAGCCGGTTTTGGATGTTCAGCTTATCCAGCTTTTTTTGCATATTTTGAGGGATTTGGGGCTGAAAAAAATAAATGTTCAGATAAATAGTCTCGGTTGTCCGGAATGCCGGCCTGCCTTTCGCCGCGCTTTGGTTGACTATTACCGCAGCAGAAAAAATAAGCTTTGCCCGAATTGCCAGAAAAGGTTGAAAATAAATCCGCTGCGGCTGCTTGATTGTAAGGAGGAAAAATGTCAGCCGGTCAAGGCATCCGCTCCTATGTCGCTTGATTATCTTTGCAGCCAATGCCATAATCATTTCAAAAGTGTTCTGGAATTTTTGGACGAGCTTGAAATTCCCTATTTTTTAAATCATCAATTGGTCAGAGGTCTGGATTATTACACAAAAACTGTTTTTGAGGTTTGGCCGGAATCAAACCAGGGACCAGCAGAAAATCAAGATACAAAAGAGCCGATTTCTTTGGGCGGCGGCGGCCGTTATGACAATCTGGTAAAAAGGCTTGGCGGCAAACCAACGCCTGCAGCCGGATTTGCAGCGGGAATTGAGCGGATTATTTCTTTGATAAAACAGCAGGGAATGAAGATACCGTCAAAAAGCAATCCAAAGGTTTTTCTTGTCCAGCTGGGAGAATTGGGACAGCGCAAAAGCATGAAACTTTTTGAAGAATTGCACAAAGCCGAAATTAAGGTGGCCGAGTCCATCAGCAAACCGAGCATAAAATCTCAGCTTAAAATTGCCGATAAAATTGGTGTGAGATTTTCGCTGATTGTTGGCCAGCAGGAAGCGCTGGACAGGAGTGTTATCATAAGAGATATGCAATCAGGAGTGCAGGAAACAGTGCCAAGAGACAAGGTGGTAAAGGAGCTGAAGAAGAGATTAAGCAAAAAGTAATATCACTAATCAGCTCACTAATTTTTCACAAATATTCACGAATTTTATTTGTAATAATTAGTGATAAATTTGTGATTTTTATTAGTGATGTCAGATTGTATCTTTTGTAAAATCGTAAACAAAGAAATACCAGTAGAATTTTTATACGAGGATGATTTGGTTGTAGCATTTCGCGACGCAAAACCCATCGCACCAATCCACATTTTGATTATTCCAAAGAAACACATTGAAAGCATTACTGATTTGGAAGCTGATGGCGAAGCTTTGACTGGTCGCATGGTTATGACGGCAAAAAAATTAGCAGAAAAGATGCAGATTGCCCAAAATGGTTATAAATTGCTTTTCAGGGTTGGCAGGCACGGCGGGCAGGAAGTGCCGCATATCCATTTGCATATGATCGGAGGAGCACCGTTGAGCGAAAATATCAGGCCGATATAACCTTACGAATTTACGAATCAGTACGAATATACGAATTTGTAAATTCGTAAAAATTCGTACATTCGTAAGGTATCGAAAGGGGGTAGATTTATTTGGCTATTGAAGTAAGAAAAAAAGATAAAGAGTCAACGGGTTCGCTATTGCGCCGCTTTTCCCGCCGAGTGCAGCAGAGCGGGGTTTTGTTGCACGCCCGGCGCGCCAGATTTTTTGAAAAGCGAAAGACTAGGCGTCAAATGAAAGAAAGCGCGCTGCGCCGCCAAGAGCTTCGTAAACAAAGGGCCAACTTGATGAAATTAGGTCTTCTTGAGGAAGGAGAAATGATACCAAAAGATAAAATAAAATTTAAAAGGTAATTGTTTTGTCCAAAATTAACCCGAAGGGTTATCCTGAGCGTAGCGAAGGATCTCTCTGCTATTCCACGGGATTCCTCGCTTCGCTCGGATTGACAACTTCGTTGTCAATTTGGACATAATTGACATGAACCTTAAAGAAGAAATAAACCAGGATTTCAAAGACGCATTCCGAGCAAAAAATGAATCTCAGCTTTCAACGCTGCGCCTGCTTTTGGCTGCAATTAAAAACAAAGAAGTTGAAAAGCGCACTCGCTTGTCAAAAAGCGAGCCGATTGAAAAACTTGAAGAATTGAGCCAGTTGGACGATCAAGAAGTCATTGAGGTAATCTCATCAGAAATTAAAAAGTGTAAAGACGCGGCCGGGCAGTATAAGCAGGGCGGCAGAGAGGAATTGGCGGCAAAAGAAAAAAAAGAAATTGTTGTTTTGTCGGTTTATATGCCCGAACAGATGGGTGAAGGGGAAATAAAGAAATTAGTGCAAGAGGCGATTAAAAAAGTTGGTGCCGCTGGTCTTGGGGATTTAGGCAAAGTGATGGGAGCACTAATGCCGCAAGTCAAAGGAAAGACAGATGGAAATTTGGTGAGCAAAATCGTTAAGGAAGAATTGGGGAAATAAATTTTTATATGATATCTCTGACCAATCTTACAAATTATAGGATTGATAAAGATTTTTTAAAAAACATAACAGATAAAGCAGAGACGGCGGCAGGCGGCAAGAATTTGCGGCAAATTAGTTTAGTTTTTGTTAATGAGAATAAGATAAAAGAAATTAATAGACGCTATCGGCAGAAAAACGAAGCGACGGATGTCCTAAGCTTTGAGGGATTAAATGAAATTTTTATTTGTCCGGCCGCAGTAAAAAGACAGGCAAAAAAGCTAAAAAACCCGTTCAGATCCGAATTGATGAGAGTTTTAATCCATGGTATATTGCATTTGAAGGGATATAGGCACAAAAAGAGCAAAAAAGAGGCAGAAAGGATGGAAGGACTGGAAGAAAAAATTTTGCAAAGCATCAATGGAAGAAAAAAAGAATAAAATTTTCCCGTGTCCCGTATGTTTAATGGTTGTGATTATTGTAATCGTAGCCGCGGTAGCGGTTGGCGCGATTTTTTGGTGGCAAAAGCATAGCCGGCAAAACGGCCAAGTTGCCTGTACCCAAGAAGCTAAGCTTTGCCCTAATGGCTCATATGTTGGCCGCACGGGCCCCAATTGCGAATTTGCGGCATGTCCCGGTATAAATAGTGAAACTGCTAATTGGCAGACTTATCGAAACGAGGAGTATAGCTTTGAGGTGA
>Ga0210044_10001833_pt1 | contig 32275 bp, 26 predicted proteins | sample CryGey13umfilter_2_FD_183959 | JGI IMG/M metagenome (GOLD analysis project Ga0210044, IMG submission 183959) | Groundwater microbial communities from aquifer in Utah, USA - Crystal Geyser 4/9/14 3 um filter (SPAdes) (version 2) | ecosystem: Environmental > Aquatic > Deep subsurface >...
ATGCTCATTTGCACGCTTCAGAGTGGGGGCGGCGGCCAGGACGCGAATAACCGCCTCATAGCCGACCTTGGTGTTCTTCTCCTCAATGGCCTTTACCTGTTCATCGGTGAGAGGAGTGGTTCGCGTCGAGCCCTTACTGGGATCCATATTTTCCTTAAGATCCTCGGCACCTCTTACACCAATGCCAAAAATCGTTCCGAGCCAGGCGAGCGGACTCCACCAATGGAAGCCCCCTTTATCGGAATTTTTAAAAATCTCCTCCGCCTTTTTACGTCCCTTTTGTTGCCATCCCGGCGGATGAGGGCGAAGCATGATCTGGATCGCAGCGGCATCCTCCCCGGCAACCTTCGAGAGCGAGTTCGCCATGGTATTGAGCGGATCCGAGCCTTGTCTCTGATAGGTCTTAATGGGCAGCCAAGGATCTGCCGAGAACTTCATGTAGTTCGCGGCGATCTTTGAGTTCTTCTTGAAGATGTTGTAGTCCTCAACCTGCTCGATGTAGGCATCGGGATAGAAACCGGTGATCTGCTTCTCGAAAAGTGAGATAAGACGATGAGGAACGACGACATAGAAAAATATCTGGTTATCAAAAACGGCATACTCCAGCGAGATGAAGTCCTGACCGATAAACTTATACTTTAGGTCCCCCTCGTACAGAGCATAAACACCCTCAAAAAAGTGGCTCATCACACCTATAGACTCCTTGAAATCCTTCTCCCCGCCATAGTTTCCTCCCTCTTTTTCACGGTCGTCCTTTGACTCTTTTTTGGGGATCATTACGCGCAGAAAGGCCATCTCGAAGTAGCGACGTCTGTTGGCCTGACGGCGAATAAACCACCAGAAGAGGAGAAAAATTGCGACGAGACCCAGAAGCGCAATAATAATTTGGAGGACCAACATCTGCCCTTAATTATAGCACAAAAAGGGTGCCGGTGGAATCCACTACCTCCTGTTAGCCGGCTGGCCCGGGGAGCACCAATCGACACGGACGGTGACAACTATCCAAGCAAAGACAAACCACTAGGCATTTCGTGAGGGGAGATCTTTCTCGATGACCTGGATGTGCATCTCTCTGATCTGCTCAACGGGAAGTTCGGAGGGGGCGTCGAGCATCAGGTCGCGCGCCTTCTGATCCTTGGGGAAGACGATAACTTCACGAATGTTGGGCTCATTGCAGAAGATCATAACGAGACGGTCCAGCCCCCAGGCGATTCCCCCATGAGGAGGAGCTCCGTAGGTAAAGGCCTCGAGCATGTGACCAAAACGCTTTTGTGCATTTTCAGCCGAGATGCCGAGGGTCTCGAAAATCTTAGCCTGAATCTCGGGCTTGTGAATCCTGATCGATCCTCCGCCGACCTCGACACCATTGAGAACAAAGTCGTAGGCCTTCGCACGAGCCTTGAGTGGCTCGCTTTCGAGCAGGTGAAGATCCTCGACCTTAATGCTGCAGAAGGGGTGATGGGCGGCACTGATCGTCTGATCTTCCTTGCTCCACTCAAACATGGGAAAGTCGACAACCCAGAGGAAGGCAAAGACGTTGGGATCACGGAGCTCAAAAATATCAGCACAAGCAAGGCGAACCTGCCCTAAACTGGTACAGGCTACTTCAAAGCTGTCGGCGGCAAAAAAGACGATGTCCCCGACTTTGAGATTGAGCTCTTTCTTGAGCGCCTCGACCTCAGCCTCCCCCAAAAACTTCAAGATAGGCGACTTGAGCCCCTCTGCCTCAACAATGACGTAGGCGAGCCCCTTGGCTCCGTAGGTTTTGGCAATCTGCTCGAAGCCGTCGATGGTGTTGCGAGAGAAGCGGGCTCCGCCTCCCTCCACCTTCAGCATCTTAACAACGCCGCCACTGGCGACCGTCTGGGAAAAGACCTTAAACTCACTCTTGGCGAAGAGCTCGGAACCATCCATCATCTCCATGCCAAAGCGGATATCAGGCTTGTCTGAGCCGTAGCGACTCATCGCCTCGTGCCAGCTCATACGGGGGAAGGGTGCCTGAAGAAGTTTTTTTTCGGGAACAAGAGCCTGGCAGAGTGCGATCATCAGACGCTCGTTCACCTCCATAACATCCTCCTCGTCTACAAAGGACATCTCAAGGTCGAGCTGGGTGAACTCGGGCTGGCGGTCTCCGCGCTGATCTTCATCACGGAAGCAGCGGGCAATCTGAAAGTAGCGGTCGAGACCGGCCACCATACTGAGCTGCTTGAGCTGCTGAGGCGACTGGGGAAGAACGTAAAACGTCCCCGGATGAAGGCGGGAGGGGACCATGTACTCACGACTGCCCTCAGGAGTTCCCTTAATGAGAATCGGCGTCTCGATCTCCAGGAAGTTCTCGGCCGAGAGGAAGTCTCGGATAAATTTTATCGTCTTGTGGCGGACCTCGACGTTGCGCTTAAGACGGTCACGGCGAAGATCAAGGTAGCGGTACTTAAGACGCAGCTCCTCGTTAACCGGCTCGTCGGAGTCAATCGCGAAGGGTGGAGTTTTTGACTCATTGAGAATCTCAACCTCATCAATCAACACTTCGATTTCTCCAGTATGCATTCTGGGATTGGCCATTCCCTGGGGACGAGCACGAACGACTCCCGTAACTTTTACTACATACTCGGAGCGGAGCTGCTCAAAGGTCGGGTGGACCTCGGTTGAGTTGGTAGGGTCACTGACAACTTGGGTCAGGCCGTAGCGGTCGCGAAGGTCGATGAAGATAAGGCCCCCGTGGTCGCGGCGTGAGCGTACCCAGCCGGAGAGGGTTACCTTTGTGCCAATGTCGCTCGCCGTGAGATCGTTACAGGTGTGTGTACGGTACATATCGTCGCCAAGTATACGGGAAAGAACAGCCCCGGAGCAATGGAATTCACAAGGTGGTGGAGGTTAATCCGCCAGCGGCCGCCGCGATGAAGGAAGATCGTAGGGAAGGTAGCCATGGGGGATAGCCCGGCGCGCTTGCGCCCACTCGGGCCCCACGTCGAGCTGCTCAGAACTTCCGTGAAGAGCGCGTGGCATAAAGTGACCGGCATTTGGGATCTGGCAAAAATGCACACCGAGCTTACCGGCGAGCTCTTCGGGCCACTCATGGATGACCGGATCATTAGTTGAACCGACGACGACGAGGCGGTCAGTGAGCTCAGCAAGGTTGAGGTTGGGAAGGGGAAAAAAGTCATTAATCTGATCTAAACCGGTACGATTTCTCAAGGGCGTACCTACCAGAACCGCTCTGCACCGGGCAAGGCCGGGAGCCTTTTTAAGCATGCTAAGCCAGCCGACGCCAGCAAGACTATGAGCGATTACCAAAGTCTGCTCGGGCCTCAAGTCTTCATTATAAAAAACAGCCAGAAGGCGTCGTTCAAAATCACTGAAACGAGGTTCCAGCCCGGGACGGAAACCCTTAACATCATGGATATGCTCGACCTTGCGGCCGGAGGCACGAGCCGCCGCAACCTCAGTATGCTGCCAACGCTCACCGTGAGGCTCACCATAGCCGTCAATAACTAGGACATTTTTAGTTTCGGCGGCGGCGGTAAGGAGGTCGGGGAGGTAACGTCGTGGAGAGTCGGAAGGTCCTGAAGCTAGCGACATATAAAAAAACTAAAAGTTAAGAGCGCACCGTAACACAGACCGGCACCGATTGGCCAGCTACTGTAGCTGCTTCGCGAGGCACGTTCTATTTACATGTGCATTTATCACCATAAGGCAGCTACTAAAGCAGCTATTTCGCGACCTCCGCAATCCGCTGCTTGAGCTCTGTTGTCAGGTCGATTCCAAAGGGGAGGGGGATGACATGCTCTTTGCCGGGAAGGCTCAGATGCAGCTCAACCGGTGTTGCTCCTTGATTGGCCATGAGGAGTGACTTCAGAAACTCAAGCGAGCTCGTGTCCATCTTGTCGGTAAGCTTGATGATATGTTTTGTGGGCTTTTTCGAGCCTTTCTTGGCCTTAGACGCCTTGCTACCGCCCGGCTTCGCCGCCTCGCCCTTTTCGGCAGCTTCCCCGTCTGCCTTTTCCTCCTCCGGGACGACCTCCACCCTTTTGGTCACAATAACAAAAGGCTCATTGGGATCAAAAGTTCCCGCCTCTTTTGCATTCTCAATCATCACATCGAGCGAGACCTCTTTCACCTGTTTTACGACAAACTGAGCCTCACCGTTGCGCTCATCAAAACGGCCTTGAACCTTGGCGACCTTCCCCTCACTCAACCCGCCACACTCCTGAAAAACCTTGGGGAAGATGATCATGGGGATGCGCCCGGTAAGATCCTCGATCTCCGCTGAAGCCATCGAAGCACCGCGCTTGGTCACGATACGCTTGTAACGCGAGACAATACCGGCGATCATGACGTCCTTATCTTTTCGCCCTTCATTAAGATTCTCAATGGCAACGACCTTACGCGCAAGATAGCGCTTGAGCCCCTGCAACGGGTGGCCCGAGACGTAGAGGCCCAAATACTGCTTCTCCCACGCCAACTTTTCAAGCCGCGTCGCCGGCTTAACCGAACGGAGAACAAGGCGAGCAAAGTCATCTCCATCGCCCACATCCATCACCCCGAAGATGTCCGTCTGCCCCTCGGCGGCAGCGCTCTGTGAGCTCTTTGCAAAAGCGGTTATCTCATTAACATTTGCCGCGAACATGTTGCGCTCACCGAGCTCATCCAGAGCACCACTAAAGCTCAACGCCTCAATAAGCTTTTTGTTAACTACGTCCGACGAGACGCGCTTGAGAAAATCTTCAATGGACTTAAACGGACCACCCTTGTGGCGAGCCTCGATAATGGAGTCGATAGGCTGCTGACCGATTCCCTTAATAGCCCTGAGCCCAAAACGAATCGTCTTCTCATCAATTGCCGTAAACTCACCAAGTGACTCGTTAACCGAGGGGGGGAGGACCTTAATATCCATCGACTGACACTCGTTTACCTCCAGCGCGATGCGCTCCTCATTACTCGCGTCGGAGCTCATAAGGGCAGACATAAACGCGGCCGGAAAGTGAGCCTTAAGGTAGGCTGTTTGGTAGGCGATGAGGCCATAACAAGTAGCATGGGACTTGTTGAAACCATAGGCGGCAAAAGGTTCGATAACCTTCTTAAAGACCTCCTGGGCAAACTTCTTTTTGTGCCCCTGAGAAACGGCTCCATCAATAAACTTCTCGCGCTCACCTGCAAGTAGTTTGGGGTCTTTCTTTCCCACCGCTTTACGCAAAATGTCGGCCTCTCCCAAACTAAAACCGGCAAAAGTTCGAGCCAGCTTCAGAATCTGCTCCTGATAAACCGCAACACCGTTTGTCTCCTGCAGGATCTCTTCAAACGACGGGTGCAGGTAGCTTATGGATGAGGGATCACGCTTGCCCTCGATATAGGTGGGGATCCAGGCCATCGGCCCGGGACGGTAGAGCGCGACCATGGCGATAATGTCATAAAAGGTAGTGGGCTTAAGCTCACGAAGGTAGCGACGCATTCCGCCGGACTCAAGCTGGAAGACACCGGTCGTCTCACCACGAGTCAGGAGGGCAAAGGTGATCTTATCCTCAAGGTCAACCTTCTCAAGATCAAAGGGTGTACCGGTTAAACGGTCTATGGCCGTCAGAGCGTTACGCATGATCGTAAGGTTTTTGAGACCGAGGAAGTCCATCTTGAGCAGACCGAGGGACTCGAGCGGCTTCATCGAGTACTGCGTAATAACACCGTTTTCATCACCCGAGCCGGTCGAGCGCTGAAGAGGAGTATTATGAGTCAGCGGATCCTGGGCGATAATAACGGCACAGGCGTGAGTGCCCGCATGACGGATCGTCCCCTCGAGCCGCATCGCGTTATCGAGGAGTGCCTTGGCGCGAGCATCACCTTCATAGGCCTTTTTGAGCATCTGGTCTTCTTTCACAGAGGTCGAGAGGGGGATGTGTCGCCCCTGAATCGGTGGAGGCACGAGCTTGGCAATAGTATCAACCTCACCATAGGGGTAGCCCATAACACGACCAACATCCCTAACGGCCGCACGCGCGGCCATCGTTCCAAAGGTAATGATCTGAGCGACTCGATCACGGCCGTACTTCTGCACAACATACTCCAAAACTTCATTGCGCCGCTCATCATCAAAGTCGATATCGATATCAGGCATCGAGACACGAGCAGGATTGAGGAAGCGCTCGAAGAGGAGACCATACGTGAGCGGATCAACATTTGTGATCTCCAAAACATAGGCTACGAGCGAGCCGGCGGCCGAGCCACGCCCGGGCCCGACAATCACCCCGACCTCCTTGGCATGGCGCACAAAATCACGAACAATCAAAAAGTAGGCATCAAAGCCCGAGTCATGGATAACGCCGAGCTCGTAGTCGAGTCGCTCCATAACCTCCTTTGTGGGAGCATCACCATAGCGCGACCGCACCCCTTCCTCGCACAACTCGCGCAGGTAGACGGTCGGATCTTTTTGTTCGGGCGTCTCAAAACGGGGAATTAAGTTTGTTCCAAAAGTAAGCTCGACCTTACAACGGCTTGCGATCTCAAGCGTGTTGGTAATGGCGCTCGGATGATCCTTAAAGGCCTCCTTCATCTCCTCGGGGGAGCGCAGAGAAAAGTCCCCCTCAAACTTCATACGGTCACTCTGATCGAGCGTCTTTCCCATCTGGATGCAGAGCAGAATGTCGTGGACGTCGTGGTCCTCTTTATGGGTATAGTGGCTGTCGGCCGTCGCCACGAGCGGGACATTTAAATGAGAGGAGAGGTTATAGAGGCGCTGGTTAACGAGAATCTGCTCGGAGAGCTCAGGATGGTCCTGAACCTCCAAAAAATAGTTCTCAGAGCCGAAGATCTCTTGGTAGAGACGTACCGTCTCGGCGGCCTTCTCCTCATTCCCATCCAAAAGCGACTGGGAGACCTCACTGGCCAGACAGCCCGAGAGGGCGATGAGCCCACGGCTGAACTCCCGCAAAAGACCGTGGTCGACACGCGGCTTGTAGTAAAATCCCTCAAGATTCGCTTTGGTGACAAGCTCCATCAAGTTGCGATAGCCTTCATTATTATAGGCAAGAAGGATCAGGTGGTTGATCGGAAGGCCGGGCTCTTTGCGCAAACGGCCCTCGGGTGCAACATACATCTCACACCCCAGAATTGGATTAATGTCCTGTTCCTTAGCGGCTTTATAAAGATCGATGGCGCCGGACATAACGCCATGATCGGTAATAGCTATAGCCGGGCTCCCTTGGTCCTTGGCAACTTTAACGACCTCCTTTGGTCGCGAAAGACCGTCGAGGAGCGAGTAGTGCGTATGCGTGTGAAGATGAACAAAAGACATGGAGATCGCGTTAGCGTTGACTCACGAAAAAATTACAGCTGTGACTGATGAATCGTCTCCTGAATCCAAACATTAAAAGCGGTGAAAAAGTCACCGACTAGGGGGATCTGGCTGAGAATCTGGGTCGTAATAAATCCAAGAATGGTGATCACGATAGCCGCTCCAAGAAGGAAACCAAGACCACGTGAGGTCCCCGCCAAAAAATTGGCCCAGATAATACGCCAAGGATTGCTGAGGTAGTGCACGAACTGCTCGAGCTCGGTACGGCTGAGCTTTTCTAGAATGCGGCGTGCCCGCTCATCAAGTTTTCCGTTTTTTTCAGTCTTTCCAGCCGGTTCATGCACCCGAGCCGCTGCCGGCCTATTATCAGGGGTTGGCCTAGTATTCCGAGCTGGTTGAGCGTGCTTTTTCATGAGGTATCTACACTCTACCAGGGGGGGCTTTGGTATTCAAATACTTCCCAAAAGCTCCCGGCTCATCCGGCTCAAGAAAGCCTACAGAGTGGGAATACCAGGTCCGGAGCGACTGAACCGGGCCGGCCTAGATCTCTTACTCCTCGCCCTTATCGGGCTCAAGAGAAGCCGGCGGGTCCGAGAAAAGAGCCTTCTGCTCAGCAAACGCTTTTTCAGCAGCCTCTTTAGTGGGGTAAAGCCCCTCAGGTAAGCGGTGCCCCTTACGGCCCTTGAGCTGAACATGCCCATCAATGGTGATGGCGCTGATCTCAACTTGAAGAACCCCGCTCGAGTCTTCCGAAGAAGCACAAGCATTTTTTGGCCTATCGATTATGTAACAGCGGGGACTCGCCTTCACACTACGCCCGTTCGACAGAGCCAGCACCTGCCTGAAGCGCTTAATCACAGCACCTAGGTAGGCAGCGGGAGAAAGTGCCGTCTGCCTATGGGTTTTCTGGAACTGAACTATATTGAACTTTGCCCGAGGAGCAAACTGCTTGGCGGGATAGAGCTTAGTGTATAAATCTGATGCCTCAGCATGCAGCCTATCAAGTTGTGACTGAGGAGTCTCAACGGACGCTACGGAGCTTCCCTCATAACCCTGCGCAGCTAGTACTTGACGAGCGCGTTCAAGAACCGAGGCAAGGGTCTTGCCTAAAAGCTTATCGAGAGCAACTGCTCCGGGCGCGGGAAGTCCATCAATCACCGCATCCGCCTCAAGTTTTGCGAGTGCAGTGGATACTTGCGCTACCAGCTGATCAACCGCGGTGGGAGCCAATACATCCAAGTCTCCGGCTGAAAACTCCGCCCTCTTCGCCTCGAGTGCAGCCTTGATTTTGTCCCGACGTACCAGCTCTTTTGGATCTCCTTCTGTCATAATGAAGAGTCATTGAATTAATGCAAGTAGGGGAATATTTTAACACATCATCGAATTAAGTCAATTACCCTTGATGCACAAAAACAGCCCGGAAAGATGAGGGCGCGGAGTGGCTAATTCAACTCTGAAAAAGAATACCAACGATAATCTATGGTGCCCAGGGAGAGACTCGAACTCTCACACCTTGCGGCACTAGCTCCTAAGGCTAGCGTGTCTACCAGTTCCACCACCTGGGCAGGGGGAGGGGCCGCCCCTAGAGTATCGAGATTAGAGATCAACTGCAAGAGCTCATAAACTCTCCGAAGACAGCGTCGAAGAGTGCGCAGTCATGATTCCCTCTATAAAAGTGCGTCTATGTAAGGATGAGGGGCCGTTTTTTCTTAGTGCATCAATATGCGCGCGCGTCCCATATCCTTTATGACTTCTAAAGCCATAGGCGGGGAAGAGAAGATCCAGCGAGGACATGTAGCTATCACGAACAACCTTTGCCACAACAGAGGCGGCGGCAATTGAGCGGGCAATCCGGTCGCCATGAATGATGCCACGCTGCTTAATTTTAAGACCGGGGATTGTCCAAGCATCGACAAGAGCATAGGTCACATCGGAAAAACGCTCTACAGCACGACGCATCGCAACCAGCCCCGCCTGACGGACATTGAGTTGCTCGACCTCCTCAACAGTCGCCAACCCCACCGACCAGCGAATCTTCTGCCGGCAGATCGCCTCAAAAAGACGCTCCCGCTTGAGAGGAGTGAGAAGCTTGGAGTCGTTAAGACCGGGGAGACGTGCCGAAGAAAAGAGCTCGACCGCGGCCGCAACCACGGGACCGGCGAGTGAGCCACAGCCGACCTCATCAACGCCCACGACCACGTGTCCTTCGGCCTGCAGAGCGCGCTCATAACGGGAGTGGGGAGGTGCCATAACGCGACTATACCACGGCTTAAAAATTCTGCAGCACCAAGGAGAGGATCGGAACTTGTCGGGCCGTAAGTATGAGCATACACTCATACTGTATGGAACGACTGATCGCCCACTGTGATGCAGACTGCTTCTTTGCCGCCGTTGAGATTCGCGACAACCCCTTTCTGAAAAGGAAGCCGGTCTTGGTCTGCAACCGCACTGATAACAGGGGAATCGTGGTGACGGCAAGTTATGAGGCCCGCCCTTTTGGGATACGAGCGGGTACGCCGGTCTACCAAGCGATACAGCTCTGTCCAAAGGCACTCCTGGTGGAGACCAACTTTCACCGCTACAGCGAGACCTCACGAGCCTTGATGGAGCTCCTGCGAACACTCAGTCCACACGTCCAGCCCTACTCGATTGACGAGGCCTTCGTAGATCTCACCGGCCTGCCCGAACTCCTTAACAGTGAGGCCTGTGTGCAGTATGCTCAGATGCTCCAGCTGAGGATTCTCAATGAGATAGGGATCCCCGTCTCGATAGGGATCGCCAGCTCGAAACTACTGGCCAAGATAGCCTCAGATCTGAACAAACCCCGCGGAGTTGCCTGGATCAATGAGACAAATCGACGCACCATCCTGAGCAAACTCCCCATCAGTGCCGTTCCCGGCGTGGGCCGAAAAACGGCCCTCAGGCTCTCGGCTTACGGCTATACCACAGCGGCCGATCTCGCATCACGTAGCGAGATTCAGCAGTTCATGGGGAGCCAGGGACGCTACTTCTATGCCGAGCTTAATGGCGAGGCCCTCTCGCCGGTAGCATCGCGAACACAACCTCCGAAATCGCTCTCACACCTTAGAACCTTCCCCATCTTCACCGCAGATCATGAGTATGTTCTGAGCTATGCGCTACAGCTCCTTCATGAGCTCACCGAGCGCCTCCGTTGGCACGAGCAAGAGACGGCGGAGATTCAGCTCGTTCTTGTAACGAAGGACTTTTCCCATCGCTCGGCCACACACCGATTTGAGACGGCAACCGCCTCGGAACACATCCTTATTCCCACTATAAAGGAGCTCTTTAAAGAGATCGTGGAACCGGGAAAGCTCTACCGTAAGACCGGATTCATCATGAGTAAGCTCCAGCCGGCATTCCCGAAGCAGTACTCACTCTTCAACAGTGAGAAAGAGGCAAAAAATGACGCACTCAACACCACCCGAGATGCCCTTGAAAAACGCTTCGGAAAGCATGTTATGAGCCTTTCCCGCCGAAGTGTTGACAAATCCAGAAAAAGCACTACAATGAGACCCTCAACTGCCCCCGAAGAATTGATAAAACGATAAGTTTGCCTATCTTACAATTTTCTGTCTTGACGCCATTGACGAAACGGCATAAGGTGGAGGAGCAGACGCACAGGACGAGGAGATCACACAGTATATAATCACACTTACACCTAACATATGGATAGCGCAGCATCGAGCAGTGAGCAGAAAACAACACTGAATCTCAAGAAAGTCCTCGAGGACATCTTTCTGGTTCTAACACCGAAGGAAAAGACAGTTATAATCAAGCGTTTTTCGCTCGATAATGAGCCCCGTCAGACTCTTGAAAAGATCGGCCAGGAGTTTTCTGTAACTCGTGAGCGCATTCGACAGATCGAGAAGATCGCCCTTGGAAAGCTCCGACGCACGCTTGAGAATACGAAGCTCGCCGATGTTGCACACCTTGCAAAAGAGCTCATAACCGCCCACGGTGGAGTCGCCCTCGAAGAGCAGCTCGTAAGTGAGATCCTCCAGAAGCTCTACTCAACTTCAGAGATCGACGGACACATCATCCGCCTCGCACTTGCTATCCACCCCGAGCTCGATCGCACAGAAAAGAATGGCGTCTTCCACCCATTCATCCACCTCCGCAACGTAAAGACCGCCGAAGTTAAAAAGCTCTGTGACACCGTTTATCAGGTACTTTCAAAGAAAAAAGACGTGATGCCCGTGGCCGAACTCGCCGATGAGGTTCAGATCGCACTTCAAGAAAAAGATATCACAGCCGAGCGTGAGCACATCATCTCACTCCTCTCAGTGGACGTCCGCCTCAAGCGCGTTCCGGAGGGAGTTGGCCTGCTTAAGTGGCGCCACATCAACCCTAAATCTATTCGAGACAAGGCCTACATCGTCCTCAAGCGGGACAACAAACCACTACACTTCGTTGAGATCGCAAACAAGATCACCGATGCCGGTTTCGACCGCAAGGTGGTAACGACACAGGCGGTTCACAACGAGCTCATTCGCGACGAGCACTTCGTCCTTGTCGGTCGCGGCCTCTACGGACTCAAAGAGTGGGGTTATAAGAAGGGAACGGTCTCCGACATTATCGAAGACCTCCTCCGCAAGAAGAGTCCGCTCACCAAGCAAGAAATTATCGCCGGCGTCCTCAAGCAGCGCCATGTAAAAAAAGGGACGATCTCACTCAACCTTCAGAAAAACGATCACTTCGTACGTGTCGGACGCGCGGTTTACTCCCTCGACGACAGCAAGAAGTAAGGAACACCCATCCTAAGCTCAGACCGCCAAGGCAGAGCAATCACACTAGAGAACTCTCAAGAGCCCCATCGCAGGATGGTGGCTCTTTTTTCGACGGACCCCTCGATGGTGAAGCATCGAGCGTGGTATAGTGAGCTGAGTAAGTATGCCCACCTCTCTCTCTATCTTAGTATCGTTCCTCGCCGGCATCGGCTTCTTTCTCTATGGAGTTGATGCAATGAGCAAAGGCGTGCAAAAAATAGCAGGTAGCCGCCTAAAGTACCTCCTCCACCTCTTTACCGGCAACAGAGTTACCGGCCTCATATCGGGAACGATCGCCACCTCAATAGTACAGTCGAGCACGGTCATAACGGTTATGACCGTCGGCTTCGTCAATGCGGGAGTAATGAGTGTGGCACAGGCCATCTCGGTAGTCTTGGGTGCGAACATCGGTACGACGATAACGGCCCAGCTCATCGCCTTTCAGTTGAATGAGATCATCCTGCCGTTCATTGCGTTAGGATCGGGCATGGCTCTCTTTGGGCGTTCAGAGAAGATGCGGGAGTGGGGTAAGACGATCTTCGGTTTCGGCTTGGTCTTCTTCGGACTTGAGTTTATGCAGATCTCACTGGAACCGCTTCAGTCCAATGGATTTTTTGAAGCCGCATTCAGTCGCTTCTCGGCACAACCTCTCTTGGGTCTCCTAGTCGGCATGGTTGTGACGGTGATAGTTCAGTCGAGCTCGGTAACAACAGGAATAACCATCGCACTGGCAATCTCACAGGTTATAACGTTTGAGCAGGCACTCCCTCTAATTTTAGGACAAAATATAGGAACAACACTTACCGCTAATATTGCAGCAATCGGAGGAAGCCGAGCGGCAAAGCAGGCGGCGCGAGCACACTTTATTATCAACGTACTGGGCAGCCTCACCGCACTCATCTTGATCCAACCATTTACGGAACTCGTCCACTTCGTCTCGGGTGAGGCGGACACCGCCCGCAGAATCGCCAACGCCCACACACTATTCAATGTCCTTAACGCACTCATTCTCCTCCCGTTTGTTCCGGGCATCGCAAGACTCACTCACTACCTCACCTCGAATCAGCAGAATGGTGTCAAAGAACTGGCTTACCTTGAGGAGACCGCCCTTCAAGAGCCTAATACCGCACTCGACCAAGTTCGACGGGCTCTAAGTGAGACGCACGGGATGACTCACGAGTATCTGGAGGAGATCCACTCAACGCTAAAAGATGAAAAAGCCGACCTTCCATCGGCTGAGCATAGTAATAGGATTGTCCAGTCGATAAGCACGACCACTCACTTCCTGGAGGAGATCGTGCAGCTGAGTGTTGATGAGAAGCAGGCCCGCGCGGTGGCAGGTTATGTTCGTGTGATACACGAGATAGAACGCATTCGCGACTACGAGGAGAAGATGCTGAGTGTACTGAGCGAGCTCAGACGGGACGAGAAGGCCTTCAGACCGGTCCAGAAGAGGGAGCTCAGCCATTTTTTCAAACGAACAGAGGAGCTGCTCGAGCGTACCAGCTCCATGCTTAGAGGTGAAAAAAAGGGCATCCGCACTCTGGATATCATCGAAGAGTACGACTCACTCAGCGCGCAAAAAGAAAGGCTCAGACAGCTGAGTAGGACACGATACCTTCAGCACAGAACAGGCATCGGGCTTGCTAACGACTACTACGATTTCGTGAATGCGCTTGAAGAGATTGCGAAAAAGTGCCGGAACATCGCCCTTGCTCTCGATGAGATGACTCAGTAAACTTACCGGTATGGAAGAGTGTATTTTTTGCGACATCATCGAAAGGAAGGCCCCCGCGGGGATACAGTACGAAGATGATATCTGCATGGCCTTTGACGATCTCTATCCCAAAAAGCGGCTTCACATGCTGATCGTTCCCAAAAAACACATCGCGACAATTGCCGAGATGAGCGAGGGGGACGAGAAGATCGTAGGCCATATGGTGAAGATCGCAAAACAGCTCGCCGAGAAAAATAACTGTGTCGGCTACCAGCTGCTTTTCAATGTGGGGAAGGAGGGAGGCCAGGTCATCTTCCACATCCACCTCCATCTGATGGCAAACTAGGCGGAGACGAACCAGACCTGCACCTGACGAGCGCTTCAGCAGCCCTCGAGCGGACCCGACACCTGAGCTCATCCTTACCTTAGAGGGGCCGAGCCTTGAGCGAGAGGTCAATAAAGGGGGAGTTCGTAGTCAGGGTCCCAAGGGAGAGGACGTCGGCGCCGGTCTGAGCGAAGGCCCGTATGTTCTTTTCACTGATCCCGCCCGAGAGCTCGATGGGAAGAGATGCAGCCCCATGTGACCTGAGCTCCTCAATAAGAACCGCGGCGCGGCGCGGGGTAAAGTTATCGAGCATTAAAACCGCACGGCCACGTAGTCGCGGAGTTGAAGCACAAACCTCCACAACGCGCCGCGCCTCCTCGGCAGACTGTACCTCGATCTCGATAAAACGGCTCGTAAAGAGTGAGGGGCTGGCAAGGAGAGCCTGTAGATACTCGGCAGGTGAGAGGCCCGCAGCATCACAGTGGGAGTCTTTTATCATAACGGCATCATCCAGAGAAAGACGATGAGAGAGAACGCCCGCCAGTGTACATGCCCGCTTATCCAGAAGCCCCCAGCGTGTCTTTCTGGTTGCCGCCAGAAGGATGGTCGGGCAGGCAGACTCGGCTACAAGACGAAGGGCACGAGCACGCGAAGCGATACCACTCAACGTGCCAAGGGTGTTCAAGAGAATGCGCTCGAAGCCGAAGAGGTGATGAGCGGCTCCTTCGAGGGTCAACAGCGTCTCTTCAGCCTCAAAGGTCTCTCCATCACGATGACTGAATGAGAGACGTAATGACGGGAAAAATTCACGGACGAGCCACTCTGCTTCTTGACGACCCGCGAGACATCCTGACGAACGGGCAATAACGCCTGCGCGTGCGCGCGCGCGGGGGGAGAAGTAAGCCTGGGCCGTCACATCCGAAAGCCCCCCATCGGCACGGACAAACTCGCCCAGGATCCCCTTTAATGTCGCAGCATAACGCGGTGAACGTGTTGAAAAAACCGTCAGGGGCACCGCATGGGTCCTATTCAAAGTCTGAAGTCTCGTGCGATGATCAAGCGAGAGGGAGCGGTTCATTATTCAGATGATACACCAAAACTCTTGCGGGCGCGCCGAGCTCGATCCTCATCGTCAGTCGCCGCCATCAGATCAAACATCCGATCAAAGGCGAGCTGAGCTCCCGGCCTAACCTCCTCGGGGACCTCCACCACAAACTCCTCATTCTCTAGTGAAGACAGTATCTTCTCGAGCGTATTCTTCTTCATGTCAAAGCAGACGCTACATACTGTGAAGAATGACTTGTGGGGCAGCTCCTTTTTAAGGCGCTGAATCATGCCACACTCGGTGGTACAGATAAACTCGGTCGCACTGCTCTCACGAGCCACCTTCATCATGCCACTCGTCGAGACGACGTGATCGGCAACCGCCTGAACCTCGGGAGTACATTCGGGATGCGCGATAATTTCAGCATTGGGATGCATCTCCTTAGCCTTGAGAAGATACTCCGGCGAGAGACGCTCGTGAATGGGACAGTATCCCTGCCAAGGAATGATCTCTTTCTCGGGAAGCTGTTTGGCAACAAAAGCCGCCAGATTTTTATCGGGAACAAAGAGCAGCTGCTTGTGAGGAAGTGCGCGGGCAATATCCACGGCATTACGCGAGGTACAGCAGATATCCGACTCCGCCTTCACGGCAGCCGTTGAGTTTACATAACAGACGACCGCCGCATCCGGATAGTCTTTTTTCCACTCATGCAGAGCCTTCGCCGTAATCATATCCGAAAGGGCACAGCCTGCCTGACGATCGGGGACGAGAACCGTCGAATGAGGATTAAGCAACGCCGCACTCTCAGCCATAAAATAGACTCCGGAAAAGACGATCAGCCGAGCATTAATACCTGCGGCCTCTTGGCAGAGCGCCAGTGAGTCGCCTATATAATCCGCCACCTCATAGACTTCGGGGCGCTGATAGTTGTGGCACAAAACAATCGCATCCTTCTCTTTCTTAAGAGCATTAATGCGATTTATAAGCTCCTGCTGGTGCTCGGTTGGGGTAAAAGCCACGTCATATAAATGGTACCACACTTCCTATTTTTTACTAGCCGCGTTGAAAGAGAGATAACCCTATAGACCGTGGACAATTTTGAGCCAGAGCTTCATAACAACTTCGTAACTGGCGTGAGCCATAGTAGAGAAGTAGGCCTGAACTTCACGCATACGACGAACCACCTCGGTAAGCTGATGCGCATCCTTATGGGCGCGCCCAACATAGGTATCAAAATCAGAGGAGAGCTTATTCTCTTCTCGTCTCAGCGTGCCCTTCAGCTCCCGAATCATAGCCGCCTTTGAAGGAGCCGACGCCTTGAGTTTGGCACGACGCTCTTCCTTTTCCTCATCATCAGACTTCCCGCCTCCAGCTGCTGTCTGCGAGGCCTTACTTTTATCCTCAGAGGCGTCCTCTGAGATGTTTCCATCAACAAACTCCGCACCCTCGGAACTTTCAGCTGACTCGGAACTCGCAATAACCTCTTTCGCCCCACGACTCACTTCCGCATCGCCCTTGAGCTTCTGCTCGGGCGACTTCTGTGCTTCTCGAGTGGACGATGAGGGCTCGTTTCCCAACTTTTCTCGCGCATCTGTACTCATGATACATAAATTATACACTAGACACGCCTAATCACGATCAAGGTTATATCGTCGTTCTGGATCTGCTCCCCAACAAATACGGCAAAATCTTGAGATATTAGCGTGAAGAGCTCCTCAGGCTGAGAGGCCCCGGCATGCTGAGATACAACGGCATTAAGCCTATCGAGACCATACATCTCTCCCTGCATATTTTTGGCCTCTACAATACCATCGGAGTAGAGGATTATCGTATCTCCCGATTCAAAAAGAATCTCTTCTTCATGAATGATCTTGCTGATATCGGGAACCATACCAAGGGCGATTCCACCTGTCTGCTTAACCTCGGCCACACTCTGCCCGTGGCGGAAGATCAAGATGTGCTCATGACCACAACCGGTAAAGAACATCTTCTGATCGGTCTGCTGCCAACGCAGAAGAACACTCGTCATAAAACGGCGCTGTTCGATACGCTGCTTCAGCAGACGGTTGGTATTAACCAAGATGTCATAGCCGCTCGCATAGATCTCGCTGAGAGTGCGAATCAGCATGTTGACCATGACCATGATAAGTCCGGCGGGAACTCCATGTCCCGTAACATCACCGATATAAATAAGCGTGTTATTTTTTGCAGCACTGATAATATCAAAACTGTCACCGCCAACCTCCGAGGCGGGACGGGTCTTTCCATAGATTGAGAGGCCAGGAATCTGCGGCATCGCCTTCGGAAGAATATTGCGCTGAATATCACTGCCGATTGAAAGCTCCTCGGACATGCGCTTACCATCGCGCATCTGAGTGCTCAGGCGCTCCATCGTCTGGGTCACATCATTGAAAAAGTGAGCCAAAACTCCGATCTCGTCGATGCGTGTTGTAAAGATACGCTTGTAGGGACGCCCCGTAAGCAGTGCCTTCATCTCCCGGAAAACTTTTGAAAGAGGCCGGTGGACCAGGAAGACTATGATCAAGAAGGTCACAAGCCCGTAACTCCCCAGTAGGGCATAAGCAAGCCATGGGTAGGAGTAGCCGACTCTCTCGGCGCCAAAAAAGACGAGCCCCGCAAGGAGTGCACTGAGCACGAGGTAAAAGAAGAGTTTTGATATAATACTTTTTCGGAACATGTGTTTGGATTTAAGCCGTCATCGAGTCGAGAGCGGCCGCCTTATCGGCAAAAAATGGAATAATTTTAGTGAGACCGATCGCCTCGGAGATATCTTCGATATTCGGCCGAGCGCCAATAACCATCAGATGGATTCCACGCTTTGTGAGTCGCGTATGAGTGACCATAACCATGCCGATCGAGTCGCTGTTAATATAAGCGAGCTCATGCCAGTCGAAGATCAGGTGACTTCCCTTAAAAGTCTCGATGAATGAGCTGAGGGCCTTTTCCGCATCATGGAGACGAGAGCTATCGAGCTCCCCGTTAAAGACGATGATTGCGTAACGAGAATCCTGAGGATCGATCTCTGTTGTGAGCTGTAGAAGTGCCATGAAGATGAGAGGTTAGGAAGTAGGAAGGATGAGCGCAGTTGTCAGAGTCAGCTCGTCGCCGGCGGCTGTCGTCCGCTCGCGAAGGACGTTTTCAAGTTCATAAAGCTCTTCGTGCTGCCCTATCAACTTATAGAGCCTACGAAGTTTTTCAAGGGTCTTAACATCAATCTGCTCGATTGAGGTAATATTTTTCAGATGGATAAGAGCGTTAAGTTCCTGCGAAATTAGGTGAACGAGTACACGCTGGGCCATCTCGCGGGGATCGGGTGAGAGACGATGCACAAAACGACGCAACACCTCAAACTCCTCTGCGGCGCTGGCACTATAGTGATCAACGAGCTTCATGAAGCCGCTTGCATCGCCACACTTAGAAAGTGCAAAAGCCGCCTCAAGCTCAACATCCTCGGCCCCACAGTGCAGAAGCTCATAGAGCTTCTCATCCTTCACAACCGCAATCTCACCAAGCGCGAAGATTGCAGCCTTTAGGACGGCCACATCTTTGTGCGCCAACATCTCATCGAGCTTATCCAAAACCATCGTCCGATACTTGGGGAACTGCCAGAGAGCTATAATGGCGTTTGCATGAACCGTAGGGTGCTCGTCCTCAAGTGTCGGAAGGATGTAGTAGGCGGTGTTGGGATCCTTGAAGAGGCCAAGGGTATAGATACAGTCCGCTCGAGTAGTGTGAGACTCGGCCTTGAGTTGATCCAAAAGGAAGGGGACTATCTCAGCCTGACGCAAAATTGAGAAGACGCGGATAATTGCGCTTCTAACTGAAGAAGAGGTTTCGGTTTTAAACGTCTCCTTCAAGGCCTCAACCATTCTGAAGCGAGAAAAAGACTGGGAGTAAAACTGCTCACCGATCTGTTTAAAGTTAAGCAAAGCATGAGCCGCCTCAAGGCGCACATCTGAGTCCGGATCATTAAGCGCATCAAGAATATCGGGGAGTGTACGATAATCGGCAAACTCACCAAGAGCCGAAAGAAGTTTTATCCTCACCGGCACTGACTCCTCGTCATTGGAACAGGCAGCCAACTTTTGGGCCAGAATCTGAGGAGCATCTCTGTGCCCACGCTGCGCGAGGATCTCTATCGCATTAAGCTTCTCGGGGTAGGGGAGCTCATCGGAAAAGAGCTGATCCTTCGAGATATCAGTGTACTTATTCTGGAGGCGTATCGTCGAAAACAGGATCCCGAACATAACGACAAACATAAAAGCGTGAATCCACATACTCAGAGCCGATCCGGAAAAGATCATCTGCAAAGCAATGATAAAGCCCATGGCCAAGATCGTCCCCAGTGGCCGCACAACCCCCTCAAGAAACTCGGCAGCTTGGTCACGTATGGTCTTGGGCAAGGCGTAGTGCGAGGCGAAATAGGCGTTCTTGTAGACGACATTCGTCACCTCAAAGTTCATTCTGGTAAGGGTGGAGGTCAAGACGCCAAAGCGGAAGAACATGCCCAAGAGACTTATCAACATGATGATTGGATGAAGCAGCATGCTTCCAACAACACCCAACAAGGAGATGAGACGAGTTGCAACAAGTGCCTGAACGATCAAGGCAGCCACATGAAATCCGCTACGAAGCGTACCCAGCTTTTCGGAAAGAGCGGCTTCTTGAGAGACACTCAGCGTACGTTCGATCCGACGAGGATCGGCATGCTGCGCCTCAACCAAACCGTTATCACCACCGGAAAGAACCGAGGCCTGCAAGGCTCCCTGAGCTGACTCCTCATGCTCATAGACGATCGTTGCTTCGGGCGTATTAGTGATAGACTGCTCAACTGACTTGGTAAACTGAAAGTCCAGAACGTTCATGAAGATCCACTGCATGAAGACGGCAACAACGAGGCCCTTGAAAAAAGGCATGTTCCTCACCCCCTCAAAGACCTTACGCATCTCATGACGCTCAGGTTTGAGTGAGATATTATTCGCTCGGATAGGGAGGGAGGGAAGACTCGTCCGCGCAAAACTGGTGATGATAAAAACACCCATGCCACAGATAAGCGCCCCAATCCAGATGTAAATAAACCACTGGATGGGGAAGCGGGTGGCGAAAAGACCGACGAGGGTTCCGCCAATGATACCGCCAATCGTCTCACCCGACTCCACCAGCGGAAAGGTGTTCTGACTTTCCAGTGGAGTAAAACGGTCTCCGACAAGTATCGGAATAAAGATATTAAACTGAGCCAAAAAGAACGACTCGGCGATGATCAAAAAAGTAAAGAAGGCGATCGGGGAACTTTCATAAAAAAATGAGGCGGCGAAAAGGCTCAGAGAGGCGACAAAGAGCATCGAGATCATCAAAACCTCCCGCTTAACCTTCATGATAAGATGCTCAAAGAAGAAGGTACTCAAGATGATGAGTAAGGCACTGACAATCAGTAAGACCGGCAGATAAACGATACCAAAACGCCCAATAAAGGCGGAGGTAATGATCGTAAGCCCGATAGCTCCACCCATCTTAAAAAAGAGCGTGATAAACCAACACTCGGTCACACGGGGCCACTGCGAGGGGGCAATATTGAAGATCCGGCTCAGCAGAGGGAGCGGATTATGCTTGGAGATGGTTTTCCAAACGCCAGATTTCATTATTTGATAGTAGTTTATTTAGATTTTTGTCTCATATAATTATACATCAAAAACGTCATCCTGTAAACCGTAGCAGCCCACACACGGGGCGGCGGTTACCCATATGAGTACGGTCTCCCGAACAGCCAATCGGCCTAAAAAAAATAGCCAGAGACCTTTCGTTGACTTTTAGGGGAGGGGAGCCGAGAATAAGGCTGTGAAGAAACCAGAAATGACCTATTTAAATATCGCAATTCTCGTCTCGGTTGTCGTTTTGGCCATAGCCATCTCCCCCTTCCTGAGCACGCTGATTCTGGCGGCGATTCTCGTCACGAGCACCACCCCGATACACAACTGGGTGCTCACGAAGGTCAAGGGCCGCCAGCGCCTTGCCGCAGCCATTATGGCGCTCTCCATCGGCATCATTTTCAGCGTTGGATTCTTCGTCTTCTTTATCTCACTCTCGCGAGAGGCCGTCTCTACCTATCAGAGCTTCGACCAGCTTCTCAGGGAGGGCAAGCTCAACATCCAGGACCTCATCAGCAAGATCAGCAGAGCAATCGGGATACGTCCAACAGACGTCATCGCATCAGTTATTCAGGCGGCGCAGACCGCATCCGGGATACTGGTGGAACAGAGTACCAACTTGCTCAAAAGCATCGGCTGGCTTTTCTTGAACTTCTTCATCCTGGTCTTTAGCATGTTCTTCTTCTTTAAAGACGGACGCTCCTTCATCAATCTCATTTTAAAGGTCTCACCACTACCGGAGCGCTACAGCCACGAGATCTTGGATAAGTTTAAGCAGGTCTCACTTGCCATGATGTACGGGATCTTCCTTACAGCTCTGGCCCAAGGGGTTCTTGGAGGAGTCGGGCTCGGGCTGGCGGGAATTCGCAATCCGATCTTCTGGGGCACCGCGATGGGAATACTGGGCATGCTTCCCATTGGAGGGAGTGCCTTTATCTGGCTCCCCGCAGGCCTCTTTCTCATCTTCACGGATCACTATGTCGCGGGCCCGAGCCTCTTGCTCTGGGGAGCTCTGATTGTCGCCTCGGTAGATAACGTCATCAAGCCCATGGTGATATCTCAACAGGCAAAAATATACCCGCTTGCCACCTTTATCGTGGTCATCGGAGGACTGCTGGTCTTTGGCCTCAAGGGGGCGATGATCGCTCCGATGGTGCTGGCCCTACTGGTGGCTCTCATTCACATCCGCAAGCGAGAAAGGCTTCATGAGCCACGGGACTCAGCAGCGTTAGAAGAAGATCGTCTCCGCACTTAAGAACACTCTCAAAGTTCATTGTTGTTACCGAGGCCAATCTGGCTATCCCCTCACCGGCGAGGGCCGTCTGAGCCTGAGAACCTCCGATAATTCGTGGTGCTACAAACCAGTAGTAGCGATCAACAACAGACTCATCAAAAGCCCGGCCAAAGACTTCCGCACCACCCTCAATAAAAACACTACTGATAGAACGTTTCCCAAGATAGCGCATCAAAGGCTTCAACGTTATTTTTTTTGGGAAGATTTTGAGAGTAATGCCCCGAGCCCTAAAGGCGGCAAGGCGTTTTTTTGGCGCTGCTGCAGTTGTTGCAACCAAGACATTGTCATCACGATAGACCTGGGAGTCGAGTGGGGTGGCAAGTTTTGAGTCGAGTATGATGCGACGAGGCTCACGGTGAGAACCGGCAAGGCGTGGATTATCCTTTTCAACGGTGCCGCGACCAACGAGAATCGCATCATGCATCGAGCGCAGATCGTAAACAAAGGCACGTGACTCATCACCGGTAATCCACTTGGACTCGCCCGTCTTGGTTGCTATCTTCCCGTCTAAACTCATCCCCACCTTCATACTAACAAAGGGTCTGCCCGTGCTAATCCAGTGAAAAAAGCGCTCATTTTGTCGATGGACACGATCCGCAAGGCAGCCGAGGCGCACCTCCACTCCCGCCTTCTTCAGAGCCTTTATCCCACCTCCCGCTACACGAGGGTTGGGATCTTTATGGGCGATAATTACCTTACCGATACCGCTCTCTATGAGTGCGGGCAGACAGGGGGGAGTCTTCTTTCCCTCACCCGTATGGCAGCAGGGCTCAAGAGTGAGGTAGAGCGTCGCCTTCTTGAGGGTACTCTTCTTCACGCCAGCAAGCTGGGTAAGGAGCTCACGCTCTGCATGAGGGCCACCGAAGGCCCGGTGCCAGCCTTCGGCAAGAACTTTTCCACCGGCAGAGACGAGGACGGCACCGACGAGGGGATTGGGAGAGACTAAAAAAGCACCTCGTGCCGCGCATGAGAGAGCCAGTTCCATGTAACTTTTTTCGCGGTCGCTAAAAGCACTCATAACTCCAAGTCTAACATATGACCCATTTTTTCTCCTTTCGTCTTGAGGTAACCACGCAGCTCCTTGTTATCGCCGGGAGCGCAGATAAGGGGAGCTCTCTTGATGGGACCAAGACCGTAATGGGCAAGTTCAGCGATTTTCTCACGGTTGTTGGTCATGAGAGTCAGCTTCTGGACCCCAAGATCCCGAAGAATATGTGCAGCAACGGTATAGTCGCGGGCATCTGCCGGGAAGCCGAGCTCAATATTCGCCTCGACCGTATCAAGACCTTTATCCTGAAGGTTGTAGGCCATTAGCTTATTAAGAAGTCCGATACCGCGCCCCTCGTTGCGCATATAGAGGAGGACGCCCGAGCCGGCCTCACTGATAGCTTTAAGTGCGACATGCAGCTGGTCGTGGCAGTCACACCGTGTTGAGGTGAAAACGTCGCCGGTAAGGCACTCGGAGTGGAGGCGCACAAGTGGGGAGGTCGTCCGAGAGAGTGAGCCCAAGACGAGCGCCAGATGTTCCTTATCATCAAGTTTTGTCTTATAGCCAAAGACCTGAAACTCACCATAGGTTGTGGGAAGGCGCGTCTCTACAATCCGCTCTACCAGCTGCTCGTGAAGCTTTCTGTAAGCGATCAGATCGAGGATGGTTAGGTAGACGAGCTTATGCTTGCGCGCAAACTCGCGCAGCTTGTCACCTCGGATCATCTTTCCCTTGGCATCCATAATCTCGCAAAGGACTCCCACCGGCGTCAGACCGGCTCCTTTCAGAAGGTCGATCGTCCCCTCAGTGTGGCCCGGACGCTCGATAACACCACCATCAAGGGCCTTAAGGGGAAAGATATGCCCGGGACGGGAAAGGTCGTGAGGTTTTGTCTTGGGATCGGCCAACAGCCGAATCGTCCGAGCACGATCCTCAGCTGAAATACCCGTTGAAATCCCGGAGACGGCATCGACCGAGATCGTAAAATTGCAGTGCTGAAGTGGACGGTTGTAGCCAGCAGGAAGAAGGTCCAGATGCAGAGCCTCCGCACGTTCACGAGAGAGGGGAGCACAGATAAGACCACGACCATTGTCAGCCATAAACGCAATGCTCTGTGAAGTGATGGTTTCCGCGGCACCAATAAGATCCCCCTCATTCTCGCGGTCCTCCGCATCGGCCAAGACAACCAACTTACCCTTTTTCAGAGCAGAAAAAGCCGCGTCAACACGCTGTGTCAGAGTTGATTTACCCGCCATTAAGGACTGAGTTATTAGAAGCTATAGCGCGTGAAGGCGACAATTTTGATGTTCTCCCCCAAGCGAAGAACCGCCTCAGAAAGGAGTTTTTCAATAGTCTGCTCGGGATTCTTCACGTATGGCTGCCTCAAGAGTGAAACTTCGTCACGGAACTTGGTCTCCTTACCCATGAGGATCTTATCCAGCATATCAGCCGGCTTCCCCTCTTCCATGAGCTGAGCCTTCCAGATCTCACGTTCCTCATCCAAAAGATTGGTTGAGACCTCTGAAGGATCGATGTACAGAGGATCACTCGCAGCGACATGCATCGCGATATCCCTGGCAAGTTGGACGAAATCCTCATTGCGAGCTACAAAATCGGTTTCACAACCAAGCTGAAGAAGAACTCCAATCTTGCCGTTACCGTGGATGTAAGAGGCAACAACCCCCTCACCGGTGGCTCGGTCGCCACGCTCAACTGCCTTAGCCTCTCCCTTCTTACGCAGAAGTTCAATAGCCGTCTGTTCGTTGCCTTCGGCCTCTACGAGAGCCTTCTTACATGCTGAGATAGAGACACCAGTCTTGTCTCGTAATGCCTTAATTTGATCGAGTGTAATTTCCATATGTGCCGACATGCTACTCGGTTTGAGGGAAAATGTCAAAACCCAACAGCCCACAATCGGCAGTCGGCAAAGAGCGGAGTTCCGAAAAAGAGAGAGGGCTAATCTCCTCGTAACAATCGACAAAGAATAAGATTCACCTCAGGCTTAAGCGGACTGAGCCGGTGGTAGAGGCGTCTGCTCGTCAGAGTCAGCGGAAGGTTTGCTCTCGCCATCATCCTTCATAGGGGTCTGGCCACTAGCTGCATCCTGAGCCTCGGCCTTCTTCTCCTGAAATGAGCCAAGTGCTTCGACAGCCTTACCGGCCTTTCCGTAAAGCCCCTGAAGATCTATCTTATCGGCATAGGCAGAGACGAGCGGAATACGCCAGATCTCTCCTTTATAGGCTTTATAGATAGCCAAGACATAAACTGCAAAAAGCGGCAGAGTTAGGAGTGAGCCGATCAGTGAGTTTATAAAGAGGAGAACCGAAAAGACAACAAAGAGGAGGAAGAGGACCATACTCTGGCGAGCGTGGAACTTACAAAAGGCACTCTTGGGCCGAGCGATGAGCGGAACGATAAAGAGGGGACCAAAGTAGCCCAGTGCCGCAAAGAAGGTATCGTTGGGGTCCACAGGAGGCTGTGCAGGAGCGGGCATCTGAGTCTCAGCGCTCATCGAAGGAGCGCTCATCGGCTGGTTAGACATGGGAGCTTCCATTTGAGTCTGAGGCGGCATCTCGGGAGCACTCTCTGTGGCCGAGTTCATGGCTGGTTGAGTTGGCTCGGCCATAGGATGATCGCCACCTGTCGACTGAGTGGGAGAGGGTGGTGTAGCTGAGGGCACTGGCTGTGATGGTGTGTTTTGTTCGTCCATATCAAGTATTAGTATACCACAATGTATAGTTAAGAGTAAAGAGCTCGGGCGCTCCGGCCGACACCAAAAAAGGCCCGCACTCCCTAGAGAGGACGGGCCTTTAATTTTTAAGGAAGAAACTAGGCTGCAGCGGCCTCGGGAGCCGGAGCTACAGCTGCGGGAGCCTCTGTTGCAGGAGTTTCAGAAACGGACTCAACAGGCTGTGCGACCTTCTTGGCGCCAACACCGGTTGAGAGCTTCTTGCCCTCGTTGATGGCGTTAACAATGTAGTCTGTGAAGAAGGAGATAGAGCGAACCGCATCGTCATTACCCGGGATGGGGAAGTTCACTAGATCAGGATCGGCATTTGAGTCACAGATACCAACCGTCTGGATGTGAAGGCGCTGCGCCTCCTTAAGAGCGAGCTTGTCACGAACGACATCGAGAACGACGACGACATCCGGAAGTGAGTTCATGTACTCAACACCACCGAAAGCGGCCTGGAGCTTGGTAAGCTCACGCGCCAGCTGAAGACGCTCTTTTTTGGTGTACTTAGACTCCCACTCGCCATTTCCCTGCTGCTCTTTGAGCTCCTTGAAGTAGCGAATACGGATCTTAACAGTATCAAAGTTTGTAAGAAGGCCGGGAATCCACTTGCGGGTTACATAACTGCATCCGGTCTTCTCGGCAGCCTCGGTAAGAAGGCGTGTCGCCTGAAGTTTGGTTGAGACGAGCAAGACGCTCTTCCCCTCCATAACGGCATTTTTAAGAAAATCCATAGCGACTACAAGGCGCTGGTAGGCCTGAGTCAGATCAAAAACGTGCACTCCCTCATGCTTGGCATAAAGGAAGCGGTGCATCTTGGGGTTCCATTTGGAAACCTTGTGGCCGTAGTGGCAGCCCGCTTCGAGCATCTCCTTAACGACCTTTTTATCGATTTGTACGTCGGCTGGTTTAGCCATAAATCCTTGGGGTTATCGCCGATGAGTCCTCATGCTCGCCCCGTGACTCGCACTTATGCGGAGCAGGATGGGACGATCAGAAACACCGACTGGTTAATAAACGTAGGCAGGCTACGTGAATGAGCGGAAAAAGTCAATCAGGTTAGTGGGCTAAAATGGAGGAAAATCAGATGAGGTCCAGGGAACATCCGAAGCCTTATAGCGCATGGCCTTCTCGTACATACTCAGAGCGCTCTCGGGAACGTTTTCTGCTAAAAAAGTGTGACAGGCCCTCGTTATACCGCCTCGATTAACCTCTTGAGCGTTTGAGCGATAGGCAAGAACACCATACATCGGGGAACCTTCGATATCTCCAACTACGAAGTCGACCTGCGGCTCGGCCGCGCGCTCAACAAGAAAAAAGTAAGCATCTGCACGAACGAGCATCGAGTGGTGTGTAGCCAAACGGGCATGAGCCTGCATCCGCTCCCAGAGAGAGTCGAAGTTGGCGATCGGCCCAAGCTCCCCACCGATGAAGACCTTGTCATCAGTAAGCTCACTCACTCGAGAGGAGCCACGATTCGCCCCGGCACACACAACCCGGTCATTCTGACCAAGAGTAGTAAGGGTGCTCGTAGCTGACTCGTCAACAAGCATAGTGGGAAAGACACGCAAGCCAGCCCTCTTCATCTCACAGTAGTTCTTAACCACCTGGGGAACATTCGGACGATTTTCCGGAAAGAAAACCTTACGGGCGAAGTGGCGAGCTGAATCGAGTTTGGCAAGGAGTCCGGGATGCTCATCCAGAGAAGAAGAACGACCTCCCTGACACATTTCCCGCTGAGCCTCCGAGAGAGGGGAGTCGAGCTCAACGGCAAAAGCGCGCCCCTGAAAACCTGAGCCCAGCGTTGCGATCACACGGTGGCGCAGATCAAGCGAGAGGTGGTGCCGATCGACGCTCCTGTAAAGAACCTCTTCAAACTTCTCATGCTGAGCATACCTCCTTTTGTCCGGATGAAACATAGAGCGGTACAATACGCCATTTTCGCGCTTACGTCAACCGTTCAGGCCAGGAGGGGAAGGTTGAAGTTACGTTCTCGTATACGGCTCAGAAGGCTACTCTCGTTATCACCAGCTGCAAGAGAACTTACAAGGTGCCCCACCAAGGCTCGATACCGTGGTGTGGCTGTGTCGGCGGCCATCTCAATGAGAGCCTTACGCGCCCATACCTTGACGGAGGGAGGGAGGGAGGGAAAATCGTTGATAAAAGGCCTCAGTGCATCAATCACACCACGGAGACTAACCATGAAGTCACAGGCTTCTTCGAGATCATCAAGTGCGATCTGAAGCTGCATGCGGTAGAGATCCTCACTATAAGTCAGTGCGGTGATATAAGCTACCTCCTCGGCCGGCACCGGATTCCGAGCCGGTGACATTGAGATAACATCGGGGCCATCAAGAGCACCGGAGAGAGGCAGTAGAGTGAAGGGGTGATGAGGATTGGTCCCGCCTCTGCCATTTTCGACAAACGGGTTATCCTCAAGAGGAGGTTCGACGAGGTGCGGTGGCTCAAGCTGGGTCAGAGGCACACCCCTCAAACTCCTCTCCGGATCGTCACAATGATCTGGATCATCATATACCGGCAGTGGTTGGAGAGAATTCCGCATACACAGGCTAATACCGACTCCGTTATCATTGTGTTACATAAAAAATTTCTTCTTGGTATAATTGGCCTCGTGACCCTTTCTAAAGCCTACAATGCGGGATCCCACGAGGATCGTATCTATAAAGAGTGGGAGGCCTCCGGCCTTTTTACACCGAAGCGCTCCAAGAACAAGAAACCCTTTACGATAATGATGCCACCGCCCAATGCGACCGGCACACTTCATCTTGGTCATGCCGTTATGCTCGCCCTCCAGGACGTCATGACCCGCTACCACCGCATGAAGGGAGATGCCACACTCTGGCTCCCCGGGACAGACCACGCCTCGATCGCAACTCAGAATAAAGTTGAGCGCATCCTGGCAGAGAAAGGGGAGTCGCGTCACTCACTCGGACGCCCCGCCTTCTTAAAAGAAGTACATAAGTTTGTTAAGGAGTCCCAGAAGACGATCAAGAATCAAGTTAGAAAGATGGGCTCTTCTTGTGACTGGACGCGTGAGCGTTACACACTCGACCCCGAGCTCTCAACAGCCGTTCGCGAGGCCTTTGTTCGCATGTATGAGGACGGCCTGATCTACCGCGGAAATCGCATTGTTAACTGGTGTCCACGCTGCAGCTCGACCCTTGCAGACGATGAGGTCGTCTACAAGGAAGAGCGTGGAAACTTCTACTACCTGAAGTACGGCCCCTTTACGATCGGAACCTCCCGCCCCGAGACAAAGTTCCTGGATAAGATTATCGTGGTTCACCCCGATGACAAGCGCTACAAAAAGTACCACGGCAAGACGATCACCGTTCCCTGGATACACGGCGATGTTGAGGCGACGATTCTGGCCGACAAGGCTGCCGACCCTGAGTTTGGAACGGGAGCAATGACCATCACCCCCGCCCATGACTTCATCGACTTCGAAATTGCCCAGCGCCACAAACTCGAGGTCGTCCAGATAATCGACGAGGCGGGTAACCTTACCGAGCACGCCGGAGAGTTCGCCGGGATGAATGCCCGTGATGCCCGCGGTAAGATCATCACAAAGCTTGCGCGGAAGGGGCTCGTGGAGAAGATTGACGAGGAGTACGTCCACAACCTCTCGATCTGCTACCGCTGCGATACACCCATCGAGCCGCTGGTCAGTCGGCAGTGGTTTATCGATGTCGATAAGAAGTTCGGAGCCGAGAAAAAGAGCCTAAAAAAGAGGGCCATAGAGGTCGTTCGCACAAAGAAGATCCAGATCGTCCCCGAGCGCTTCGACAAGACCTACTTCCACTGGATGGAAAACCTCCATGACTGGTGCATCTCGCGACAGATTTGGTTTGGGCACGAGATTCCCGTCTGGTATTGCACGAGCCCAAAGAAGGCCGCATGCGAAAAACCCATCGTAAGCCGGACCACACCGAAGAGCTGCCCACACTGCGACGGCAAGCTCAAGCAAGACCCCGACACGCTGGACACCTGGTTCTCTTCGGGCACCTGGACCTTCACTACTCTGGGTTGGCCCAAAAGGAGTGCGGACTTGGACTACTTCCACCCCACGAGCGTCCTCGAAACAGGCTACGACATACTCTTCTTCTGGGTCGCCCGCATGATCCTGATGACGAGCTACCTCTTAGATGAGATCCCCTTCAAGACGGTCTACCTCCATGGCCTCGTCCGCACCCGCGAGGGCAAAAAGATGAGCAAGTCTCACCCCGAGACCTGCATAGACCCGCTCGACATGATAACAACCTACGGCGCCGACTCACTCCGCCTCTCTATGATTGTCGGCTCAACGCCGGGCAATGACCTGCGCCTCTATGAAGAAAAAATTGCCGGCTTCCGCAACTTTGTAAACAAGGTCTGGAACGCCTCACGCTTCGCCCTTATGCAGGTAGAGGAGGCGGGCGTCTCTCTCAAAAAGCGCCCCCCGGCTAAAGCTAAAACCCTGGCGGACCAGTGGATTTTGACACGCACCCAGGAGCTTATTGATGAGGCGACGCGTGATATTGAGTCATACAGTTTTTCGGAGGCGGGAACAAAGATCTACGACTTTACCTGGAACGAGTACTGCGCCTGGTACCTAGAGATCTCAAAGGGCCCCGAACAGAACATCGGGGTGCTCCTCTACGTCCTCGAGACACTCCTCAAACTCCTCCACCCATTCATTCCCTACGTCACCGAAGTTATCTGGAAGGAGCTGGGCCACACCAACTTCCTAATGGCCGCGAGCTGGCCAAAAGTCGAGGCGAAGCACCGCTTCAAAAAAGAGGCGAGGCAGGTCCAGGAAGTTATCGAGGTCATTAGTGCCGTTCGCTCACTCCGCCAGGAAAACAACATTCCCCCGTCTCAAAAGATCACCCTTCACCTTTCGGGGAAGGGGAAGAGCCCACTTCTTGAGGCGATGCGCGAACCGATAGTACGAATGGCACGCCTGAGTGAGCTGACGATCAGCACAAAAGCGCCTGAGCTCGCTCCCGTTTTGAAGAGTTACTCCAACGGAATAGAGATTACCGTCCCGCTGAAGGGCATGGTAGATCTGGAGGCTGAGATCACGCGCATCGAGAAGGAGCTCAGTGAGCTCAAGGACTATCTCAACCGCCTTGGACAAAAGCTATCCAGCAAGGAGTTCACGGGCCGTGCTCCCGCACACATCGTCGAGGCCGAGCGAGGACGGCAGGCCGAAGCCCAGGAAAAGTACAGCAAGCTCGAGGAGCAGCTCGCCTCCCTCAAAAAGGCCTAGCCCCTGAGTTCGCGAGGCTACCACAGAGAGAGCAAAGAGTTACTCCCTATGAAGAGGCGAATTTGACGAAAACAAAAAAAAACGCGAAGATAAACTACTGTAACCACTAACTTCACTCCCGATGAAGAGCAGATTTGAGAGCGGTAACTTTGAGGAGGTGAGGAGAGCCCTAAGACAGGAGGCGAGGAACCGAGTCATTAGTGAAGGCTATGACCCCATAGACACCAGTGAGCTCCTGAGTAGAGCCTATAACCTGCAGCGAACTGAAGCTTTGCAGGTAGTTATAATGAGTTTCGGGGATGATGAGTGCTCACATGGCAGACCGGGTGAGCTCCACCTTGATATCGAGCCAGTCGAAGACAGATACCAGGGATCTCTCATAGCAACCGGCATCTGGAGAGTGGCACACTCCGGAGCCTTAATCGCGATACATCCAAGCCTTCTTGAGATGGACATTTTCGACGACTGTCACCTCCCCGATGAGTTAGCTATGGCGTTCCCAAGTCTCAACTACTATCGCCAGGGAAATCTTACCCCCATCTGCTTCCCCTACAAACTTAAGCCGATCAGAACATCTGTCGAAGAGGTTGATACCTACGTTATGCCACAGAACAAAACTCCAGATAGGGAGATGAGAGATCATGGTAATGCGGAAGCCCAGATCGAAACTTCAAGTGACGAGACGAGAGGTGACGAGCAACCATTGAGGACGGCCGAAGCCACACCCGATCCCGAGCAGATAACTATACACACCCCCAATGGCAGCCAGGTACTACGGATAGTGAGAGATGCAGCGGGCAGGGTGGTGCGCGTTCTTCGAAAAGCCACGGAATGGAGGCGCTAAAAAGAAAAATGTGATACAATGGGGGGATGGTAGATCCCAAAACCTACATTCAAGAAGGCCTCAAAACAATCAAGACGCTGATTGAGCAAAACCACCTCATAACCGCCCTTAGAGCCGGCGAGGAGCTTGCGCGCGTCAACCCCTATGACCGTAAGGTCCTGAACGCTCTGGCCAATATTCAGGCACTCATTCAAAAAGAGAACGAGGCGAACGTTGACCGCGACATCGCCTCAACTATGCACTTATGGGATGAGGGGAAGTTCGACGAGCTCCAGAAAATCTACAGCAAGCTCTATCAGTTTTCCCCCCAGCACAAGCGTC
>Ga0210044_10001836_pt1 | contig 32245 bp, 31 predicted proteins | sample CryGey13umfilter_2_FD_183959 | JGI IMG/M metagenome (GOLD analysis project Ga0210044, IMG submission 183959) | Groundwater microbial communities from aquifer in Utah, USA - Crystal Geyser 4/9/14 3 um filter (SPAdes) (version 2) | ecosystem: Environmental > Aquatic > Deep subsurface >...
ATTAATAGTGCCACCAATGGAAAAATCAGTTCAAAAAACAAATTTAGTTCCAAATGGTTGTGTTTCGTTGTTGGTTGGGTTTAAGAAATAAAATATCCCCTTGAGGGAATTATAGGGATGAAAAAATGCTTATTTTAAAGATTTCTAATTTTGATTTAGAAAGATTTTTTTTATTAATCACTCCGTCAACTCCCCTCTCAAATTTTGTTGTAGAAGCTGAGCAGTTTTCTGGTTCGATAAACCTAAACCAAGCACGTACATTAGTTTGGTAACAGCAGTTTCGTAAGTCATGTCTTTTCCGCCAATTACACCAATTTTATTAAAAGCAAAACTTGTTTCGTATTTTCCTTGCTCAACACTACCTCCATCGCACTGACTAATGTTCAAGATGATGATACCTTTTTTTACAGCTTCTATTAATAAGTCGATAAACCAAATTTGAGTGGAGGCATTTCCTGCTCCAAAAGTTTCCATCACTATTGCTTTTAATCCAGGAATTTGGATGGTAGAAAAGATTTGCTCTTCGGTAATTCCTGGAAATAACTTAATGGTAGCAATATGATTATTTAGTGTTTTGTGAAAAATCAACGATTTATTGTTGGCTTTTGAAATAACAGACTTGTTAAATTTTAGGTTAACTCCTGCCTCTGCCAATAACGGATAATTAGGAGTTTTAAAAGCTGCAAATTCTTCGGCACTAACTTTAGTAGAACGGTTTCCTCTGTATAAATTATACTCAAAATAAATGGCAACTTCTGGTACAACAGCTTTGTTGTTTTCTTTTAAACTGGCAATTTCTATGGCGGAAAGTAAATTTTCTTTGGCATCGGTTCTCATAGCACCAATTGGAAGCTGAGAGCCTGTTAAAATAACTGGTTTGCTTAAATTTTCTAATAAAAAACTTAATGCAGAAGCGGTGTAAGCCATCGTATCTGAACCATGAAGAATTACAAAACCATCGTGCTTTTCATAACTATCAAAAATGAGTTGAGCAATTTGTAGCCAATTTTCAGGCTGCATGTTTGATGAATCTATCGGATTTTCAAAAGAAATGGTTTCAATTTTTGCTTTAAATTTTTTAATCTCTGGAATTTCGTCTAATAAAGAAGCAAAATTAAAAGTTTTTAATGCACCTGTTTCTTCATCATGAACCATTCCAATAGTTCCGCCAGTGTATATGATTAGAATTGAGTTCATTTTGAATGACAAATGTAGTTTAAAAACCAAAAACTTTGATAGAATTTTGAGTAGTTATTTTAGCTACGGTTTCAATAGTGGTGTGATGAATTTCGGCTATTTTTTCTGCAATAAGGTAGAGGTAAGTGCTTTCGTTTCGTTTACCTCGATAGGGCATTGGAGCTAAATAAGGCGAGTCCGTTTCTAAAACTAAATGATTTAAATCAAGTCGTTCAACAACTTTATCCAACCCAGAATTTTTAAAAGTAACCACTCCGCCAATCCCCAACTTAAAGCCACCATAATTAATAATATGTTTCGCTTGCTCTATATTTCCTGTAAAACAATGAAAAATTCCACGCATGTTTTCGTCATTCAACTCATCTAAAATTTCAAAAATCTCATTAAAAGCATCTCTACAATGAATTACAAAAGGCAAATTGTATTTTTTAGCTAAATTTATTTGAGCCTTAAAAGCATCTTGTTGCTCTTTTAAAAGTGTTTTGTCCCAATACAAATCAATGCCAATTTCTCCAACTGCACAAAAGTTATAATTAGCCAACCAATTTTCAACAACTGCTAATTCTTCTAGGTAATTTGTTTTTACCGATGTTGGATGCAATCCCATCATGGGGAAACAAGTTGTAGGATACTTTTCTGCCAAAGCCATCATCCCAGCAATAGAAGAAGAATCGATGTTAGGAAAAAACAATCTTTTAACACCTTTGGCTATGCAATTTTTTATCACCGAATCGATGTCTGTATTAAAATGTTCGGTATATAAATGGGTGTGCGTATCCGTTAAAATCATAAAGACAAAAGTAGGTTATAAGTTTATAAGTTGAGAGGTTTATGCCTAGGTTTTAACTATGGAGCCAATTTTTTTAGTTTATGCATTGAAATAAAAAAGAAAATAGTGTAATTTCGCAACTCATTACAGCAAGTTGGGATATCCTTTTTTGGATAAAGTTGGCGTTGGTAAGAGTATTTATCCATAATAAGCTGCGTTCATTTTATTTATAAACTTTTAAAAAATAGTTGCATTATGGCATTTGACATTGAAATGATTAAAGCTGTTTACGCAAAGTATCCAGAGCGAATTGCGGCAGCAAGAAAGGTAGTCGGTAAACCGTTAACATTAGCCGAAAAAATTCTTTACACTCATCTTTGGGAAGGAAGTGCAAAGCAAGCTTACGGAAGAGGGAATTCTTATGTAGATTTTGCACCTGATAGAGTAGCTATGCAAGATGCAACTGCACAAATGGCTTTGCTACAATTTATGCAAGCAGGTAGAACTAAGGTGGCTGTGCCCTCTACCGCTCATGCCGACCATTTAATTCAAGCAAGAATTGGAGCAACTAAAGATTTACAAGATGGTATCAATGAAAACAACGAAGTGTTTAACTTTTTAAGTTCTGTTTGCGATAAATACGGTATTGGTTTTTGGAAACCGGGTGCTGGAATTATTCATCAGGTGGTATTAGAAAACTATGCTTTTCCCGGGGGAATGATGATAGGAACAGATTCTCATACCGTAAATGCCGGTGGATTAGGAATGGTAGCCATTGGAGTTGGTGGTGCTGATGCAGTTGATGTAATGGCTGGTATGGCTTGGGAATTAAAAATGCCCAAATTAATTGGTGTTAAATTAACAGGAAAATTAAATGGTTGGACAGCTCCAAAAGACATTATTTTAAAATTAGCTGGAATTTTAACCGTAAAAGGTGGAACAGGTGCAATTGTAGAATATTTTGGTGAAGGAGCAAAATCACTTTCTTGTACAGGAAAAGGAACTATTTGTAACATGGGGGCAGAAATTGGTGCTACCACTTCTACTTTTGGTTATGATGATTCGATGAGAAGATATTTAAAAGCTACCAATAGAGCCGATGTTGTTGCTTTAGCTGATGCTGTTGCAGAACATTTAACGGGAGATGATGAGGTTTATGCAAATCCTTCCAACTATTTTGATGAAGTAATTGAAATAAATTTAGATAAATTAACTCCTCATTTGAATGGTCCTTTTACGCCAGATTTAGCAACTCCAGTTGCTGAAATGAAAGAAAAAGCAGCAGCAAACAATTGGCCAACCGATATTGAATGGGCGTTGATAGGTTCTTGTACCAATTCCTCTTACGAAGACTTAACTAGAGCGGCTTCCATTGTTGAAGATGCGGTAAGTAAAGGAGTAAAACCAAAAGCAATTTTAGGAATTAACCCGGGTTCTGAACAAGTGTATTTTACTGCAAAAAGAGACGGTTTGATTGATACGTTTAACAAATTTGAATCTGCAAAAATTTTTACCAATGCTTGTGGTCCTTGTATCGGGCAATGGGATAGACCAGGTGCTGAGAAGAAAGAAAAAAATTCTATCGTTCATTCGTTTAACAGAAATTTTGCTAAACGTGCTGATGGAAATCCAAATACTCATGCTTTTGTTGCCTCACCAGAAATGGTTGCAGCAATTGCTATTTCAGGAAAATTAGATTTTAATCCAATTACTGACACGCTAATTAATTCGAAAGGCGAAGCCATAAAATTAGCTGAACCAAAAGGTTTTGAATTGCCACCAAGAGGTTTTGCAGTTGACGACAATGGTTATCAAGCGCCTGCAGAAGATGGAAGTAAAGTGGTGGTAAAGGTTGCTCTAGATTCTTCAAGATTGCAATTGTTAGATCCTTTTACTCCTTGGAATGGATTAAATATTACAGGTGCTAAATTGTTAATTAAAGCACAAGGAAAATGTACCACCGACCATATTTCTATGGCTGGCCCATGGTTACAGTATCGTGGACATTTAGACAACATTTCTAACAACATGTTAATTGGTGCAGTAAATGCCTTTGGAGGTGCAACCAACGAAGTAGTCAACCAATTAACTGGTGCTAAAGGAGAAGTTCCTGCAACAGCAAGAGCTTACAAAGCTGCCGGAGTTCCAAGTATTGTGGTGGGCGACCAAAACTATGGTGAAGGTTCTTCGAGAGAACACGCTGCCATGGAACCTCGTCATTTAGGCGTGGTTGCCGTAATTGTTAAATCGTTTGCACGTATCCACGAAACTAACTTGAAAAAACAAGGAATGTTAGGTCTAACATTTGCCAACGAAGCTGATTACGATAAAATAAAAGAAGACGATACGTTTAATTTTATTGATTTAAAGGACTTTGCTCCAGGAAAACAATTGATGTTAGAATTGGCTCATGCGAATGGAACAAATGAAACCATAAAACTAAACCATACTTACAATGCTCAACAAATTGATTGGTACAGAGCTGGTTCGGCTTTAAATTTAATTAAAGAAGAAGCCGCTAAAGCTTAATTTATTGCTGAATAATTTAAGAGTCTATCAAAATTGATAGGCTCTTTTTTGTTTGAACTAGTTGTGCTTGGATTTTTAATAATGATATTTACATTGAACAATATAAATCACATCTTTTTCTATCTTATAAACCAATCTATGCTCAATATTTATTCGCCTCGACCAAAAACCACTTAAATTTCCTTTTAATGGCTCAGGTTTTCCTATTCCCTTAAATGGCGTATTAGCAATAGACTCAATTAAATCAATAATTTTAACATATATTTTCTTGTCATCAACCAACCACCTATTAAATTGAGAGTTAGCTTTTTCTGAAAATTCGACCCTCATTTATTTTTTAATTGTTTTAGCTCAGCAAGAGAATAGTTAACAGTTTGCCCTTCTTTTACCTCACGGATGCTTTCGTCTAAAAATTTTGCATTATTAGAATTTCCCATTAAATACAAAGTCTCTTGAATTGAATCGTAATCGGATTGAGATAAAACAACTAAACTTTCCCCTTTTTGCCTTGTAATAAACAAAGGTCTATTATTATTAATAATACTTTCCACAAACATTTTTAAGTGTGTTCTAAAGTTGGTTAATGTTGTTGTTTCCATGTGGTATAGTTTAAATTTAACTATTACAAATATACTAAAAAAATAAATATGTACGTAAACACGTACGTATTTATTATTATTTTTATTTATTTAACGTGAGTCGTTTTGTCTATCCTTCGACAGGCTCAGGATGACAAATCGACTCTCGTTATTTACCTATTTGTGCTTGCAATAAAGTTATTACCCTTTCTTTTTCTTCCAATAATTTTTCATACAGTTGCTTCACTTGTTCAATTTCGGTATTGTTGTAAGCAACGTATTGACCACCTTTTTGACTAACAGGATTGTTATTAAAAATCATGTTTTTATCAAAGCCTAGTATTTCTTGTGGTTGAACACCCAAAATACGACTGATATCGCTTAACCGATTAATAGTAAGTTGGGTTTCGCCAGTTTCTATCCTAGAGTAGGCTCTTGTTGATATTCCAAGTTGAGTAGCGATATGTTCTTGAGTAATATCTTTTAACTCTCTAATGTTTCGAATGTTTTTTTCTACGTGTTCCATTATGCATTTTATTATTTTAAGACTAATTATGACAATATTAGTCATAATAATTCATTTACAGAAGTTTTTTAGAATATTTTTTTAATTATAACTACTTAGGTTTACATAAACAAATTTATAAACTTTTTAGAATGAACTACATAAAAATAAAATTGTGTGTGTGTTTGTTATTCGTTGGATTAACAACACAAGCACAACAAGCAGTAACCGCAACAGGTGGCGATGCTTCGGGAAGCGGAGGAACTGTTGCCTATTCGGTTGGGCAAGTTGCTTATGCTACTAATACAGGAACAAATGGTTCGGCAGCAGAAGGTGTGCAGCAGCCTTTCGAAATTTTTATTGTTGGAATTAAAGAAACACCTTTAAATATTTCATTAACTGCTTTTCCTAATCCAGTAATCGACATCCTTACATTGTATGTACAAGATTTCAATAACGAAAAGTTGAGTTACCAACTTTTCGATATGCAAGGCAAAATATTAATGGATAATGTAATAACAGTTAACCCAACTCAACTAAATATGAGTGGTTTTCCTGTTGCTACCTACTTTATTAATGTAAACAAAGAAAATAAAACAGTTCAAACATTTAAAATCATTAAAAACTAATAACTATGAAAAAAATAATTACCCTTTGTGCAGCATTAATTTTAACTGTAAGTGTGTTTGCTCAAGCACCACAAAAAATGAGCTATCAAGCAGTAATAAGAAACGCAAGTAATGTCTTAGTGACATCTTCACCCGTTGGTATGCAAATTAGTATTTTGCAAGGTTCAGCATCTGGTACGGCAGTGTATGTAGAAACACAAACACCAAGTACCAATGCCAATGGATTAGTAAGTATAGAAATAGGAGCAGGAGCAGTAGTTTCTGGTGCATTTTCTACTATTGATTGGGCTAATGGACCTTACTTTGTTAAAACCGAAACTGACCCAACGGGAGGAAGCACTTATACCATTACAGGAACAAACGAATTAATGAGTGTTCCTTATGCTTTACATGCTAAAAATACTGATTCTTGGACAGTAAATGCAGACACAACTTATACTATGAAAAGTGTTGGTATTGGAACTGCAACACCCCACATAACTGAAAAATTGACAATTTTAAATGCTTCCGCTAATGATAATGTTTCAATACGTTCATCAGTTGGTCATTCATCATTAATTCTTGGCTCTGCTGATAATTTTGATTCATATCTATTATTAAGAAAAGGACAAGGAAATTCAGTAGGATGGTCGATTTTTAGAAAAGGTACTAATAATGATAAATTGATTTTTAGAAGAGGAGAAACCCCGAATGTCAATGAGTTTTTTGCAATTGATACTATAGGTAATGTTGGGATTGGAACAGCCTCGCTTTCACCCATAAACAAATTAACTGTTGCTGGAACTGGATATGAAACGAGGCTATTAATAAAGGCAGATACTAATGCAAGTTTAGTTTTTACTGTGGGAGCTACAAAAAATGCAAAAATATACCAAAATGGAACACGCCTATTTTTTGGTGCTGATGGTGTTTCTAATATTGGTTCAATAGATTTGAATGCTCCAGGTAATAGTTTTGCGATTGATGCTATAGGTATGATGGGTATAGGAACTAACGTGCCTTCATCAAAACTTACGATTGTTGGTGGTGATGTTAATGTTACTGATATTGGAACAGGAATAATTTTAAAATCACCTAATGGAAGTTGTTGGAGAATAACGGTTGGAAATACTGGAACTCTTGTTAGTACATCAATAGTTTGTCCTTAAATTTTATTACCAGAAAACAACTATAGATATTTAAACTCACTCACTCGCTCGGCTGTGCCGAGTGAGTACTATTTATTTTAGTGCCGCTTTAAGCTACTCACTCAAGCAAAATACCAAAATCACATAACATAAATTCCAATATTACATCATCTATTTTGAAGTTATACCGCAACCATCCGTCAGCTGACGGAATCCAGATAGTGTTTCAAAAATTTTCATGGTCTCTAAAAAACTATGAAAATTTTGATGCGAATCAATTTTTAGAACCTACCTTAACTTACTGCTTTAATGCAAAATCAATATAAGTAAATAAATCACTTGGGTGATTATTGATTAATTCATTACTTCTTTCATTACCTAAGCGAACAATTACGAGTTGGCGTTCTGGTATTACAATAATAAATTGACCTTTTATGCCACGGGCATAATATATATCCATGTCTTTATAGTAGGTTAACCATAAGTGATAACCATAAAAATCTACTGGTGTTCCATTTTTATCTTTTAAATAATAGGCAGAACAAGTAGATGCTTCAACATATTTTTCTGTTACAATACGTTTATCATTCCATAAACCACCATTTAAATACAATTGACCAATTCGTGCAAAATCTCTAGCATTGGAGTAAAAACAACAATAGGCTTTTTCTCTACCATCTTTTTTATCTAAACTCCATAAAGCGGCATTTTTAGCTCCAATAGGTTGCCATACTTTTTCACTCATGTATTCAGAAATAGTCATTTTGGTTACTTTCTCTAAAATAAAAGATAAAATAATGGTGTTACCTCCCAAATATCGCCAAGTTTCACCAGGAGTTTCTGTTACTGCATAATCTTCGTTTAATTTTTTAATATCCGTTCCATAATAAGCTTTTGCCATGTGCCCAAATGGGCTAGTATAACTTTCGTCAAAGTTAATACCCGAACTCATCGTTAACAGATTTTTAATCGTTAATTCTGGGTGATTTTTATATTCTGGCAAATAGTTAGCTACAGGGTCATCAATACTATTAATTTTACCCTCATCAATGGCAATTCCAATTAATAAACCAATAAAAGTTTTGGCAACAGAAAAGGAGTTGGTTAGTGAATTTTCATCATACCCATTCCAATATTTTTCGTAAACAATTTTATTGTGTTTAACCACTAAAAATGCAGCTGGGTCAAAAGCCTCAATTTCTTTTAATAAATCTTTGTCATAAATTTTATTATAAAATTCACCTAATTCCCAAGGTTGATATTCGCCAACTGCTACTGTTCTGCTTTCAAAAATAGCATGTTCGTCAATTGATGGACCAGCATGTCCTTTTAAGTAAGTAGAGGAAACAGCTTTAAAAAGATGCGAGTTTCCAGTTACAACGGCAAGTATTGCTACAAGGGCAATAACGATAACAATGCCTAAGAGTACTTTTTTTAGTAGTTTCATCATGGTTAGTTTATAAAGTTATAATTTACGATTTTGGACTTCCATCTTTCCAACATGTCATCCCTCTGTATCTTCCGTCAGCTGAAGGAGAAAGCTAACACTCGATGCCAACCTACGATTTCCGTCTTCCTAAATTTTATGTTAAATTAATAAATTTCTGCAGCAAATAAATCACTAAAATGTTTTTTTAATTTTTGTTTCACTTCATTTACGTCAATCTCCCTATTCAATTCTTTCTGCAAAGAGGTAACTTGTTTATCAGTAATACCGCAAGGTACAATATTATTAAAATAATCGAGATTGGTATTGATATTAAATGCAAATCCGTGCATGGTAACCCATCTGCTGCAACGAACGCCCATGGCACAAATTTTACGTGCTTTTTTTGGAATGTCTGCATCTAACCAAACGCCTGTATAACCTTCATATCTTCCAGCTTCTACTCCATATTCAGCTAAGGTTAAAATTACCATTTCTTCCAAAAATCGAAGATATTTATGGATGTCGGTAAAAAAATAATCTAAATCTAAAATGGGGTAACCAACAATTTGTCCTGGACCGTGATAGGTAATATCTCCACCTCTATTTATTTTGTAAAAAGTGGCACCTTTTTGTTTCAGTAATGCTTCCGAGAGTAGCAAATGACTTTCATTTCCACTTTTTCCTAGCGTGTAAACATGCGGATGCTCACAAAATAATAAATGATTGATGGTTTCAGTTACTACTTTATCTGCTCTACGATTTTCAATTTTTGCATTAACATTGGTATTAAAAAGGACTTCTTGGAAATCCCAAGCTTCTTTGTAATCGATTAACCCTAAATCTTGAAAATGTACTTCTGGCATTAAATTTTAGATAATTCGTTTTTTAAGTTGGTAATCACATCCACTTCGGTTACATCTATGCCTTTTTTCTCTGCTAATAAGTAAGAAATCCAATCTCCTAAATGAATCAAGTATAATGCTTGTTCTAATCGAGTATTTCCTTTCGAAAAAATTTCAATAATTGTGGAAGTATATTTACTGAAAACCGTTTTGTTGATTTCCATTCTTTTTTGCGTCCTAAAATAATCATCCTTATTTCTGAATAGTACAACGGCTAATTTTTCGTTTTTAGTTGTCCAACCAACCAATTCGTTGTGATTCATTTCTGGTATCACATGATGCCAGCATAACATTTTAGCATTTTCATTAATTTGCTGACGGAATCGAACAGCAACACCTTCAAACCATGAATCGGCATAAATAACAGGAATTTTATTAAATAATTTTTCTGTAACCGTTTTAGCCTCAGCAACCATGTTTCCCTCTTCAGCACCAATCAATTTTACAACATTATTCAATTGAGTAACATAGTCGAAGGCAATAATGTGGTAATGTGACAATAGAAAAAACAAAGGAGGAAATGCCAAACCAAATGCAGCTCTTGGAGGATATCCTCCAGGAATTACGATGCTATTGTATTTATTTTTTTGAGCAATCTCCAGCAATTTTCCACCAGAAGTGATACAAGCAATTACTGCATTTTTACTTTCTGCTTGTGCCAACATTTCGATAGATTCTTCGGTATTTCCAGAATAAGAACAAGCAATAACTAAGGTATTTTGATTGACAAAAGCTGGAATTTTATAATCTTTATTAATAACGATTGGACAATTTGCTTTGTCGGCAACCACTTGAGAAATAATTGTTCCTCCAATACCTGAACCTCCTAGTCCACAAATTAATACGTTTTCAATTTTTCCTTTAAAAGGGGTTAAAGCACTTGACTTACTAATGTTGATGGCTTCTGTAATGTGTTGCGTAAAATTTGCTATTAATTCTTTCATGTTTTTTTATAATAGGCTGTAAAAGTAAGAAATTCTAAATTTATAGAATACTAACCTTGATGAAGGATTGGTTATATTTGTCGTTTCATGGAGAATAAAGTTAAAATATTGGTAATTCGTTTCAGTTCCATTGGCGATATAGTGCTGACTTCTCCCATTGTTAGATGTTTAAAACAGCAAGTTGATGGTGAGGTGGAAGTTCATTTTTTAACCAAAAAACAATATTCAGCTATTGTTGAGCATAATCCACACCTTTCAAAAATTCATACCATTACCAAAAGTACCAACGAAATTATCAACGAACTAAAACAAGAACAATTCGATTATGTGATTGATTTGCACAAAAATTTGCGTTCAAAGAGAGTGTTGAAAAACTTAAAATGTTTAGCGTTTACTTTTGATAAAATCAATTTTAAAAAATGGCTTATTACTACTTTTAAAATTAATAAACTTCCCAATATTCATATTGTTGACCGATATTTTGAAGCTGTTCAACTATTGGGTGTAAAAAATGATGGCTTAGGATTAGACTTTTTTATCCCTGAAAAAGATGAAATAAAATTATCCGAACTTCCTATTACGCACCAAAAAGAATACATCGCTTTTGCCATTGGAGCACAACATGTCACTAAAAGATTGCCAACTGAAAAAATAATTTCCATTTGTAAAAAAATAAATCACCCGATTATTTTATTGGGAGGAAAAGAAGATGCAGAAACAGCTCAAAAAATAACAAATGCTGTTGGCAATTTAATTTACAACGCTTGTGGAAAATACAACATCAACCAATCTGCATCATTGGTAAAACAGTGTAAAACATTAATTACGCACGACACAGGATTGATGCACATTGGTGCAGCTTTATGCGTAAAAATAATTTCTGTTTGGGGAAATACTATTCCTGCTTTTGGCATGTATCCTTATTATCCCAACAATCCAGAGAAATATGTTATTATAGAAAACAAAAATTTACAATGCCGACCATGTTCAAAATTGGGTTATGATAAATGCCCTAAAAAACATTTTAAATGTATGAAGGAGATTGATGAGAGGGAAATAGTAGAAAAAGTTTCGAATTTTTGGTTTAGAGTTTGAGATTGTTGGAAGTCGGAAGTTGGAAGTCAGAAGACCGAAGTCGGAAGATAGAAAATCTGCCCGAATAGCTACAGGCGGATGGAATTTGACATTGACAATAACGCTATTCTTTTATCACTTTAAATGTTTGCTGGCTATTTTCTCCAACGTTTAACAAATAAATACCACCCGATAAATTGCCCAATTCAATTATAGTATTTTCTGAGTTGAGTTGCCCCGATAAAACCATTTTACCCATGTTATCAAAAACTGTGTAAAAAGCACCAACTAATTTAGGGTTTACTTTTACAGTAATTTGGTTGGTTGTTGGGTTGGGGAAAACACTAAATTCCGATAGTTCGGTAATTTCAACTACTCCTACAGCTGGGGATAGTTTAACCACCCAGTAATCATAATCACCATGATTACCTGTTACATCTCCATCAGTTGAAGTAGTATAACCAGCGACAATATACCCTCCATCGGCTGTTTGTTGGATGGAGTATGCATAATCACCACCAGTTCCACCTAAGGCTTTCTGCCAATCAATAGCACCCAAATTGGTTAGTTTTACCACCCAATAATCATAATTACCATGATTGCCTGTTACATCACCATTAGTTGATTTAGAAGCTCCAGCAACAATGTATCCTCCATCGGCTGTTTGTTGGATGGAGATTGCCCTCTCACTATTAGTTCCACCTAAACATTTTTGCCAATCAATAGCACCTAAACTATCTAGTTTAACCACCCAATAATCATCAAAACCATGATTGCTTGTTACATCTCCATTGTTTGAATAAGCATATCCAGCAACAATGTATCCTCCATCAGTTGTTTGTTGGATGAACCATGCATAATCCCAGTCATTTCCACCTAAAGATTTCTGCCAATCAATAGCACCCGTGCTATCTAGTTTAACCACCCAGTAATCTAAACTACCATGATTACCAAATACATCTCCATCAACTGATTCAGAATATCCAACAATAATGTATCCTCCATCGGCTGTTTGTTGGATGGAGTTTGCCCAATCATCACCAGTTCCACCCAAAGATTTCTGCCAATCAATAGCACCCGTACCAGTTAGTTTAACCACCCAGTAATCCATAACACCATTATTACTTGTTACATCTCCATTAGCTGAACTAGACTTTCCAGCAACCACATACCCTCCATCGGCTGTTTGTTGAATGGCGTACGCATAATCCTGTGAAGTTCCACCCAAAGATTTCTGCCAAGTTATACTGCCAGTGCTATCTAATTTAATCACCCAGTAATCTTGACCTCCATGATTACCAGTTACATCTCCATTGGTTGATTCAGAATATCCAGCAACAATGTATCCTCCATCGATTGTTTGTTGTATGGAACTTGCAAAATCATCACCAGTTCCACCCAAACATTTCTGCCAAGTAATAGTTCCTGTGCTATTTAGTTTAACCACCCAATAATCATTACCGCCATGATTACCTGTTACATCTCCATCAGTTGAAATAGAAGCTCCAGCGACAATGTATCCTCCATCGGCTGTTTGTTGGATGGTGGTGGCACCATCACTACCAGTTCCACCTAAAGATTTTTGCCACTCAATGGTGGGTTGTGCAGTACTACAAAAAGTAGTTATAAATAAAATTGCTGTTAGTAGGGTATTTATCTTTTTCATGGTGTTTAGTTTATCGTAAGAACTTTACGAAGCTATTGAAAATTAAATAATTAGGCAACTAAAAATCCGTTTATCTTTCATGATACTTTTATAAAAGTTCACACCCTATTATTTTTTATTAAATACAATAAAAAACATTAACTTTGTTTTATGAATTCATCAGTAAAAGATAAATCGTCCTTACTTCAATTACTTCGGAACCATCAACCTGAAATTTTAAATTTTGGCGTAGAACGAATAGGGTTATTTGGTTCGTTTGTTAGAAACGATATGAAAAATGAAAGTGATGTTGATTTTCTTGTTGAATTTAAGAAAGGAAAAAAGAACTATGATAACTTTATTGGATTAGCTTATTATTTACAAGAACTATTAGGAAGAAAAGTAGAGTTACTTACGCCAAGATCCATGAGTCCATACATAGGTCCTAAAATTATGAAAGAGATAGAGTATGTTGTCGCTGCGTGAGTTTCTATATCATATTTTAGATGAAGTTAATTATGTGTTGAAACATACAGATAATTTGACTGAAAATAATTTTTTGGAAGATGAAACTTTAACACGAGCTGTAGTTAGAAGTCTGGAAATTATTGGAGAAGCAACCAAAAAATTACCTGCTGATTTTAAGGATAAATATCCTCATGTAGAATGGAAAAAGATGGCAGGAGTGAGAGATGTCCTTATTCATGATTATTTTGGAGTTGATTGGGAAATAGTTTGGGATATCATTAAAACTAAGCTTCCACAATTAAAGGAAGATATTAATGAAATAATAAAAGATATAAAAGATGCATAAGTAAAAAATGCTGTTATCCCCAACCATTCAACTTGGTTTGTTCTACTAAAACTGCTTTAGGAATATCGTGCTTTCCTTTAAAAAGGAGGGGTTTAATTTTTCTAATTCATTAATTTTCAATAGATTTGTAATACGCTATCATAGAAAACAGACCATGATGTATAAAAATATAAGAAGGATATTCAGTCTTTTAATCATAACAATTTTGTTTTCAGGATGTTCAAAAGAAGAAGACCCACCCTTTTCTGTCGCTACAGGTTTAAACAGTACAGGTGGAAATAACCCCGCAACAACTACTTGTTCAACAATAAGTGCACAAACAACTGTAACCAATAATGGTGTTAGCTACAAGATTAATGCTCTTTCTGGGTCAAATAATTCGATAGGAATTGAAGTGATGAATTTAACAGGAGCTTTTGCCTCCAGCTACTCAATGCAACTTCTTCAGGTTACCAATGGAAGTAGTTGTTACGAAAGTTCATCTTCTTCAGAGGCTTTATCAGGAAGTTTAGGAAAATTTTTTGAATTTCAAAATATGCCTGCTTGGTCTATCAACACAAGTACTGTAGCTAAAGTTAAAATCAAACTAAACGGTACTACTTACTACATCCAAGATTCTCATTTGGATCAAAATTAGTCACTCATCTAACAGGTGTTAATGTTCCGCCAAACGAATAATTATTTTACCAATCGTTCAACTCGGCTTGCTCCACTAAAACTGCTTTAGGAATATCGTGTCCTCCTTTAAAAACAGCGGTTTTTACTTTCAAATCACTTTTCTTAAAAATTTCTTTTTGGTATTTCAGCCGTTCTTTGGTCACAAATTGATCCTCATCACCATAAATAAAAAAAGTGCTTATCTTTCCAAAAGCCATAAAATTCATGTCATCAGGAAAAATACTTGCCCACAAAATAAAATTAGTACAGTTAACCTTCCCGTCAGCAATCCATCTACTTGCTGTTGCTCCACCTTGCGAAAAACCAACAATATTAATTTTTAACTGCTTATTATCATTTTGTTCGAGAATGGTTGCATAAAGTTGATTCAAATAGTGTATGTAATCAATAATTTCCTCTTCCCTATTTTCTTTGGTCATCCAACAAGCACCAACTCTACTATTCGTATCCACCCCATCTAAATAAAACCTAGACAAACCTTCAGGAGCAATAATTACTATTTCGTTACCTAAAATGGGTTCAAATTTTTTGATGAAGTACTTGGCTAAATAACCATAACCATGTAAAACTATCCAAATGGTTTTGGCAGATTTAATAGTCCCTAACGAATAATAAGTGGCCGTTTTTTGGACAACAAGGTTATGCTTTTGACTCATGTTTTTTTATTGCATTCGAATCGTATTTTACCATCAATGCCAACCAAACCGCTCTTGACACTTTAAAAACATAAGGCATCGTAACCAATAAAACAATCGCATCTACGATTAAAAATAATCCAATATTGTATTCAAAAAATAAATTTAATAGTAAAAATATACCTGCATTAATTGCTACTGTAATTGCATAGCTAGAGTACATTGCTCCATAATAAAACCCAGTTTCTATCTGAAAATCCTGATGGCATTTCGGACACCTATCGGGCATATTAAAAAAACCTTTGTATCGGTAATTGTTTTTGTTGATAAACAAATCGCCTTCATGGCATTTCGGGCATTTTAATTTGGCAACCGCAATGATATTAGAAAACTCCGACATAATGAATGTTTCTTCAAAATTAGGCAAACAAACTAGAATGCTATTTTTAAATCCTTAAAAACTAGCTATTTTTTTAATTAATTTCGTAGCATGATTGGAATTAATGAACTGACCGTAAATTTCGGAGAGCGTTACCTTTTTAATAAAATTTCATTTATTATTAGCAAAAACGACAGAATTGGATTGGTTGGAAAAAATGGAGCAGGGAAATCAACCTTGTTAAAAATAATAGCAAAAGAACAAGAATCTGATGGAGGAAATGTTTCTTATCCTAATGGGTTTACCGTTGGTTATTTGCCTCAAGACATGGATTTTGCTCAAGGTAAAACGGTGATGGAAGAAGCTCGTTCGGTTTTTAAAACAGTAAATGAACTCAATGATAAAATTGATGCCATTAATCATCAACTGGCAACCCGCGAAGATTATGAATCGGAAAGTTATTTAGAATTGTTAGACCATTTACATCACGATAATCATCAATTACAATTAATTGGAGGATATAATGTAGATGCGAATATTGAAACCATTTTAAAAGGATTGGGATTTTTAAGCACTGATTTTACAAGACTTACCGATGAATTTAGTGGTGGATGGAGAATGCGAATTGAGTTGGCAAAAATTTTACTTTCAGATGCCGATGTTTTGTTACTCGATGAGCCAACCAACCATTTGGATATAGAATCCATACAATGGTTAGAAGATTTTTTAAAAGTTTACCCCGGAGGAGTGGTTTTGGTATCTCACGATAAAGCATTTTTAGATCATGTTACCAATAGAACCATTGAAATTGCGTTAGGAAAAATTTATGATTACAAAACCTATTATTCCAACTATTTAGAGCAACGTAAAGAAAGAAGAGAACAACAACTTGCTGCCTTTACCAATCAACAAAAACAAATTGCCGATACTGAAAAATTTATTGAGCGATTTCGTTCAAAGGCAACTAAAGCGGTTCAGGTTCAGAGTAGAATTAAACAATTAAATAGGCTCGATCGAATTGAGATGGAAGAAGAGGATAATACTGCAATACGTCTTTCTTTTCCTCCCGCTCCAAGGTCTGGAAAAGTTGCTGTTGAAGCACATGGCGTTGGGAAAGCATATGGCGATAACCGAGTTTTTAGCCACGTCAATTTTTTTATTGAAAGAGGTAAAAAAGTAGCTTTTGTTGGTAAAAATGGCGAAGGAAAAACAACCATGATAAAAGCGTTAGTTGGAGAAATTGAGCATGAGGGAGAATTAAAATTAGGACACAATGTAGCATTGGCTTACTTTGCTCAAAACCAAGCAGAGGAATTAGATAAAAATAAAACTGTATTTGAAACTGTTGATGCCGCTGCTCATGGTGAAATTCGAAAAAAAATAAGATCCATTTTAGGTTCCTTTATGTTTGGTGCAGAGGAGATTGATAAAAAAATATCGGTATTGTCAGGTGGCGAAAGAGCAAGAGTTGCGTTGTGTAAATTGTTGTTAGAGCCAGTTAATTTGTTGGTATTAGATGAGCCAACCAACCACTTGGATATTAAATCTAAAGATGTGCTAAAACAAGCCTTATTAAAATATGATGGAACTTTAATTGTTATTTCTCACGACAGGGATTTTTTAGATGGATTAGTCTCTGAAATGTACGAGTTTAGTAACGGAACAGTCAAACAATTTTTAGGTGGGGTTTATGAATTTCTTCAATCTAAAAAGGCTTCCACTATTAGAGAATTTGAGCAAAAAGAAAAGGTCGTTGTAAAAAAAGAGAAGTCAATCGCTACCAATTCGTTGACTTATGAAGAGAGAAAACAACAAGAGAAAGAAATAAAAAGAGTTCAAAATAAAATCAATAACCTAGAAAAGGAAATTGAAAAATTGGAAGGTAACATCGATAATCTCAATACTAAATTGATGAACCCTGGCTCTTATTCTGATGAATTATTAGTACAATATAATCAAGCTAAAGTGGCATTAGAAAAGGCAATGTTGGAATGGGAAAAAAATAACGAGAGTTTAGAGAAGTTGCTGCAAGCTAATTAAATTTATTGTCTATTCATCGGATGACTTTAAGTCATCCGATGAATAGATTAAAAAAAAATTCTTAATTTTATTAGCTTAATTGATTAAAAATTGAATGAGAATTTTTTTGGTTTTCATATTCTTGAGTTTTTCTACTGTTTTGTTTGGACAAGTAGTTATCAATGAAATTTCGAGTGCTCAAAATACTGGTTACGTTGATGAAGATGGTGATTATCCAGATTGGATTGAGTTGTACAACAAAGGAACTTTAGCTGTTAATTTAAAAGGATATCAATTAACACGACAAGAACAGAGCGAAATCAAATGGACTTTTCCTGAAATCTATATTCAGCCTGGCAAACACCTCACCGTTTTTGCTTCAGAGAAAAACAGAAAATTAGTATTCGACCACTGGGAAGTTCCTGTTTACCCTGAAATTTTTTGGAAGTATTTTGTCGGCACTTCTCAACCCCCAGTCAATTGGAACTTGCCTACTTTTAATGCTACTTCATGGAATTCTGGTCAAGGAGGAATTGGATATGGCGATGGCGATGATTCTACAATTATTACTCCCACAACTTCCTGTTTTTTAAGAACAGATTTTACCTTAACAGATACTTCAAAAATTGCTGTTGCTCTTTTTGCTGTTGATTATGATGACGCTTTTGTTGCATACTTAAATGGAGTAGAAATTAAAAGAAATAATATTGGAGTAAATGGTATTCCTCCATTGTATAACGAATTAGCTTATGATGAACACGAAGCTCATGAATACCAAGGAGGTAATTTAGAATTTTACTTTATTGATAATGCCATCTTAAATGCTGCAAAAGTGAATGGTATAAATACATTTGCTATACAAGTACATAATTATGCTGGAGATCTATCAGACTTAACAATTAGACCTTATTTATTATTGGGGATAAAAGATACAACTGTGACTTTTTTCCCATTTCCAGTAGAAAATAATAATCTACATACCAATTTTAACATCTCAAGTTCTCCTTTTAGAATCAAGCTATTTGATAATAATGGAGTTAAAATAGACGAGGTAATCATGGATGAAGTGCATACCAATAATTCAAGAGGAAGAATTACAGATGGAGCATCTCAATGGTGTTTATTTGACACACCAACACCAGACACTACAAATGTGATGGCTACTTGTTTTAATGATTATGCCAATGAGCCTGTTTTTACTTTAAAAGCAGGATTTTATCAAACTCCACAAACCACCCAACTTACCAATTCACAAGCAGGAAATATTTATTATACCACCAATGGAGATATTCCTACTCCAAGTGCAATCAACTTATATACAGGAAGTATTCCCATCAATTCAAACACTATTTTAAAAGCCAAATTCTTCCCTAGCGATCCTAAATTATTACCAAGTAATACGGTTACTTCCACTTATTTTATTAATGAAGACATTAAACTTCCAGTTATTTCAATAACTACTGCTCCCGAAAATTTGTGGAGTCATTATACTGGTTTATATGTAATGGGTCCTTTTGCAGATTCTATCAACTACCCATTTTTGGGAGCTAACTTTTGGCAAGGTTGGGAAAAAGAAGCTCATGTTGAATATTTTGATAGAAATAAAAACTTGGGGTTTGATTTAGACATTGGACTTAAAATTCATGGTAATTACTCCAAATCATTTCCTCAAAAGAGTTTTAGAGTATTAGCCAAAGATGATTACAATGAGAAATGGATTAACTATAATTTATTTCCCGAAAAACCATACATCAGTAAGTTTAAAAACTTTAATTTACGAAATGCTGGTATCGATTTTAATACTGTTCATTTTAGAGATGCTTTTATGTTGCGGGTTGTTCGTGAATTAAAATTAGATTATATGGCATACGAACCCTGTGTGCTATTTTTAAATGGAGACTATTGGGGAGTTTACGGAATGAGAGAAGTGCAAGACGATCGATTTATTTATAACAATCATAGCGAAGTAAAAGAAGGCACTATAGATTATCTCCGTTTTAGCGGAGACATCATTGAAGGCTCAAATAAAGGTTACATCAACTTGGCAGTTTTTATGATAACCAATGATATTAGTATCGATTCGAATTATGCTAAAGTGTGTGATAGCTTAGATATGAATAACTTTACGGATTACTTTGTTTCCGAATTGTATTATGGAAACATAGATTGGTTGACTGATTCCACAAGCAATAACATCAAATTTTGGAGAGTAAATAATCCTGTCGGAAAATGGAGATATGTACTATGGGATACCGATTTAGGAACAGGATTATTTGGAACTTTAGTAAACTCTTCTTACGATTATATGGGGGCATTAATTAATGCTCCTGCGTCAATAAATCCTCATGTATTAATTCTTCAAAACATACTAAAAAACAATAGCTACAAAAATTATTTTATTAATCGCTATGCCGATTTACTAAACACTACTTTTCTTCCATATAGAGTAACTGTAATTGCAAAAACAATGGCTGATGATTTAGAACCAGAAATGGCAAGACATTTTAATAAATGGGCTGGTCCCATAGAACTCTTTTCTTCTTTATGGGTAGCAACTAGTGTGGATGTCCCTTCTTGGAAAATAGCAATCGATTCTATGCTAGCGTTTATGGTGCAACGTCCATCTTATGTGCGTACTCATTTAGAAAATAATTTTGGTTTAATAAAACAAGTTGACATTACCTTAAAAGTACAACCTGAAGGTGCAGGATTGATAAAAATAAACACAATTGTTCCTGATCAATTGCCATGGACAGGCATTTATTTTGATGGTGTTCCAGTCACCATAACTGCTCTTCCTAATTCTGGTTACACCTTCAATCGGTGGGAGTCAATTGCCACTACTTTAGCCACCAAAAATGAAGCTTCTTTAACCACCAATGTTGCTACAAATGATGAATTTACAGCCTATTTTAATACCTTAGACTATCAACTAACTATTTATCCTAACCCAGCAAACAATACTGTTAATATTAGTTATGAAGTACCCAACGAACAACAACTTTCTATTGAAATTTTAGCTGTCGATGGAAAAGTTATCAAAGAGATAATTCCCCACTCTTCTTTTCATGCAGCAGGACATTTTACAATTACTTTCACCAAACAACAATATCATTTAGCAGCAGGAACTTATTTTATTGAGTTTACATCTGAAGCTTTTTCTAAAACAATAAAATTTACACTACTTTAAATTTATAGGAATGAAAAATAAATTAATAATTGTAATAACATTAATAACGCTTATAATTTCTTCTTGTTCAAAAGAAGAAGGAGAGGGTGGTAGAGCCTCTATTACAGGAAAAGTATATGCTAAAAATTACAATGCATCATTTACTCAACTTCTCTCTGAGTATTACGCACCGGAAGAAGAAGTGTATATCATTTATGGCGACAATCAATTTTATGATGACAAAATTAAAACAGACCCCAATGGAGTTTTTGAATTTAAACATTTAAGAAAAGGGAATTATACCATTTTTGTTTATTCAAAAGACACCACTTTTACCATCGCCTCTGGTGTTGAAGCATTATATAAGAGTGCTGAAATAACAAACAAAGAGGAAATAGTTGAATTACCAGATTTTGAAATTATAAAATAATCTTAATACGTTTTAGTCATCGATTCAGGAGTACAAAGGATAAAATTAGCTAAACCCTTATTTTCCTCTGCTAATGAATCAAGTTTTGATTGTTCAACAGATGCAATGGTTAAAATATTTAAGTCGGGGTTTTGTTGTTTTAAATACCAAATAATTCCTTCAAAGTTATTAGAGTGATACGAACCATTATAATGAATAAATGTTTGACCTTTTTTCCAATTTTTTAAAATGAAATGAGCCATTGTAGCATCTTTTATAGCTTGAGCCATTGGTAAATTTTCTCCTCCATGCCCACCACTCATCGCAACTATTTCTTTGTACCCAGGTAAATCTTTATCGTATTTTATTGGAAGTGGAGCTATCCATTTTTTCCCTTCATCACTTATACTTGCCAACCCTTTAAATCCATTCTTATAAACAATGTTGGCATATCTTCTAGGAACATTGGTAGCAACAAAATTAAGTTGATTTTTCATTGCAAAATCCATTAAAGGTTGATAGTCTGTAGTGTTGTTGGGCCAAACTTTTACTTCACTTTTAAAAGTATCATAAGAATGTTTTCCTCCTAAATACTCATTAATGGTTACTTGGTCGTCAGCTTCAAACATTTCTGCACCTAACACTAAGTTATCGTTAATTTGAAAAAAAATATCTTTAGCAAGTTCTAATTCTAACCAATGGTTAATAGGGTTGTTATGTAGTTCTCCAAAGAAAATAATATCCGCTTTTTCAGCCTCTTTTAATATTTTTTCATAAGAAGATTTTCCTCCTTTTTCAGAATATATTTTATATGCAGCTTTATCTCCTTTAAAAGAAGTTAATATCGCTGCTAAAGTAAGTGTGAAAACTATTGTTTTTTTTGTCATAGCAAACAAATAAATTATTAACTACGAATGTATTGATTTATTATTAAAAAGAGTTTAAAAAGCTACTTAAATTTCCGAACTATTTTATTCCTATATAAGAGTAAGTGACAAAATTAAAATATCGAACTCAATTATTCGTTTTATAGCTAAAAATCCAATTTTTTTATTCTAAGTACTTGGTAAGATTTTTTGTATGTTACTTTAATTGTAAATTCACTGCCAAATTATTATTTTATGAATCATTTAAAAGCTATATTTTTTTGTGTTTTCTTGATATTATTGATGCAAGGAAATGCACAAAAGGGAGAATTATTTCCAACAATCGAAGGCGAATCCCTAACTAACAAAATGGTCACTCTTCCTGCTGATGTAACTGGTAAATTTACATTGATAGGAATGGCTTGTTCTAAAAAATCTGAGGAAGATTTAGAAAGTTGGTTAGTGCCTGTTTACGATTTGTTTATTGACAAAGTAACTTTTATACCTATTGATTATGATGTGAATATTTTCTTTATACCTATGTTTTCTGGTATTAAACAAGGAGCTTATCAATCGGTAATGGAAAATTCTAAAAAACAACTAGATCCAAAACTTGCTCCTCATGTGCTTTTTTATAAAGGAAGCATTAAAGAGTACAAAGAAAAATTATTTTTCACCAATAAAGATATTCCTTACTTCTTTGTGTTGGATAAAACGGGTATGATTGTTTATACTACTTCTGGAGAATATACCCCTGAAAAATTAGATAAAATGGAAGAATTTATATCTCAATAATTTAATCACGAATACATTAAAATCATAAATCCTCTCAAATTTTGAGAGGATTTATGATTTTAATGTTAGTTTCTTTAACTTGGCAAATAATTTCATGTATAATTATTATTTTAATGAACCCAATAGTACTACTAATTAGCTCATCATTATTTTTTACAATGAATATGTTGTCTTGCATTGATGGGGAAAAAGATAACTTAACAAATTCTAATCTAATAAAAATGGATACTACTGTTCATAAATTTACCAACAGCTTAATTAACGAAACAAGTCCGTATTTACTGCAACATGCACACAACCCCGTAAATTGGTATGCTTGGAATGATGAAACATTAAAAAAAGCAAAAGATGAAAATAAGTTATTATTAATTAGTGTTGGTTATGCAGCATGTCATTGGTGCCACGTAATGGAGCACGAATCATTTGAAAATGAAGAAGTTGCTCAACTAATGAACGAAAATTTTATCTGTATAAAAGTAGATAGAGAAGAGCGTCCAGACATAGACCAAATATACATGAATGCAGTTCAATTAATGACGGGGAAAGGTGGTTGGCCATTAAACTGTTTTGCATTACCAACTGGCGAACCATTTTATGGGGGAACTTATTTTCAAAAAAATCAATGGATGCAGTTACTTGATAATGTTGCCTCCGAATATAAAACTAATTCGCAAAAAGTAAGCAATTATGCACATCAACTTACAGAGGGAATAAAAACAAGTGAAATTTTACCAAAAGTAGTATACAACAATTCCTTTGATAAGGATATTTTGGAAGCGGCAGTAAACAATTTTAAACTACAGTTTGATGCTGAGGAAGGCGGCACGAATAGAGCACCAAAATTTCCTTTGCCTAATAATTACGAGTTTTTATTAGCTTACTATTATCACTACACCGATCCTAAATTACTTAAATTTATTGACCTTACGTTAACAAAGATGGCTTACGGTGGTATCTACGACCAAATTGGTGGAGGTTTTGCTCGTTATTCAACAGATAGCTATTGGAAAGTTCCTCACTTTGAAAAAATGTTGTACGACAACGCTCAATTGGTTTCGTTATATTCTAAAGCATATCAACTTACAAAAAATGAGTTATACAAAAAGGTAGTTTATCAAACATTAGAATTTATAGCAAGAGAAATGACTACCGAAAATGGTGCATTTTATTCCTCATTAGATGCTGATAGCGAAGGAGAAGAAGGTAAATATTACGTTTGGACCAAAGAAGAGCTGCAGCTACTTTTAAAAGAAGATTACCCACTAGTTGAAGCATATTATACCATCAATAATTTTGGAAAATGGGATGGTAACTATATTTTATTGAGAAAGGAAACTGATGACGTTATTGCTAAAAAGTTTACTATTTCTAAATTAAATCTAGCAACTAAAATAAACAACATTAACCAGCTATTATTAACTCATAGAAATAAACGAGTTCATCCTCATCTGGACGACAAAACACTTACCTCGTGGAATGCCTTGATGTTAAAGGCTTATGTTGATGCGTATCAAGTTTTTGGCGATGAAAAATTTCTTAAAGTTGCTTTAAAAAACGCAACTTTCATTTCAGAAATTCAACTCAGAAAAGATGGAGGATTAAATCATAATTATAAAAACAACATCAGCAATATAGATGGTTATTTAGAAGATTATTCATTTACCATTGAAGCGTTTATTGCTCTTTACCAAGCAACTTTTGATGAGCGATGGTTAACAAAAGCAAAAAAATTGATGGATTACAGCATTACGCATTTTTATGATGAAAATACAGGCTTTTTCTTCTTTACCTCCAACAATGCAAAAGGCTTAATAGCACGAAAAATGGAGCTAATGGATAATGTAGTGCCAGCATCCAACTCCAGCATTGCAAAAGGATTGTTTCTTTTAGGAGAAATTTTTAATGATAATGATTATACTCAAAAATCAAATCAATTGTTAAAAAATATAGAACCACAAATTCCATCCTATTTGTCTGGATATTCAAATTGGGGATTGTTACTACTTCATCAAATCCATCCTTTTTATGAAATAGCAATTGTAGGGAAAGATGCTCATGAAAAAAGAAAAGAAATCAATCAAAAATTTATACCTAACAAATTAATTATTGGGAGTTTAGGTGAAAGTAAATTACCTTTGCTCGAAATGAAACTAGTCAACGGAAAGACCATGTTATACGTATGTTATAATAAAGCTTGCCAAAAACCTGTTGAAAAAGTGAGTGAAGCATTAATGCAAATAAAAGGGACAAGTGAAAGGGACAAGTGAGAGGGAAATGTGCATTTGACTTTCCCCTCTAAAAAGAGGGATTAGGTGTGTAAAAATTAGAAAAGGGACAAGGGAAAGATGAAAAAGTGAGATTAGTTTTCAGTTGGCAGTATTCAATTGATAACAAAGTAAATTGAGAACTGACAAACTGTAGATTCAGAACTAAATAATGAATAAAAAAATTAAAAATATTTTCCTTACGCTAATGCTCATTTTGAGTGTTGGCAAGCTGTTTTCACAACAACAAAATTTGCCATTAAATCGAGAATTTAATTTAGTAAATCAGAAAGTGTTTAATGCCTTTGGAAATAATGTGCATACTTCATTTCAACCCATTAATCAATCCTTTGTTCGGCTAGATTCTATTTTTGGAATTTCTAAATCTGAAAAAAATATTTATTTAGCTAACATTTCAAAAACAGAAAAAAAGCCAAGAAACTTTTTTAAATGGATGTACCGTTCGGCTTTTTATGAAAATTTTATGGTGGTTGATACAGGTAATTTTTACTTAACCATTGACCCATTGTTGAATATTGAAGTAGGTAAAGATGATTATTCAGGAAACTTTAACCCAAAATTAGATAATGCTAATACTACGATAACAGATTATACACTTTCTAAAAATACTAGAGGAGTAATCGTTAGAGGAAATGTAGGAGAAAAATTTTCTTTCGAAACTTCTTTTTACGAAAATCAAATGACATTGCCTAGTTATTTCTCCGCTTACGCTAACTCAACTGGAGTTGTTCAAGGGCAAGGACGATGGAAAAGATTTAAAACAAATGGGTATGATTTTGCTTCCTCTTCAGCTAACATATCATATTCACCTGCAAAATTTATCAATTTTCAATTAGGTTCTGGTAAAAATTTTGTTGGTGATGGGTATCGTTCATTATTGTTGTCCGACTTTTCATTTAATTACCCTTATCTCAAAATAACCACGACTTTTGGCAAAAAAAATAAATTTCAATATACTAAACTAAACGCTTCATTGTCTTCTATAACTAGGAGAGAAGAAGGTTCAACAGCCGAACAGTTATTTGTTCGAAAATCAATGTCAGTTCATTATTTAAGTTGGTTGGCAGCCAAATGGCTCAACATTGGCTTATTTGAATCTACGTTGTGGAAAACCGAAGATTCAACAGGAACTTTACCTTATCAATTTCAACAACTCAACCCAATAATTGGAGTAAATACCATAACCACAATTACAGATGATGCCAATCATTCTAACATTGGTTTAAACATGAAGATTAAATTACCATTCAAATTGGTTTTGTACAATCAATTGGTATATGATGGAAATCAATATGAAAAAACAAGTGGCTACCAAGTGGGGATGAAATATTTCGAAATAAAAAATCTAACATTACAAGCAGAATACAACAGAATGATTAATCAGTACAACACTACTTTTGAACCCCAATTAGAACAATTTACCAATTATAACGAATCATTAACACATCCATTTGGAGATAATTTTACTGAAATAGTGGGAATTATTAACTATAAATATAAACGACTTTTTTTTGAATTTAAAGGAATACTTGCAGAAAGAATGAACTTAACAACACCTATAAAAACTACTGTTTTTCAATCGCATATTGGGTATTTAATCAATCCCAAAAACAATATGAGTTTAACATTAGGAATAAAAGAGCGTTTTGATAAGCAAAATGGAAATATTTATAACGGAGTGGATTATTTTTATGTTGGTTTTAGCACCAATTTACGAAATTTATATGATGATTTTTAACTAAATAAACATGCAAGAATTAATATTACCCATCTTAACCTCTTTTATCATCGTGTTAATTTCAACACCATCGTTTATAAAAATTGCGATACACAAACGTTTGTTTGATGAACCATCTGAGGACAGAAAAATACATACCCGAAGAGTCCCTTTGATGGGAGGAATGATGATTTTCGGAGGTACTTTATTCTCTTTTTTATTATGGCTACCTGTTAATGAAATGGGAGTTATAAAATTTTTAATTCCTTCGCTCTTAATTATGTTTTTTGTGGGTATGAAAGATGATATTATTGGTACTGCTCCCACAAAAAAATTAGTAGCTCACCTTGTTGTTGCTTTTATAATGGTGCTAATGGCAGATGTGAGATTAACGAGTTTACATGGTTTATTTGGAGTTCGAGAAATTCCAGATTGGGCAGGAATTATGTTGTCTATTTTTACCTACATTGTAGTCATCAACGCATTTAATTTAATAGATGGCGTAGATGGATTAGCTGCTGGTGTAGGATTAATAGCAACAGTTATTTTTGGTTTTTGGTTTTATTATGCAGGCGATTGGACTTACTCAGTTCTTTCATTCTCGTTAGCTGGTGCACTTTTAGGGTTTTTAATTTACAACTTCAATCCTGCAAAAATATTTATGGGCGATACAGGTTCATTAATTATTGGGTTTTTAATTGCTGTAATGGCAATTGAGTTGGTAGAATACCATGCTCAAGGTTTGCCTCTCATTATCAATAATATTTCAAAACCAATTTTATCCATGTCTATTTTAGTTTACCCTTTAATCGACACCATTAGAGTCTTTACCTTAAGAGCCATAAAAGGCGTTTCTCCATTTACTGCAGATAGAAACCATATTCACCATAAATTAATTGATTTAGGATTGTCTCAAAAGCAAACTGTTTTTATTATCTATTTTTTTAATCTACTAATAATTGGTGCAGCAGTTTTTTCACAACAATTTGATCCTAGTTATTCATTTATCGTTATCATCTCTAGCGTTATCATTATTGTTCAAATTCCATTTTTGATTAAAAAAAGAAAAATTAAAAGAGAAAATGCACAGTAAAAAAATAAGCATATTAATTCTATCTTTTATCCTTTGTTGGAGTGCTGATGCCCAAAATTTTAATCTCACCAATGAACGAACATTTTCTACATTATATAATCAACACATAGATACTATCGAAAATTTTCATACCAGCATCAGACCTTTTTCTAAAAATGAAGTAGGTAATTACGATTCTTTAATGAACAAATTGAATATTAAATCAACTTCAAAACTATTGTCAAACCTCTCCAATTATGATTCTTTACCAGCTTTAAAAAATAATTCTTTACTGATGGAATTATTGCCTATTTATAACACAGGTTTCGCTATCGAAAAAGTAAATTCTTTTACTAATAATTTGCACGAACTTTCATTTGGACTTAATTTGAATGTTATTGTTGGGAAGAAATGGTCGAGTCAATTCCTATTTTTATTTGATAATTCCGAACACCCTTCGCACATCAATAACATCATTCAACGTAAAAATATTAGTCCAGGTTATGGGTATTCTAAAAATGGAAACTCAACTTATGGACAAGCTAATATCACTTTTACAGCCGACAAAAATTTTACTTTTCAGTTAGGATATGGAAAAAATTTTATAGGTGATGGTTACCGTTCTTTATTTCTTTCCGATAATGCCAATAGTTACCCTTATTTTAAAGTAACTGCTAACATTTGGAAAATCAAATACATGGCGTTATATACCAATTACCAAGACATAAGAGGCTCTGATGGAAGTTATAAAAATTATTTTCAAAAATTAGCTACCATCCATTATTTAAGTTTAAACATAACCAAATGGTGGAATGTTGGTTTTTTTGAAAGTATCATCTGGCAAGCTCAAGAAGATCAATTTTATAGAGGATATGATATCAACTACATGAATCCAGTTATTTTTTTACGACCTGTTGAATATTCGCAAGGCTCTTCTGATAATGCCTTACTTGGAGGAAATATGAAGTTTAAAATAAAGAAAAAAAACATTTTATACAGTCAACTTCTTTTAGACGAGTTTTTATTAAAAGAGTTAAAAGCCAGAAGTGGTTGGTGGGGAAACAAATACGGCATACAAGTTGGATTTAAATCGTATGATTTTTTATGGATAAAAAACCTTAATTTTCAATTAGAATATAATATCGTTCGTCCATTTACTTATAGTTATTATTATCAACCTACAAGCATCAGTACCCTACAAAATTATGCTCATTTTAACGCACCATTGGCTCACCCTTTGGGAGCTAATTTTAAAGAAATTACAGCAGGATTAACCTATCATAAAAAAAGATGGATAGTTGAAGGATTAACCACCATGGCAAAAATTGGGCTAGATACCAATAGTTCAATAAGTATTGGTCAGGATATTTATAAACCCTACAATGATAGAGAAAAGGAATATGGTTATTATACTACAAACGGATTAACAACCGACATCATTAATACTACATTAAAAATATCGTATGTGATAAATCCAAAAGCTCAATTTATTTTTCAGGCGGGAGTAACAAACCGAAGGTATAAAAACACCATCGAAAATTCATCAAGTAACCTATTTTTTATTGGATTAAAAACAGCAATTATTAACCGTTATTCGGATATTTGATTTATCGAAAAAGAAAGTAATACGTCAACGCTAATAAAAGTAATACATAAATAACAACCCTTTTGTTCAGTTGGCTTCCAGTTCTATTTCTACTGTAACTATTTCCCCAATTTTCTTTTAGTGTAGATTTAAAATTTTCTGACCTAGTTTGGTCGGCACTAGTACCGTCCATTTCTCTACTAATTCTATCATAACGCTCTTTCATTTTTTCTTTTTGAGCATTGTAATAACGAGGCTCGAAATTAAATTGATTAGGCTCTTTCGTTTTAAAAAATGAAGGAAGTTTAGGAGGTTTCATAACTCGATTATTTGATAACAAATTTACAATAAAAACATAAGAATTAGTCATACTTCTATAATTGAAATACTTTAATCTTAATTTTGACTGTTCACAGTTAACACTACATGGTTATCTGATAACTGTGAACCAAAAACTCAATAGCTTATGAACATAGGAATAGTTTGTTACCCAACTTTTGGCGGTAGCGGTGTTGTTGCAACAGAATTAGGCAAAGCATTAGCATTTAAAGGACATCAAATACATTTTATTTCGTACCAACAACCTGTAAAATTAGATCTGTATAACAATAATCTCTTTTACCATGAAGTAAAGGTTTCCGATTATCCACTGTTCGATTATCAACCTTATGAATTGGTGTTGACCAGTAAATTGGTGGATGTAGTTAAGTTCGAAAAGTTAGATTTACTTCATGTACATTATGCTATACCTCATGCTTCTGCGGCATACATGGCACAACATATTTTAGAAAAAGAGGGAATTAGAATACCTTTTATTACCACGTTACATGGAACCGATATTACCTTGGTGGGTAAAGATGCATCTTTTGAGCCAGTTATTACTTTTGCAATTAACGAAAGTAATGCTGTTACTGCTGTTTCGGAAAGTTTAAAACAAGATACCTACCAGCATTTTAAAGTTACCAGGGATATTCAAGTTATTCCCAATTTTGTTTGTTTAGAACATTATCAGATGTTGGGGAATGTGGATGATTTACGAAAATCATTCTCACCAAATGGAGAACATGTAATGGTGCATACGTCTAACTTTCGGGAAGTGAAAAGGGTGCAAGATGTGATAAAGATTTTTGACATCGTCCGAAAACAAATTCCTACTACCTTAATTTTGGTGGGAGACGGACCAGAACGTCACAAAATGGAAGAATTATGTAGAAAATTACATGCGTGTGATTCTATTAAATTTTTAGGAAAAGTAAGAGATACCGAGCGTATTTTAGCTGCTTCCGATTTGTTTGTTTTACCCTCCGAATCAGAAAGTTTTGGGTTGGCAGCTTTAGAAGCAATGGCTGCAAAAGTTCCTGTAATTTCTACCAATACTGGTGGTTTGCCCGAAGTAAATATACATGGCGTTTCGGGTTATTTAAGCAATGTGGGCGATGTAGATGACATGGCTAAAAATGCCCTTTCTATTTTAAAAAATGAAGCCTCTTTAGCAAAATTTAAAAAAGGAGCTTACCAACAAGCTCAGCAATTTGATATTCATAAAATTTTACCCATGTACGAAGCGTTGTACAAAAGTTTAGTGAAGTAAATTGTTATATTTGTGATATGAACCCAATTATTGATAAACATAAAAAACAAATTATACAATTGTGTGATTCACATCATGTAGAAACACTTTATGTTTTTGGTTCTGTTTCCACCAACACTATGTCAGAAACGAGTGATGTGGATTTACTGGTTAAGTTTAAAAAATTTAACCTCGCTAAATATTTTCAAAACTATATGGATTTTAAACAAAGTCTTCAAAAAATATTTAATCGTAATGTAGATTTAGTAGAGGAACAAACACTCTCCAATCCTTTCCTCATAAAATCCATTAACAAAAATAAAGCGTTGATTTATGGATGAAAGAATTCAAAAATGGCTTTATGATGTTAAAATTGCAATTGCAGAAATTGAATCTTTTTTTGAAGGTAAACCAATGATTTTTGAAGAATACAAGAAAAATAAAATACTAAAAAGAGCTGTTGAAAGAGATTTGGAAATAATTGGAGAAGTCATCAATAGAATTATCAAAAAAGATGATTCGTATGCTGAAAAAATTAAAGATGCCGTTAACATTATTGGATTAAGAAATCAAGTAATTCATGCTTACGATAATATTTCGGATGAAAATATTTGGGCAATTTTAATCAATCATTTACCCATGCTCAAAAATGACATCAACAATCTTTTAAAAGATTGAAATTCATAAAATTTTACCGATGTACGAAGATTTGTATACAAGTTTGATGAAGTAAAAACATTTATCACATACGTTTATTTAAACGTATAATTACACGATTAACTGCTCAATAAACTCATAATCAACATCTTTTTATTGTTCATTTTTATTTTGTCTCGTCCTGAAAAAAGTTTACACTATTTGATTAATAATACTGTTACAAATTTACACTTTTAAATTAATCCTAAAATAGCTTTACATTTGTTA
>Ga0210044_10001838_pt1 | contig 32226 bp, 25 predicted proteins | sample CryGey13umfilter_2_FD_183959 | JGI IMG/M metagenome (GOLD analysis project Ga0210044, IMG submission 183959) | Groundwater microbial communities from aquifer in Utah, USA - Crystal Geyser 4/9/14 3 um filter (SPAdes) (version 2) | ecosystem: Environmental > Aquatic > Deep subsurface >...
GGACCCCCAATGACTTTCTTTTTTCTGTAATCAACAACATGCCGGTATTTTTGAAGAATTCCTGAGGATTGGGGGGCGCTCCTTGCAGTCAATAAACATGGAGAGTCATGACGGTTTACACTAGTTGTTGTGCGCGCCTTCGACGATCCAATCCTTCAGGGTCTGCAATTCCGATGGAGTCCAGAAAGGAGGCCCGTTGGCCGGCATTTGGCTGCCGAAGGGGGCCGAAGTGAGCTTGAGGTAGAGCGCGCTCGAGCAGGGGGAGCCGACGACGACGATGTCGCTGGCGGTGCGTGCACCACCGTTTCGCAGGGACTCGTACGACGTGAGGTTGAGCCCGCCGATGGTCACACCCAGCGGCGTGCTGCTGTCTGGATTGTGACAGGTCATGCAGCCGCCGCTGCTGCGGGTCAGCAGCGGAAAGACGTCGTTGGCGAAGCTGATTTCCACGTCGGGGTCGCTGTCTTCGTTGGTGCAGCGATCGGCCTGAGGCTGACCGACCTCCGGCTCGAGGGCGCAACCGCTGGAGGTCGCGATGAGCACGGCTGCGATCAGCCAGTGGCTTAGGGCGCGGGGCGAGGGGCCTGGGGGCAGTTGCATATCTGGTCTCTCGGGTAGGTCGCGACGACTCGCCCCTGCAAAGGGCGACCGTCGATGTCGAAGAGGTCTTCGTAAGACGTGTGCTCGGCGAGGGTCTCGTCGCTGTTCGTGTCGATGGAGGCCGTCGTGCTGGGCACCACGACCTCCACGACGTCGAACAGATGGGTCACGACTCCATTGGGGCGGTGAAAGATGTTGTTGGTGTCGTTGAGGTCCCCGTCACCAGTGATGTCGACCTGTCGCAGCGTCTCGTCGATGGGTTCTTGTCCCTCTCGGCGCAAGACGAAGAGCTGACCGACCGGCACTCGATCGGTCGCCTCGTCGAGGTCGACGGGCCCAACATCGAAGTAGTTCACGGTCATGCCACGGTAGTAAGCGCGGCGGGGCTCTCTGAAGCTCCCATCGACCTCTTGCAGTCGGGTCGTCGGGGTGACGACCGGGCAGTTGACCACGATCTTTGTCTCGATAGGCTCGAGCAGCAGCCCGGAGGCAAGGGCGTCGTCGATGGCGTCGAAAGAGGATAGAACCTGTCCGTCGTAGGAGTCGGAGATGGGCGCCAACAAGAGCTGCCAAAAGGGGCTATAGGCTGCGTCGCCAGGGATCACGTTCCACACAGGAGGGTGTCCGATTGGACCGTAGGGCTCACCAGCGATGCTAAACGGACCGGCGACGTCTGGTTGGACCAGCATGTAGAGGGGTTGCGTAAAGGTCGGCGCGGAGCCGAAGTCCCAGTACCAAACGCGCTCACCGCCATCGAAAGCCGACTGGAGCCACAGCGTGTCGCCGTCGATCTGGTCGTACTCGTCGAGTCGGAGCAGGGCCGAAGCGTTCTCGCCGATGGAAGGAACCGCGCTTCCAGTTGGCAAGACTGCCCCGCGGTGCGTCACTCCATCCTCGACCAGCGGCTCGAGGCAACCCCCGAGGAACACGCTCAGCACGAGGACCTTTGCGATGTGGAGCTTCATGTTCTTCGACCTCAGTGAGGAGTGAAGACGAGCTTCAAGCCGACGGCGACGACACCGGTGTCTGGCCGCTCGCGCATGCGCATCTTCCCGACGACGTCTTTCACGCAAGTCGTCAACCCGTCGAGCGACGAGGACTTGGTCTGCACCTTCTCGACCCAGCCATCGACATCGATCACGAAGCCGACGTCGAGGCTCAGCGCCTCATCGCGTCCCGCTTTCTGAGCCGCTTTGCGATAGCAGCTCTCGAACGCCTCGACCTCGCTCTCCACGGCCCGTTCGACCACGTTCTGCGAGAGCGAGCCGCTGACCTTCACGCGGCTGAGCTTGACGTCCGCTTCGAGCGATGGGGCCGGCAACGGAGTTTTCTCGACCTTGATGATTTTTTCGACGGTGGGGGGCTCTTCGATCGCGACCGTGACAGCCTCGACGTCGAGGAGTTGAACCTCGACTGGCTTTTCGACGGCCACCTCTGCGGGCGCTTCGGGTTGCAGTGCTTCGCTGGGGTCGATGGAATTGACCTCGGGCTCATTCGTCTTGCGACGTCCTCGACGTGGTCGGCCCCCATCCTCGACCGCGGTGGTTGCGACGAGGGCCTCGCCGGGCTCGGCGCGCTCAAACAGTCGCGGCTGGGCTCCGAACGCATTGGCGGCGACGGCCACCGCCAGCGCGCGCACGACTTTGGCCACTGGGAGGGTCTCGGAGCGAGACTGTTCGCTGAGCTTTGGCGGCAAGACCTCGGCTGGAATGGCCGCCGCGGAGTCCGGACGAGTATCGACAGGGACAGCGGCGACCGGGTCGCCTGGTTGCACCGGGGACTCTTTCGCCGGCTCGGGCACGTTCGACGACGCGAGCTGGAACACGAACACGACGACGAGGACCAGGGCCACTCCCAGTGCAAGTCCTAGCCCGAGCCGACGTGGCGGAAGCTGTGTCGTCAACCGCGGTCCACTGGCGGTGTTCAAGGAGGGGAGCGTTTCAGACAAGCCGTAGGCGTTGGTCCGCTCGCCGCTGTTCCACTCGCTGCGCAGCCCCAAGAGCGCGGCGCGCAACTCTCGCACGGTCTGGAAGCGGTCCTCGGGCTCTTTGGCGAGGGCCTTGAGGATCACGGCCTCGAGCTCGGGAGCGACGTCCGGAACGAGTTCGGAGGGGGGTTTGGGCAGCTCGGTGAGGTGCCGCATCAACAGCCCGACGGGAGTCTCCGAGCTCTCGAACGGCGTGTGCCCGCAAACCATCTGGTAGAGCATGATGCCCAGAGAGTAGATGTCCGAACGGGCGTCGAGGGCCGAGCCTCGGGCCTGCTCTGGGGACATGTACTCTGGGGTCCCGAAGATCTCGCCTTTGCCGGTCAGAGACGGCTGAGAGTCGCCAGAATCCCGCACCCGAATCTTGGCGATGCCGAAGTCGAGCACCTTGCACAGTACGCCGTCGCTGCCATCGTCTCGCGTCGCTCGCAAGAGGACGACGTTCTCTGGCTTCATGTCGCGGTGCACCATGTCGAGATCGTGAGCAGCGGCGAGACCCGCACAGACCTGCGCCATGATCTCCACGATGTCGGCCAGCGTGATGTGTTGCCGGTGGTTGAGCTCCTCCAAGAGGTTGCGACCTTCCAGATACTCCATCACCAGAAAGAGCCGCCCATCCTCCTCTCCGAAGTCGAGCATCTGGACGATGTTCGCATGCTGGAGCTGGCTGGCACCCTGCGCTTCGCGCTTGAAACGCTCCGCGACCACCGAATGCTTCTCTGCCACTTCACGGAACAGGATCTTGACTGCCACGTCCTTGTCGAGGGCGACGTGTCTGGCGCGATACACCACCCCGAACGCACCAGAGCCCACGACCTCGGAGAGGACGTAGCGGCCTCCGGCGAGGGTTTGGCCTGCGAGCTCGCTGTCGGATCGATTCGTCATGAGCTGGGAGCGTGAGGAGGAATGGGGCGATTAGGACGTGTTGTACGCATCCTCACCCTTCGAGCTTGCACGGCTCTCCGCCACCCCTTGCGAGCACAGGGTCGAGAAGCGCGGCGATTGAGCGTCAACGGTGCGATCATCGGAAGGCTTTGGATCGCTCGAGGACCAAAGATTCCCGTGCGTAGGCTCAACGATCCTACAGCGATTGGCTAGGTCTGCGGCCCGCTCTGAGGCGTCGTTCGGCGATGGCCCAGCGGCGAGTGAGGAACATCGCCGTGCCGGTCATGGTCGCCTCGACGAGCAACGTACAGACAACCCCAACTCGAGTCTGCAAGGCTGTGAGCATCAAGAACGCGATCCCCAAGAATCCGGAGCTCGAGAGCAAACTGATGAGCATGAACGCCGAGCGGCGGGCGTTTGCCTGTCTCTCTTTCAACTCTTCCATCGGGTCGGACATCGGACATCTCACTGTCTGGTGCTTCACTCGACGCCAGAAACTACTCCAAATGCTGGCGAGCCAAAACCCTCGCGCGCGCATGCAGAACATTTCGAGAGGCAATGGTTTTGGTTGAAGTGCGCGGACCAGAGGGCTACAAGGTGTCTCCTCGAGCGGATTCGCGCGCTACTCCGAACAGAGGTGGCTCTAAGCGAGTCACCTCGAGAGGTGGCTCGAAGCGAGTCACCTCGCGTCCCTACGCGCGATCGGTTCAAGAACACCGATCCCTGTCAGCCTCTGAGGATTTTCGACATGGCGAGAAGAATCGACCTCCTGGTCCTCCTGCTCCTGAGCACCCTTCTCGTGAGCTGCAGTGATGGCGGCGAGGATGGTAGCGAGCTCAGCACCCTCGAAGGGGCCGCCATCTTTGGCGCCGACGACCGCCTGGACTACTACGACGTCACCGACGAGCGACTGCGCGCCATTACGCGAGAGAGCATCGTCGCCCTGGTGTCCGCAGACTCGTTGATCCTCGACGATCCAGACCACATCGGTCTGAACACCTACACTCTGGGAGAGGGGCAGTACCTCTGCACCAAGGAGCGCTTCTACGACCAGCCGGCCTTGGCCTTCTGCTCAGGTACGCTCATCGACGACGACTTGGTCTTGAGCGCTGGGCACTGCGTCGTCGACTTCGAGGCCTGCCGAAAGACCCTGTTTGTGTTCGACTACTACTACGAATCAGAGGACCAGCTGGCGACCATCAGCAATTCGGACATTTATCAGTGCAAGGACCTGGTCGCCCGCACCAACAACGTCTACATCAGCGACATGGAACCTCAGGGCGTCGACTACTCCATCGTGCAGCTCGATCGTCCTGTCTCCTCGGACCGCAAGCCCATGCCAGTGCGCCGCGCCAAGACGGCTCTTCCTGTGAGCGAGCCCATCACCGTCATCGGCTTCGGCTCCGGGCTCCCAGCTAAGATCGAGACCGGTGGCAAGGTCTACGATCCTCGCCCGGCCGAGCTCGACCGCTTCATCACCAGCTCCGACGTCTTTGGGGGGAACTCTGGCTCAGGCGCCATCGACTCCAGCGGGCAGGTCGCTGGTGTGGTCGTCTTGGGCATCAACGACTACGTCGGCAATCAGCAACTGCAATGCTACGAGGCGGCCGTCTATCCCGAGGGCCCCGGCGTCGAGAGCACGTACGTCTTCCACGCTCTCGACGAGCTTTGCGGCTCGGGCTGGCCGAGTCACCCGCTGTGTGGCGTGCCAGCGGTCTGCAGCGACGGCTTCTGCTCCGGCACCGAGACCCCAGCCAACTGCCCAACGGACTGCCCTGCGATCACCTGCGGGGATACGCGCTGCGATCCGAGCGAGTGGGCGAACTGCCCAAGAGATTGTGGTTGGCTCGCTGGGCCGCCCGCTGAATGGACCTGTGACGTGACGCTCTATTCGGCCCTCGACGGCTGCGACTGCGGTTGCGGTGCCCACGACCCCGACTGCGATGACCCCACCGCGACCGTCTTTGGCTGCCTGACGGGAGACACCTGCTCTGAAACCGACACCTGCATGGGCAACGGCGCCATTCCCGCCGGCTGGACCTGTGCGGCCGACCACTATGCCATGAAGGACGGCTGCAACTGCAAATGCGGCGCCTACGACCCAGACTGCGACTCGCAAGCCGGTGGGCACCAGTCGGGCTGCTCCTGGGGGCAAAGCTGCAGCGAAGATGGGATGGTTTGCGTCTACGACCTGGCAGCTCCCGGCTGGACCTGCAGCCCCTACACCTACGCCGTGGGCGACGGTTGCGATTGCAACTGCGGGATTCGCGATCCAGACTGCGACTCCTCTGGGCAGGTGACGATCGGCTGCTCCGTCGGGCAAACCTGCGGCGACGACGGCGCCTGTGCCTGGAACGGTGTTCCGGCCCAGTGGACGTGTGAAGCCGCGCTCTGGGGGGATGGTGAGCACTGCGACTGTGGATGCGGAGCGGCGGACAAAGACTGCGAGAACTCCGACCTGCCCGTCTTGAACTGCGCCGCCAACCAACGCTGCGATGGGGCAGGGCTCTGTGACGGCTCGAGAGCCCCCGGCAACTGGACCTGTGAGCCCAGCTTCTACAACGGCGGCGATCGCGACGGCTGCGATTGCGGCTGCGGAACCTACGATCCGGACTGCGCCGCCCACACCGGTCGAACCTTTGGCTGTCCCTCGGGCATCTCCTGCGGTCTCGATGGCGCCTGCGACTATGGTGTCGTCCCCGCCGCCTGGACCTGCGCGGCGGCCACCTACGGCAGCGACGACGGTTGCGACTGCGGTTGTGGCACTTGGGATCCAGACTGCGACCTCGACGATTTGCAAGCGCGCGGCTGTGACGACGGGCTGCGTTGCGCAGGGGAGGGCCTCTGCGTGCCCGCCGACCTGCCCGCGACCTGGACGTGCGACCCCATGACCTATCGCCTCGACGCCGTCTGCGACTGCGACTGTGGTGCTTGGGACCCCAACTGCGACGCCTGGCCGCTGCAGCCCAACGGTTGTGCCGACACGCAGCGCTGCGCCCCCGACGGCACCTGCATGACGCCCGACGCGCCCGCTGTCTGGACTTGCAACGTGGTCTTCTACGAGGACGGCCTGGTCTGTGACTGCAACTGCGGCGCGTTCGACCCCGACTGCGCGAACACCGCGCTCAACATCACCGGTTGCGCCGAAGGCAGCACCTGCAGCCCAGCTGGACTGTGCGTCGCCATTCCCATGCCGGAGAGCTGGACCTGCGGCGCCGCGAAGTACGCCGCTGGCGACGGCTGCGACTGCCTCTGCGGAGGCTACGACCCCGACTGCGGCGATCCTGCCCAAGAAGTCGTCGGCTGTGACAGCGGCCAGACCTGCCAGGGCGGCCTCTGTGTCCCGGACGGTTATCTCTGTGCCCCCGCGGCCTACAACGCTGGCGACGCCTGCAACTGCGGATGTGGCGCCTACGACCCCGACTGCGACGATCCCAGCACGCCCGTCGTGGGTTGTCACTCCAACGTCTGCGACGGCGCCGGGCGCTGCGTCGAGGTCACCGGCATGGAGCTGGTCGGCAGCGGCGGCGGCGAGTGCAACGTCGTGGTCAGCCAGGCGCCGCGTTCAAATGGGACGCTGCTGGTCTCCCTGCTGCTGTTTGGGGGCTTGCTCTGGCGGCGCAGAAAGTTCGTTCGCTCGTAGCGTCTGAGGGGCGGGCAGACCACCTGGGTCTGGATCGCAAGGACATTTTCTGGTTCACTTGGGCTCACCCGCACGAGGAGACCGCCGCCACTTGCCCACCATCGGCCGGTCTCATGCAGCTCTGGTCTTTGCGCTGACCAGCCTCTGCTGCCTGCCCAACCCGGCCCCAGGTTCTTCAAAAAGGCCTGCGACCTCGGCGACGACGACGGCTGCATGATGGTCGCTGCGGCCTACATGGATGGGACCGGCGTCGACGTCGATCGTAGGGGTCGGGTCGCGTATTGTGATATTCTCGGGCGACCTAGAACATGACAATTCGCGACCTGACCTCGGCCGCACCCAATCCCTCCCCATCCAGCGCGCCGCGAATCACGACCCCATCCAATATCACAATACGCGACCCGACCCCAACCTCGTGCTGACCACGTTGCTCTGCGCGCTGCCCAGCCCGCTCCTTGGCGAGTGCGACTCAGCTTGCATCACGCTTTGCGGACAGGGCGACGAAGCGAGCTGCGAGAACCTCGGAAGCCTTCTGTCTGATCGGCAAGGGCATCCGGAAAGAGGTGTCCACCTTTTCGATGTCGACTCGACCAGCGCCCCCACTGAGGGGGCAGAACTGAGAGGAATTCTGGTCAAAGCGTGCAAAGCGAAGGTGGGGTACGCCTGCGATCTGCTGGGAGTCGCCGAGGAGCATGCCAGCCCCGATCGGCTTCGCATCGACGCAACCCGATAATTCATCAAGGCCTGCAAACTTGGCATCGCCGATGGGGGCTTCAAGGCTGGGCAACAGTGCCTGCGAGAGACGGTCACCTATGAGGAGGCAGTCGGCCACTTTCAGGCAGCATGGGAGCTGGGCGATGACGACGGCTGCATGACGGTCGCGGCCTATCTCGACGGCACCGGCGTCGACGTCGACCTCGTGGGGGCCGAGCGGCTCTATAGCGAGCTCTCAAATGGGCAGGGTGTTTCCTGACGACTCCTAAGCAGGGGTTATGGACGCGACTCCAAAGCCGCGCTCAAGCAGGCGGCGAGCCTCTCGTCGACCTCCACGGTCTCAGCCCCCACGTCGCTGACGATCTCCTCGTCGGAGGACGATTCGCCGTCAGACCACGGCAACATCCTCGTCACTTTCGTGCCGCTGATGAGCAAGGTACAGCCGGTCACCACGAAACGAACCTGCAGCGACAAGGGGTAAGGCCCTTGATAGCAGGCTTTCAAAGCCTCACGGCGCTTCTCGAGCAGTCGCTGCACGAGCTCCCGAGGCAGCGCCCCCCTGATGTTCGGCCGGCCGAAGCTGAGCGCGCCAATCCCTGCAGTCTCACTGGCCTCCACGGTGAAGTTGAAGGTCACTTCGATGAGCGAGAGCTCCGCAAAAGAGCGGGTTGCGGGGAGCAGGAGCAGCAGCAGGACCACGAGAGCACAACCACGGCGGACCATTGGCGCCCCTTTGCAGAAGAACAGCTCGACGGGACAGCACCACTGACCCCAAGGCGTCTCAGAAGTTCCTCAATCAAGAGAAGAACTCTGGTTGACGGCTCACAAACCACGCCACGCCTTCCCAACAGACGATCACACTGGGAGAAGACATGCAAAGCGCCCTTTGGCTAGTCCTCTTGAGTTTGGTGCTCCTGAGCTGCCAAGCCGAGACGACGAGAGGCCCCGTGAACCCAGCCGGGGACGCTGCGGTCGAACGAGAAACAGCGCAGCCCCTTGCAACGGCTCCCCCCAAAGGGACAAGCACGGCGAACGTGGCTCTGCAGCCTCGAGCGCCCAAGGCCTACGCCACGACCTCAGACGAAGACTGACTACCGGACTCGCCAGAGCATCGACCAGATTCTGCAGGTGGTTCGTGGCGAGACTCAGTAGGGCAGGCGCACGCTGGCGAAGAGCCCGTCCTCGACCCACTCTGAGAACCACTGAAAGATTTGCGTCTGCATTTGGTCGGGGGCTCCCTCCCAGACCTCGGCGGCGCTCTCGAGGGTGTGTTCCAGCGAGAGGCCTTCGGCGAGGCTGGTCAGGACCAAGAACGCGAGCTCGGTGAGCTCTCTACGGTGGTTCTCGAAGTTCTTGCGCCAGGCGACCGTCCAGCTGGGACGGGGCTTCAAGGGGGGCGACTGGCCCTTCTCGAGGGCGTCGAGGAGCGGGACGATGGGGTAGCTGTGCTCCAGCAATCGGATCGCGGGGATGGTGACGAAACGGGTCTCCGGCCAGGCGTCGTCAGGGATGTTGGCAAGGGTGGTGGTGTCGAGGAGGTCGACCTCCGGTTCGTCGCGGAGCTCGCATAGGGCGAGCTCGGTACGGGTGAGGTCGATGAGCAACTCGCGGCCCTCGCGTTGGGTGCGTGCGAGGAACGCGGGGAGCTTGCGCCCCAAGTGGTTGAGGGAGAACTCGACGGAGGGGAATCGATCCAGGTATTCCATGCACAGGCCGGTGAACGGGAGCTCTCCGAGGAGCAGCCTCAGACCTGGGTAGTCGGCCTGGAGCGCGAGCACCATGTGCTCTTTGAACCTGTCCGAATAGATGCCGATGCGCTCTTCGGCCCGCAGCTCTGCCGAGGGTCGCACCTCGGCCTTGATGCGCTCTTGGGTGGCTTGACGCATCCCTTTGGAGCGATGGGGGCCGACGAGAGCGTCGAAAAACCAAGCTTGGAAGTCGGCCATGGCCGTGACGGGGGCGTTGATGGCACCGAGCCCGTCGATGTAGGTCTTCCTGAGGTCGTCCCGCTTCATCAGTCTACTCCCTCGAAGGTCTCGGCGTCGGCGTAGCTGACGAGCATGTTCCAGCGGCTCTTGGCCTCGAGGGCTTGGGCGTGCACGGTCTCTAGGTCCGGGATGTCGGTGTCCCATTGGACCACAGTGGTGCGGTTGCCGCCGATCCTCAGCACTTTTTCGTACAAGGTCCAGACCTGTTTGGCGACGGGGGCGGCATGGGTGCCGATGATGTGGGTGCCGAAGTTCTGATGACCCCCGAGGTGGTACTGGATGACTTGGTCGAAGGGGAGCCCCTGTAAGTAATTGTCGCTGTCCCAGCCGTGATTGTAACAGCTGATGTAGAGGCTGTTGAGGTCGAGGAGCAGCTTGCATTTCGAGCGCTTGCTCAGGCGTCTCAGAAAATCCCACTCGGTCATGTTGGACTCGTAGAACTCCAAGTAGGTTGCTGGGTTCTCGAGGACCAGAGGCCGCTCTAGGAAATCTTGGACAATGGCGATGCGTTCGACGAGGTAGTGTAGGGTTCGCTCGTTGTAGGGCAGCGGCAGAAGGTCGTGGGAGCTCTTTTGCCGGGTGCCCGTCCAACAGAGGTGATCGGAGATCCAGTGAGCGGAGACGCGCTTGGCGAGCGCCTTGAGCTCGCGCAAGTAGTCGAAGTCGATGGGATCGACCGAGGCGATGTTGAGCGCCTGCCCATGCATCACCATGGGATAGCGCTCGGCGATCTGGTCGAGGAACCAGAGGGGCTTGCCGCGCGTCGCCAGGTAGCTCTCCGAGGTGATCTCGAAGAGGTCGATTTCCGGGGCGTCACGCAGGATCGTGTCGTAGTGGGGGGCGCGCAGCCCGACCCCGAATCCGAGCTGAGGCATCCCCACGCCCTGAGAGGTTTGGGCAATCAGCATGTCGTTATCGAATCTGCGCTTCTTCATCGAGACTCCGGCACTGCAATTGGAGGCTTCAACTTCTTCTTAGGTCACCTTCTCTAAGTTTTCTAGTTTTCTAGCATTGCGCAACAATTTCTGTCGGCGCGCTCCCACAATCGTTACAAACCTACAGAAAACCTTTAAAGATACTCGTATTCGCCACGACTCAGCGTAAGGCCGCCGAGAGGGGCTCGTTAGGCCACAGACCAGACAGCGGCTCAAACTAGACCCAGCCATTCCCGTTCACGTTGCTGGCAGGCGATCCTCTTCAACCTTCAACCGGTGTTCTCGAGCACAATACCAACTCTAAGACCGACCAGGACGACGTTTCTCACAGCCAACCATGCCGAGCGGACGACCGAGTTTCGCGCAACGAGTCGAGATGAAGCGAAAATCGGTTGTGGGGAAGCGAGGCAATAGAATCCAAACGAGGAGCCACAATGTTACGAATCTCGCTAGGTGCAGCCCTCCTGTTCGCGCTTCTGACTCCGCTGACGATGACGGCCTGTGGTCCTCCCGTGGTCGAGTCTCTGAACGCTCAAGTGGCGAAACCGGACTGTACGATGTACGTCAAGCCACACCAGCAGCGGTGCAAGGCGGGAGCCGTGGCCTCGGGCTACTCCAACGACGGAGAGAGCGACCGCTACTGTGCCTGCGCCGTGCAGACCTACTTCGCCCAAAACTCCTGCGAGAGCATCAAGGCGAGCGAGGAGCCGGCGGTGAGCGGCGATGGCGCGCAGAACGCGACTCCAGTTGCACCGCAAGCATCGCCTTACGATACGCTGTTTCCCGGCTGTTTGTAGCGCTTTGGTCGGCCGGTCGAGAGTCGCGCAACGCTCGACAAAAGTCCGTCGCAAACGGCATGTTGAGCGTGCGTCTCGTTTTCTTCCGTTGGCCACTGACCACTGGCTTCCTCATGACCCGATTGATCGCCGTTGAGCACGACCTGTTTCTTGGCCCTCTCGATGACCAAATGAAGGGTCTTCTCGCGTCTCTGGAGATCGACACTGCACGTTTCTATCTCGATCGCGGGACGTTGGATGCGCTCCAGGTCCACGTCTTGGACGAGATCGCCGAGTCCCTAAAGGCCGACCTCCGCGCCCAGATCGGGCAGGTCGAGTTCGTCGGCCTACGTCAGATCGCGGCGCGCATCCCGCTCTTGCCCCAAGAGCTGGCTGCCGCCGAGCAGACCGACGACCTGACCAAGGCGTTCGAGGAGCGTCTCGCGAACCTCGACGGAGGTCTGGCTCACCAGATTGCTGGAGTCGTCTTCGGGACGGCCGCCGCCAGCGACTTCGAGATGATGCCCCTGGAAACCCGCATCGAGACGCTCGAGGCGGTGGTCAGAGCCCTCCCCCAGGAGGACCTGTGGACCGTGCGCTACGACTTCACGCAGTTGTCCATGGCGTGGGCCTCGAGCCTCCTTAGCCCCGCCTACATGCAAGCAACCCATCCACTGCCCATCACCGACGAGACCCACGTCAAGGCTTTGGCGGTGGCTCGGGCGATCTGCGGAACGGCGATTCGGGCGCTGTTGGTCACGGCGCCCAAGAACCAGCTCAGGAAAGCCTTGCGGGCTTTCGTGGAGAATATCCCGAGCGACGAGCTCCTGCGTCTGTTCCCACCTGTCGAGCCCCCCTCTGAACGACAGCCCGCTCTCCAGGCCATCTTGGAACGTCTGCTTGAAAAGAATGGGGCGACCGAGGTCGTGCGAGTCTCCGAGGCCTGCACACACGTGCTGCACGTCGAGGTCATCGCCGGCCAGAACCTTGTTATTCGCGACCTGCTCAGCAGCGACCCTTACTGTCGCGTGACCGTTTCGGACCGGACGAGTGGAACCACCGAGACCTTGCGGAGCCTCACCATTCCGCGGTCTTTGGAGCCTCGTTGGGAGGCGCGCTTCCATTTCCCGGTCGGCCGGCGTGGGGCTACGCTGCGCATCGAGGTCCTGGACGAGGACGCATTTTCGGCCGACGATCCCATGGGGGACGTCCACGTCGATGTCGGCGAGCTGCCCATGGGGCGAGTGGTGGAGCAGTGGTAGCCCTTACTGAACGTGAAGCAGGGAGAGGTTCGCCTGCGCCTGCGCCTGTCCCGTCTGAGTCCCTTCGAACTCTGAGCCCTGCTTTTAGCAGGGGCTCCGCCACGAGTCTCGTCGACTCAGGCCGAGTCTCGAGTTTCTCGTTCCCCCTGCCCTGTGAAGGCTCCATGTCAGAAATCGTCATCGATCATTCCTGTAAGCCCATTATCTTCGCGAAATTCACTGGCCCGCCCGAAGACCAGGGCATCCTCAAGTATCTCGACGCGAGCGACGTCGACATCGCCCGAGGTGAGCCCTACGTGCTGATCCTCGAGGCGATGAAGCTCGACACGCTGAGCACGACCCAACGCAAACTGTTTGCCAGTTGGATCGAGACGAACCGGCTGGAAATCCAGCGGCTGTGCGCGGGACAGGCCTACGTCGTCCCCTCGGTGCTGCAACGCATGGTCATTCGCAGCATCTTCATGCTTCAGCCCATGCCCGTCGCCTACAAAGTCTTCTCGACTCCGAAAGAGGCTTGGGAGTGGTGTCTGGAGCGCCTCGAGGAGAACAACGTCACGTTCGAAGAACGCATCCGCACCTGTCCAATTTCGGCTTGAAAAACCCCGGAGCTTTGATGGCGATCATAGCAGTCAACGAGTCCCATGCCCCCATCATCACCGCGGTGTTCACCGGCCCCCCTAGTGACGACGACGTGAAGCGATACCTGGCGCGCAGCACCAACTACCTCGCAATGCAGCTCCCCTACGCCCTCATCATCTCCGGGACCAAGATCGACACCCTGAGCGCCACCCAGCGTCGTCTTTTTGCGGATTGGGTCAGAGACCACAAAGCAGCGCTCGAGCGCCTCTGCGCAGGGCAAGCGTACATTATGCCCTCGGTGCTGCAACGGATGATCCTGCGCAGCGTCCTGATGCTGCAGACGGTTCCCGTTCCGAACAAGGTCTTCTCGACCACCGTCGAGGCTTGGCCCTGGTTAGTGGAGCGGCTCGACACCTGCGGCATCCTCATCGACGCCGCCCTGCGGGAGCCGCGGGAAATCTGAGCTTCAGACATCGAGGGCCCCTTGTCGGCCAATGGAGAGGGTCTCCTGAGGTCACGAGGCAGCAGTCTCGAATGCCTACGCGCGATCGGTTGAAAAAAAGTCGGCCGAATAGAGATCGGTCTGCGGCGAGCCCCGTTTCAGATCTCCGTCGGAATCACCCGCCACTCGGATAGAAAAACAAAAGGTCTCGCTTAGTTGCGATCCATCTTCAGGGAGATCAGGACATGGCTACGTCAAAAACATTGCTCACGACTCTCGTGCTCATCGCTTCGATGTTGCTCACCAGCCCGGCATTCTCCGGCGAGAAAGTCGACGCCAACCAAGGACCCCGTTTCGACGTCGTGTTCGTCATTGACGCCACTGGCAGCATGGCCGACGAGATCGAGGTCGTGAAGACCCAGGTCTGGGACATGGCGACGAAGATGATGGACGGCAAGCCCAAGCCGGACATCCGCTTTGGGCTGGTGTTCTACCGTGACATCTCCGACTCCGTACTCTTCGAGTCCGTCGGGCTGACGCGGGACATCCAGACCGTCGAGAGCAAGCTCAAGGCCGCGCAGGCCTCTGGCGGCGGCGACTGGGAAGAGCACGTCGGACGCGGCCTCCACGAAGCGCTGAACTTCGAGTGGGACCTGGACAAGATGACCACTCGCCACATCTATCTGGTCGGCGACGCCCCTCCGCACATGGACTATGACGACGGGTACAGCATTGCCACGGCCACCTCCCGCGCCAACGAGATCGGCATCGTCATCCACGCCATCGGCGGCAGCGGATTGGAGCAAGGCAGCAGCGAATTCGAGAAAATCGCCTTGGCCACTGACGGGACCTTCCAATACCTGACCTACCACTCGGTCGTCGCCGACGCCGATGGGGTCAAGCACTCGGTGATCTATGAGGGCGGCGAGTACTTCGAGGCGGAAGAAGTGCTCTCCGACGTAGAGTGGCGCAAGGGGGCCAAGGACCTCAAGGCCAAGAAGAAGGTGCGCGCAGCGGACAGCACGACAGCGTCCAAGGCGGCTGCGGCCCCGAAGGTCAACAACCTGGACTCGGTCGTCAATGACAGCGTAATGAACGCGGCCGAGGCGCAGGGGGTCGTTTACTGAACCCACGGCGGCCAGCCGCAGCGACACTTTGACGGTGCGAGGGGAACCCCCAGACCCCACAGGAGCAGCCTGTGGGGTTTGGGGTTTCTTGGTTTATTGCCGCGACGACCGGACCCGTTACTTCGGAGTCTCGCCATCCTCGCAACGCAGCGCGTAGCAGCGCCTGTTCTCGTCGAGCGAAGTTCAGCGGTTCCGTCCGCGAGCGTCGAGGCTGGGCGAATCCAGACCAGGGATGCGCTCCAGCCCATTCCCCCGAGCGTCCGTGCCCTGTGTCAACTCGAAGATCTGTGAGAGACTGGCGCTCCCTCGTACCACCAAACCCAATGCTTCGAGTCACCCACAACAAGGAATCCGCGCAAACTCTGCTCATCCGACTCGAGGGGACCCTCGTGCGCGGAGAGGCCACCGCTGCGCACAAGGAGCTGCTGGGAGCGCTCAAACGGGAGCGCACGCAGCGCGTGGTCCTCGAGCTCGACCTCGAGGAGGTCGACGCCACCGGAGCAGCCCTGCTCGAGCGCTTCCGTCGAGACTGCCTCGCCAAGGACCGAGTCCTATCCTTGCGCTCGGCGAGCGAGCCGGCGAAAGCCGCGTTATCTCGGGTTCGGGTCAATACCGAGGGCCAAGAGGAGGAGAAGACCAAAGGCGCATTCTTGGTCTCCCTCGGTGGCACCGCTCTCGACCGCTGGAAGAGCTTCAAAGAGCTGCTGCAGCTCACCGCCGACACCTTCGTGTGGAGCTTCGGCGGAGCCAAACGCACGCGCAGAGTGCGCAAAGGCGCGCTCTGGGTCGAGGCTAACCGCATCGGCGTCGACTCCCTCGGCATCGTCGGGCTCATCGCCTTTCTCGTCGGAGCCGTCGTCGCCCTCCAGTCGGCCTACCAGCTGCGGCAATTCGGGGCCGACATCTTCGTGGCCAACCTCATCGGCGTGTCCATGACCCGCGAGATGGGCCCCTTGATGACCGCCATCATTATGGCCGGCCGGTCGGGCGCCTCCATCGCCGCCGAGATCGCCACGATGTCGGTCAATGAAGAGGTGGACTCCCTCAAGGTCATGGGGCTCGAACCCGGCCGCTACATCGTCGTGCCGAAGTTCCAGGCCATCACGCTGACCATGCCGGCCCTCACCATCTACGCCAGCATCCTCGGCATTATGGGCGGGTTCTTGGTGGCGCTCTTCTACATGCAGCTCAGCGCCAGCACCTTCTTCGGCCAGCTCTTCGACGCACTCGTCGTCAAAGACATCCTGAGCGGCATCGCCAAGAGCGTTGCCTTCGCTTGGATCATCGTCTTAGTCGCCGCCCATCAGGGCTTCCAGGCCTATGGGGGAGCTGAGGCCGTCGGACGAGTCACAACCACCAGCGTCGTCCTGAGCATCTTCTGGGTCATCGTCGCCGACGCCGCTTTCAACATGATCTTCTACTTCTGACGGCCCGCTGCGGCCGAACCGCGAAAGACTGCTCCCCTATGCAATGGGTCATCGAAACCAAGAACCTCGCCTCCGGATACGGCGACAAGCTGATCCTGCACGACGTCAGCGTGCAGCTTCAGAAAGGCAAGGTCACCTGCATCATCGGCGGGAGTGGCTGCGGAAAATCCACGTTCTTGAAGACTCTGATAGGCTTGGTCGAGCTCAAGAAGGGCACCGCGAAGGTGCTCGGCTCGAGCCTCTTCGAGACCGAGGGCGAAGCGCGCGCCCAGCTCCTGGGCCGCATCGGCTTCATGTTTCAGTATGGCGCCTTGCTCAACTCCATCTCGATCCTCGACAACCTCTCCATCCCATTGCGCGCCCACAGCGATCTCTCTCCAGAGGTCATCACCGAGGTGGTGCGCGCCAAACTCAACCTGGTTCACCTCGGCCGCGCCATCCGTCAGCTTCCCAGTGAGCTGTCCGGCGGCATGCGCAAGCGCGCCGGCTTCGCGCGCGCCATGATGCTCGACCCAGAGGTCATCCTCTGCGACGAGCCCTCGGCTGGCCTCGACCCCGTGACCGCCGCCGATCTCGACGCCCTCATGCTGCGCATGAAAAAAGAGCTCAACATCACGCTGGTCGTCGTGACTCACGATCTCGACAGCATCCAAACCATTGCGGACCGGATCGTCATGCTCGACAAAGGCTACGTACACTTCGACGGCACGAAAGAAGAGGCCAACGCCTCTCGAGACCCCAAGCTGCGGGAGTTCTTCGACCGCAGCGCCACCAACGCCGCGGGGCCAGGACAGAGCTTGTTCGAGGTCCTCTCCCAGGAGCACTCCTGATGGCCACACGCGCACAAAAAGCCCGACTCGGGGTCTTCCTGCTGGTCGCTGGCCTGGCCTTCGGCGGCACCATCGTCGTCATGGTCGGCGCCAACCTGCTGACCCAGGAAGACACCTACTTCATCCGGATCGATGGCTCTGTCAGCGGCATCGAGAATGGGGCACAGGTCCGCTACAACGGCATCCTGGTTGGCCGCGTCGACGGGCTGGAGATCAACCCCGACAACCCCAGCGAGGTCGTCATCACCCTCAGCGTCAAAGGCGGCACTCCGGTCACGAAAGACACCGTTGCCGTCCTCAATATGCAGGGCATCACCGGACTGAAGTACATCGAACTCACCGGCGGTGACGCCGACTCCGAGGTCCTCGAGCCCGGCAGCGACATCCCCAATGGCGGCTCGGACTTCGACGTCCTCTCCGAAAAGGCGATGGGCATCGCCAACAAGATCGAAAAACTCCTCGACAACTTGGTCGTCGCCACCAGCGGCGAGAACACCGAAAAGCTCCTCGCCGTCATCAGCGAAGCCGAAGCAACCTTGGTCTCCGTGCGCACCTTGCTCGACGACAGCCGCAAGGACCTCGGCGAGGTCATGGACGGGGTCAAAATCGTGACCACCGACACCAGCACCCTCATCAAGGAGTCCACCACCTTGGTCACCGACGTGCGCAGGACGTTGACCTCCGTCGAAGGCTCGGTCGCCAAGATCGCCGATTGGGTCAGCCCCAATCAACTCAAGGCGCTGCTCGCTGGCGTGCAAAAGACCGTCGACGAGGTCCACGCCAGAGTCGGACCCAATGAATTAGGAAAAACCATCCAAAAGACCAACACGCTCGCCGACGAGTCCATCAAGCTCGTCAAAGACGCAGACGTCACCTTGCTCCGTACCCGAGACGACCTGCGCCGTTCCCTCGACGACTTGGCGACCAGCTCCGAGAACATCGCCGAGTTCACTCAGATCCTGGTCGACAATCCGTCCGCGCTCATCAGCGGGCGCTCGGAGAGCGAGAGAGCCCTGCCATGACCCAACACAGAAAGCCGACCTCCCTCGCTCACCGCCCCATTCTCTGGGGCTCGCTCCTTGTTCCGATCCTCTTGGCCGGATGCTTCGGCGGCACGCCCGTCGAGCGCAGCTACTTCTCGCTGCAGTATCCCGCGGATCACGGCTGGCGATACGAGACGCCTCGCTACCCAGACATGGTCCGGGTCAAGCGCTGCGAGTCGAATCAGGCCTACGACCGGCAAGAAATGGTCTACCGTGCCAATCCCCACGAGTTCCAGTACTACTGGTACAAGCTCTGGGCCTCCAAGCCACGCAAGATGCTCCACGAGATGCTCGCCAACCACCTGCGTGAGAGCAACATCTTCCAAGAGGTGGTGCTCGACATCGGCGATCGGCTTCCCCAGTACGACTTCATCTGCGAGGTCCTCGCCATCGAAGAGCTCAACGCCACCCAAGACGAATGGTACGCCCACCTCTCCATGCGCTTCGCGCTGCTGCGCTTCGACGACGGAACCCGCGTCTGGGAGCACACCTTCGACGCCCGCAAGCCCGTCTACAACCGGCAACCCGTCTACGTCGTCAGAACCATGAGCGAGATCGCCGAAGAGCAGTTCAACTCGGCCTTTGAGACGATGGACCAGTTCCTCGCCGAGGCAACCGGTGCCCCAGCGCCCGCTGGAGGGCCCCACGCACTGGTCAAACAAGACAACACCGAGACCTCCGAGCCCACCGATGGTGAAGACCCCAATGTCCCCAGTGCCCGGCTCAAGGAGAGGAAGTGATGCCCACCAGACTCGTCCTCAGCCTCATCCTCGCCCTAACCTGCTGGACGCCTACTGCCTTCGCCCAGGATGACGCGAACGACAGCCGTCCAGGAGATCCCCACGACGGCAGCACCACTTGGATGCAGCCAGTCCCCGCCATTCAGATCGAAGCTGACCCCACCCTGCAGCCCACGGCAACCGGCGGAATCTTCGTCCCGGCTATGACCGATCCCATCCAGGAGCCGCGCTACACCGTCCTCGACGACGACGACATGGCGGTCGACAGCACGGACACCGGGCGCGTCACCTACGTCAGCCCCGGCATGTACACGGTGCTCGTCGGCTCCGGCGACAGCTCCGAGATGCTCGAGTTCGAGGTCCGCGTCGTCGAGGGGCGGATCACCACCGTCCCCGTCGAGTGGGCTGGCCTCATCGTCACCGTCGTCGACGAGCGCGGCACCCCCTTCCGAGGCTCCTACGAGCTGGTCCGCATGCCTGAACGAGAGTACGTCGGCCTCGGACTCGGCGCCTCGCTCTCCGAAGGCGAGCAGCTCGACACCTGGCTCTTGTGGCCAGGCACCTACCTGATCCTCGCCGCCGGCGAGAGCTATCAGGCCCGAAAGAACTTCACCACCTTGCGTCTGCCCGCCGGACAGCTCGTGCAGTACACCGTCGTCATGGACACCGTCACCGGCGACCTCCTCGGCGCCGGCGAGGTCGCGCTCGCGCCCGAAGTCGAAGACGGCTGGGACATCAACGTCGTCCTCGGCGGCTCGGTCCAATTCAACCAAGCCGACAACGTCGTCGGCAAATCCCAAGGCCAAAACCTCGATCTGGCCTCGTTCATCGAGACCGTTGGGGCCTTCTTGAGCGACAATCACTTGGGCTATGGCCGCCTCAACATCGAGGTGGGCGGTCGCATCGTCCTCCCCGACAACCCCTTCGTCACCAACGTCGACGAGCTCAGGCTCGACCTGCTCTACGCCTACCGACTCACCGATTGGTTCGGGCCCTACGTGCGCAGCTCGGCTGAGACCAACATGTTTCCAGGCTACCAGCTCTTCGACACCCCCACCGACGTGCGCCGCCTCGATGACGACGGAGACTTGATTCGCGTCGAGGAAGGGGCCCTCGATGTTCGCCTCACCAACCCCTTCTCACTCATCGACATCTCGGGCGGTTCCGGGGTTCGCTTCGATCTGGACTTCGGCAACCTCCTCCAAGTGAACACCCGCTTCGGCATCGGCATCCGCCAAGTCTTCGCCCGCAACGTCTTCATCATCGAGACCAACAGCGCTGAAACCAACATCCTCGAAAAGGCCGACTTTGGGCAGTTCGGCGCCGAGGGGGCCGTGGTCCTCGAGTTCAACCCCACCCGCTGGGCGCTCCTCAAGCTCGACACCAGCCTCCTCGCCCCCTTCGACGATTTTTCCAACCCCTTCCTCGAGCTCCGAGCCACCCTCGCGCTGCGGCTGAGCTCCATCGCCTCCCTCAACTACACGGTCAAGATCGTCGACGATCCCCAGCTCCTCGACGCCACCCAGATCGACCAGACCATCCTCCTGCGCTTCGCCTACAAACTCCTCTGAGTCGTTCCCATCGGTGGCCTAGAGATGAGCCGCGCGCAACAACCAGACAAAAACGGGTCCAGAGAGCGCTGGGAGTACCGGCTGCTCCGCCCCGTCATCGCCCACAGCCGCTGGGTCCTCATCGCCGTCGCGGTGCTCACCGTCGTCGCGATGCTCCTGGCCTCCACCCTCGAGTTCGAGAGCTCCATCGAGGTCTGGTTCGTCGAAGATGACCCCGATCTGCTCGCCTACCACGAGTTCCTCGAGCGTTTCGAGGCCGATGAGGTCGTCCTCCTCGCCGTCTTCGCCGACGACGTCTTTACGCCTGAACGCCTCGAACAGGTCCGCCGCATCACCCGACGCCTCGAGGCCGAAGCCCCCTTCGTCCACCGCGTCCGCTCCATGTCGAACGTCGACGTCTTCGAGCTCGACACCACCAGCGAAGACAAGACCATCACCATCGGGCCGGTCATCCCCGAGAGCGGAGCTCTGACCCAAGCCAACACCGCCGACGTCCGCCAGCGAGCCCTCTCCAATCCGCTCATCGTCGGCAGCTTCGTCGGCGTCAAGGGCGACGCGGCGGCGTTCTTGGTCGAGATCGACCGCAGCGCCACCGACATCGACAAAAAGATCCAACTCCTCGACGCCATCGAGCGGATCGTCGACGAAGAGGGCGGCGGGCAGCTCGACTCGGTCATCGCCGGCGGCGCCGTGCTGGACCGCGCCTTCTTCCTCTACAGCGAGCGCGACTTCCTCATCCTCGGTCCCCTAGCCATCCTGCTGATCCTCATCGCCACCTTCTTCGTCTTCCGCCGGGTCTCCGCCACGATGGTGCCCCTCTGCGTGGTCGTCGTCGCCTCCATCTGGACCTTCGGCCTCATGGGGCTCTTGGGCCGCAGGATCGACGTGCTCTCCTCGGGCCTAGTGGCGCTGGTCATGGCCGTCGGCGTCGCCGACACCCTCCACGTCCTGGCCGAGTACGACCAGATGCTGCGCGCCGGCAAGACCCGCGAAGAGGCCGTCCACGCCTCAGTCTCCGAGCTCCTCATCCCCTGCATGTTCACCAGCCTCACCACCGCCGCCGGGCTCCTCTCGCTCATGGTCTCCGGCCTCGATCCCGTCGCGGCCTTCGGCGCCTACGCCGCCCTCGGCGTCACCTTCGCCTTCCTGCTGAGCATCACTCTGGTGCCCGCGCTCTTGGTCGGAGTGCGCGAGCCGAGCCCCAAGTACATCGAAGCCCAGACCAAGGGCCGAATGCACGGGCTCCTCATCTTCCTGGGTCGCCCAACCCGCACCCGCATCTGGGCCACCCTCGCCGTGACCCTCATCATCACGGTGCTGAGCGCCGTCGCCATCGCTGGGCTCGACATCGGCTCGAACCCCATGAACTACTTCAAGCCCAGCGACCCGATCCGCAGCGACACGATGCGCGTCGACGAGGCGCTGGGCGGCACCACGACGGTCGAGTTCCTGGTCGAGGCCCCCAACCGCGGCATGAAGAACCTCGAGGTGCTGGGCCGCGTCGAGGCGCTGCAGAACACCCTGGCCGCCATGCCCGCGGTGGTCAGGGTGGATTCGCCGCTGACCTCGCTCTACGAGCTCAACCGCCTGTGGACCGACGGCAGACCCGAGTCGGCCGTCCTGCCCGACTCAGAGGCCAAGGTCGGCGCGCTCTTCCGCATGATCGAAGACGACGAATTCTTCACCTCCATGATGCAGGACGACTACAGCGTCGCCCGCATGACCGCCCGCGTCGAGATGTCCAAAGCTGGGAAGCTCGCCGCCGAGTTCGACAGAATCGAGCGCACGCTCGAAGAGGACTACCAGAGCGACGACCTCAAGATCTCCGCCACCGGCTTCGTCAAGCTCATGGGCAACATGGAGTACTACCTCCTCAACAGCCAAATCCGCAGCCTGCTGCTCGCCGCCGTCGTCGTGACGTTCATGATTATGCTGCTCTTGCGCTCCGTGCGGCTCGCCCTCTTGTCCATGATCCCGAACATCGTGCCTATCCTGATCGGCCTAGGGTTCATGGCGGCGGCCGGGATCGCCCTGGATCCGGGCACGGTCATGATCGGCAGCATCGCGCTGGGCCTGGTCGTCGACGACACGGTGCACTTCATGGTGCGCCTGCGCCGCAATCTCCTAGGCGGGGACGAACTCGACGTCTCGATCCGCAGGACCATGTTGCAGACCGGACGGCCCATCATCGTGACGTCCGTCGTGTTGGCGTTCTCATTCCTGAGCTTGACGTTCGGCTCCTCGTTCGCCCCGAACGCCTACTTCGGACTGGTCTCGGCCCTCGTGATCAGCGTTGCGTTGTTGGCCGATCTGCTCGTCTTGCCCGCGTCCTTACTGGCCCTGCGCCCGAAACTGCTGCAAAGCTCCAGGGTCGAAGACGATCCCGATAGGTCGCCAAATCAAGCCGTCAAAAAAATAAGAATGAATGGGTTTGACGGGAGCAAAGACGCGGAATAAGTTGCCGCTGGCGTGACCGAGAGCGCCAACCACGGAGGCCTCCTCTGCCCCAGTTGGTCGTCTCTCGAGAACGACGAGAGCGTCGGAACGAAAGCACATTTTCATTTTGACGATCCCTTCGCGAATCGACGGCGACCGGATCGTAGGGTTTAGGTCTGATTGGTGCTCTGTCGTGTTCATCCCTTTGACCAGCCGACACGCGCGAGTCGGCAACGGAGTGTGCGTTGAATATGAACCCCTATGCAGCGGAAGTATTTACCCAACTGAAGAACCGGATTCCTTGGGAGACTGAGTTCCTCCAAGCGGTCGAAGAGGTCTTCATCTCGATCTCACCGGTTCTCGAGCAGAACCCGAAGTTCAAGAGCGAGCGCATCCTCGAGCGCATCGTCGAACCAGAGCGGACCATCATGTTCCGCGTGCCATGGATCGACGACCGCAACCAGATCAACGTCAACCGCGGCTTCCGCGTGCAGTTCAACAGCACCCTCGGGCCCTACAAGGGCGGTCTGCGCTTCCACCCGTCCGTGACCTTGGGCGCCCTGAAGTTCCTCGGCTTCGAGCAGATCTTCAAGAACAGCCTCACCGGTCTGCAGATGGGCGGCGGCAAGGGCGGCTCGGACTTCAACTGCCGTGGTCGCTCCGACATGGAGATCATGCGCTTCTGCCAGAGCTTCATGACCGAGCTGGCCAACTACATCGGCCCAGACATCGACGTCCCCGCGGGCGACATTGGCGTTGGCGGTCGTGAGATTGGTTACCTCTACGGACAGTACAAGCGCCTCACCCACAACTGGAACGGTACCCTCACTGGCAAAGGCCAGGAGTGGGGAGGGTCGCTGCTGCGCCCAGAGGCCACCGGCTACGGCGTGACCTACTTCACCGCTGAGGTCCTCAAGCGCTTTGGCCACGACTTCCACGGTAAGACCGTTGCCATGTCCGGCTTCGGCAACGTGGCCTGGGGCGTCGTGCAGAAAGTGACCGAGCTTGGTGGCCGCGTGGTCACCCTCTCCGGGCCCGACGGCTTCATCCATGACGCAGACGGCATTGTCGGCGACAAGGTGGAGTACATGCTCGACATGCGCCTCGGTGGCCGCGACGAAGTGAAAATGTACGCCGAAAAATTCGGTGTGCCCTTCTACCCCGGCAAGCGCCCCTGGGACGTCCCCTGCGACATCGCGCTGCCGTGCGCGATCCAAAACGAACTCGGCCTCAACGACGCCAAGAATCTGCTCAAGAATGGCTGCAAGTTTGTGATCGAGGGCGCCAATATGCCCAGCACCAAGGAAGCCGTTGACTTTCTTCAGGCCAGCAAGGTCGTCTTCGCCCCTGGCAAGGCCGCAAACGCCGGTGGCGTCGCGGTCTCCGGTCTCGAGATGGCACAGAACCACTCGGGTCAGAAGTGGACCTCTGAGGTCGTCGACGAGAAGCTGCACGCGATCATGTTCAACATCCACAAGATCTGTGTGGAGTCCTCCGAGAAGTATGGACACAACGACGACTACGTCGCTGGCGCCAACATCGGTGGCTTCACCCGCGTGGCCGAGGGAATGATCGACCAGGGCGTCTGCTAGCAAACCATACGGTTGGGGCGCAGCACGCGCCCCAACGTCCGAATCGAGAACGACAAGAGCCCCGCAGTGCGGGGTTTTGTCGTTCTTGTCAGCTCACCCCTCACCCCCCGACCCCATTGGCGCTGAAATAGGGGTGATGAACAAAGCAAGTGCCTCGCAACCAGGAAGGACGAATGGTTGTGAACAGTGAAGCAAAGACTCACCACAGAGAACACAGAGAACACAGAGAGAGAACCAAGAAACTCATCAAGACGAAATCCAAATCACTCGCGGCAGGAGCACGGACGAAATCCAAGTGAGCCAATCAACACGAGGCTCCGCTCTGTGTTCTCTGCGTTCTCTGTGGTGAACCGCGCCCGGCCGCCCGACACGCCAACCGCCTAATAACTGTCCTTGTGCACCGCGCGAATGGCGCGCCCAGAAGGGTCGGCCATCTTCGAGAACGAGGCGTCCCACTCGATGGCTTTGGCCGTGCTGCAGGCGATGCTCGGACCTCCTGGGACACAGGCGGCAGCAGCGTCTCCGGGGTAGTGAGACTCGAAGATCGCGCGGTAGAGGTAGGCCTCTTTCGTCTGCGGCGTCGAGAGCGGGAAGCGATACGACGCCTTCTCGAGCTGCGTGTCGCTGACCCTATTTTCGGCGTGTGCCTTGAGGGAGTCGATCCAGGAGTAGCCCACACCGTCCGAGAACTGCTCCTTCTGCCGCCACAAGATCTCGTCGGGGATGAGCCCTTTGAAGGCGTCGCGCAGCGCGAACTTCTCCATGCGGCCGGCGCCGCACATCTTCTCTTGCGGGTCGAAGGACATGGCGACGTCCAAGAACTCTCGGTCCAAGAAGGGGACGCGCGCCTCGATCCCCCAAGCGGCCATGGACTTGTTGGCGCGCAGGCAGTCGTAAGCGTGCAGAGCGTCGAGCTTGCGGACAGTCTCCTCGTGCAGCTCGCGGGAGTTCGGGGCCTTGTGGAAGTAGAGGTAGCCGCCAAAGATCTCGTCGGAACCCTCACCCGAGAGGACCATCTTGATGCCCATGGCGCGGATCTTCCGTGCCATGAGCATCATGGGCGTCGAGGCTCGAATGGTCGTCACGTCGAAGGTCTCGAGGTGGTAGATGACCTCGTCCAAGTAGTCGATGCCTTCCTGTACGGTGAACTCGTAGGAGTGATGCACCGTGCCGATGTGGTCGGCCACCTTCTGAGCGGCCGCCAGATCGGGCGAGCCCTTCAGGCCGACGGAGAACGAATGCAGGCGCGGGAACCACGCCTCGCTCTCGCCTTTGTCCTCGACGCGCCGGTGGCTCAGCTTGGCGGCGATGGCGGCGATCAGGGACGAGTCCAGTCCCCCGGAGAGCAAGGTGCCGTAAGGCACATCGCACATCAGCTGGCGCTCGACCGCGTCTTCTAAAGCTTTGCGCAGGGTCGCCGGCACCAGGGGCTGGGATTTGACGGTGTCGAAGGGACGCCAGCTCGGCAGGTAGTACTTCAAGGGAGCCGGATCGGCAGAGCGTTGGTAGTGGCCAGCGGGGAACTCCTCGATGGTCTTGCACACCCCGATCAAGGCCTTCATCTCCGAAGCCACGAAGCGGTTCCCGTGCTCGTCCACACCCACATAGAGCGGGATGACGCCGATGGGGTCGCGGGCGATGAGATAGTCGTCGTGCTCCGCGTCCCAAATGACGAAGGCGAAGATGCCGCTCAGGTCGTTGAGGAAGTCACAGCCTCGCTGCTCGAAGAGTGGGATGATTACCTCGCAGTCCGACTTGGTCTGGAACGCATAGGGCGTGGCCAAGCCCGCTTCGAGCTGCACGTGGTTGTAGATCTCGCCGTTGACCGCCAGGAGCCGCGTCTCGTCGGCGTTGCGCAGCGGCTGCGCCCCATTGATGACGTCGACGATGGCCAAGCGCTCGTGGGCCAAGATCGCCCGCTCGTCGGCATAGATCCCCGTCCAGTCTGGCCCGCGATGACGCAACCTCTTCGACAGCTTCAGGGCAAGGGCACGCAGCGCTTCATGGTCATCGTGGATATCGAGGATGGCGAGGATCGAACACATCGGGCGCTCCGTGGTCGGCCGTCGCAGGCCGGGGTCTGCAGGGGTGGAAGCTGAAAACCAAAGGCAGCAGTGTACACAGACCGAACGCTACGCATAACGACTTAGACAATAAATCGGATTTCTGCCAAAGACTCTCTTTCGAATGGCTCTTGGGAGCAATATGCGCCCCGGGTCGGCCACGGTGTCAACGTCAGGTCAGGAGCAAAACGTGCCGAAGCATCCAGGGTTCGACGCAGCGATTGATAAGCTCGGTGGTTCTGTCTACAGCGCGCTCGCGCCTCGCATCGCGACCCTCAAAGGGGAGCTCTACCCCCTGCACATCGGCGACACCTGGAAAGACCCGGGCCCAGGCATGAGCTGGAAAGACACCCCCGACAACGGCGTCGACCGGCCCCATCGCTACTCCAACCCTGCTGGCATCAACGAGCTCCTCGACGACCTGATCATCAAAGTGCGCGAGCGCAACCAGCTCGACATCGAGGGCCCAGGCAACATCACGGTCACCGCTGGCGCCACGGGTGCGCTCTACGTCGCCGCCCGCGCCACTGTCTGCGCTGGCGACGAGGTCATGATCCTCGCGCCCTACTGGCCGCTGGTTGGCGGCATCGCCGTCACCGTCGGCGCCACCGCGGTCGAGGTGCCCATCCTGCACCGCTCCTTCGACGCCGACGAGCTCAACCGAGTCCTCGAGCAGACCGTCACCGACAAGACCGCCGCCATCTACCTCAACACGCCCTCGAACCCAGTCGGCGTCGTCTTCGACGAGGCCAAGCTTGCCGTCGTCGCCGAGTTCGCAAAGCGCCACAGTCTGTGGATTTGGTCCGACGAGGTTTATGAAGATTACGTCTTCGAAGGCGCTCACCTGTCCATCGGCCGCATGGCGCCCGAGCGAACGCTCACCGCGTTCTCGTTCTCCAAGGCCTACGGCATGGCGGGCTATCGCTGCGGTTATTTGGTCGGCCCCAAGGACGCCATCTCTCGCGCCCGCAAAGCGCTCACCTACGTCTGGTACTCGACGCCGACGCCCTCGCAGCTCATCGCGCGCGAGGCGATCAAGAACTCCGCCGATTGGGTAGTCGCCGCGCGCAAGTCCTACCAGGAGATGGGCTATTGGAGTGCCGATCGGCTCGGCCTCGCCCGGCCCCATGGCAGCACTTTCCTCTTCCTCGACGCCACGAAATACCTCGACGACCGCGGCCTGACCGGCTTCCTCCTCGATTGCATCGAGGACAACATCATCCTCGCTCCCGGCAGCAGCTTCGGACCCAGCTTCGGAAACTGGGTGCGCATCTGCTACACCTCGGTCCCACCCGAGGTGGTGAAGCGCGGCATCGAGAAGCTCGCCAAGCGCCTCGGCCGCTAGGCCACGAGGTCCCGATCGAGGTGACTTTGCCGGTCCCTTTCTCAAACGTAGTAGCGGAAAACCTCCATCGCGTAGGGCACCACGTGCGCCGCCACGACGGCCTTCAGCGCCTTGCGCAGCGCCGCGTCGGCAGCGAGCAGCGCCTCGTACGGCATGGAGTCGCGCAACGGCGAGGCGAACACCACGTCGTCGGCGCGCAAGCCGAGGCCCGATACGAACTTTGTGGTTGCTTCGATGTGCGCCGCGCTGCGCTCGAGGCCGCCGAGGCCGGACAACACGATGAGTCCCAGGCGCATCCGGGAGGCGGTCAGCGCCCGCAGTTGCGCCGCGAGGAGCTCGGTATCGCCTGACTTTCCGACCTCCTCTCGGAGTGAGGCGAGCCCCGTCTCGAGGCCAACGTAGGCGACCTTCAGGCCGGCGTCGAAGAGGGCGTTGAAGTCGTCGAGCGTGCGCTTCGGCGAGTGGTCGGGATCCCAGAAGGCGGCGCTCTGGTCGGTGAGCCCCGAGCCCAACCGCGCCCGGCACTGCTCCAGCACGCCGAGGATGCGCTTCTGAGACAGCGACAAGGCGCTGGCGCCGCCCAAGAAGAGGCCGCGCCGCAGGCCCAGAGAGGGGCCGAAGAGCGACACAACTTTCTCGAGGTGGGCGTCGAACTCGGCCGCCGACTTCACGGCGAAGCGCTTCCCTTGGTAGAACGCGCAGAACGTACAGCCGGCGTTGGGGCAGCCCGTCGCCGGCAAGACCACGAGGTCGAGATAGCGGTCGGGCGGGAGGATCTCGACCTCTTCGTCGTAGGCCGCGCGAAAGACCTCGTGCTCGGCCGCGAACGCCTCAGCCGGCCAGTCCTCGACTCGGCGCAGGGTGGCCAGCAGCGCGGCGCGCTCGCCGTGGGAACCGCTGAGGAGCAAGGCCTCGTCGGGGTTCTCGAACTTCGTGACGAACTCACGAGCCTGCGCGCGCACTCGCGCGTGCAAGCGCGCCGGATCGGGGACGTCCACCGGCGGCACGTGCTTGCCGACGTACCCCACCACGCGGCCGTCGAGGGTCCGGCGGTAGAGCTGCCCGTCGATGCGCGCCGAGCCCCAGCGGCCCAACGAGTCGACGCGGAGCGAGCCCTCGCCTGGGATTTCGAGCACGCAGTCGAGCGCGCTGACCCGAGCGACGGGGGTGTGGGGGTCGCGCTGGCGCGGGGATTTCGCGGGTTCGGTGGGCAAAGGCTTCCTGGCGTTTGGGACGGTGGGCGGCTGGCCCTATGTCCTTGTGCAGCGTGGTGGGGCGCTCGTCAATCACCAACACGGTGAAAATCATCGAATGCAACCCATGGCCAGGCCTCACCACAGAGAGCACGGAGAGCACAGAGAAGAAGAGACTCTCTGTGTTCTCTGTGTCCTCTGTGCTGAGAGAGAACTCAGATTGACGAGCTAACCCTTCACCACCCCCAGCGGCCGCAAGCCGGGCCACCTTCGCGCCGATGCCGGCCGCCTGCACCACGCTCAGCACGTCGGCGACGTCTTTGTAGGCCTCCTGGTTTCATGTTTGGGTCTGAACGTGCTCGGGAATTGAGGGCAGCCGCGCTGCGAAAGGAGCGCTCGCTACTGCGGGACACCAACCACAAAAATGTCATCGACCTCGTTAGTATCTCCCAACACGACATCTGTTGCGGCAGACACGAACGAAACGAAACGGCCGTTTGCTGACAAATGTGGGTCTCTGCTGGCCTCATGAATGAGTGTCACCGTTTCCGTTGTTCGGTCAAATACGAAAACGCTGTTGACTATTCTCTCACCGGTTATCGGATCAATCGCAGATTCAAAGGCGACAAAGCGTCCGTCGCTGGAAAGACTCGGTTCACGTCCGCTGGAGGCCACCAGCGTTGTCATCCCCGTAACTAGGTCGCGGACAAACAGTTTCCCATCGTCAGACGAAACGAAGGCAATGATGCGACCATCAGCCGAAACACTTCGGCTCTCACCGAAGTTCCTCAAACTTCCTCCAAACATGACTACAGAGGTGATCCCTGAGTCTCGCTCGTGCACGAACACGTCGCACTCGTCGTTCGCAGGTCCCTCAACGAGATTCGATGAGCAGGAGTCGAAGAAGACTTTGTGACCGTCGGCAGAGATCTCAGGTCGTCCACTGCCACGATTCCCCTGTGTACCCAGAGAACTGACACTCACTCGGGTAGTAGTGCTGCTTTCTCGGTCGCGAAGAAAGACGTCGTATTCTCCGTTAGTGTCACCACCAACGAGATTGGTAGCGGGAGAAGAGAATACCACGTAACGCCCATCCGCTGAGATGCTTGGGCAGTCGACTGCTACTCGCGTCGCTTGGGCACCCGATGAGTGGAGGTCGACCCGGTTTGTTGTGCCAGCTTCAACGTCACGAACAAACAAGTCACTTTGTTCGTTGGTATCATCGGGAACCAGGTTGGAAGCTTGAGAACCAAACGCTATAAAACGACCATCGGCAGAAAGACTTGTGCAGCCGCCTCCGAGGTTCCCTTGTGTACCTGATGAGTTGACACTCACCATTGAGGTCGTTCCTGTCTTGCGGTCGTAGAGAAAGACATCTTCCTCCTTGTTGTTGTCGTTGACCACAAGATTGTCCGCATATGATGTGAATGCGACGAATCTACCATCGGCAGAGATGCTGGGCGAACCGCTGAAGGCGTTTCCTTCACCGCCTGACGAGTCTACGCTCACACGCTCTGCGGCACACCTGCCTTCCCGGCAAGCAGCACCAAAACAAGACAAACCGCATTGACCACAATTGCCTGAATCTAGAATCGTGTTGGTCTCACAGCTGTCTGACGGGGCCTTGTTGCAATCCGCAAACCCCTCATCGCACTTCAGCGCGCAGCCGGTGACACCTAGGGACGAAGAATGGTGATGTTCTCCGGTCCCCGGACATGCACTCGTCGAAATCTCGCAGGAGTCACTCTTTAGAGCAATGTTCGCGTCTTTCCCGGTTTCTTCGACCACCAGGTTCCGTGGATTACAGCTCCAGATGGTCATTAACACCACGATACCGATAGCAACCCTCATGTCAGCACCTCCGGTCTGTAGTAGGCTCATCACGGATCGACAGCAGGGAGAGACCATGGGGAGTCTGGTATTGGGATCTTCGTTCGTGGGGGATCTTTGAGGTAGTTGAGGTTGTTGAAGGTTGTAGCCCAATACATACAGGTACCGCTCCCACCAGCATGGATGGTGCGTCGAGGGAACCAAAAATGCACCCATCAAGGTTTTCACAAATCCACTTGCATCTGGTTCGGCAAAGGTCACACTGCCTGCCATGGGTGCCGTTGTCGTAATAATCACTAAAAACAGTTAGTTCACAAGCTTCATAAGCTTCCTCGCAATTTCGCGCGGGATGTATCGTCAAATCTCTTCTGGGTTGTCCAGTTTGTTGAGGGTCAAAGCAGGACGCGGGAGGATTGAAAACAGGAGTTCCCCAGTAACGACAGTTATAGGTTTTTTGAGCACTGTCATTTACTTGCAACGGCCAATCGCAGTACGGAGGATCGGTCGAGGTGCAGTCGATCCTGCACTGTAATTCGCATCGGGTACACAGCGCAGTATAGTCGGCCACCTGACCGGGCCCAGCGGCACGAAAACGAGACGTGGCATCTATGCAGGCAGCGCCTCCCTCTGAACAAAGTCGTGCGCAATCATTTTTGGGAATAACCAGAGCCGGTTGGTCGGACTGGGATATTGGACCTCGAGGGCCGCAAACGCGCTTCCAGAGAGAGAATTGCGAGTCACCTCCGTGGACCACACCAGCCCCAGCCGAATGCCGCCGGTCCCCCCGCTGATCGTATTGTCAACCACCGTCGTCCCCGACAACGGCCCGGCCATTCCGTAAATGTCGAGTCCCCAACCCCAATCCAACCCTCCTGGAGCCGCCAGCATCTCGATCGAGTTCCCCTCGATCCGCCCGTTTGCTGGGGAACCGGAGCCTGAACCCGCGAAGTGGATCGCCTCCAGCGGAACTCGCACGAACTGGTTCGACGAGACGACCGCCCCCGAGCCTGACGAAATCGAGAGACCAATGGGCGAGTCCTCGAAGACCGAGCCCTCGATTCGAAGATCGACCCCGTCGTTCGCCACGACTTCATAGGAGAAGAAGGCGTCGGGCCCTCCAATGACGCAGTTGCGAATCGTGATGTTGTCCAAGGACACGTAGTGTTGAGCGAAGCCGGGCACCAAGAGCCCGATGCCCGTCCCTCGATTGGCGTACGC
>Ga0210044_10001840_pt1 | contig 32222 bp, 24 predicted proteins | sample CryGey13umfilter_2_FD_183959 | JGI IMG/M metagenome (GOLD analysis project Ga0210044, IMG submission 183959) | Groundwater microbial communities from aquifer in Utah, USA - Crystal Geyser 4/9/14 3 um filter (SPAdes) (version 2) | ecosystem: Environmental > Aquatic > Deep subsurface >...
CTCGTCAGGTTGGCTACGCGCCATTTCTTGTGGAATCAAGGTGCGATTCAAAGGTTCAAGCTCACCACAGAGAACACAGAGAGCACAGAGGAGTGAGGAGAAGCTCTCTGTGCTCTCTGTGTTCTCCGTGGTGAACATGAGGCCAGACTCATCGCAGAATCTCTGATGTTTTCTCGTCCCTTGGATGACGCGCAGCGTCTCAGATGACTGCTCTGAAATTCGGGTGGGATCGGGCGGTATATTGCTGATATTGCTTCGATCTTATCGCAGAGGCGCGAAGGACGGCCGAGGCGCAGGGGGTTTGAGGTAAGGAGCTGTCTCGTCGTGAACTCATGGTGGCAACGGTGAGTCGGGTTCTTTGTTTTCTCACCCTTTGGGTGACGCGCAGCGTCTCAGATGACTGCTATGAAAATCGGGTGGGATCGGGCGGCCTCTCTCTGATATTGCTTCGATCTTTCACCACGAAGGACACGAAGGACACGAAGGAGAGGAAGGAGAAAACAGCTCTTCGTGCTCTTCGTGCTCTTCGTGGTGAACTCGATGCCGACCATCAACAGACGGTGGTCCGAAGGTTTTCTCACCTCTTGGGTGACGCGCAGCGTCTCAGGTGACTGCCATGAAAATCGGGTGGGATCGGGCGGCCTCTCTCTGATATTGCTTCGATCTTTCACCACGAAGGACACGAAGGACACGAAGGACACGAAGGAGAGGAAGGAGAGGAAGGAGAAAACAGCTCTTCGTGCTCTTCGTGCTCTTCGTGGTGAACTCGATGCCGACCATCAACAGACGGTGGTCCGAAGGTTTTCTCACCTCTTGGGTGACGCGCAGCGTCTCAGGTGACTGCGTTGAAAAAAGAACCCCAGACCCACGACCGACCCCAAGAGCCCCCGACGAAGTCCCAAAAAAACAGGAAAACTCTCTGCGTCTTAGCGCCTCAGCGACTTTGCGTTGAAAAAAGAACCCCAGACCCACGACCGACCCCAAGAGCCCCCGACGAAGTCCCAAAAACAGAAAACTCCTTGCGTCTCTGCCCCCTTGGCGTCCTTGCGTTGAAAAAAGAAGCCCAGACCAGCGAGTCACTGCCCGACCCCAATTCGCGTCACCCGAATCCCGCCTCGATCATCGACCCCCGTCACCTTCACCATCACCGTGTCGCCCAGCTGGAACTCGTCTTCCCACTTGTAAACCCGGTGCTCGGCCGCCTCCGAGATGTGCATCCCGGCCTCCGTGCCCGGAAAGAGCTCGAAGCGCGCAAAACTCTGCCCAAGGTTCACCACAATCGCCGGCAGCACCTCGCCTACCCGCGGCTCGCGCACCTGCTCGGCGAGCCGCTTGCGCACGGTGTCCAAGGCCTTGGGGTCTTTGGCGGCGACGCGCAGCAGCCCCTGGTCGTCCATGTCCAGCGACGCCCCCGTCGACTCGCTCAGCCCGCGGATGTTGCGCCCTCCCGGCCCAATCACGTCGCCGAGCTTTTGCTTAGGCACCTCGATGAGCACGGCGCCTTCGGCGTTCTTGGCGAGCTTGAGCCGAGGCTGCGCCAGGGTGCGCGCCATGGCGGCCAGGATGTGCATGCGGGCGTCTCGGGCTTGGGCCAGCGCCGCGGTGAGCGTCGCTTCGGTCAGGCCGTCGATCTTGAGATCCATCTGCAAGGCCGTCACGCCCTTCTTGGTGCCGCAGACCTTGAAATCCATGTCGCCCAGATGGTCCTCGTCGCCCAGAATGTCGGTCAACACCACGTGCTGGTCGCCCTCCTGGATGAGGCCCATGGCGACGCCGGCCACCGGCGCCTTGATGGGCACGCCCGCGTCCATCATGGCCAGACAGCCGCCGCAGACCGACGCCATGGACGACGAGCCGTTGGACGACAAGATGTCCGAGGTGATGCGGAGCGTGTGCGGAAAGTCCTTGTAGTCCGGGACCACCTGCGCCAAGGCCCGCTGCGCCAACATGCCGTGGCCGATCTCGCGGCGGCCCGGTCCGCGCAGCGGCCGAACCTCGCCCACCGAGTAGGGTGGAAAGGTGTAGTGCAGGAAGAAAAACTCGTCGTGGCTGCCGTAGAGATCTTCGCTCCGCAGGCTGTCTCTGGGGCCGCCCAGCGTGGCGCTCGCCAACGCCTGCGTCTCCCCGCGGGTGAACAGCGCCGAGCCATGACACGACGGCAGGACGCCCACCTCGCACTCGATGGGACGGACGGACTTATGACCTCGGCCGTCGAAGCGCTGGCCCGCAAGAATCAAGGCGCGCCCCAAGGGCTTGAAACGCTTGCCCACGAGCTCCTTGATGACGGCTGGCTCGAGGCCCGGATTGGCGGCGCAGAGCGCCTCGACCGCGGCGGCCTTGGCCAGGGATTTGGCGGCCGTGCGGGCCTCCTTCTCGGTGACGAGCAAGGCGGCGGAGAGGGCCGCGTCGTGGTCGGCGAGGCCCACAACCTCGATAGGAGCGGGCTCCTCGAGGAGGCGCTTGGCGCGGCCGTGCTTCTTGGCCCACTTGCGCTGCAGGTCGAGCACCGGCTTGGCCTCGGCCTGGGCGAACATCAGGCAGGCCACCAGGTCCTCTTCGGAGACCTCCTTCGACTCGCCTTCGACCATGAGCACGCCCACGTCGCCGACCGTCACGACGAAGTTCATGTCCGAGCGCGCGGCTTTTTCGGCCGTGGGGAAGGCGACCAGTACCTTGTCGACGCGGCCGACGCGGATGGCCGCGACCGGGCCCTCCCAGGGGATGTCCGACAAACTCAGGGCCAGGGACGCGGCCGTGATGGAGAGGCCCGGCAGGTCGACCTCGGGGTCGCCGGAAAAGACCGTAACGATGACCTGGGTCTCGCACAAATAGTGGCTGGGAAAGAGCGGCCGAATCGAGCGATCGATGAGGCGGCAGGCCAGGGTCTCGTCCGTCGTCGCGCGGGCCTCGCGCTTGCCGTAGGCGCCGGGGATGCGGCCGTTGCCGGCGAGCCGCTCGCGGTATTCGACCGTCAGCGGGAAGAAGTCGATGCCGGGGCGCGCCACGGGGTCGGCCACGGCGGTGACCAAGACCACCGCGTCGCCCGAGCGCAAGACCACGCTGCCGCTGGCCTGCTGGGCCCACTTGCCGGTTTCGAAGGAGAGGGGGCGATCGCCGACGATGAGGGATTCGAGCATTTTTGCTGGTCCGGGGTGGGCTCGTGGCCGCGCGCGAGGCGCGCTTCAAACGACTGCTTTTTCTCTATCCTGGGCGCGGGATTGTGCCAATCGATGCGCGAATTTGATCGCTGCCTCGCTCATTCACGGCCACAGGGAAAAGGTTCGAAAACCAGTGACGACGGGGCGGTCATCAAAACTCCAAGAGACGGTGGATGGAACAGTATTGGCCAACGGTCTGGTAAATCCCTCGCGGATGTGAAAGAACGGATGGACTTGATGCCAAAAGGAAGGACGTCTGAATTCGTGACACCAGGGGGGGACATGCGTTTCCATCTCGTTGCAGGACTACTCGCCGCTCTGTTCACTCTCGGACTGACCGCGTGCGACGACGAAAAGAAGTCGTCTGAAGACACGCTGGCGGCCGACACGCAGGGCGAGCTGCCGACGGACGTTACGGGGCAACCCGATGCCCAGCTCGACGTGGAGAGCCCCTCTGACACAGACGTCACCACCCAAGATGACGCGGTCGACGACGAGATGATGCCTGAAGTCATCGAGGACACCCTCGCCGACACGACTGTCGAAGCCGAAGTGGACCTCATCGAAGACAGCGGCCCCATCGCCTGCGCGCTAGATAGCGACTGCACTGGTGACAGCGAGGTCTGCAACCGCGTGACACACCTCTGCGTCTACAACGACCGCTGTCTCTCGCTGGGCAGCCCCTGCGACCCAGCCGCCAATCATCCCCTACTGTTTGCCTGTATGCCGGACGCAAACGGTGACCCTCGCTGTGTCGCGTCTTGCTACACCCACAGTGATTGCCCCTCAGGTCACTTCTGCGCGGGCACCACCGACGACCCGAGCCGAGGCGTCTGCTGGCCCTCAGAATGCGACGGGCTCTGGGACACGACGTCGTGCGGTGCCGGCAACAAGTGCATTCCTGAGTACAACAGCAACGGCACCCTCGCCTTGGACGTGTTCTCCTGTGTTGCCTTCGCGACCAACCCAGCCTCGGCAGGGGAGTCTTGCGCGTTCTACGGCGATTGCGCGCAGGGCTCGCTCTGCGTCGCGGACGGCGCGGGAGGGGCGTTCTGTGAGGCCTTTGATTGCACTCCGGCGACAGGTACGTTGCTCTGTGGCGCGAACGCGGCCTGCACGGCGAGCCTGAACGGAGTCATGCTCGATGCAGGGGCGTGTTACGTCGGACAGTGCGAGGCCTTCACGACCCCATCGGGCTGTCTTCCCTATCAAACCTGCGTCCCGAGCGCACGAGACGCCTATGATGGCACGTTAGTCGGGACGTGCATGAACACTGGTGGCGCCACTGGAGGCGCACAGGGCGCCAGCTGCACGTCGAACAGTGGGTGCGTGGACGGCGCCCTCTGTATTGGCAACACCTGTCGCAAGATCTGTGATCCGCTGGACCTCGTTGGGACCTGCACCGCCGCAGAGACTTGCGTACGACTCACCGACACGAACGGCAAGCCCTACGAAGTGGGCGCATGTTTTCCTTCGAACTGCGACTACTTTGGGACGCCCTGTCCGAACAGCGGCGAGTACTGCTCTTCCTACCTTTTCCGAGAACCTTCGGGAGCGTTGCCCGGCTCGTGCGCTGCGGTGGGCTCGACTGGCCGAGGGCAAGCGTGTACCAGCAACAGTCAATGTGCGGGTGGACTCCTCTGTGTCGGGACCTGCGAGCTCGGCTGCGACCCGCTCGCCACGTCCGGGGCGGGGGCTTGCGCGACAGGCGAGAGCTGCTACGCCCTCTATGACAACGCCTCGCAGCCCCTCCCTCTTGGAATCTGCTTCGCCACCTGTACGCCCTACGTCACCAATTCAGGGTGCAGCGCCAATCAGTGGTGCATGCCCGATTTCGGCGACGACAGCTTTGGCTACTGCACCGCAAGTGGAACGGTTGGGGCCGGAGGAAATTGCTCCTCGGCACTCTGTGGGGACGGGATCGTCTGCGTGGGCGGCACCTGCGAGACCATCTGCGAGCTGCACGACCCCTCCTCGACCTGCGCCACCAATGAGGCCTGCGAGGTCCTGTCGAACTCCAGTGGGCAGGCAATCTCCTTCGGGATCTGCGTGCCTGGCTGCGACTATGATGTCCAGAGTGCATGTCCCGTCGGCCAGACCTGTGCGATGGGAGAGCTCTTCGGTCAACTCGGCGCAGACACCTGCGCGAGCTATGTAGCCTCGAGTTGTAGCAGCACGACCCTCGGCCAGATCTGCGCAGGGGACAGCGTCTGCATGGACGTCACCAACATCACTAATGGGATCGAGTGTCTCGAGTTCTGCCGCGCCGACGCCGGCGAGTTTCTGCACGTCGGACACCCCGATTGCAGCGACACCAGCGCCATTTGTGACCCGATCAACGTGGCCCTCGGCCTGTGTAACCCCCCGCAATAGGACGATTGAGATTTCTGGCGAAGCCACGTGGACACCGTGGCGTCATCTTCCGTGCAGCGGGCAACTGTGCGACCATGGATGCAATCCCGGCTCTCTGCAAAACCCCGACTCCGGAGGTCCAGAATGTCGAAGCCAGCCCTCTTCGTTGCCGCCGCCGTGCTGCTCCTGCTCCCTGCCACCGGCTTCGCCGACCCTGCGTGGAACTGTGTGGCGACCGGGCAGTACGAGCAGTGCTACGTGTCGGGGCAGTGCGTCAAGTTGGACCAATCCGCCGTCATGAGCAACGTCAGCAAAGACGCGGCGTCCACTCTGGCCCTCAACGAATGTGGCCTGCGCCTCGAGACCGCCGTGACGAGCGCCGCCATATGGGGAGCCGCCCGGGTGAGTCGCACTTGCACCATCGAGCGATGCTTCCAGGAAGACCCTGGCGCTGCGGGCGGGGGGAGTGGTGTCGACAAGAGCCCCGCGAAGGACCTCGCGGAGTGCGAGCCGCCGCTGAGCTTGGTCTGCGCCTGGTGCGACGCCACGACGTGTGACCTCGTGGGCCGTGGACCCGCGACCGCGGCCGAGTGCGCCGAGTCCTTGCAAATCCTGACGTCACTCGGAGAAACCATCGAGAAGATCGACCCGTCTGCCCGCCAACCGGTCATCGATGGGCTCTGCCAGGATATCGCACAAGGGGCGCAGCAATCCCTGGGCGAGTAGCAGTCGGCGGCGACGGAGAGGGGGGCAATTGCCGATTGTGGGACACGCAGGGTTCTTGCGGGGTGGCCTCGGCGCGGCGCGCTGGTGTTGACGCTGGTGAGGGTGCGTGCTGGCGAAAAGTTGGGCTTCTTGTCGCTGTGGGTGCTCACACCGAGTGAAGGCTGACATCCCGTGGCCAGCGTCGATGACCGACCACCGGTGCCCACAAGCAGCGGTTAACATCGCGCTGACGCGTGAACTCTCTCAAGAATTGATTCCTTGAGTTTGCGTGCGTCGGTCGTCAAGAGGCCGTCATCAGCACACGCATACGCGTCCCAAAGAAACGACATATGTTCATTGAGCTCGCTCTGCAGTTCATCAAGGCTTGGAGCAAAAAACGCGTAAATCCCAATCGTCGAAGGTTGCGACAAAGAGGTCGTCATAAATCTCGAGATTGACAACGATTGGCGGCACGACCCTATAGGTGACGTCACCATTGTCGAAGCTCTCGATGACAACAGGCTCCGATTCTGTCTCCTTTCCCGTGGCCCCTCGTACAACGCTTGAGTCCCCGACGCAAGTTCCGCCAAACTCTTGGGATCAAAGTCGCCCAATCGACGCAATAGCCTTCGTGCTTTCTTCCGGAAAGTGAGGTTGCCACCGCAGAGGTGCAGGCCGCGCTCGTCATTAAAACGCGGGCAGACTCACAAAGCCCGATGCTCCCCCTCCCAAGCCTCCAACATCCCCTTCCGCTCGCGCCAATCCGGCATCGTCACGCTCAACGTCCGCCAGAACCCCTCCCCATGGTTCCGGTCGACCAAGTGCGCCACCTCGTGCGCGACCACATACTCGAACGCCGCCATCGGCGCCTGAACCAACCGCCAGTGCACTCGAATGATCCCATCGCGCCCGCACGACCCCCAGCGGCTCTTGGCGTCCGACAGGCGATACTCCTCGGCCGCCACCCCGAGCACCGCCCCGTGGCACGTGCCCATTCGCACGAGGTCTTGCAGCGCGCGCCAACGAAGCCAACCCTCGAATGCCTCCCCGATCGCCTCGAGCCGCGCGAGCTCGTCGAGCGCCGCCGGCACCACGACGTGGAACTTCGACCGGCAGACAATCGTCACCGCGTCCACCGCGCCCTCGGTCACCTCGAGCATGAGCCAGCGCCCGCGGTACTGCAGCTTCGCGCCCGAAGCGTACTGCTGAGTGAGCAACCGCCTGAGCTTCGCGTCCAGCTCCCGCACCGAGTCGAAGACCCAGCGCCGCTTCCCCTGCACGTAGGCCTCGACGTCCGCCACCGGCGTGCCTTTGGGCACCACCACCTCGACGCCCTTGGGCTCCACCACAATTCGCATGTGGATTGCCTTGGTGGAGACTCGGACGGAGTAGGGGATCTGGGTTTCACCGATGTTGAGAATAGCCATGTCGCTCAAGAACCAACCCGCAAACCACCACAAAAGAAAACAAGAAGAGGTCCAGGGGCGCAGTCCCTGGCGGGTCCGGGCAGCGCCCGGCCGCCGGAGGCAACCCTTTCCTGAGCTGATTCTTGTCCTGCCAATGCAGGGGTGCCGTCTCGTCGGACGAGTACAGCGTGTCGATCTCGATGGCCGTCTTCTGGAGAGCGGTCAGCGCTTTGGGCCTGTTCGCCTCGGCCTCGAGGTCGTGCTCCGCGGCGTCGCCGGCCAGCTTGTCCGCGGCCGCTTTGAACTGCCGCAAGATCGAGGCGATGGAGTAGGCTCGGGCGTTGAGCCCGGTCCCCTCGTGGGCCGAGTCCTCGTCGCGCACGCCGTCGGACACCTCTTTGGCGGCGTCGAGCACGGCTTCGGCGGCCAGCAGCCCCTTATTGAACTGGGCGATGAGCGCCTTGACTCGCTCTGAGAACTTTTCGTAGCGCGCTGGGTTCTTGGCCGTGCGGTCGGTGGTGACCTTCTTCAGCTCGGCCAGCTTGCGTACTGCGGCGGTTTTCAGGTCGGTGGGGTTGTCAAAATCGTCCCAGAACTCGGGCTCCGACAGGTCGTGCAGCTTGCACACCGTGCGCAGCCCCGTCACCTCGAGGTGCTCGGTCAGCATGGCGCGGATTTTTTCCGAATAGGCCTTCCAGTCGACGGTCTCTTCCTTTTCGAAAAACATGCGGCCGTAGACCAGCAGGGCGGCCACGAACTTGAGGTCGGCGCGGTAGGGCAAGACGCGGGCGTCGGGGCTCAGGGCCGCGTAGGCCTTGAGGAAGGTGTCGGCGGTGGAGCGAAAGACAAACCAGGCGTCCTCTGCTCCCAAGCCCAAGATCACGGCCTTTACATCTTCTTTGACGTCCTGAGTCCGCGGGGTGGTCGGGGAACCGCTCCCGGTTGGCGAAGTCGACGTCCTTGTGTTTTCACTGAGCCAATTTGTGTGCGCGTCCCGAATTGCTTCCCTATCTTTCTCGAGGCTTCGGCCACTTGATCCTTGAGTTCCACCTCGCCTCCGTAGCAGACGCGCGGATTCATTGTGCTTGAAAGCAGACGTAGGAACTTGCTCTTCCCGCTGTTGTTCGGAGCCACGAATAGATTGATTTTGGACAGCCCATCCAACACCGTGAGCCGTTGGCCAGTACGTTCTTCGAAAAATGGCGCATCGCCAACATCAATGTGCCAAGTGCTAATCAGAGATGTGACCTCCGTCTCCTCGCCGCTCCCTTCGTCAGTCATTCCTCGCGACCTCCCCGCTCAACCGCTGGTCGCTTTCACGGGGAACCAACACACATGTTGGGGACAAGAAGATCACCTAAGTCAATTTCACGGCGGTCCTGGTCGCCAAAGTGGAGCAACGCTTGCGTTAGAAGGGAGCGGAGAGTTATCGAGTTCCTGCACCTTCGAATGTACTCGACTCGCGCCGCTTGGTTTTCAGGGTTATTGCCCGGGCCAATACCGGCTTGTCTCAGGCGATCGACAAGGTGGGAGACCCCTTGGTAGTTGATCAGCCAGGTATCCACCAAGATGTCCTTGACCCCCGCGACGAACTCCATGTTGGGCCGCCTCACGCGCTGGAAAGCCAGTCTCGTGGATTGGCGACGTGTCTCACCCTGCACGGCCAAGGACAATAGGCCTTACGCCACGAGCCAGGCCAGAGGAGGTGCGTCGACTGTGGGTTGAGCGATCCTCTCGCTAGACCAAGTCAGCCTGAAGTCGCACCCGCTCCGTCTCCCCCCGCAACGCCACCAACTCTCCCCCCGCCAACATCCACCCAATCACCTCCCGACACTCGCCAGCAAACCGCTCGACCTGCTCCTCGAAAGTCAACTCCCCCTTCAACACCTCCCCCAACGGCCGCCGCAAAATCAGCGGATGCCAACAGGGTCGCTTCGCGGTCAGCTCCACGAGACTCCAGCGCCCGCTGTCCTTCGTCTGTCGCTCGTGAAGCCGCCGGTACTCGTCGCTTCCATGCGTTGCCTTTGAGATCGTGACTGCTGTGCGGCCCCGCGCTCTCGCCTGGCCAAGTCAACCCGGCGAGGAGCGTCGGCCAATCTTCCCTCGTCGCCACCGCGCGGGTCAGGGCGCCGAGGCTCTTTTCAAAACTCTCGGCCGGCCAGTACGCCCGAATCGCTTCGCTGGACAGCGGCGCGGCCGGCCCAATGCCCTCGCCGATTGGGTATGTACCCGACGGACAACTTGGAGCTATTTCGGACTATGTGCCTAAGGCATACGAGCGTCGGAAGCTTCCACGAAACCTCTCCTATCTGAGGCGGGAGCTAGGCCACAAGGCCAAGCGGTCGCCTTCCGTGAGGAGCAAAACAGCTGGGGCGAGGACCATCAGAATCCTCCTCCGGCTACTCTACCGATAGATCGGGGCCACAACAGCGACGGAGGCTCAGAGTACACCAAGGGCGCAGCCTCGCACCGCCCTCTCGAGCGTTGCTTTGCCAGCACATTCACGCCGGCTTTTCTTTGATTCCGCAAAAAAAGTGGAAACCTTTTGCTGCGAGTGACCGACAACCCTACGCAACGAACCTCAGTTCACTCGATGCACAAGGGATTCAGACCGTGCTCAGCTCAGCCACCCACGTTCACCCGCCCCCCTCTTTTCCCACTGCTCGCGCTTTCGAAGCGCCGGGAGCTTTGCTGGAAGTTCTGCAAGAGCGCGTCAAGTGGCAGGTCCAGAGAGCGATGAGACGTGCGCCCGAGCGGCTTTTCGCCGCGGAGCGCGGCTACGTCAACGATCGAGTCAGTCAAGGCGAAGTAAAGCGAACCCTCACCGGACAACGAGACCCCCGCGCGGAGCAATGGCTGACGGAGTGTGGAGTCTCCGAGGCCCTGTTCGTCGAGGCCGCGCTGGCGCGCCTCGAGCGAACGGTCGACGAACGGTTGCGTGAGGTGGCCTCCGCAGCGACCTGGCCCACTGAGGAACTTCGAGCCCGCTTCGGTCTCTCGAACCTCGAGCTCGATCTCTTGGTGGCCGCCGCTGCACCACGCCTCTCGGAGCCGATGTCGCGGCTCTATTCCTTTGCTTGGGCCGATATCAGCACGAAGCAACCCACGGCGAGCTTTCTCGTTGAGACAGAGAGCACAGAGGAGTGAGGAGAAGCTCTCTGTGCTCTCTGTGTTCTCTGTGGTGAACATGAGGCCAGACTCATCGCAGAATCTCTGATGTTTTCTCATCCCTTGGATGACGCGCAGCGTCTCAGGTGACTGCTATGAAAATCGGGTGGGATCGGGCGGCCTCTCTCTGATATTGCTTCGATCTTTCACCACGAAGGACACGAAGAACACGAAGGAGAGGAAGGAAAAATGAGCCTCTTCGTGCTCTTCGTGTCCTTCGTGGTGAACTCGAAGCCGAACACAAAGAAACCCCTTGCGCCTCTGCCTCCTCCCCGCCTTTGCGTTGAAATGGAGCCCAGAACCCCCAACCCCTCCTCTGGGCTGTTCGGTGAGCGCCAGCGAGTGTTCGTCGAGCCCGATCAGGTTGTTGGGGGTGTTCGTCGAGCGCCCCTCGGGCCAAAGCGCGACCATCTTCTGCGCCGGCCCCGCCCATCCATCCTCCTCCATCCTTGATTCACTTCGGCGCTGCACGTAGGCTGAGCTGCTGCCCGAAAACTCCTCTTGCGCCAGGCCTACTCGGTCTGCAACGACGCGAACTCGCAGCCAGGGATGCGGAGAGTCGTGCAAACCCGAAGGGTTGCGCGCAGGGTGCGCGCAACAACTTATTCTCGACGTGGTCTGCCGAACGGTGTATTGGGCGGCGTTTCACTCCACATTGCTTCGAGACACGCCTCTTTGGGGCCGCTCGAAATTCGACTGAGTTCACCTGATGTACGATCTTCACTCCCTCAATCTCGGACGACTCCTCGGCGTCTTGGCGCTGCTGCTGCTGCTCACCTCTTGCTCGACTGGAAAGGTCTCTGAGCACAACGATCTCATGGACGACTTCCCGGTGGGCGATCAGACCGACACCGTCGCGGCCGAAGTCACCGACACGCCAGAGGCCGACGGCACGCTCGGCCAACCCTGCAGCTCGGGCGCGCAATGCAAAGGTCTCAACGAGGTCTGCAACCCGACCACCCAGAAATGCGAGCTCCTCAGCGACAAGCTCTGCGTCTCCTGCGACTCGGATCTGAACTGTGGCGCGGGTGGGCTTTGCTTCACGAACCCAGTCACGACCTCGAGCTTCTGCATCGTCGACTGCCTCTCCGGCACGACCTGCCCAGCGGGCTACGAGTGCTACAACCAAGGCACGGCGAGCGGCAAATGCGTTCCCGCAGGCTTCGTCTGCGGCGACAATCCTTGCGACATGGTCACCTGCGATGCCGGCCAAGTCTGCCAGCCCAACACCGGCCTCTGCCAGACCCCCTGCACCTCGGACAACGACTGCGCTCCCTTCGTCTGCGAGACCTCGACTGGCATCTGCTTCCAGTGCCTCGACGACTCCAACTGCGACCCCGGCGAGGTCTGCGACAGCGCCGGCAAGCGCGTCTGTAAAGACTGCCTCACGGAGTCGGACTGTGCGTCCGGGTTCATCTGCACCATCAACAATCGCTGCGTGGAGTGCACCACTGACGCCGACTGCAAAGACCCCAATCGCACCGTCTGCATCGCCGATCAGGGAATCTGTGCGGGGTGCCGCGGCGACGTGGAGTGCACGCCCCCGCTGACCTGCGACCCGGTCTTGCACCTCTGTGTCGAGTGCAACGACAACACCGATTGCGGCACGGGCACCGTCTGTGACCCTAGCCGCGGCCTGTGCGTCAGCTGCTTGAAGAACGGCGACTGCGTCAGCGGCGTCTGCAACATCGACGCGGGCACCTGTATCGAGTGCGCCTCCAACGCCGACTGCGCGGCAGGAACCGTCTGCTCCCCAAACAGCCTCTGCGTGCAATGCCTCCAGAACCTCGACTGCACCTCGCCCGAGAGCCCCATCTGCGACACCGCCACTAACCGATGCGTCGAGTGCACGAAGAACAGCGAGTGTGGCGACGAGTTCTGTAGCCTATCGACCCAGACCTGCGTGCAGTGCCTGTCCACCGCCGATTGCGGCTCCGGGCAGTGCAACCAAGGTCAGTGCGTCGGCTGCACGAGCAACGCCGACTGCCCCGTGGGAAAGGTCTGTGACCAGTCGGCCTGCGTCGAATGCATCGACAACACGAACTGTGGCGGCGACTACTGCCGCTTGACCGATCACACCTGCGTGCAGTGCACCGCGGACAGCCAATGTCTGCAGGGCGTCTGCGATCAAGCCAGTGGGGTTTGTCGCCAATGCCTCACCAACACCGACTGCCCCTCGGGCGTCTGCCACAGCAGCCACACCTGCGTCGAGTGCCTCACCAACAACGACTGCCCGGGGGCGGAGATCTGCACGGCGCAGAACACCTGTGTGCAGTGCGTCACGAACAGCAACTGCACGTTGGGGCGCGTCTGCGACGACCTGAACACCTGCGTCGAATGCGTGAACAACACGGACTGCGCGAGTGGAAAGGTCTGCACGCCGCAGAACACCTGCGTCCAGTGCATCACGACCGCCAACTGCCCATCCGGCCAGATCTGCAGCAACAACATCTGTGTCGTGAACAGCGGAGCCACTCACAGCTGCACCACGGATGCGGAGTGCCCATCGAACAGCTGCAACCCCGTCCTTCCTGGATGTGATTGCAGCGATTTTATCTTTAGCTCCGATTGCTCGTCAGGGGACGTCTGCTGCCCCCTCAAATTTCTTACCTGTACGCTGCCTGGGGACTGCTAGGCGGTTCGCACTTCCCCGACAACGGAACCGATCTTGGCCCTACCCAGCCCCAAACCTCCGCGCGCGCCCCGCAGCGTGCTCCGGACCGGCGTCTGGGCGCTCTTCGCGAGCGTCGTGTGCGCAGCTCTGCTGTGCAGCTCGGCCATGCTCGGCCAAAGTCTCCCTGCCAGGGATCTTCCTGCGGGGGATCTTCCTGCGGGGGATCTTCCTGCGGGGGATCTTCCTGCGGGGGATCTTCCTGCGGGGGATCTTCCTGCGGGGGATCTTATAGACACAGCCCCGAAGCTCGCCTTGGACATCGGCGCTGACACCCTCTTTGTCGATGGCAGCGCCCGCGTCGCGACCTTCACGGGTCACGTCATTGCCAGGCGCGACGGCTGGGTGCTCGAGTGCACCAGCCTCGAGGCCACCTACGACGAGAACAACGAGCTCGAGCGCGCCACGTTGACTGGCCCGCTGAGCTTGAGCGGCGAGGACCTTTACGCCGAGGCGGCGAGCGCCACCTACGAAAAGCACGACGAGCTCTTGGTCCTCGAAGGGAACCCACTGCTCAAGCAAGGGCAGAGCACCCTGCGCGCCAAGCGTGTGACGGTGCAGCTGGAGACGAAGAAGGTCGAGATGACGGGCGTCAAAGGCCATCTCGTCTTCGAGCCCAAGCCCGTGACCAAGAACGACGCGGCGGACTAGATGTCGGAGGTCCTCTTCAGCGGCCGCGGTCTGTCCTACTCGATCGGCTCACGGGCGCTCTTGAGGGCAGTGGACCTCGACGCGTTCTCGGGCGAGATTCTCGGCTTGGTGGGCCCCAACGGCGTCGGCAAGACCACGTTGATTCGCCTGCTGGTGGGCCAGCTGCGTCCGAGCGCTGGCGAGGTCCGACTGCGTGGGTGTGTCCTGCCTCCGAAGCTGTCGTTGGCGGCGCGAGCGAGGCTGGGCGTGGGGTATCTGCCGCAGCAGCCCTCGATCTTCAGGGCGCTGTCGGTCTGGGAAAATCTGATGGCGGTTCCCGGGGCCCGCGCTGCGAACGCCGAAGGGGTACTGGAGAAGGTCTCCCTCGTGGACGCTCGAGAGCGCCCTGCGGCGCAGCTCAGCGGCGGCGAACGGCGTCGGCTCGAGGTCGCCCGACTGATGCTGATGAAGGTGGACGTCCTGCTCTGCGACGAACCCTTTGCCGGTCTCGATCCGCTGGGAATCGCCTCGCTCTCCGAGCTCCTTCGGGAGCTCGCCGGGGCAGGCCGGGCGGTGGTTGTGACCGATCACCGAGTCGAGGCCCTCTTCCCCATCTGCGACGAGATCGCGCTGTTGTTGGACACACAGATTGTGCGCCGCGCAAGCCCAGAGCTCCTGAGCCAGGACGTGCTGGTGCGCGAGCGTTATCTGGGGAGCTGACTGAGGGTCGGCTGTTGCGCGCACCCCAAAGGAGAGCCGGCTACGCCACATCGTTCGCCAATTCTGATGGGGACCGGAGAATCTTTAATGTGCATCCCGCGTTTTTCTGGTATGATTGGTGCAATCTTCGATTGAGTCGCCGCCTGGTTCGTAGAGATCACCAGGTTGACGGCTAAGGCGTCGTCCAGGAACAAAATGCGCATTTGGGCGAAGTCAGAGGTGGGAGGGCAGGGAGGTCGATGCAGGCGATGCCCAGCATCGTCGAAGCAGACCGACGCTGCCATCACGCCTCTGGCGATGCTCAAATGGGCAGGTTGTTTCCTGACGACGCCTAAGCTCTCGCCTGGACCAGCGCTCCAAACCCCCGACGGGATCCTAGGCGACTGATGAGGGCGGTGAGAAACTTTGGGCCGTGGGGAGGGACTCGCGGCCGTCGGCTGTTCTTTCATCACTGGTCAGTACGTCGTTGACGTGCGAGACCAATTCGAGGTGCTGCCTGGGCAGTCTGGGCAGGGAGTGTCGACTTGGTGTAGAATCGCGAGTCGGGTGCACTCTCCTAGGTCATGAACCTCGTCTCCATCGCGTTTCAAGAGGATCCGATGTCTCTCAAGATGCAACAGCATCTCATGATGAAGCAGCACCTGCGGATGACTCAGCAGTTGCAGCAGGCCATCAAGCTTCTACAGCTCTCCAAGATGGAGCTGGTCAGCCAAATTCAGCAGGAGCTCACCGAGAATCCAACGCTGGAGGAGACACCGGACGATCCGCAGGTGGAGCCTGTTCCAGAAGCGGGGATGAACAGCGAGAACCAGCAGGACATCGTCCCCGACCGCCCCGAGGGGGATCGGCACGAGCTCACCCGGGAGGGGGGAGGGTCCGGCGAGGAGATCGATTGGGCGGCGTACCTCGAGTATTATCAGACGCATACGCCGCTGCCGCAGAACTCGTACAAGGGCATGATCACCGAGGAGCTTCCGAGCTACGAGGCCACTTTGAGCGCCCCGGAGTCGCTCACGGAGCACCTCCTCTGGCAGGTTCGCCTCTCGCGTCTCGATGATATGGAGCAGGAGATCGCCGCCGAGCTCATCGGCAACCTCGACGAGCACGGCTATCTCAAAGGGGTCGAGCTCGCTGAGCTAGCCGTTAAGTACGAGGTCGACGAGGGGCTCGTGGAGTACGTCCTCGAGACCATTCAGGAGATGGATCCCATCGGGGTCGCGGCGCGGGACCTGAGGGAATGCCTCACGATCCAGGCCGAACTCATTCACCCCGACGACCAAGTGGTCTACGACATCATCCAGGACCACATTCCGCACCTCGAGCGCAAGAACTACGACGCCATCGTCAAGGCTCAGAAGATCCCTCTGGAAGAGGTCTTTCGCGCCGCCAAGGTCATCAGCTTGATGGATCCGAGGCCGGGTCGAAAGTTCACCACCGAGAAGCCCCAGTACATCACGCCCGACATCTACGTCATCAAGATGGGCGACGACTACCGCGTCACCCTCAACGAAGACGGCCTGCCCAAGCTGCGCGTCAGCCCCTTCTACAGCCAGATGGTGCGCAAGACCTCAGGGAAGGAGGCCAACAACTACATCCGAGACAAGCTGGCTGGGGCGCGTTGGCTGATTCGCTCGATTCACCAAAGGCAGCGAACCATTCACCGCGTGACCGAAGCGATCGTCGAGCGACAGAGAGAGTTCCTGGACCTCGGCGTGAACTACCTCAAGCCCATGGTACTCAAGGACATCGCCGAAGAGACCGGGCTGCACGAGTCGACGATCTCGCGGGTGACGAACAAAAAGTACGTCCACACGCCGCAAGGGACCTTCGAGCTGAAGTATTTCTTCAACAGCCGCATCACTCGGACCACCGGCGACGACTTGGCCAGTGAATCGGTCAAGGAGCGGATCAAGGTCATCATCGCCGACGAAGACCCCAAAAAACCTCACTCCGATCAAAAAATTGTCCAACTGCTGAAACAGCAGAACATCAAGATCGCGAGAAGAACGGTCGCGAAGTACCGGGAAGCGCTAGGAATCCTCTCCTCAACGCAGCGAAAGAGCTACTTCTGACATCCAAGGCCACCACCATTCGTTGGGTCCAAAGGGCTGCGAAGTCGGTACCGCAGCTCGGCTCAGGACCTGTGCTATCGCCGTTTGGGCGGGTGTTCGCACGTCGAGAACGCTCGCCTGGCAGTGAGAACGCAGAGACGCCTGTGTGTCGAGACACTCGGCGGTGCGCTCGACGTCCGCTCAAAGAACCGATAAGAAAACATGACCGCTCTGTTTCGGCATGGCGATGTGTTCTTGACGACCTCCAGGTCGTCCCCCTAAAGCGCCCTTCGCTTCGAAGTCAGCGCGCCCCCTCAATTGTGATGGAGGAGATATGCAGGTTTATGTCAGCTTTCGACATATGGAACCCTCCGAACCGCTCAAGGAGTATGCCGAGGAGAAGATCAAGCGCGTCATTCGCAAGTACATCCGCGGCAATTTCGATGCGCAGGTGACTCTGGCTGTCGAAAAGTTCAGACACATCGCCAATTTCCTCGTGAGCTACAAAGGCCTCTCGATCAAATGCGAGGAGAGCAGCGACGACATGTACTCGTCGATCGACCTTGCCCTCGACAAGCTCGAGCGACAGGTTCGACGCTACAAGGACAAGCTCCGAAGCCATCAGCCCTCTGAAGGCCGCGATCGCCTGTTCGAGCTCTCCGTCATCGCCGCTCCTGCTGAAGGAGTGACCGACGAGTTCGAGGTCGAAGAGAACTTCGAGGACGATGACGAAGACGCTGCTGCCGAGGAGACGTCGAGCCCAACGGAGGAGACCAAGCCCGATCTTCACGTTCTGCAACGAGAGGTCATGACCGCGTTCCCGATGAGCGTCGAGGACGCAATGATGCAGCTCGATCTCGAGCAGAAGGCCTTCTTGGTTTTCACGTCGACCGAGACGAACAGCCTCAGCGTGCTCTACCGATTGGCGGATGGAAACTTTGGCTTGATCGAGCCACGAACCTAGTCCGTAGGTGCTGCGTAACCGCAGCATTGCCTCGAACCGGAACTCGACGAGCGGCCTATGGCCGCTCGTCGAGTTTTCCCCTGGAGAAGAAGACCGTGGAAGACGTCGCGACCAAGGGCGCTATTGCCCCCTCCAAACCTGTCGTGCTCAAGGATTTGGTCGACTATGCACAAGGAGCCATCGTCAGCCGGACGATCGCCAAGAGCAAAGCCGGAACCCTGACACTCTTCGCCTTCTCTGTTGGGGAAGAGTTGAGCGAACACTCGGCGCCCTTCGATGCCTATGTGCAGGTGCTCGATGGCCGCGTCGAGTTGACCATTGCTGGAGAGGTGATCACCGCTGAGAGCGGAGAAACGGTGTTGATGCCACGGGACGTTCCACACGCCGTGTTGGCGCGTCAACCCTTCAAGATGCTCCTGACGATGCTCAAAGGGTGATTGCGCCAATGACGTCTGTCTTTGAGCGCCTTGGCGATGTCCCTCTCATCGATGGGGCCTCGCTCATCGAGCGGTACGACCACTTTCTCCTCGATGCGTTCGGTGTCTTGCTCTGTGCAGGTGGGGCGATTGAGGGTGCCGCCGCCTTTCTTGCCGAGCTCGAGCGGCGGGGCAAACCATATCTGATCGTCACAAACGACTCGTCGCGGCTGCCCGTTTCCTGCGTAAAGCACTATGCAGCGAAGGGGCTTCACATCCCTGAGGGGCTCATCCTCACTTCTGGTCAGCTCATAGAAGGCTACTTCCGTGCCCACTCCCTCCACAATGCGTCGCCGCGTTGTGTGGTCATGGGTCCTGAGGACTCCAAAGTGTTCGTGCGCGCCAGCGGCGGGCAGGTCATCAGCGCAGACGAGAGAGGCACTCTCGACGTTCTGCTCATTGGGGACGACGAGGGCTACCCCTTGCTCGAGACCTTGGACGCGGTCGTCTCCATGGTGTTTCGAACCATGGATGCTGGGCGCACGCCCCACCTTGTCTTGCCGAATCCCGACGTCATCTACCCAAAAGGCGAAGAGCGCTACGGCGTGACGGCAGGTGGAATCGCTTTGATTGTCGAGGGGGCTCTCGAAGCTCGCCTCGGGGAGCGCGCCCCACGCTTCGTGCGCCTCGGCAAGCCGTTCACCCCTCTTTTCGACGCCGCCTTCCTGCGCTGGGGTGAGAGCGCTCGGAACACCGCAGTGATGATTGGAGATCAGCTCCAAACCGACATTCTAGGTGCGAATCGCGCGGGCATCGACTCGGTGATCGTCGGCAGTGGCCTCACGCCGTGGGACGAGGCGACCCCAACTCGCGGTGTCAGGCCAACCTTTCGGTGTGAAGCTTTAGGGCGGTAATTGTTGTCCGCCAAGCGCAGAGACGTGGGCTTTCTTTGGCCTGGCTCCTCGACGCACACCCATGCGGCAATGATCTGATATTTCAGAATAATTTTGCAGATTCTTGGCCCTATGAGGTAAAAGAGCGCGTGGGCACTCGAGAGAGGAGTCTCGCTCCGTTTGGGGACGGAGTGGCGGGAAAACCTTGAAGAAACTCCGAACTTTTGTTGTAGCAACGACCGCAGCGGCTTCAATCGTCGTCTTTGCCTGCGTCTACTATTTCATCTCGCTTGGCCAGGTAGACGTCGCCACCGACCAGGCGCAGGACGCATCCTCAGATTTGGCGGACGCGACCTTCGCCTGCTTCAGCCAGTTGATGAACAGGGGCGCGACGGCTCTGGAGATCGAGCAGTGTGCGACGCCACGCTACAGCCCCTTCACGGTAGCTCACTTCCACAGTGACCAGGGGTTGACTGCGGGATCTACACCTCTCGAGGACGACCCCCTCACCCAAAGCGTGCTCGCCACCAAGACCCGGCAGACTGCACGGTCTGGCCACGTGGTCCGCTCGCTCTACCCCTTGCTCGTGACAGAGAGCTGCCTGAAGTGCCACTCCGGCTATTCGGTCGGTGAGGTGGTCGGCGCTCTGGATATCAGGCAGGACCTAGGTCCTGTCGTCGACCACTCACATCACGAGCTCTTGGTGCGCCTGCTGCTGCTCGCTCCGCTCCCTATCGTCATGGCGATTCTCCTCTCGTTGGTGCTCTCGCACCGGATTCGACGGTCTATGAGACTCCTCGAGGAGAACTTTCAAAGCGTCGAGCCTGGAGCAGCGGCAGGTCTCATCAAGGTCGATCTCGGCTTCGAGGAGTTCAACGGCCTCTATGACCTCGTGGTCAACAAGCTTGTCGAGACCACCGAGAATCTGCGCTTCCACCTGCGTGCACTCGAAAGGCTCACCACCACCCCCCGAGCCGCCGAGAGCTGGATAGATGAGCTCGGGCACGTCCTCCAAGAGCTCAACACGCTCGTTCCCATCGAGGTGATCTTCACCCTCTCCGAGCACGGGAGTCACGACCACGAGGTGATCGTCTTGTGGAGCATGGAGCCAGGGGTGTCGCGTCGAGAGGCCGTCGAAGCCAAAATCCGTGGTGCGCTCTTGACGACCCTCCACGGCCGAAGTGGTGCGAACGCCCACTTCGTGCACAGGTTCTTCCCCAATGGGCACGACACCCAAGCCATGCCTACAGAGTCGTTCACGCTGATGCTCGCCTCACGCGACGCCCCCTATGTTGGTCACATTTTGGTGGCGGGCATGACCATCAAGAGCATCGACCAAGACCGGCAGAAGGTCGTCCACAGCGTGCTGCGCTCGATGCTCGACCTCGTGGGCTCGCTGCAGGCCGTACACGACAGCATGAAGCGTCTCGAGTTTCATGCGACTCGAGACACTCTCACCAACCTCTACAACCAGAAGTTGTTCTGGACACTCTTCGAGCAAGAGATCGAGAGAACCTCCGAAGATGGCCATACCGGGATCATCTTGCTCGGGTTGGACGCCTTCAAGGTAATCAACGACACCTATGGTCACCCGTTTGGTGACCGCTTCCTGAAGCGAGTCGCCGAGGAGATTGCCACGGCGATTCGCGGCGAGGACGTCCTCGCCCGTTACGGCTCGGACATATTCGCCATCTGTTGTGTTGGGGCCAACCTCGAAGACACCTTCCAAATCGCCCAACGCGTCGCGTTTGCGCTCAAAGAGCTCGAGGTCCTTGCCGACGACGGAAGTCCTGTTCGCACCACCTCCTCTGTTGGGCTCGCGGTCTACCCGAATCACGGGAGCTCTCCTCGAGAGCTGTTCAGCATCGCGGATGACCAATTGGTCGAAGCCAAGACGGCGGGCAAGAACCGAATCAACATCCCAACCAACGAACAGGTGCAGCGCTTCACTGAGGTCGCCGGCGGCATCGGTGGCCTGATTCGGCGGGCCCTGAGCAACGACCTTATCGTCCCGTATTTCCAGCCCATCCTCGGCTTGGCCGACAACCGCATCGTCGCCCACGAGGTTCTGATGCGGGTCCAGCTCCCGGAGCGCCTCGTCGACGCTGGAGAGCTCATCGAGGCCGCGGAAACGACCCGGCTGATCACGAAGATGGATCTGATCGTGCTCGACAAGGCGCTCGCCCACGCTAAACAGTCCAACTACCCAGGGCAACTTTACGTCAACATGTCGCCCAAGTCCCTGGTCTATCCCGAGTTTCTTGCTGAGGTCTTGAACCTCGTAGCGCTGCATGGGGTCGCTCCCAAGCAGATCGTCTTCGAGATCACCGAGCGAGAAGCCGTGCAGAGCATCGGGTTGCTCAAGGGCTTCCTCGATGGACTGAAGGCGAAGGGATTCTTCTTCGCCATCGACGACTTTGGCGTGGGCTTCTCTTCGCTTCAGTACCTGCGGCGGTTGCCCGTTGACATCCTCAAGATCGACGGTGAGTTCATCAAAGAGATCGCTAACAACAAGAGCTCGGACCGGGCGATTGTCCTCAGCGTCACCGCGCTCGCCAAAGGAATGGGAATTCGCACGGTGGCTGAGGCCGTAGAGGACGAGGTGTCGCTGCAGGCGGTGAAGATGTGTGGCGTCGACTATGGTCAGGGCTATCACATCGCTCGACCCGGCCCAGAGCTTCGACGGAGGCTGTAACTCATGGCACTCCAGAAACCAGAAAGGCAGCGCTCATGAGCGCTGCCTTTTTGGTTTCTGTCGAGTTTTGGTTCGCGGTCAGCCCTCGGTCACATTGAAGTTGAGAGTCTTCAGGACCACTCCGCCAGGCCCGACGACATCTACCGTCCAAGGGCCGACGTCCTTGCCCTTCCGCATCTTCTTGCGCGACCAAGTCCGCCAAGATTTGCTGCGCTTGATGTTCACAGCGGTCGAGAAGACCGACTTGCCGTCTTTCTTCCAGACCATCTGGATCTCGACCTCGTCCCCGGTGTTCTCGAACTGCAACCAGGCCCACACCTTGGAGCCCGTCGCAAAAGCGTCGGCCTTGCCGACCGGAAGCCGCTCCTCGACACCCGTGCAGATCGCTGACTCGGTCAGCACGAGGCCTTCGGGTGCCGCTCCCTCTTCCGCCCAGACGTTGCCTTCGAGCGCTGAGGTTGCGACGAAGGCGAACAACACCACGCAAAATTTCCAGTTTCCGCAGCAAGCTCTCATTTCAGTCTCCTTCGAATTCGCGACGGCACCCTCGCCGTCGGTAGTGCAATGCAGCCCTGAACCCTATCGCGACAGATCACTCACGCAACCCACCGGGCTCACATGACTTCCAGCCAATCTGGCTGCGTGTCATCCGTTCCGACTCCAGCGTCTCGACATCACGTCCAAGACGTTCGCTGGTCCTTCTGGTGTCTCGATGCGTTGCTTGTACTCACGTGAACGCCTGATGTCGACGATCCTGAGCAGATTCTCTTCAATGCTCTGAAGGCATGGCACCGAACTCACGCATCAGAGACGAGACCTGCACCGCGATCAACCGGTCGGCAGGGGCCCAATCCAACAAGAGCAATCCCTGTTCGTCGACCCAGGAGATCTCAGCGTGCTCGAGTGGGCACACGTCGCCGCCAAGCCACCGGCACCGATACACCGACAGCTCGACGGTCAGCGTTTTGCTGCGGCTCGTCTGCTCTCCAATTTGCTCGTCAACCGCGATGTCGATCCGCAGCTCCTCGGCAATCTCCCTGGCGAGCGCCTCCTCGGGGGTCTCTCCGAGCTCGACCTTCCCTCCTGGAAACTCCCACATCCCACCGTGCTCGCCGCCCTCGCCGCGCCGCGCGGCGAGGCAGAAGCCGTCATTGAGGATCGCGGCGCCGACCACACGCAGCACTCGACTCATCCCTTGTCCTCCGAACGGGCCAGAGCGAGCAGCTCCCGCGCGACTTCGAGTTGGACCCGTCCGGCCTTGGCGAGGGCCTCGGCGAGGGGGTCGATCTCCGCCCCGACCGCTCCCGCCTGGACCGCGACGTTGCGCGCGTGGAGGCGCATGTGGCCCTGTTGGATGCCCTCGGCCGAGAGCGCCCGCAAGGCTCCGAAGTTTTGCGCCAAGCCCACCGCCGCGACCAAGGAGCCCAGGTCGGCGGCAGACTCCACGCCGGCGATCGTCCGGGCTGCGGCGACAGTGGGGTGGACCCGCACGACGCCGCCAACGGTTCCGACGGCCATGGGCATAACCAAGAGACCGTGCAGACCTTGCTCCGTCATGCGCCAGGTTGCCAACGCCCCATAGTGGCCGTCCTTGCAGGCGTAGGCATGGGCGCCGGCTTCGACCGCGCGCCAGTCTTGGCCAAAGGCGATCAGGACCGCGTCCACGCCGTTCATGATGCCTTTGTTGTGCGTCGCGGCGCGGTAGGGATCGCGTTCGGCGAAGACCGATGCCTCTTCGATGCCGGCGGCCACCTCGCGGCCGCTGTGTTGGCCTCGCGCGAGGGCGTCGAACGGGATCGACACGCGCGCCCGGACAAGCCGTCGGTCGGCCAGATTAGACAAGATCCTCAGCCTCGAACGCCCGCCTGAGAGTGCCGCGAGCTCGGGCGCGAGGCGTTCGCACATGGTGTTGACCGCGTTCGCCCCCATGGCGTCTTGGACGTCGACCACGAGGTGTACGACGACCATGGTTCCCAGCGGGTCGCCTTCGCCTCGGGGCTCGAGCACACGCACCTCGAGGGCGCGGGCGCCGCCCCCCAGCGAGACCAGAACGGGATCGCAGGCGTCCGCCAACGCCAGGAGACGCTCGCTCGCCGCGGTGATCGAGGTCCTGGCCGCGGCGACGTTTGGCACGTCGAGCAGTTGGACTTGCCCGAGCATCAAGGACGGCTCGGTCTCGACCTGGACCCCGCCACCTGCGCGAAACAGCTTCGCGGCATGACTCGCCGCGGCGACGACCGAGGGCTCCTCGATGCTCATGGGAACGAGTCGGTCGCGCCCGTTGATGTGCAGGTTCACGCACAACCCGAAGGGCATGGCGAGCACGCCCAGGGCGTTCTCCACCATCTTGTCGGCCTGCTCGTCGCTCAGCCCGCCGTTTGCACCAAGCGACAGACTTTGCGCCTCAGTCAAGTCGGTATGCGCCATCACGACCTGGCGTCGCTCCATCACGGACAGCTTGTGGAACCCCTGCAATCTACTCGTCGTCATCCTCGTCCTTGTTCTATGTCGTCGCAGCCCAGCGTGTCTTGTGTTCACGGCGTGCGCGGTCTAAACCACCAAGCACTCTGTTTCCCATGAAACGGTTGACGCATCCACCCTAAACCTTGGAGGAACGCATGTCCGACTCTCTCATCATTGACGATCTCAAAGTCGGCCAAGGCGCCGAGGCCAAAGCAGGCCATCAGGTTCAGGTGCACTACACTGGCTGGCTCGTCGACGGCACGAAGTTCGACTCCAGCGTCGACCGCGGCAAGGTCTTCGAGTTCCCGCTCGGCGAGGGCTGCGTCATCAAAGGCTGGGACCAAGGCGTAGAGGGCATGAAGATCGGCGGCAAGCGCAAGCTCACCATTCCGCCGCGTCTCGCCTATGGCTCCCGTGGCGCGGGCAACGTCGTCCCGGCGAACGCCACGTTGATCTTCGAAGTCGAGCTCCTCGGCCTCAAGCAGTCGGTCTAGCAAGAGTCTACCCCATAGCGATCGGCCCGAATGAGGAGGCGACGAGCTTGAGCGGGGCGGTGGCGGAGTGGGTCAGCGCCACCACGACATCGCATGGGCATGAGCTCACTTGGCGGCGGCAAGGGCCGGGACTTGGACCCAGAAATACCCGCGCAGGTCGCCGGCCTCGAAGCCCGTCGCACGGTCTTCTTGGAAGCGACCATCAAGGACTTCCTTGACGCCCGGCTCGAGGCCAGCGCGGGGTCCGTGGCATTTTAGGCAGCCGTCTTCGACCCAGATGGGGCTGGTCACTCCCAGCGCGCCGTCAGGGCCGGCGACGAGGTGTGGGACGTCGGTGCGCAGGGCACGGATGGGCTCCATCCAAACAGGCGCCTTGTTGTCGGTGTTGCGCAGCTTGAACGAGGTGCGACCGATCTCGACGCCAAACTCGCGTGCGACGCCTTGGGTGATTGGGGGGGCCGCGCAGCCGCAGACATCTACGGACTCGGCCAAGCCCTTCTCGGCGATCTCTTTGCTAACTCGCTCTTTGAGCTTTGTCCCCAGAGTTTTTTTGGCGGTCTCGGCCCTCTCGAGCTGGGCGAGCTGGCCCTCGGTGAGGCTAGCCTTGTCGACTACCGTCCAACCTGGCGCGGTCTCGGTGCCGGGCGCCAGGACTTCGGACGTGGTGGGCTCTTTGGCGTCGCGCTCGGCGTCGGTGAGGAGGGGCTCTTGGGCGTCGTCGACGGCAGGGGTTGGCATCGAGCCTTTGGATTCTTCGGCCTTCTCGGGGGTTTTGGCCGTTTCGGGCTTGGTTTCTTCGGTCTTTTCGCAGGCGGTCGTCAACGACAAGAGCCCGACCATCAAGAGCGAGAGCCATCCTCTTCGGTTCATCTTCTCCTCCGACATCAGCCACACAAAGCGGCCTCACAGGCGGGGATCACTCGAAGCGAACTGCCCTGTTTGGCCATTGGGGGCGAAGCCACACTCTGTGGCGTCGTCGCGGAGCGTGCCGCCACAGAGCTTCTTGAAGGTCCTACTTCGACTTCTTTCCCGGCTTGACGGTTGGTTTCTCTGGGACGGCGTTTAGGTCGGTCCCAGGGGGCGGTGGCTCGTAAGGCACCGGCTCCTGCGGGGTGATGATCACCTCTTCGCCAGAGAAATCCATCTCGAAGACATACTTGAGACCGGGCTCGATGACGATCTCTGGCTGGTTGGTGGCGTCGCGCTTGTTGCTGGCGTGGCCACCGAGCTGCTCCCAGACCTTGAGCGTGTACTTGCCAGCCTTGACCTCTTTGGCCAGGGCGGTGTCGTCTTCCCAGCAGACAGGGCCTTGCGGGCGCTTCATGCAGGGGTACCAGTACTTGCCGGGAGGGATGAGCCATTGGACCGCGGCGGTGCCAGTGCGGAACTCGGAGAGCGTGGCGCGGACGCTGAAGTTTCCAGCGCCGGTGGTGTCGAGGCTGTACTGCCACGGCTCGTAGCCCTCGGAGGTGACGACGATGCGCACCAGCTCGGCCTTGTTGAAGGGGACAGCCGCCATCCCGGAGCTCGGCTCCTCGTTGAACTCGACCTTTGAGGTCTTTGGGGCCGGCTCGACGAGGACCTCAGTCAGGCGGTCGGTGTAGACGCCTTCGCTGAGCAGCTCCTTGACCATCTCGCCTGGCGAGAGGGCCTTGAAGAGGACGACGTGCGGGGCTTTGCCTTCTTTCTCGTAGCTGACGATGTGGTAGGCGCCCTTGGCGATGCTCTCTTTGATGGGCGGCTTACCCATCTGCTTGCCGTCCAGCCAGATCATAGCGTCGGCATCGACCGGGTTCTGGATGATGACCTCCAGCTCGCTGGTCGGCTGGGCGTAAGGGTTGGGCTCGGGCTGGACGATGGGCGCAGGCTCTTGGCCGGGTTCCGGCGGTGGCGGGATGATGGGCTCTGGCAGCGGCGGTGGGTCGGGGATGCGGTCCAGCTTGAGATCGACTCCGTTGCTCACATCCTCACCGAAGGCCAGGAAGCGATGAACCGGAATGAAACCGTCGCGGAAGACCGCAACGGTGTTGGCTTGGTCCTCGACGAAGAGGAACGTGCCGGGCGTGACCCCGTCTTGTCGCAATCCGTTGACGATGACCCGCGCGCCCTCAGGCTCGCTGCGGACTTCAACCGGGAAGGTGGCCAGCGGCTTCCAGTCAGGATCGCCCTTGCCGAAGTAAGGATCGTCGGGCGAGGTCTCTTCTTTGACGGTCTCTTCGATCTTCGAAGTGCCGAAGATGGCGAAGATGATGCCACCGACCACCAGCAACCCGACGATGACGCCGATGACGGTGCTGCGGTTCTTCTTCTTGCGCCGGTCGAGGTCGCCTTCGAAATCTTCGTGGTCGACGGAGTGATCGATGGGCCCCGAGGGCATTACGGCGTCGAGTTGCTGAGCCACCAACAGCTGTTGTGACTGCCGCAGCGCCCGCTGCTGCTGTGCTTGCTGCTCGAGCTGTTGTTGTTGCTGGAGGAGGAGTTGCTGTTGTTGCTGCTGTTGCACGGCGAGCAACTGTTGCTGCTGGAGCACGAGCTGTTGTTGCTGCTCCGCGGTGAGCCGTTCTTGCTGCGTTGCCCACTGTTGCTGCTGCTCCAGAAGCTGTTGTTGCTCCTGCTGCTGGTGCGCGAGCATCTGCTGTTGCTGGACGAGGTGTTGTTGTTGGGCAGCGCTGAGTTGGCCTTGTTGGGCCTGGACTGGCGTCGGGTCGCCGGTCTGCGGCTGGGCGCCCATGGCGGCAAGGAACGGATTGTTAGTATCGTTGGACATGGTGCCTCCAGGCTTTCCAGTCAATATCTTGCTTCGGGCTTCATTCTGCGGCGAGTCGGCGGCTCCACTGGGGAGCATGGCCCCCTCTCGTCCCATCAGTGCAAGCCCTTCGTCTGATTCTTTCGCCGCGAATCGTGCCACGGAAGGCGGCGATTGGCCACGAAATTGTGAAGAAGGAGCGGCTGTTGACGGCGCTGCGAGCCCGTCAGCAGAGGACCTGTCCTCTGCGACCAAGTCCTTTTGCTGTGGTGGGGCTTTCTGGCCTCCGTCGACAGCGACTGGCAATGATGGGCTGTTGTCTCCGACGAGTCCAGGAATGGGGCTCTGCGGCACGCGGACGGGGTCTACGATGGTGACGAGACCCGGGTTCAAAGCCTCATCGACGTGTTCGGGCGTCCACACCACAGTGGGCAGGTCTTCGACATCGCTGACCTCGTCCCAGCTTCGCTCGGGGGCGAGCCCACCTGTCTTCTCTGGGAACATCCGGCGCATATACGCCGCCAACGCCGCCGCGCTGGTGTCGAAATCCAGGGAGCAGAGGTAGAGCTCGAGGTCTTGGCGCAGCGCATCCGCGGTCTGATAGCGGTCGTTGGGGTCTTGGGCTAATGCCTTGAGGACGATCGGCTCGAGGCGTCGGGGGTAGTCGGCTCTCTCCTGGGTCGGCGGGGTCACTTGGGCCTTCCCGACCAACCCCATGGTCTTGATCTCGTTGCCGCCCTTGAACAGTCGTTTTGCGACCGTCACCTCATACAACACGGTGCCCAGCGCAAAGAGATCCGAGCGATGGTCGACCGGACGCCCCGTGACCTGCTCGGGGCTCATGTACGAGAACTTGCCCTTGAGCTGCCCAGCGCGAGTCGTGCTGATGCGGTTGGCGGCCTTGGCGATGCCGAAGTCGACGATCTTGGTCTCGCCAGCCATGCTCACCAGCAAGTTCTGGGGGCTGACGTCGCGATGTATGATCCCCAGAGAGCGGCCCCTGGAGTCGCGCTGAGAGTGGGCGGCGAATAGCCCTTGCGCCACCTCGCAGATGACCCGACAGGCCAACGGGATGGGAATGAAGTCATGGGCCGCGAGGCCGCGTTCGCAGATGTGGCGCAGGTCGTCGCCGTGAATGTACTCCATGACGATGTAGGGGAGGCCTTTCTCGGCGCCCAACCCATACACTCTAGCGATGTTGGGGTGGTTCAACTTGGCCGCGATACGGGCCTCGTCGACGAACATCTCGGCCAAGTCTTCATCTTCGTCGAAGAGCGGCAGCATGCGCTTGACGGCGAGCTCGGCGCTGCCCGGCTGCTCGACGTCTCTAGCCAGAAAGATCTCGGCCATCCCTCCGGTCGCGATCTTCCTGATGATTTCGTAGTTGCCCAGCCGCAAAGCGTCGCCTACCAGTCCCCGCGCTCGTCGGCCACTTCGGGGGTTGGCAGCTCTCCTGGAGCCTCGCCCGCTCCGGCCTTCGGGCGCTTGATCTCAGGACGCTTGGCCGTCTTGGTCATCGGAGTGGGGTCGCTGAGCTGGGCTTGGGAGCCACCACAGGCGACCACGGAGCTGCCCAAAATCGCGAACATGAGCCCGATAACGAGCCTGACCACTGCATTCTTGCGGCTCATCGCCCCCCTCCTCGCCGCGAGGCGAGCTCGCGTTGCATCAACGGCCTGGCGATCATGCCCTGCCTGCATTTCGCTCCACCCATTCGCAGCGTTTCGGCTCGAGAAACTAGCCGCTGTGCGTGTTCGGCGAAAGGGTGCGGAGTTCGACAAATGAACAGAGAATGAAGATCTCTGACCGCAAATCGGTCGATGAGGGCAGTCGCCGAACCCACCTTTCACCGAAAGGACGAGGTATGAACCTAAAAACGCTCTGCATTCTGTGTACGCTCGCCATCGCTCTAGGCTTCGATGCGTTCGCGCAAGACGCCGCGCCCGTCGACGATTTTGCCGCCTACGCCTGGCTCTCCGAGATGCCGGGCCTCGACGCACCCGACGCCCTCGTCGCCCTGTCCGCGCGCTTCCCCGCGCCCGCAGGCTTCACGCGAGTCCCTGTCGAGAAGGGCAGCTTCGCCGCTTGGCTGCGCGGCCTGCCCCTGCGCACCGACCGCACCAGCGTCCTCGCCTACGACGGGTCCGAAATCGACGCTCCAGCCGCGGCGACGGTAGCGCTCGACGTCGGCGAACGCGACCTGCAGCAATGCGCCGACACCGCCATCCGCCTGCGCGCCGAGTACCTCTGGGCCAGCGACCAGGCCGACACCATCGCGTTCAGCTTCACCAGCGGTGACCTCGCCAAATGGAAAGACTGGCGGCAAGGCGAACGCTTCGAGATCGGCGACCACGAGGTTACAAGAACCCGCAAGGCCAAGAAATCCGCCTCCCGCGAGACCTTTCACGCCTACCTGAACACCGTCTTCATGTACGCAGGCACGCGCTCGCTGGTCAAAGACATGCAGAGCGTCGGCGACGACGAGCCCATCGAGGCCGGGATGGTCTTCGACCAAGGCGGCAGCCCGGGCCACGCCGTCATGGTCTTGGACGTATCGGTGTCCGATGATGGGCGAAGGGTGGCGTTGGTCGGGCAGGGCTATATGCCCGCCCAGGAGATGCACGTCCTCGAGGACCAAGGCGCGCACGTGCTCGACGGGGTCTGGTTCCTGCTCCCAGGGCCCGGCGAGAGCTTGGACACCCCGAGCTGGAAGCCCTTCGAACGCTCGGCTCTGCTGCGGTTTTGATTCTCGCTCTTCGAGCGAGTATGACCAGAGTGAACGTCCCAAACCGCGAACCTGCTGTGACGTCTCTTCGACCAGGGCGGCAGCCCAGGCCACGCCGTCATAATCTTGGACGTAGCGGCGTCCGAAGAGGGGCGAAGGGTGGCGTTGGTCGGGCAGGACTAAATGCCCGCCCAGGAGATGCACGTCCTCGAAGACCAAGGCACGCACGTGCTCGTCGGCGTCTGGTTCCTGCTCCCCGGCCCCGGCGAGGGCTCGGACACCCCGAGCTGGAAACCTTCGAGCGCTCGGATCTCGCGTGCCTGCTGCCATCCTAGCCACACGCAGAGCGCGGCGATACCATCTCTCCTATCCGCGAGGGCTCCAGCGATCAGCAATAATATTAGGTCCTGGACAACAATCTGTTCTGCTGCTACCAATAGCTTTTTTGGCAGTGATGGAGGGGAGATGAAACTCAAAACGACGGTTGTTCTGTTTTCTCTAATGATTACGGGGGGGGGTAGCGTCTTTCGGCTGCGTCGAGGAGGAGGCAGCGGAATTTCGACTTGGTGAGTACGAGGGGATCTTCTTCAAGCGAAACGTGGACCAGATTCGAGGACAGCTCCTCTTGGCGGAGCTCGAACCCGATCCCGACCAGAAGAGGTTGGAGGTGATCCGTGCCCTTCTGGCCCGAGGGGTTGGGAAGATCCGGACTGTCGGCAATGGGTGGACTTGTCCGAATAACGACTGTACCGGCCAGCGCATCCCCCCTGATAGGCCCGATGGAGAGTGTCGTTTGGCCGAGTTGAACTCCGGGTCGGGTGTGCTCACCTCCGACATCACCATGATGACCGCGCACCACGTCGTCTACCCCAACAGCGTCGATCTCCAAGAGACGCCGTGCGAAGCGGCCAAGGTGAGCATCGAGGCGTCAGTGGAGCGGTGGGGAGAAGTGAGAGGAGGCTTCTTCGAAAACTATCGCTTCGTCGATCCCAACTCCCCGATCATCACAGGCGCATTAGAAGCGCGGACCGACAACAAGTTCGATGCCACTCCTCTCTCCACATTCTCACCCTGTCTCGCCGACGCCGACTGCGATCTCGATCACCTCTGCTACGAGCGTGAATGCGTGAAGTTCGAAGAGAACCCGCTGCTCGCCAATCGACTCTTCGCTATCGGGCTCGAGACCTGGGCCACCGACAAGAGTTCGCTTGGCGGCGCCGGAGTCTTCCGCCGCAACGCACTCCATCGAAACTGGCCGTTCCGAATCGCCGCAGACAATCCCAAAGATGTGGACGACGCGTTCAGCCAGCAGAACATGGTGCGCTACGGCGCCGATCCCATGCGAAACCAAGGCTACGACATCGCGTTTCTGGCGGCCTGTGAGCACACACAGATCCAAGCGACGCGCGACGGCAACGGCTCGAGGTTTTCGCCTAAACGAGACAACCCGGGATTCACACCCAGTGGCCAATTCGAAGTCTCTCGTCCCGGTGTATTCTTCAATATTGCGCCGCCGTTGCTCGACGTGGCGGATTCCGCTTTCTTCGACTATAGATTTTTTGGGGAGGAGGGGGGACAGCATGGGATCGTCCCTTCCATCGCGTTGCATTCGAATCAGTGGCCAGAGACTTCAAACCGAGCTGACGCCTTCAACCTCTCGGTCCCGCTGGTGTCACGACCCGGCTATATTCGACAGGACGACTCGATTTCCATTTGTGCTGGAATGGACGACCCCTCTACCCCAAGCAATGAAGCGAGCATGTACTATTGTGCGGACGCCGCCGACCAGCGGCCTGGGTTGATTTCGTATCGCAACCCTGTGACGTCGGCCGACGACGTCTGCACGCGCTCGACCCACGATGTGGCCTCGGGTTCCAGTGGCGGCTTGGTCTTGGCCAGACCGCATGGCGAGTTCGGCAGGACCCTGAACTACTATTCAGTGGGAGTCGTGCACTCTTCGAAGCC
>Ga0210044_10001843_pt1 | contig 32205 bp, 26 predicted proteins | sample CryGey13umfilter_2_FD_183959 | JGI IMG/M metagenome (GOLD analysis project Ga0210044, IMG submission 183959) | Groundwater microbial communities from aquifer in Utah, USA - Crystal Geyser 4/9/14 3 um filter (SPAdes) (version 2) | ecosystem: Environmental > Aquatic > Deep subsurface >...
CTAGCAATAAGTTTAAGTAAAAGTTTAGAAGGTTTTGGGAAATCAAACACTTTTCTTCCAAAAATTTGTCTTAGTTCGTCATCACCATCTTCATTAGATCCCCATCCACTCGCATTTAAATTGTTAATATCGTCAACGAGCCTATGACTTTGATTCTCAAAAGAATCAATTTTTACAAGGTGATCATTAATCTTATTTTGGTCTTTATCTTCCTTCAATAGCTCATTAATCAAACTACTCTTTAAATCGTCTATATAGCCATACTCAACACGTTGAAGTAAATCTTTTAATTTTTTGTATCTGGGTTCAACAACAATTCGACGTAAATATAAGTCCCTAGTAAAATATAGAGTATCTGCTTTTGCAAATTTATTCAAATTATCTTGAGTATATCTCCATTCGGCTTCAATTTCTACATCTTCCTTAAGTCGTCCATTCTCGATAACCAAATCACTTATCAGTTTCAAATACATATTTCCAACAGAGATGCGTTCACCTTTACTCAGTTGATGATTCGACTTGCTAAAGTTTGATAATGTGCCTTTTGGTATGATGCGATTACTGCGACTATTACCAGGATTAATACAGGGATAAGTCTCTCTTTTAAATTGAATTTCTCCGATTAAACCATTAAAATGTTTTGTGAGTTTTGAATAAACAAGAATATATTCTTTGATACTTATCCGTTTTTTATCTAGATGGGTACCTTTTTTCTTTTTTTCCCACACAAGACATGTAACAAATGTTTTAGGTGTAAATATTTCATCGCAAATAAGTTTAAGACGACTCAGTTCTGTGTCGTCAATTGAAATAAATATTACCCCGTCATTAGATAATAGTTTCCTTAATAGTTGGAGACGTGGATACATCATACAAAGCCATTTATCGTGCCGTGTGAAATCTTCGTCTTCACTACCAACAACTTCATTAATCCATTTTTTTATTTCTGGTGAGTTTACATTGTCATTGTATCGCCATTTTTCCTCACCGGTATTATAAGGCGGGTCTATATAAATACATTTTACTTTACCTGCGTAATAAGGCAAAAGAGCTTTTAATGCGTGTAAATTATCTCCTTGAATAATTAAGTTCCCGGCTTCCTTATCCCCCGTGGATAACTCATCATCATATTCTAATAATCTGTAAGGAATTTCTAAGTGGTGTTTTTCGACAGCTTCTTTGCCGATCCAATTTAGTGTAGGCATATTATATCAATTTATCTGCTATAGTTTTTAACTCAGTTATTTTTTTGCTTCTGAGATTAGATTTTTTCTATAGCAAGATAATACTTTTATTGGTTTTATATTATTGCTGTATTTAAGGTTTTCTTATAGTCCATAGTAAATCTTCAATCTTAAGAATACAAAAACAAGTTCTAATTATTTTTTCTGTGAAGTAGGCGGGTAAGTCGCCAATCTTGTAGGACGCTTCACTGTCAAAGGTATAGGTGAAAGCCCCCACTGTCTTTAATAGTAACTTTTTTAAGCGCCATAACTTCCACTCTTTTTTATACGTTGTTACTTCTTATTTTTTCTTTAAGGTCGCATTACATCTTTTATATTCCGGTTCTACCCTCTTTTTCTTCATTAAACCAATTATTCCCTTTATAAACATTGCCATCATCATCAATCCTACCAGTCTTTTCTTCATTGAACCAATTAGACCCTTTATGAATATTTCCATCTTCATCAATTCTACCAACTTTAGATTCATTAAAATAATTAGTCCCTTGAAAAATGTTTCCATCTTTATCAATTCTACCTATCTTTTCTTCGCTTAACCAATTCGTTCCACTATAAATATTGCCGTCGTTATCAACTCTTCCCTTTAGTTCTTCATTAAACCAGTTGGTCCCGGAATATATTTTATTCCCTCTTAATCCAACATGATCAGTTAAATCATTATCTTTTTTATAGAAGGTTTTGCGGTATTTATATGTCGTTTCGGTATCTGATGCACTAGCTAATATCTTTCCAAGAATCCATAAAATTACCCCAACTACAACCAGGATAATAATTAACATGGTAAGTGTTATAAAAAGATATAGAAATAACTCAATGAGATATAAATAAAGAGAAACCCTTAAACCGGATTTAAAACCTGGATGAGCTATGTCATTTGTCCACTCTTTTATTTTTAATGCAAACCATAAAAAAGGACGAATAAGAAATCTATTCATTTTCCCGCTGTAAGGTGTAATTTTCTCTTTTCGGGTGGATAACAAATTTTGAAATTTATCAACATTATTTTCAATTGAGGGATTATTAATTAATCCTAAAATTGTTCCAATAACAAAAGGCGAAAGAAGAATATAATATTCCATATTTACTCCTTAACTTATTATTTGATTAAAATCATTTTTTTTATCTGCCTGTAATTTTCTCTTCCGACAGTTGAATTAGCCATTTTTGAATAAAAATCTCGATGACCTTGCATTACTTTCGCGCAAGGTGGCTGAGTGTTCCGGCTGCCATAAAGCCAAACAAACTCACAATCTCACTCAACCGGAATGTATCGAAGCCACCGTCCAAAGCACAAAAGTTTTCTTATCCGCCATCCCCCTCTGGGGCGGAACAACCAATCCTCCACGCACTACATCATCTCAACAAAACCATCTTCTTTATCTCGCTGTAACTGCCGCTTGCAATTTTGTAAAAGTAAATACCGCTTGCCAAATTTCCGGCATTAAATGTAGCACTGTAATTTCCGGCTGTTTTAGTTTCATCTACAAGAGTAGTAATTAATCTGCCTAAAGCATCGTATACGATTATTTTTATATGTGCATATGGCTGATGATTTATTTTTGGTACCGAATAAGTCAATGTCGTAACGGGATTGAACGGGTTTGGATAATTATTCCCGAGTAAAAAGCCGGCAGGAGTTTGTTCAAGATATTCATCAATATTTACAATGGTACCATATTGTTTCCCATTAATAACAGCCCCGATGCAAATTCTAGATGGTGATTCCATTCGATATGAATAAATACCAAATTTTTCTATTATAATTTCTCCCCAAAATATTCGAGAAATTTCGAAATTCCGGCTAATGACAGTATCTCCATTTATTTGAACCCAATTTGTGTCCTTTACATGTACTTTTTTTTCACCCGGGAAAAAACCAAATGCATTCGGATAATGAAATGAATACTTATAGGTGGTGTATTCGGACCAAAATGGATTTTCTAAACTATCTACAGGTAATTCTTCTAAGTAATCCCCGTTTTGATTTACATCTTCAAAATCCAGCATAAATGTTACACCGCTTCTTGTGGTATCATTCCTTTCCCAGGCTATAAAATCTATAGCGGGCGGATAAAACTCATAATATATTTTTTTAAAGTATTGCTTACCATTAATAATGCTGTCCTGTACAACTTTCGTGATAGTAAAAAAATTAGATTCGGGATAATAATACTGCCAAACATTACCAACTTGTAGAGGATTATATTCTCTTCTCTGACTGTAATATCTATCTACGAATTCTTCTGATACTTCGTTTACATATCCTATATTAATTTGAGCATAACACATACTGCTTAAAACGAATAATAAAATTATGTTTATTGTTTTCATACTAGAATTCTTAATTAAATTTTTAATATAGAGGGCAAGTTTAGTTCTCTTGCCCCGTTATTAACGAAATTATTTCATCAGCAACAGTTTCTTTGATACTTTATAATTGCCGCTGATTAATTCATAAATATACAACCCGCTTGGCAAATTTTTTGCATCAAAAACCACTCTATACTTTCCTCGTGTTTTGAAATCGCTCACGAGAGTTTTTACTTCACTACCAAGAATATTAAAAACTTTTAATGTAACCATACCGTCTTTCGGAATCTCATAGTTAATATTTGTACTTGGATTGAATGGATTTGGGAATGCATTATCCAAATAAAAGTTGAAATTTATATCTGCTCCTGCCACATATTTATGTAATACTGCATCGCCAATCCAGGCAATTTCACTATAAACCGAATATTTACCCAGCGAATCATATGCTCTTATCCTATAAGATATTTCGTCTTCAAAAACTGGATTTAAAGCAACATCATAATCAACATAACTTGTACTGGAAGTTTGTGCGATACCGCTCTCCCATGTTAATCCAGCACCTGTTCCTTCTGCCCTATCAATACTATATCCGGTCAAATCTAATTCACTATTAGCATTCCATGTCAATAAAGGATTGTTACTAACACTAGAACTCACTTGTAAATTTTGTGGCTTCGCTGGTTTTCCTGCATATGGATCAGTAAAATAGAATTGTATGGTATTTGAACCGATTACTTCAATTGTAAAACTTAATGGTCCCCAATTATAAGTGTGAGGATTACTCGCTGGTGACAATACATTATTAAAAGTTAAATCAAATGCATCTTCAGTATCTCCCCATGCTGCATCTTCATGATACACAGGTATGTAGCAGGCATACTTGAAACCAGCTACCTCCTGGTAGAAATTCATTTCATCCTTACCATTTTTGTTTGGTGTTGTTCTTGTGAGTGTATGATTTGAGGTATTTACGTTAAAATTCCAATTACCATCAGCACATAAAACATCTATCCAAGGATAGCGTAATTCAGGGTATAAAATCCGATAAATGTAAAAACCGATATCTCCGGCTTTATCATGTGGACTTGTTCTTTTTCTATTTTCTATTAAAAAATATTCGTTATTACTTATAGGTACTCTACATACCTGGTCCGTGGTCATATAATCAGTCATTGTAACCTCCCCGTCAGTTGTGATATCAGTATAGCTTATCCATCCTAACTTATATCTTTCAAATGAATGCATTCCTCTGCTTGAGTTCCATACCGGTAAATCTGTCATCAAGGCAAGATTTGAAACAAAATCAATATGTCCCGATCCAAAGAAATAATGTCCCAACTCATGTGCAGCAACATATAAAGTATAATCACGTCCATTATACCCCCCCTGTTGTTGAACTCCGCCACCAATGTCAGTGTTGTTTATAATTCTTTTACCATCAACATATAGAGTTGCGCTTACATTTAATAGCGCTTTGCCAGTGTAATTCATAAGTCTATCAGATGCATTACGATAAATAATATAAATAAAATCTACTATCCCATCAGTGCCTGGTAAATTTCCATTAAGGTTATCATAAACGGCAAAATTAACATAGGGATCAACTTTCATAATGATTTCTCGATTGACCTGTCCAATCGTAGAATAATAACTTTCATTATTATCTGTAATGACTAATGAATTATAAACATCACCCAATACCTGGAATGTACCATTTGACATTTCATTAAAGTATTGCGATAAATTATTCCATGCGTATCTTTCTCCTTCAGACGGATAAGCATTTACAAATGTATTTGCCCAGGTTGGATATGAATTTTTTGCCCATCCGTTATTTTCAATTTGTGGATCATCTTTGAATTGGGCAAAAATTACAAATACTCTAAGCACACCACTTGTCGGAATATAAGGTGGTGCATCTCCCGAAATAGTCCCACAAACATCATCATTTTGAGCTCGTAAACCGGGAGAGAAAATAATTAATAATGATAAAAACGAAATAATAAAAAATTTATTCACAAATAATCTCCTTATTAAATTTATTACGAAATAAAATTCTGTCTAAAAACATACGGTGGTTTAGTATTCCGGCTGCCAAAATGCTAAACAAACTCAAAAACTCTCACAGCCGGAATGTATCGAAGCCACCGTCCAAAGCACAAAAGTTTTCTTATCCGCCATCCCTCTGGGGCGGAACAACCAATCCTCCACGCACTACATCACCTCAACAAAACCATCTTCTTAGTTTCCGAAAAACTGCCGCTTGCAATTTTGTAAAAGTAAATTCCGCTTGATAGGTTTTCTGCTCTAAAATCTATTTCATAATAACCGGCATCTTTGTATTCGTCTGTTAATGTTATTACTTCTTTTCCGAGTATATCAAATATTTTTATTATTACTCTCCCACCTTCAGCCAACGAATATTTTATTGTGGTTGACGGATTGAATGGGTTAGGGTAGTTTTGAAACAAAGCGAAATTACCCGGCAATAATTCTTTTTGTTCTACAGGTAGTACGACATTCGGGTTAACAGAAAATCGGTAGTTGTCTTCCGCGGTTAATGCTTTATCTGTAATTATAAAAAGAGTGTCGCCGTTTTGCGGTTTAACCACCTCATCAAAATTAAACTTTACCTGGTAAGTTGTTGTTGCACCTACCGGGTTTTGCGGTCTAAGTATTATGCGTTGAGAGGTATTCCAGGCAGACAAATTTTGTACGCCGGTTGAAACGAAAATAATATATTCTCCGGGTTCGTTATAAGTAGTGTTAACTATTTTAAACGGGGTTATAATCTTAACATTCCCCAGATTTGAAATTACCGTATCTGCAGGATATAAATAATTTCCGGAAAGATCAGTGGTCATATCGTTAAAAATAATTGCCCAATCATTCGGGACGGGAATTTTGGGATTGCCGGCGATCGGAGGGAAAGTAATTTTGTAAGTGGTATCGAGAGCGGCGCGGTTAAATCTTGTTTTCTGATTATTTACCGCGGTTGTTTTATTATCTATTAAAAGTTTTATCCCGTTGAATACCGGTGTTGATGAACCCCGAATAACAGGTAAGTTTTCAACAAGTAGAGCGCCGGTATTCACATTTTTAACTGAGAGATTGACGGCGGCGCCGGAAACCCCGGTAAACGATAAATCGTATGTGTCGTCTATTAAGGCAGAGGAATCAGAAACTTCAATATTAATATCCGCTGTCGCTAATCCGGAAAGATGTAAAATATTTGAGGGTTGAAAAGATGCGACTGCATAATTAACTGCAAAAGAAGGGCTGATTACGGTGGAATCAAGCTGTCCATCGGAAGCGGTAAGTTTTAAAAAACAAACCGGCATTGTGGCAAGCTGTTTAACATCCCAACTATAATTATAACTGCCGGTAGTGTATGCTCCGGTAGTAATTTCATTCCACGGTCCTTCGGCTGAAGCGGCATAGGAAAGCGAAACATTTAATGTAGAATTGTCGGCATCAGCTATATTCCATAAAACATCTGCCGATGGATCGGTAATGGTTGTTCCCGCAAAATTAATATTCAATTCAACTTCGGGCTGTGCGTTAACCGGATTGTTAATTGTTATCAAAGAGCTGCTTAAACTGTAATAATATTTAAATGCTGTATCGGGTGTAAAAGCTGTTGTTCTTAAAATATAATTTACGCCGTCTTTATTATTTTCTGTATTCCAGTTGTATGTTTCATCTGCCGCGGGTGCGGTTGCAACATACTGCCAGTTGCGTCCATTATCGGATGAGCAGTCGATAAATACCTGCGCATCCGGATTTGTACCGGTATAATCCCACTGCACCGGAACGGTTCCATTCAAAGTTCCTTCAACAGGAAATGTAAGTGAAACATGATAATTTTCATCTCCGCCGCTGCTTCCTATTTGCGTTTCTATTTCGGGAAAGTAATAGTGATACGGAAAAAGTTTTGCATCTTGAATAAACTTTTCAAAGTTTTCGCTTACGCTTACTACAATAGAAATTGTTTTTGTCTCGCCGGCGGCAAGCGAAAATGAACCGGTGCCAAAACTTATAATATTATCTCCCGGGTTATGATAAACAGAATTTATTGTATCAATTCCACCTGATAACCATTGCCACATTACCGCGTCATCTTTAGGGAACACAGATCCGAACATTGCGGGATTAAAAGAGGTCATTCCCTGCTTTCCGGGAGTTTCAAGAAAACGAAAACCCATATAACCTGTTGGTCTTCCGCCATCTCCCATACCATCCGCATCGAATAAACAAACTGAATAGTTGTTTGATGAAACGTTATTATCACCAAGATTTATTAGTGTAACTCTGTCATCCGAGTAGTTATTAGCGCCGCCGATATGCGGGTCGCCAAAAAATCCGAAATAAACTTCATCTAAATTTTTACTGCTTTCGTTTGTCAAAAAATATTTAACAACAATAGAGTTTTTGAATATGTTATCGAACTGGTAAATTCTTACTTCGGATTTTAATCCGAGACCCCGCTTTGTTGTATCATTAGGGAAAGGATAGTAGCTAAATTCCCTATTTGTAAAATCATCTATTACATAAAAAGCTTCATCGTTACCAATGGTTATTCCATTTCCGAGTTCACCATTCCAGCCCGTCCACGAAGTAGGCCACGATGAAGGGTCGTTTGCGGTTGCTACAAAAGGAGAATTAGGATTTGTATAACCGGTGCGCGGCAGCCATCCCCACTTTTCAGTTCCATCGGATGAATAGCTTCCTTGCGATGGAAGAATAAAAGAATCATCTACAATGCGCATCGTATCGCCGTTGTTGTTTACAACCTTTGCCGCAACAAGCGGTCCGAACTCGAACATATAACCTAAATCCCGCCATACAAAATCGGCTACATAGCTTAATGTGTTTGGTTTACAAATAGAACCATAATTATACAGCACAGTTGTAACCTGGTTGCTGTTTAATATAACCTCTTTTATTTCCTGGCTGTTGCCTTTTACGGAAGTCTGCGAACTAACAGAAATTGTAAATGCAAAAAATGCTATTAGAAGTGAGTAAAGAAAGCGCCCGAAACAAATCTTTTCCATGACATCCCCGGGAATGTTAGTAAATAAAAATAAACTTGTAGAAATATTGTTAACCTCAAAATTAATGTCAAGCTGTGGCAAATATTTCAAGGCACGGGAGTTAATGTACAATTTATAATGCACAATGAATAATGAATAATTAATGTAAAGGTTCAAGGGAAAAGTAGCTTTTGATAAAATAAATAAGCTGGTCTCAAAACTTGAAGACAAAGACAGTCTCATTAGCGAAATAGTTAAGGATAATATCCGGTTAAAAAAAAAGCCCGGCATATTACGGCGGGGCTTTTGTGTGAAATAATTATCGAATTACTTAAGTAGTATCATTTTCTGCCCGTATTCTTTTCCGCCTAATTTTAAAATATAATAATAAACGCCGCTCGCACACTGCCAGCCATTGTCTGCATAGCCGTTCCACTCTACTGTATTTTCGCCGATGTTTGTTATCCCATTAAATATTACAGCAACTCTTTGTCCCGAGCCATCAATAATTATCATCTCTGCATGTTCGTTTGCAGCAGCGTAAAAATTAATTCTTGTTTTGTTATTAAATGGATTTGGATAGTTCTGCCCGAGGACGAAGCCTTCCGGAATAGCCTTCCCATCATCTTCTTCAACAATAAATCTTCCGCTCTTATAACTATAATTCTTATTTAAAGGTTCTCGAACTGTGTTCCCTGTACTATCTGTTAATGTAAAATAAAATAATCTTTTTTGCCCTGCTGCTGCCGCAGGCATTTCATAAAAAAATTTACTGTTCACACCGGAGTTCATCGCTTCTTCTGTAAAATCTTTGTTGTTGATAGTATAATGAATTTTAACCGTGGAAGAATTTACTCCGTCATCATCATAAAATAGTTTATGAATAATTTCGATTCCATTTTTTACTTCGATGTTTGGATAATTGACCGCGCTAAAAGCATCAATAATACCGTAACCAATAGAATTGTTTGGACTATTAAAAATGCTTGCGGTTCTTAAAAGTATATCGCGCACTTGAACATTCGTCAAATGCGGAAATGCAGATAATAGTAATCCTGCAACTCCGCTGGCAATCGGCGCAGCAACTGAGGTTCCATTATTTGAATAATAACCTCCTGAAGCCGCTGCACCAAAAACAGTAACTCCCATTGCAGAAATATCGGGTTTTATACGCCCATCAACAGTAGGACCGCGCGAACTAAAACCTGAAGCGGCGCCATTCGTTCCAACCGCTCCAACTGCTATTGTATTAAACCCATCAGCCGGCGCTGTAATATATCTCCATGAAGTATTTCCCTCATTTCCGGCGGAAGTCAGCGTAACAACACCCCGACTAAATGCAAGCTCTGCAGCTTTAGTAACGATAGTGGTTTTTCCATCCATGTCATTATAAGTATAATTGAGACCGGTATCAAATTCGTTGTAGCCGAGCGAACTGCTTGTAATATCAACACCGAGATTTTCCATCCACTCAAGCGCCGCAGCGTAATTATCTTCTTCAATATGCGTTTCACTTGGAACATCTTCAGTCTTGGCTAACAGAAAAGATGAACCGAATGAGGAGCCAATCAAAACGCTATCCTTGAATCCACCGATAATGGAAAACACAGTGGTGCCGTGAGAATCCTGCGAAGGGTGATCTTCGCTTTCATTCGCCGTATTATTATCATTAAAAATAAAATCTCTTTCGGCAACTACAGCAGCATCACGCAGCGATTCGTGCGTCTTCCAGCGAAAACCGGTATCTAGCAAACCGATTAATACTCCGCTGCCCGTTATGCCGAGACGATGAACTTTTGGAATTTGCGACATTGATAATTGTTCGAATGATTGACCATATAGTATTTCCGTCTTTGCCAGAAAATTATTTCCTGGTTCGGAAGATTTTTCAAGTTCTTTACGTTTAAAAACTTTAATTCGCTCTATATTCTTAACGAAAGAATTTTTTTTAAGCATGTTCAACTGCTCATCATTTAAATAAACAGATACGGCGTTAAACCATTTGAGCTGATGTACAATTTTTACCCCGCTTTCAGTAAGTCTCTGAATGTAGTTTTGGTTAAGAGGTAAATCCTCGAATGTAATAAACTCATCGCCCATAGTTTTTTTACGGCGCTCTATGCTTCGCTCACTAAGCCGCTCCACCGCTTCTGAAAATTCTGAGGAGGTTTTACTTAACAATTTCTCTTCGGGTAAACCTTTATCATTGAAGTATATTAAATACTTATTCTGCGCAAAAGTAAATCCGCTAAAAAATATTAGTAGTATTATTATCTTATTCATCAAGTTTTTATGTCTGTTAATATGTAGTTAAATATATTGCAACTCGCTAAGGAACAAAAGTAATAAATTAATCCATAATTATTGAATTGAAGTAAATAATCGTTTCCATCGTATTCCGCTGCCGGTTGACCAGTATATAAACTCTGCTTTACCGATTATTAAATCTTCAGGTATAAATCCGTGGTAACGGCTGTCGATGCTATTGTCGCGGTTATCGCCCATCAAAAAATAGTAATTTTTTTTCAGCGTGTATTGGCGGGCAGGTCTGCCGTTTACTGTTATAACTGTTCCTTCAACGCTGATTGCTTTTTTACCGTATTCCCGATTTATTATCATTCCCCATTTGTAGATGCTGCGGTTATCCAATTTAATTTTCATCCCTTTATATGGCACTACAATTGGTCCCATATTGTCGGCAGACCAATTTTCATTTTTAAAATAAAGCGATGGATCTGTATTTAACCTTATACTATTTGTATTCATTTTGGCTTTACCGGGCAACGCTATTTCTTTTCCGTTTATAAATAAAATTTTATTCTTAATAGCGAGTGTGTCTCCGGGTAAGCCAACAATTCTTTTTATAAAATATAAACTAACCGGTTGAAATATTTTTGTTTCTGATGGAAATTGAAAGACAACAACATCTCCCCTCTCCGGTGTTGAAATTGAAAATAAAATTTTCGATTCCATTACGGTGTTGGTGACTGGTAAATATGAAGGGGTCGAAATTGAATAGGCAGCTTTATTTACAATGACGTAATCGCCTGATAAAAGCGTATTAGCCATTGACGATGTAGGGATCCGATAAGCATCAACAAAAAATATTTTTGCAGCTAAAATGAATAAAAAAGCACAAAAAAACAGAATGAGTTTTTTACGAACGCCGGCAGATAATAAAGACTTCTTGTTGACCGCAGCCTTTTTGTCTTCATTAATATTTTTATAGTGGTTCGAACTACTCATCAATTTGGAGAACGGCAAGAAACGCTTCTTGCGGTATTTCAACATTACCAACCTGCTTCATTCGCTTCTTTCCTTCTTTTTGTTTTTCAAGAAGTTTTCTTTTCCTTGATATGTCGCCGCCGTAACATTTCGCAAGTACGTTTTTACGTAAAGCTTTCACTACCGATTTAGAAATCACTTTCGTCCCAACTGCGGCTTGAATACTTATTTCAAACATTTGTCTCGGGATTAAATCTTTTAACTTGCTGCAAACTTTTCTTCCCCAATCATAAGCCTTATCTCTGTGAACGATCATCGACAATGCATCCACCGGTTCGTTGTTAAGAAGAATATCAAGTTTAACAAGATCAGACTCACGGTAACCGATAAACTCATAATCGAATGAAGCATAACCGCGCGTGGTTGATTTTAACTTGTCATAAAAATCAAAAATTATTTCACTCAGCGGCAGTTCATATTGAATATCTGCGCGGGTTGGATCTATATAAGTTGTGTTTTTATAAGTGCCCCGTTTTTCAGTTGCTAGTTTCATTATGTTGCCAACATACTCACTTGGGCAAACAATCTGCGCTTTGATATATGGTTCTTCGACATATTCTATGTCGCCTATGGTAGGCATAGTGGAAGGATTATCAACTACAAGTTTTACGCCGTTCTTTTTATAAACATGATACTCAACGTTTGGAAGTGTTGTGATAATTGTCTGATTATATTCGCGATCCAATCGTTCCTGAACAATTTCCATATGCAGCAGCCCCAGAAATCCACATCGAAATCCGAAGCCAAGAGCAGCCGAAGTTTCAGGTTGAAATACAAGCGCCGAATCATTCAGACGAAATTTTTCAAGAGCATCGCGCAAATTCTCAAACTCATCGGAATCAGTAGGATATAATCCGCTGTAAACCATCGGTTTAACTTCTTTGTAACCTGGCAAAGGTTTGTCCGCACCGTTTTTTGCATGCGTTACTGTGTCGCCAACTTTTGCATCATGAACATCTTTTATTCCAGCTATTAAGTATCCAACATTCCCGGCTTCAAGCGTGTCTGTTTTAATTCTTCTAAGACCGAGCACACCTATTTCTTCAGCTTCATATTCTCTATCGACAACAAAAAATTTAATCTTATCATTTGTTTTTAAGGAGCCATTCATCAGTCTTATATTTGCGATGGCTCCGCGGTATGCATCAAATATCGAATCAAAAATCAATGCCTGCAGCGGCGCATTCGCATCTCCTTTCGGAGCGGAGATTTTATTAACCACCGCTTCGAGCAATTCCGTAATTCCAAGTTTTGCTTTAGCGCTGACGAGCAATATTTCATCTTCTTCACAACCCATCAAATCAATTATCTGCCCTTTAACTTTATCAATTTCTGCGCTCGGCAAATCTATTTTATTAATGACGGGAATAATCTCAAGACCTGCTTCCACGGCAAGATATAGGTTACTTATCGTTTGAGCTTCAACACCCTGCGCAGCATCAACTACAAGAATAGCGCCTTCGCATGCTGCCAGAGAGCGTGAAACTTCATAACTAAAATCTACGTGCCCGGGTGTGTCAATTAAATTTAAGGTATAAATTTGATTATCCTTAGCTTTATACTTCATCTGGATTGCGTGCGATTTGATCGTAATACCACGCTCACGTTCCAGTTCAAGATCGTCAAGCACCTGCGCTTTAGACTCCCGTTGTGAAACGGTGCCGGTGGTCTCAAGCAAGCAATCTGCTATTGTAGATTTACCATGATCAATATGTGCAACAATGCAAAAGTTTCTAATTTTGTTCATATACTCTTAAAATTGGGTGCGCAAATATAAAGAGAGGGTTAGACTATTAAAAGGTATTTGCTGCTTATCGTGAGGTTAAACTGCTTTCAACTTATCAAGCTCATCAAGTATTATCCCTTCCCGAAGGGCATAGGAAGAAACTTTCATATTTTTGATGTGAAGCAACTCAAAAGTTTTAAGAAGAATTAAAATTCCTGCCGGCATTATATCTGCTCTCCTTTTTTCGAGCCCTTCTAATAAAAGGCGATCTTCGACAGATTTTTTTGAAAGGATGAGTTGGGCAATGTTTTTTAATTCGTCATAAGAAAAAATAAAATTGTTTAAATCTTTTGGCTGCGGTTTGTTATTTTGTGCAATGATCAGCCTTGCTGCAGCTTGTATAGTGCCCGAACTTCCCGAGGCAATGTCGAAAGAGCAGTCTGTTTTTATAGATGAAGATTTAATTTGCTCTTCAATATATTTCAAACATGCTTTCACATTGTCATCAATAATATAAAATTCATTAAAAAATCTTTTTGATAAACGCACTGCTCCAATCTTAATACTTTCAGCAAATTCAAATACGCTTTTATTGCCGAGCGTATATTCCGTACTTCCTCCGCCGATATCAACATTTAGAAGCTTCTCGTCATTTAGCTTAAGACCATGCCGCACACCTTTGAAGATCAAAGCAGCCTCTTCATGTCCCTCTATCGTTTGAACATAAATTCCCGTACTTTTATAAATCTGTCTAACATACTCAGCCCGATTATCCGCTTCGCGCACAGCGCTGGTAGCTCTTGCATTTAACCCGGCATTATAAAGCGATGATATTTTTTTGAAGCCGTTCAGTATTTCGATAGAACTTTCAAGCTCTTCATTAGAAATAAAAGACAAATCCTCCCCCATGTGTGACGCAAGCCGTATTTGTTTTTTTTCTTTATCAACAATCTTAAAACTGCTGAAATCGTTTTTAATTTTGGCAACAATTAAGTGAAAAGAATTTGTCCCCATATCAACGGCGGCGATAAAATCAGCCATTCGGGTTTGCTGCTTTTTTATTTTTATCAAGAAGCATTTCGCAAATTTCGAAGACATCCTGCACGGTAACATCGTCAATTAATTCGGAACGGCGGACGAATATTTTGTTGCTGCCAATTGGCGCCCAGCAAAATGGATTTGTGGGACCAAATATTGAAACCTGCGGAGTACTTGTTGTCCCTGCCACGTGCATTATTCCGGTATCATTATCAATAAATAAATCGGACAAAGAAATCAATGCTGCAACTTCAGGTATTGTTCTGTTTATAAATGTATGCACTCTGGCATCATAATTTTTTAAAATATAATCGATTTCTTCTTTATCGCTGTTGCTTCCAGTTAAATAATATTCGGCTCTATAATCATCCCGTAAACGTTTCATCAGCGTTACAAATTTAATTAGTGACCAGCAATTAGGCAGTTTGCCGGCGCCAACGTGCAGCCCTATTAAAGGATGTCCGGGTCGGTATTTAATTTCCTTTAGATATTTTTTTGCCGACCCTATATCAGCTTCATCAAAAGAAATTTCTGAACGGTAATTGTTTGTATTAATTCCGAAAGGGCGGACGATATCAAGGCTTCTTTCACTTACATTCGAATCCGGATGCATTCGCCAATCAAGCACAACCCGGCGGTGAAAAAAATAAGCGCTCTTATTTATTTTTCCGTCAAGTTTTTTTGCGCCAATTTTGATTTTTGTGTTTGATAACCCGGCAATAAAATTGCTTGTAAAAGAAATTGAGACAACCACGGGAACAATAGCCGCGTCATATTCTTCTCTTAACAGTTTAATAAACTTATAAAGATAGAATGGGTTGTATAATCTCCTTTTGTCGAAGACAAAAAGCCTATCGATAAATTTGTTTTTTACAAGTCCGGGAAAATTAAACGGGCTTACAATTAAAGTAATATGACTCTCCGGATAAGTTTCTTTAATTGCCCTAAAGAGTGAAACGCCGGCAAGCAAATCACCGAGCTGATTATGCTGACGTACGATTAAAAACTTTCTGGGATTTCCTAAATCTAAACTATGGTCTTCCTTTACTTCAAATAACCGTCGGGATAGCGAATTAACAAAATTTGAAAAAAAGTTTTCTTTGCTCATCTTTTATTTTTGTTCTTCCCTCTTATTGTCTTTTATTTCGATGATATGAGCTTCTTCAACATTTTCAAATTTGCTTTTATGCGCCGGGCTATTGTTATATATATTTTCATTCTGACGCCTGGGTCTGCTAGTAAATAACCTTCTTACTATTTTAAGTATAAAATAAAACAGAAGGAAATACAAAATCAAATAAATAAACTTCATTCTAATTTCCTCGATTCCGGTTTGAAGTATTCTATTATACCTCTGTCTTCTCTGAATATCTGTCTAAACATTTCGTCAAAGTCCGCTTCGCTTTTAACGAAATCAATTTCACTGCTGTTAACGATTAACAGAGGTGTGGTTGAATACCTGAAGAAAAAATGGTTATAAGCTTCGCTTAGTTCTTCGATATAATTTCTAGTTAAGTTTCGTTCTATTTTACGGCTTCTTTTTTTTATATTAAACATCAGCCTGTCAACGTTGCTTTGCAGATAAACCACAAGGTCGGGTTTGCGAAGGGAGCGGCTCAACAGCGGGAAAATACTTTCGTAAAGTTTTAGCTCTTCGCCGCTTAAGTTTAAGTATGCAAATATGCGGTCTTTTTCAAAAATATAATCGCAAACAATGTAATCACGGAATAGATTTTCCTGCGCAAGAACTTCCTGCTGTTTGTAACGGTTTATAAGAAAGAACATCTGAGTCTGAAAAGCGAACCTTTTTCTGTCGTTATAAAATTTTTCTAAAAAAGGATTAGTTTCAAACTGCTCCATAACAAGTTCGGCATTTAATCTTTCTTTAATTTTTTTTGCAAGAGTAGTTTTACCCGCTCCAATTACTCCTTCAATAGCTATATATTTTATTTCTGAATTTTGCTCCAAAGTAAACTCCCAAAAATTACAAAATTTTACCGGCAACTTTATTAAGAATATTATCACTGCCGGATTCTTTCAAAAGCGCCGAGATTGTTTTATTCAAAACCGGGTGAATAAATTCCGCATTAATATCTGCAATCGGCTGAAGAACAAAATCTCTTAGATGAACTTCCTTATGCGGCACGGTTAATTGCTCATCCGAATATATGAAATTATCATAAAACAAAATGTCAATGTCAATTTCACGAGGACCCCACAGCTGCGATACCGTCCGTCCGATCTTCACTTCCAATTCTTTCAAACAAGTTAGAAGATCTTTCGCGCTTAATTTTGTTGTGACGAGTACAACCGAGTTATAAAAATTTTGCTGCGGTATGTTTCCATAGGGTTTTGTTTCATATACACAAGCCGTTTGTTCAACTCTACAGCTTTTACAATTATTAATTTCATACAGTGCAGTTCTAATAAAATTCAATCTGTCGCCTTTATTAGAGCCGAGCGCAATATATACAGAATGTGTTATAAATTCACCTAACTAAGTAGTTAATTTCAAAGCTTGTTTTTCACGCTCACGCTCGTCCCTCGTTTTAATAACCTCTACTTCAACGCAGTCAACTACTCCGCCAAGCGGCGGATTATTTTTAATAACCCGCACCGAAAGTTTTTGAATGTTACCGAAACGGTCGAGCAGTTCATCTGCGATCAACACAGCGAGAGTTTCAATTAAATAATGTTTTTTTTCGAGTGTAAGCCGGTTAATACATTGATAAACTTTTTCGTAATTTATCGTGCGGGTTAGGTTATCTTCTTTTGCTGCCGCAGTAAAATCTGTGTACATATCTACGTCGGCTTCAAACCTTCCGCCTACACTCTGCTCCTGGCTTAATACTCCGTGATAACCGTAAAATACTGCTTTTTTAATCCTAATGATATTTAACATTTCGTCCTAATCAACCGGAACTACAATGCCGGTTCTTTAATAATTTCTTCTTTATTTAGTCTTTTTATGCCTTTAATATTGGCAATAAATATTCCTGCCAGTACAAATAAACATCCTATAAAATCATACAAAGATAGCTGTTCATTGTAAAAGAGCCAACCCGCAATTAATGCCACAATGGGAGTTATAAACGCCATCAACGCGAGGATTACAATGTTTATTCTTTTCATCAGCCAATAGTATGAAGTAAATGTAACTACACTTCCAAAAAATCCCAGATAAACAACTGTCCACACCGCAGTAAAATCAAAACGAAGTGCCAAGAAGTCTTCATAGATTAATCCAAACAGAAGCATTACAACCGCCCCCATAAGCATTGGAATAAGATTCATCGATAAAGAATTTAAATGATGCCCATGTTTTTTAATTACAACTGCCATTGCTGCCTGCATTATACCCGAAGCTACCACGCCAAACATTCCGAGTAGGTACAAGGAAATGTCACCGCCGATATCATCTGCAAAAATTATTAATATACCGATAAAACCAAACAATATACCGGTGACTTTATAAAAGCCAATATGTTCATCGGGGATAAAAAGATAAGAAAATAAGGCGACAAAAAATGGGAACACACCGAACAAAACCGAAGCTAAGCCAGAGGGCACGAACTGTTCTGCCCAGTAAACAAGTGAAAACGGAATTGCAAATGCAAAAATACCCTGCAGAATGTATAACTTTATTGAGAGCGAGTCCTTCTGAATTTTTATTCCTTTCATCATCATCAATAAGTAAATAAAAAGCCCTGCAAGTAAAAACCTAAAGGATGCGGAATAGAGAGGAGTAAGTGATTCTAAACTTACCCGAATTGCAAGCCAGGTAGTTCCCCAAATAATACAAATCAAAACATAAACCGAAATGACAACTGCTTTTGTACTATGCATATTTCTCTTTCATAGCAATTACACCAAGCGCTCTGCCGGAGTATGCCCCATCCCGCCGGTACGAATGAAGCAAATGATCAACATCGTATGAACACAAATTTGAAAGCTGAATATTTTCCTTAGGAATTTCGAAATTAATCAGCATATCATAATTTGCCTGCGCAACGTTCAGTAAAAATTTTTTGTCCTTCTGTCTTAAATATTTTTCTTCAAATAGTGAAGCAACTTCTTCCCCAACTTCATAATTTTTTTGACTTATTGACGGTGCAAGATAAACGAACAAATTTTCGGGGGAAGAGTTAAATTCATTCTTTAACTTTTCAAGTGTCTTTTCAACAATTTTTTTTTCGGTTCCACGCCAACCAGAATGTATAGCTGCAATTACTTTATTCTTCCTATCATAAATAAAAACAGCGACACAATCTCCGGTGCTTACAGCAAGCCCTAAATCAGTTTTATCGGTAATCATAGAATCAGATTCGCCGCAAAAACCAGGAGTTGTAACATAAGTTATATTATTTCCGTGCACCTGCTTCTGAAACACAATTTTGGTTGATGATATTCCAGCAGCTCTAAAAAACAATTTGCGGTTTCGCTTAACCTTGTTTTTATCATCACCTACGGACATAGATAAATTAAAGAAATATGGCGCTCCGGATCTGCCGCCGATTTTGGTACTAAAACCAAATGTTATTTCCTCGAACTGTTTAAAAATTAAAGATCTTATAAATATCATATACAAAAATAAATTTGATGTAAATTTATTAAAAAATAAGTTCATAAATGAATGAGTAAAAATTAGCAGGTTAGAAAGAGATTGCTTTTTAAGAATTCAAAGAGGCTGCGATATTTGAGAGTAACAATTTGGTCTGATTTACCAGGAGTTTGGGTAATTTGTTCAGTAACACATCTGCCCAAAACGAATAAAAAAGAATCCCTCAAATAAAGTTGATAAATTAGATTGTTCAATAAAATCAATCAAACAATACCGGGGGATCAACTTAGATATTTCTTCTAAATACTCTTTTTTAGAATCGAATAGAAAAAGAATTTTCAATTCCGGATATTTCTGAAAATAGTTTTTAACTTTTTCGACAAGCATTTCTTATAATCTCGCAAATTCTATTAAAGCTTGATAATCGTGCTGATCAGCAGCTCGTAATGCATATAAATATTTGTTTCTCGCTTCACCTTGTTTAGTAAGATTAACGCTTCCCCAGGTAAAAAATGGTTTGCCAAATCCTTTATTTGCTAAAACATCAGCCATTAAACGCGAATTCCTTCCGTTACCGTTTGCAAAAGGATGAATAGATACCATTCGATGACTTAATCTCACAGCGATTTCATCTTCATCAAAAACTTTATTATCAATCCAGTATTCGCAATCATCAAGCAGATTTCTCAGTTGAATTGGAATAGTAACCGGATCAACTCCGATATTCTTTTCTGTTTTTCTGAATTCGCCAGCCCATCTCCAGATATCTGCAAACATTCGTTTATGTAAATCTCTAACAAACTCTTCAGATAGAATTTTATCTGTACTAAACTTTTTCGTAAGCAGCCATTCATTTGTTTTTTCAACGCCAAGCTGTTCAAACTCATCCAAATCACCACGAGTTGTAATTGTTGGGATTAACAATCCGTCCTTTTCATCCTCATCAAGAGGAGTTTGACCATCTGTATAATCGAGATCTAATCCCATAAATATTTCGGCAATTCGTTTTTAATGTTTTCTGCTCTGTCTTTAATCGCTTTTCTTAAACGTTCTTCTGAGTTTTCCTGGTCTTCAAGTTTCATAGTGTGTGAAGTTCTCATTACTATTTCTTTCGCAATGCTGTAGGCACGCTTTTCAATAATCCTTTCAAGCGTACCATCTTTGGGAACGAAACCATACACTAATCTCAGGTTCAAAGCCTCACCAACTTCAGCTAACTTTTTAAGTGTAATATTCTTTTCTGCTTCACGCTCTTCCAATTCTTTAACCGTCGGTGAAGACTTTTTTAATATTTTTGCAAGCTGAAGCAGAGAGATATTCATAGATGTCCGAATTGCTTTTATCCAACCACCCCGTGGGACTAAATCAGCTTCGATTTGAGCGTATTTTGCAAGCTTTTTATCCAATTGCTCGATCATAAGTAATTTATTTACATCTTTCATTAGGATATATCCTTATTTATTTGGCGTAAAAATAAGGTTATAACCTAATATTTGCAATCAAAAACTTAGGGAATAACCTAATTATTCTGCACGCCAGTAATGTTTTTATATCTCCGTGATTATTCCTCCAAACTTTGCGTAATTAACTTTTACTCCATCATCCGGATCAATCTCTGTTTGTTTGTCTGCAAAATCTTTCATCAGCTTGTCGTATTCTCTGTATTCTATTTCTGCACTTCTTAAATCCTCTAATACTTTTGCTTCTGATTTGGAAAGTGATGAACTTCGTTTTTCAAGTTCTACGATTTCACTTCTTAAAAATCGTGTTATTTTATCGTGGCTTATTTCGCCTTCAACCAACATTGATAGACCTGTTGCTGTTGTATATGAAAATGAACTTAGCAGATAATCCGAATATGTTTCTAACATTTCTTTATTCATCTAACTACATCTTGCTATTCTATAGTAAATTTAATAAACTGTTTTTACCTTTTTGCGTAACGTGAGTTAGCAGGTTAGAAAGTTGGAAAGAGATTGCTTGTTAAGAATTCAAAGAGGCTGCGATATTTGAGAGTAACAATTTGATCTGATTTGCAAGGAGTTTGGGTAATTTGTTCAGTAACACATCTGCCCAAAACGAATAAAAAAGAATCCCTCAAATAAAGTTGATAAATTAGATTGTTCAATAAAATCAATCAAACAATACCGGGGGATCAATGATAAGTGTAACTCTTTTCAGTCAAATAATACATTTTTTAAACAGAACTCTTTTTTCCAGCACGGTAGCAGAATATCAAACAGACAAACACAATAAGAGAATAAATAGTTGGACACATTTTGTTTCAATGATATTCTGCCATCTATCTAAATCTCAGTCAATTAGAGAAATAACCTATGGATTATTATCAATATCCGGTAATCTAACTCATTTAGGAATACAAGGAAAATCTCCAAGAAAATCTTCTATATCATAAGGGCATTTCTAAAAACTTTAATTGGCTATCTTCAAAAATCCGGTTTGGCAGTGTTTATCCGTAATCCGTTAGTTAACGGATTTTTAGAGCAGCCCTAAAGAAAAAATTCAGCTTAAAACGGGGCAATAATAAATTCAATAAATAAAAAGTGTTTGCGTAAAAAAGAACGAACCCATATTTTTTAGTTCGATGTCCGTTTTAGAAATTTAGGTATTTTACATAAATACTAATTACATAAAATTAAATTATTTTGCTTTTGGAATATCATGTTTGATTTTATCCCATGATTCATTAAAGTCAAACTTTGTGAAAGTCGGACTTTCATTATTATGACAACTAATACAAAAATTCTCAAGTTTGTCATGAACAATTAATCCTTTTTCGACTGCTAAATTTTTATCTTTCATTACTTTCATATCTTTATATGCTGAACCTGCACCATGGCAAGTTTCACATTGAATACCATCTTCAACTTTGAACTTTTTTCCTAACATTGTTGCATCAAGATTATAACCGGTTACGTGACACTTTAAACATTCCCAAGTTTTAGAAGCCGGTTCATCGAATCCTTTTGCTTTAGCAATTTGATTTGCAGTATCAGTTAATAATGTTTCAAATGCTTTTGAATGTGTACTGTTTTTCCAGATTGAAAATTGACTCCCTTGCTTTTCGGTTTTATGACACATACCGCAAGCATCAGCACCTATAAAAGTATTACTACTTTGAGATAGTATCGTTGCAAATGGTAATATCAGAAAAGCAAGCAGAAAATAAATTGAGTGTTTCATAAAGCCTCTTGATAAAAAAGATGATATAAAACTATTTTTAATATTTAATGACATAATTTCTCCTATAAATTATTAGACAACCGGAAATGCAAGTTTAATATTTACTTTGTACTGTTTAATCTTCCCGTCTTTTACACTTGCCATATGTTTTAATACTTCAAATCCGGTAATTCCTTTTACGGATTTTGAAGCTTTACTTAGTGCTTGAGTAATTGCATCATCAAAACTTTTTGAAGAAATTCCAATAATTTCAATTATTTTTACTGCACCCTCATCAATGTGTGTATTCATAACAAATCCTTTTTAATTAATAATAAATAACCCGTTCTAAAAAGAATAAATCGGACTATTCTTTTCGGAAATTAATCATAACAATTTCGAATTAAACAAGAAATTTTACTCTTGCTTGTTTTATATTCTTAATATTAATTTATAAAGAAGTATCGATCATTTCAATCAATCAAAAGGATGAAAAAGGAACTAATTCTTATGAGCCGGAAAATCCCATTTATAGTATTGATTTTTATCCCGCATGCGGGATTGTTTTTTATGTCAAGATATTTTTCCCGCAAGCGGGATTGCGTTTCATTCAAAATTCATCCGTTAGCTAACGGACAACTTCGCCGGTGAACTCTATTTTTAATTCCATCTTCGTGTATGCTTTTCTTACTAAAAAAAGGAAGTATTTCAATAGAAACTAAAAGTTTACCTTATTAACTTCAAACAACTTAGCACAACTTTTTTCTAATGGCGGTCATTAAAAATTTTTGGCTATGGAGAAATCTGGGTTTAAGAAACTTACAACTTAAAAATACGGGAAAATTTGTTACCCTTTACTTCTCTTTAAAACAACAAAGCCTTGTAACTTCTTAAGCTACAAGGCTTTACTAAGCGGGGCCGAAGGGACTCGAACCCTCGACCTCCTGCGTGACAGGCAGGCGTTCTAACCAGCTGAACTACGACCCCGAAAAAAAAACAAAATTTTAAGTACTATCGCGACCTTCCCGAAATGTCGGGACGTGCTAACTAACTGAGCTACGACCCCGAAATTAAAAAATAAAATTTTTATGACTGACTGCGACCTTCCCGAAATTACGGGACGTGCTAACTAACTAAACTACGACCCCGAAAAAAAAACAAAATTTTAAGTACTGTCGCGTCCTTCCCGAAATTACGGGACGTGCTAACTAACTGAACTACGACCCCGAAATTAAAATTTTAAGAAAATTCTTAAAATGCGATGCCAAATATATGCTACGACATCTCTAAATGCAAGATGGTAAATAGAACTTTTCTTTTTTTAAACGCCGAACGATATCCCTACAGCCCTGGCTGCAAAAACAGCCTGAGTATCGGGCTTTACTAATTTTCGTTTTGAGATTGCATCTTCAATTTTAACGTTTTTTACTTCACTTCCTTTTAATGCAACCATCCTGCCAAATTTCTTTTGCGCTGCTAACTCAATAGCAAATGCACCAAATTTGGTTGAAAGAATTCTATCAAAAGGCGTCGGGCTGCCGCCTCGCTGTAAGTGACCGAGTACGGTTACTCTTGTTTCGCGCCCGGTGTTTTCTTCAATTTTTCTCGCTACAACTTCAGCAATTCCGCCAAGTTGATTAGGATCGTGGCGTTTCAAATCGGAACTTTTGATTACCATTTCACCATCAATCGGCTTTGCTCCTTCAGCTACGCAAACCAAACTGAATTTTTTTCCCATCAATTGACGTTTGAGAATTTTATCATAAATTTTTTCCCAGCTAAAAGGAAATTCGGGAATGAGTATAATGTCTGCCCCGCCTGCCAAACCACCATTCAACGCAATCCAGCCAGCGTAGCGCCCCATAACTTCTACAACAATAACCCGATGATGCGAAGAAGCCGTTGTGTGAAGTCTGTCAAGTGCTTCAGACACAACAAAAACCGCTGAGTCATGTCCGAAAGTAAGATCAGTAGCATCAAGATCATTATCTATAGTTTTTGGCACACCAATAACGTTAACGCCAAGTTGTTGAAGTTTATTACAAATGTGCATTGTTCCGTCGCCGCCAATAGCTATTAGAGCATCGAGATTCCAGGCATTGTAATTCCTAACTACTTCTTTGGATTTATCCGTAATTACAATCTGTCCGTCTTTTTCAACGGGATAGTGCCATGGGTCTGCTTTATTTGAAGAGCCTAATATTGTTCCTCCGCGGGCTAAAATTCCGGATACATCTTCATTTTTAAGTTCAATTGCCCTTCCTTCAACCAAGCCTTCAAAGCCGTCTATTATTCCATAAACGGTCATACCATAATCTTGAGCAGGTTTAGTTACGCCGCGAATAACTGCGTTTAATCCGGGGCAATCACCTCCGCCGGTAAGCACGCCTATCCTTCTAACTTTTGATTGTGCAGCCATTTTTTAAATTGCCTTATCTTAATCTATTTTTTTATTATTGAGCAAAATGCAATTAATATTTTCTGGAGATGAAGTCATCTTTAATCTCTGTAATTTTTTATTTCAAATATCGGATACTTATAATTCACATTGTTTATAATTTTGAGTGGTAAAAATAGCAAAATAAAGTTAATGCTAAAATACGGTTAAATCTTCCAGGCGTTATGCACTTAAAATTATCCTCAGCGTCAAAGGAGGTTTTCAATCTATTTTTTTTCTCGGATATATTGAACTGTGCAAATCTTATGAGGTGGTTGTATCATTTTTGATAGCTTGACTTTACCGAAGATACTCTATAGATTTACAACCATACAAACACTTAGGAGGTTGTATGTATTCCCGTATAGTTAAATTAATACTCCTCATGTTTTTTCTTGCTGTTACGGTTAACATTGCACAAGAAAAAGCGATGAGTGAAACGATAGATAAATTAGCAGACAAACTAAAACAAAAAATTCTTTTAAATGATAATCAATTAAAAGAAATCTCTTTAATCTTAGCCGATTATAAAACTGCCGATGAAACGCAGGTAAAAAGTTTGCAAAAGAAAATAGAAGGATTATTAGAACCCCGACAAAAAGCGAAGTATCAAATAATTAAAAATGATTGGTGGAAAGAAGTAAACGAACTACTAAAATAGGTTTTATCATCATCTCTGTGAACCTGATTTTCACAAAAAATAAATGCCGGCTATTCCTTTAATAGCCGGCATGAATTATTTTTTCAATTTACTTTTTGCTGCTCTATGAAGGTTGTTATTTGATCAACAACATTTTCTTAGCAGATTTGAAATTTTTACTTACATTGGTGCCTTCAGCCTGCATCACGAGGATATACAACCCGGAAGCTTTATCTGATGCATTCCATACTTTTTCATAATATCCCACCTCCTGCACTTCATTAACAATCTCAGTTACAACTTCGCCGAGAGCATTATATACAAGGAGTTTTACGCGGCTTGGCTCCGGTAAATCATACCTTATTGTTGTGGAGGGATTAAATGGATTTGGGAAATTTGGATGCAATGCATATTCTGTGGGAATGAAATTAACCGTTACGGATATTTCATCGGAATAAGATATTACACCATTGAAATCAGTTTGTATTAACCTATAAAGAATTTCTCCGGAGTAAACTTTCTTTTGAAGCTCATCCGAAAAATAATATTTAGAGATTTCAGTAGTTGTTCCTTTTCCCGGCACATAACCTATTTTTTCCCAGGCGCCTTGATTCATCTTTCTTTCAACATCAAAACCCTTATTGTTAGTTTCGGTTGCGGTAGACCAAGAAATTTTAACCTTCCTATCTTTTTCAACCAGCGCGTTAAAAGAAATTAATTCAACCGGTATTGGAGTAAGCGCCGAACTTTGATTACTATAATCGCTTGTGGTATAGCTGTTATATGCGAACAGTCTATAACTATACCGTGTATCGTCTAACACCGTATTATCCGTGTAGGTTTGAGTATTTGCAGTAACTGTGTCAAGCGCCGAATATGCTAATTTAACCTGAAGAGTATCGCCTAATTTTCTTTCGATTACGAAACCCAATTCGTTCAATGACTGGTCTATCCAGTTTAACATAATGTTCTGTATTCCCGGGCTTGCTGCCGCTAAATTAACCGGATGCTTTATTATGCCCACAGCAACACGCGCAGAATCAAAGTTGTTATCTTCGTTCCATTCGGCAAACTGCGTATTTGCATCGAGCCAAACCCACAGGTACATCGCGCCATGAGGTCGGTTTAGAGGAATACGAATAGCTGCTTTAACAGTGTCTGAAACACTAACCGGAAGATTGACAAAATAATCACCGCCAATTCTGTTCCCTATAGTAAGAGGATTATCGTCATAGAATCTTACTAAGACATTATTGGCATTTGTGTTTGAAGTATCGTTGTTCTTAAATATTGCAATAATGTGAACCGTATCACCCGGATTAACTTTAGTTGGAGTAACGGTATATTGTGTAACATATAGATCCTTGCGAGAAGCAACGATGGAGATGTATGCAATATTTGAACTCGAATCACCATGCGTATCAAAAACACGCAGTCCTACCTGCCCCTGGTACTCATTCATAAATACAACAGTTAGCGTATCGGTAGTAGCATCCCCGAACAAGCCATCGCCGTTAGTGTCCCAACTGTATGCAACAACAGAATCACCGGGGTCCGGGTCATAAGAATAACTTCCATCAAGTAAAATTGGTTCGCCAACTCTTGCAGAATATACTCCGCTGCCACCCGGCGGAATTGCAACTGCCACAGGCGGATTATTAGAAGTATCCTGCACAGAAACTATAACAGATTCCAAATCATAAAGTGGACTCGGACTATCGTCTTTTACGCGAAGTGTGATTGTGTAAAATCCTGTTGAAGTATAACCAGGATTAGTTGGGTTGATGCCTACCGCATCCGGGGAATCCCAATTTAATCCGTTGGAAGCATCCCAGTCCCATTTCCATTCTATGATTGACTTACTAGGATCTTGATGGTAAGAATTGCCGCCGTAAACTTTAAAAGCAAAATTGGTTGGTTTGGCAGATACCGGATCTATTACTGCAACGGGCGGTGCTATAACAACACCCTGCGTTAGTATAAGTATTGCCAGCGCCGACGATAATGCAGGATATGATGAACTCCATGTATTTGCATTCCAGGAGCCATCGGGCTGCTGCTGCCATGAAGAATGAGTAAGCAAGTGATTAACATATTCAATATACCAGTTTCTCGCGCCGATGTGAGTAACGCCAGCACGATTATTAAGTATACGCATTCCCTTAGCAACCGCATACATTCCATAAAGATTTCCGCTAAGGTGTTCATAATAGCCGTTATTGTCCCACGCATCCAACCAGTGGGCATTCAAAAAATTAATTGATTTTTGAATATTTAATGAATCTGAAGTCCAACCGAGAAGTGCATAAGAAGCAATACCGGCTGCGGTTTTAGCAATGTTATCCCACTGATTGTAAGATTGATAACCAAAACCTCCGTCACTTGTGTCGTTACTTGCAACTAACCAATAGTGCAGTTCATTTTTGACCCATGGTTGTATCGTCATTCCCCAGCTTTTTTCAGCGGCTTCCATTGCCAGTGCGGACCATTGCACAGCCGAGTTATCCGAAGAGCCATAGTTTGGGGTGTTGATATTGTATCGCCATCCTCCTCGCTGTGTACCGGAAACCGAATCAGTTTGGCTGTATGCTATCTGATCAAGAGCATCAATCATAAAATCATAGAAGGTCTGACCGATATACACTCCTGAATTAATTGTATCTGTCATTGCGCCGGCTGCTGTTCCGTGAGCGCCTATAATTGCAAGAAGTCCTATTCCATTTGCATAATTATCGTAATTAGTATAAACGCCGAAACCATCACCGTCACTATCGGGATTACCTGCATACTGCATATCAATTGCATGTTGTGTGGAATTAGCGAATATATAATTAAGACCTAGATCGATATATTCTGCATATATGTTTGTATTAAAATCATTAGTGTGAAGATGACCATTTTCTTCAAAAGCAAGAAGCGCGGCGCCGGTTGCGCCTATGTTTCCATAGCTATCGTACCAGTGACCATCGCCATATTGATTTTTATAAAGATAAAGCAGCCCTTTTTCAATTGCCATATTTACCTGAATTTGCTGTGTTGGCAATGGATATACTTTTATAACCGATTCATCATAATCAACTCTGCCTCCGTTATCCCAAACAGTAAGTCTCATTGTATAAGGAGCAGCAGTTGCATATATGTGATCTGCGCCAATATAGTGGGGATCAGCTACTGCACCGCTGTCACTCGTGCCATCTCCATATTCAAGTTTGTAATTATATGGCGGAGTGCCGTTATGAACATTTCCCCAAACAGCAATAGGAACACCCGCCATAGCGTTAGCGAATGTTGAACTGAAGCTGTTACTTGGCATCGTATTAACATAATATGGAGGAGTTAGTGAAACTGGTGAAATTGCAACTGCATCGTACTCATTATAACTTTCTACTGCAGGTGAATTTATTGCAATTCTAATTTCGCTTACAGCGTAAACAGTCAAGGGAAAGTCAACTATAAAAATTCTTGCTTGCGAACCTGCAAAAGCTGCTGTACCCGACCACACTATATCCCATAAACCATTTAAAGGATTTTTAACATAAATAGTATCAACTGCACCCGGATTATAAGTTTCATAAATTCCGATTGATGAAATTGGACCGGGATTATTAAATTTTAGCTCAATCCATTCCCGCTGCCCGTCTGGTGTAGAATGAGCCCATGCCAATGGGTTATCTCCATAACTTGGATAAACATTAGGTTGACCAAGTATTTGGTATGCTGCCCAATTGACCGATGAATATTCGGAACTAAATCGAACAACAGTATCCGCAAAACGAACCGCACTTGCTTCATCAAGATCTTTAAGGTATTGATTGAGCCTGTCCTGTTCTGGTGAAATTGCCGGTTCGGTTTCAACGGGTGGGGGCGGCTGGTAATTTCTGAGCAGTTCGTCTGCTCTCTGTAAAAGTTTATCCTTCTGCTGTGCAAAAGAATCATTACTCATAAATAGAAGAGATACAATAGTTATGAGTAGAACAATTAGTACATTCCTTTTCATTCGAACCTCCTGATAGTTAATTAATAGCCGAGGGCATACGTTAAAGTTAACAACGAATAAGCGGTAACGAGTTCTTTGTTATTCTCCCACCACCGATTATTCATATTAACCCAATAGCCTTCGCCGTTTTGTATTGTTAATAATTTTTCAATTATGTCCTTTCGCCAGTTATGTTCAATACCGGCATCATCGGTAATAACTTCGACATCAGAAACCTCCAATGCCTTAGCCATCGTATGATAATAATAAAACAAACCCTGTTCCCCCATCTGTGGATTTTTATCAACAGTATAATTTTTCTTTACCCAATTGAAAGCTGCCTGAACGCGCTTGTCATCTTTTTTCACGTCGGCATATATAAAACTTTTTAAGCCAGCGTAAGTCATACTGCCGTATGATGTATAATCCCCCGCTTTGCTTTCGCTGGGGCTGTAAATGAATCCGCCGTCTGTACCAGCCCAGGTTTGATCGTTGGATTCTTTAAAATTCTGACATCTTTGTATATACTGAATTGCTTTATCCCAAAATAATTCACGTGAAGAAGTTGAAGCAATTTGTGCTGTCTTAATATTTGTTCCACTATATTCAAGCGGTTCGCCGGTTGATTCGGAAACCTTTCGATATTTCTCCGATTCCTTTAACGCTTCGAGCGACCATTCTAAATTTGAAAGATCGGACTCCATATTTTCATCGTACCCAATTCCTCCATACTGAGCATCCGAACTTGTTAATCCCTTATTTTCATCAATCTGCAGCGTGATTAGAAAATCACGCGCTCTTCTAATTGCTTCAGTATATTCGGGATTATCTGCGGCAGTCAATGCAATCAGCACGATGGCTGTATTGTATGCTTTAAAATCATCAATATAAATACCGCCGTCGGGCTGCTGAGATTTTAACAAAAATTGAATCCCTCTAATTACGGGCACAGAATTTATGTCATCGTAATTGAAAGGACTTTTAAGATAAGAGGCAACTACAAGCGCAGTAATTGCAGGATAGTGCCCCCACGAGCCGTCTTCCTGTTGATTAGCTTCAAGCCAGCCGAAGGCATTTCTCATCGCAAGCTGGCTTTCTTTCTCAAGAGATAAATCGTTCAGTTTTTGAGCCGCAGCCGATGAAATAATTATTGCAAAAAGGAGAAATGTTTTTAGCTTCATGTAAACCTCTTATTTGAAATCAATATTTAATGAGAGAATAAAATTTCGACCTGAAGAATAAATACCCGAGCCGTGTATTTTGTATAACTTGTCAAAAACATTTTCAATCGATAACACAAAATCTCCCCAACCTGCGAATTTATAACCGCCGCGAACATCCAAAACCGAGTATCCGGCTGTTCCACCTTCGCCTATTCGGCTATCGCTAATATCATTTGACGATAATCTTTTTTGAGGCAGAGAAAATTCAATTGAAGTGAGGAACCAGTAATCAGGTAAATCATAGTTGAGAGAAATTGCTCCTCTAAGCGGTGGTATTTTACTTAGCGGTTCATTGCCGCTCAAATTATCTCCGATAGTGTATGAAACGGCGGAACGAAGTGACAGGTTCGTTGTCGGAAAAAAGGAAGCCGAAAAATTAAAACCCTTTAGCTCGCCTTCTGCTGCATTTGATTTCATAAATATTTTAGTCCCATCTATTGATCCTACCTCTTCCCTAATTATATAGTCATATAAACGCATATAGTAAGATGAAAAGTAAAATGAAATATTTGACAGATTAGCTTTTATTCCCGCTTCATAGTTAATTGATTTTTCCGAATGGAGTCCGGGATTTGGAACTTCGACGCCAAAATTTGACACGAGTCCTATTGCCGAAAGATCATTTGCGTTTGGCGCTCTGAAGCCCTGAGATATTCCGCCATAAATATTCAAAATGTTTTTTATAACTTTAAAAGAAACATTCATACTACCGCATAATCCGCTTGACGATGCATCTATAGAGTTAACAGAAATATTTTTTATCTGCGTTTCCGGTGAAGCTGAAAAATTAAAGTGGGAATATCTAAGCCCGGCAATTAAAACAAGTATATCATTTTCATATTGATCCTGAGTGAACAGCGCTGATGTAAGGTAACGCGATTTGGGCGGAAAAGGTGATTGCCCTTTTGAGTTAACCAACTTACTGTGATCGAGTGTATCGCGCGAACTTGAAATTACATCGTAATAGCTCTCCAAACCATATGTTAAAATGTGATTTGAAAAAATTGAATTGAAAGTAACTCCCGCACCGCCGGTCAATGTGTTTAGTCTTTCCGATATTTCGATATTCTTATTCTTCATACCGATTATGTTACTCCCTTCAACCTGACGCTGAAGTGAGACGTCAATTTGATAATTGTGCAGCAATGATGAGTTTGAATTCTTTTTATACCTTGTGTAGAAAAGATGTCTCTGCTGGGGATCATAAACATTTTTAAAATCTTTCCCCGCAGCTATTCTATCATATCGGGAAATATTTCCTTGATTAACACTCTGCGCAAAAATGGATAAAGAAGAATTGTTTTCAGAATTAAAATTTAATTTTATAGTGCCGTCAAGTTCATCATATCCCGTGGGAGATTGATTAATATTGTTTCCGGCTGATAAGTCATTAAACTTTTTTAAACTTGTGCTGATAAATGCGCCGCCGCCATCCCACATGCTTTGTGCAAATAAGTTCTGCACTATTCCATCATTAGAACTTGATAATGTTGTTGAAGATGACAAAAAAGAATTTGAATTTCCTGGATTTTTAGTAATAATATTT
>Ga0210044_10001846_pt1 | contig 32190 bp, 15 predicted proteins | sample CryGey13umfilter_2_FD_183959 | JGI IMG/M metagenome (GOLD analysis project Ga0210044, IMG submission 183959) | Groundwater microbial communities from aquifer in Utah, USA - Crystal Geyser 4/9/14 3 um filter (SPAdes) (version 2) | ecosystem: Environmental > Aquatic > Deep subsurface >...
GACCGACCCAAAGTCGAACTCGAGCTGGAAATCGGTCGGTCGAGACCGACCCAAAGTCGAACTCGAGCTGGAAATCGGTCGGTCGAGACCGACCCAAAGTCGAACTCGAGCTGGAAATCGGTCGGTCGAGACCGACCCAATTCGTGCAGTGAGGGGACGAGGGTCGGTCGAGACCGACCCAAAGTCGAACTCGAGCTGGAAATCGGTCGGTCGAGACCGACCCAATTCGAACTCGAGCTGAAACTCGGTCGGTCGAGACCGACCCAATTCGAACTCGAGCTGAAACTCGGTCGGTCGAGACCGACCCCGCTTCGAACTCGAGCTGGAACTTGGTCGGTCGAGACCGAGAGGTCGTCACGTTTCGCGCTGTCCCCCGGACCTAAGGCGTCGAACGGAGCGGCGTCGGACGCCGCGTCGGCGGTTGGCGCTCCGGTGGCCGGGTCGACATCCGGGACGAGCGAGCGGGTCTTGTCGGGGCCGCGCCGCTTCCAGCGGTTGGCCTCGGCGGTCAGGAAGCGGTCGAAGGCGGCAACCTCGCTGTCGAGGGTGTTGTCGGCGTCCACGAGTTCACGTCCGGCACCAGAGTTTCCGCGCGTCCGCACGACCTCCCACTGACGCTCGAGCTGGCGCGCTCGGTCGGCGCGCGCGATGGCGCGGTCGATCTTGACCACGAGGACGTCGTCCGCGAGCTTCACCGCAGCCTCCCGCGTGAGCCGCAGCGCTTCACCTTTCTCGAAGGAGAGTTCCACGGTGAGTTGCCCATTGTCATTGATGGCGCGGGGTTCTCCGATGGGGCTTTGCGAGCGCTCGCCTTGCTCACGAGGTCGAGGAACCAGAGGTCGCCTTGCATCCACACGCTGCGACCCAGCTCGTTGCGGCTCTTCTCAGCGCGCGAGTGGCGACGTGCTTCGGCAAATCCCCTTCGAACCAAAGGGCAGGCACGGGGGCCTGCCCCTACCGTGAGGCCAACCACGCACAAATCCAAATTTTTACCAAGACAAGGGGGACTCCCCCTTGCATCCCCCACTCCTCAAAACACTCTCGCCACTCCACACCTCTGACCCGACGCCGCTCCAGAGGCTCGGGGCCGGCTCCGCACGGCCCTCTCGAGCCCCTCGCGCTCGAGTCGTACCGGACAACACCAAGGGACAAGGGTTCAAGGATCAAGAGACAACACACGCGCCCTATGGGCGCGACCTGGAAAGGCGGAAGCCGAGGTTGTTGACGCGGGAGCTGGGGCCGGCGGAGCCGCGATTCGCCGCGCGAGCGCTCTGCGCGACGCTGCCCCACGACCCACCGCGTTCCACCCGGTTCGAGCCCGTCGTGGCGCCCGTTGGGTTGCTGACATTCCCTGGATAATCAAAGGCGTACCAGTCCCAGGTCCACTCCGACACGTTCCCGCTCAGGTCGAACAGCCCCCAACCGTTGGCTTGCATCTGACCCACCGCGTGGGTTGTGCTGCTTGAGTTGCCACAATACCAACCTATGGCGGCGAGGTTCGGGTCCACTTCGCAATCAGTCACCGTAATGCCCCCATTGTAGAATGCGCTCGTCGTCCCCGCTCGATACGCATACTCCCACTCGGACTCGGTCGGCAGACGATAACCGGTGCAGGCATAGGGGTCGCTCCCGGTGGCGTTCACGCTCACTCCGCTGCAGGTCATCCCGGTGCCGGCGACGCCCGAGCACCCCGTCAGCGTGTAACACGCCGCCAATCCCTCGGATGCGGACAGCGCGTTCGCGTACGCCAGCGCTTCATACCAATTCACGTGCTCCACTGGGCAGTTCACACCGCACGAAGTGAACCACGACGGGTTGTTCCCCATCAACAACTCCCACTCCCCTTGGGTTACCTCCGTCTTCTTCATCTCAAACGACCGCGTGAGCGTCACCGTATGCTGCGTCTCGTCCGGATATCGCCCAAGCTCGCTCACTGGGGAGCCCACGGTGAAGCTGCCGCTGGGGAGCGTCACGTAACCATCGCGGGTGCAGGTCACGCCGTCGCCGCTGTAGCCTGTGTTGCAGGCACACGTGAAGCTCCCGCCCGTGTGGCTGCAGGTCGCATTGTTATCGCAATTGTCGGTGTTGAGCGTGCACTCGTCCAGGTCGGCTCCAGCGTCCAGGTCGGCTCCAGCGTCCAGGTCGGCTCCAGCGTCCAGATCGGCTCCAGCGTCCAGGTCGGCTCCAGCGTCCAATTGATGCGATTCGAGGTCGACGCGTGTCTGCTCAAAGCCGACGTTGCAGCCGACGAGCAGCGCCACGCCAACACAAAGGAGGCTGAGTCGAAAGGAACACGTTGGACTGGGCGAAGTTGGCATGAGAGACCTGGTCGCGAGCACATTAGTCAGGAGGCGCCGCCTGGCGTCCCCCTTCACATTCTTGCGAGTCTCGGATCATATCCAGGCCATGCTTTGGTGTCCAATTCCACACCGCAGTCCGCTCCTTCACCGCAAGCGCCGCAGTCGGGGAGTGATTTTTATCCCGGTCAAATGAGACGTCGGATTAGCGAAAAATTGCGTGCCCCCGTCTCGCCCCGAGTCGAAATCCTCATCGGTGACCGGGTTATTTATCACTCCCTGCAGAGCGGGCCAAGGTCTTCGCTGACCTGGCTCAAGCCCGACAACAGCTCGCCGCGGCCGCGCTCGACCCAGACTTCCAGGACCGCCTGATGGCCCCGCTCGCCGAGCTCACCGGCGTTCGCGCTCTTCGCCAAGGAGCAAAGCGCCTCTTGACATGCCTGGAGGCTTGTGGGTCGAGGCCGTTGGGTTGGGCTTGCTCGGACGGGGTCCGAGACGAGGGTCCCCGACGCCCCCCTCGGTCCCACTCTGAGCAAGCCCCAAGCTCGAGCCCCCTACCCTTCCGTCTTCTCCATGGCACGGTCCTCGGCGAGGTGTTCGAGGTAGCGCTCGCTGTTCGAGAGGTAGAACGCCAGCGCCCCTTCGAAGTGCTTGCCGACCAGCCCGTCGAGGAGGAGCTCGAGCCCCTTGCGCTCGAGTCGTACCGGACAACACCAAGGGACAAGGGTTCAAGGATCAAGAGACAACACACGCGCCCTATGGGCGCGACCTGGAAAGGCGGAAGCCGAGGTTGTTGACGCGGGAGCTGGGGCCGGCGGAGCCGCGATTCGCCGCGCGAGCGCTCTGCGCGACGCTGCCCCACGACCCACCGCGTTCCACCCGGTTCGAGCCCGTCGTGGCGCCCGTTGGGTTGCTGACATTCCCTGGATAATCAAAGGCGTACCAGTCCCAGGTCCACTCCGACACGTTCCCGCTCAGGTCGAACAGCCCCCAACCGTTGGCTTGCATCTGACCCACCGCGTGGGTTGTGCTGCTTGAGTTGCCACAATACCAACCTATGGCGGCGAGGTTCGGGTCCACTTCGCAATCAGTCACCGTAATGCCCCCATTGTAGAATGCGCTCGTCGTCCCCGCTCGATACGCATACTCCCACTCGGACTCGGTCGGCAGACGATAACCGGTGCAGGCATAGGGGTCGCTCCCGGTGGCGTTCACGCTCACTCCGCTGCAGGTCATCCCGGTGCCGGCGACGCCCGAGCACCCCGTCAGCGTGTAACACGCCGCCAATCCCTCGGATGCGGACAGCGCGTTCGCGTACGCCAGCGCTTCATACCAATTCACGTGCTCCACTGGGCAGTTCACACCGCACGAAGTGAACCACGACGGGTTGTTCCCCATCAACAACTCCCACTCCCCTTGGGTTACCTCCGTCTTCTTCATCTCAAACGACCGCGTGAGCGTCACCGTATGCTGCGTCTCGTCCGGATATCGCCCAAGCTCGCTCACTGGGGAGCCCACGGTGAAGCTGCCGCTGGGGAGCGTCACGTAACCATCGCGGGTGCAGGTCACGCCGTCGCCGCTGTAGCCTGTGTTGCAGGCACACGTGAAGCTCCCGCCCGTGTGGCTGCAGGTCGCATTGTTATCGCAATTGTCGGTGTTGAGCGTGCACTCGTCCAGGTCGGCTCCAGCGTCCAGGTCGGCTCCAGCGTCCAGGTCGGCTCCAGCGTCCAGATCGGCTCCAGCGTCCAGGTCGGCTCCAGCGTCCAATTGATGCGATTCGAGGTCGACGCGTGTCTGCTCAAAGCCGACGTTGCAGCCGACGAGCAGCGCCACGCCAACACAAAGGAGGCTGAGTCGAAAGGAACACGTTGGACTGGGCGAAGTTGGCATGAGAGACCTGGTCGCGAGCACATTAGTCAGGAGGCGCCGCCTGGCGTCCCCCTTCACATTCTTGCGAGTCTCGGATCATATCCAGGCCATGCTTTGGTGTCCAATTCCACACCGCAGTCCGCTCCTTCACCGCAAGCGCCGCAGTCGGGGAGTGATTTTTATCCCGGTCAAATGAGACGTCGGATTAGCGAAAAATTGCGTGCCCCCGTCTCGCCCCGAGTCGAAATCCTCATCGGTGACCGGGTTATTTATCACTCCCTGCAGAGCGGGCCAAGGTCTTCGCTGACCTGGCTCAAGCCCGACAACAGCTCGCCGCGGCCGCGCTCGACCCAGACTTCCAGGACCGCCTGATGGCCCCGCTCGCCGAGCTCACCGGCGTTCGCGCTCTTCGCCAAGGAGCAAAGCGCCTCTTGACATGCCTGGAGGCTTGTGGGTCGAGGCCGTTGGGTTGGGCTTGCTCGGACGGGGTCCGAGACGAGGGTCCCCGACGCCCCCCTCGGTCCCACTCTGAGCAAGCCCCAAGCTCGAGCCCCCTACCCTTCCGTCTTCTCCATGGCACGGTCCTCGGCGAGGTGTTCGAGGTAGCGCTCGCTGTTCGAGAGGTAGAACGCCAGCGCCCCTTCGAAGTGCTTGCCGACCAGCCCGTCGAGGAGGAGCTCGGAGACGTCGCGTTTGCGCTCGAGGACCTTTTGTGACTGCAGGACGAAGCGGCGCTCGTCTTGGGACATGAGGGCCAGCTGCTGCTTCAGGGCGATGCGGGCGCGGGGTTGGAAGCCCCAGAAATAGAGGAGATCGAGGGCGTCGATGACGATATCGCGAAGGAGCCCGGGGTTTTTCGCCTTGAGCTCATCGAAGTCGAGGTGGGCCAACACGTCGCGTTCGGGGAAGGTGGTCTCGAGTCGGGCGTAGACGTCGCAGACGCGGGCGAGCTTCTCCTCGTAGTCGATGCGGCGGCTGGCGAGGTTGTGTTGACGGTCGGCGCTGCCCTCGATGAGTGCAGCGACGCTGTCGGAGGCGGTCTTCGAGATGATCGCGGCCCAGAGCTGCAGGCCGGCTAGGGCTGCGGCCTGCTCCACTCCACCCGAGAGGAGCAGGGTCAGGACGATGGCGTTGAGGCCCAGCGCGACAGGGATCGAGAGGAGGGTGCGAAAGAAGTTGCCGACGATGGCGCCGCTGGGCAGGCCGCGGAAGGTGTTGTGACTGGAGATGTAGATGCCGTTGGCCAGCGCGATGGCGGAGTAGAGCAGGAACGGACTGGTGGTGGTGTTGATGTCGAGGCCGCGGGCCAGCAGCAGGTCTTTGACCAGGAAATCGAGGAGGGGAACGGAGAAGCCGGTGAAGAAGAGCGAGTCGGCGACTCGGTTCCAGGAGACGAGCTCTTTCCACTTGAGCAGCGAGGAGCGGCGCAGCCCACCGCCGCCCACCACGGACTGCAAGATGTTTCGCAGGCCGGTGATGCCGAACCAGATGACGGCTCCGAAGGTGGTGAGCAGCCACCAGTCCTTGGTCAGGTAGAAGGTCAGGAACGCCGGCAGGAAGCCGAGGAGGATCTTGGCGACGTTCATAGTGTTGGAGTTGAGATGCCGCCATGAGGGGCGTTGAGCATCGCGGAGGCTCGCGCGTTCGACAAGGGAGAGGCCGTTACCTGGCTGTTCGGCGGTGCCCCCAAGTGAGGCGATGTTTCCTTTAGCGGCCAGTGTGGTGCTGTTGTGCGCCACCGACCAGGTCTCCACCCGACCTCCTCGCATCTTGCCTAGCTCCCCGACGGGCTCACGGCGTGTCTGTGGGGGGGTGGGGTGATGAGCAGACCAAAACTTCCACCAGGACCGCTCGTTGCAGACGGTGACCACGTGACGCAGGGCGACGGTCATGACCGGGACCATGCGATTGGGGTCGCGGCGGATCTCCCGGCGCGCACGCCAGGGTAGGCTCGGGGCCACGACCAACCCCATGCCGCGGGTGTGCTTGGAGTGGCCGATCGAGTCACTGCCCAGACGGCTGTGCAGCCGGCTCACGCGGTAGAAGCTGAGCAGTGTTTCGAGGTCACGAAGGATGGTGCGCAGGGTGTCGACAGCCTGCGACTCGGGCGCCTCCTGCTCGACGTCCACCAGGATCTCCCGGACCATTCGCTTGGCCTCGACGACGTTACCGCTGTTGATGACCAAGCGGATCTCGTTGATGAGGCGGCGATGGTGCGTACGCCCCTGAGCCCAGTCCTTGAGGTTGAAGATCTCGAGATAAGCCACACGCCCGCGGGTCGCGTAGATGACCTGCAGGACGTCGGCCGGCGAGAGGTTGGACGGGTTGAGGGTGATGCGCGCCCGGCATGGTAGGCGGCTCAGCGTGTCGACCATCGCGGCAGGATCGAGCAGCAGGAGGGCGGGGGCATCGGCGCCGTCGGGAGGCTTGTCGCGGCTGCGGACCGAGGGGTTCACGTCGGCGCGCAGGTACTCGTCGACGATGGTCTCCGAGTCGAAGCGGTTCATCGCGTCGACCTCGGCGCGGATCTTCGCACGCTCGACCTCAGAATCGTTTTTGTAGGCCTCGGTCAGCGCGCGGGTCCGCGCCACTAGGTGAGGCAAAATCTTCTGGTGAGCGTGCTCGGCGAGGTGCACGAGGGAGGCGGTCCCGGAGCCGACGCTCTTCAGGAAGGCCGCCTCTTCGAGCGGGGGCACTTCGACGGAAAACCTCTTGTTGACGGTCGCAAGGTGGTTCTCGTTGAAGCTGTGCAGGAGCTCCAGGACGCGCGCGCGCTCGTACTCGACGGCTTCTCGCCCTTGAGCGAAGAAGGCGACGACGGCGGGGTCCTCAAGGAAGCGCATGAAGTCGTCGCGGCCGAAGAAGCCATGGGGTGACCAGATCAGGCGGGCATACTTGTCTTCGAGGCGTGCGCGCACCTCGACGCCTATGCGGACGTCGATGCCCATGACCGAGGCGGCCTCGAGCAGCTCGGCGGCGACCTTGGGGTCAACCTCGTTGTAGTAGATGACGCCGAGCAGGCGCAGCCCCTTGATCCAGGCGTCCATGATCAAATGGGTCGGCGATTTTCGGCCTTTGGTGTTGGCATCGTGGACGTGGTGGTCGAAAGCCAGTTGGTTCCAGGCCTCGGGCATCTCGAGGAGATGGAATTTGGCGAGCTGTCTGCGGATCAGGCGCGGCTTTCCTGAGGAGGCCTCGCGGAAGTCGTGAGCGAGGGCAAGCTGCTCAGCCTCGTCGCCGTGGGCGCGCACGATCTCCTTCATGATCTGCATGCAGACGCGGGCCGAGTTGAACCGCAGCGCTTGGCCTGCGTCGTGCAGCGACTCGGCGTGCACAGCGCGCAACGCGGCGATGCGTTCCTCTGGAGTGCCGCTCTGCAGTGTGCCGAGCAGGTCGATCATGGCCGAGGCGATGCGCAGTGCGCGCGGCGCGGCCATCTCCTTGATCCCCCTGGGGTGCAATCCAGGCTCGAACAGCTTGCGCAGGAGCCGTGGGTTCTTTCCCCGAGTCAGGATCTTGTTGACGATCTCGAGGAGTCGGTAATCGTCGGCGTCATAGTAGAGTCGGTGTTGAGACCTCCCAGCCATCCGTGTCGCCTTAGCAAGGTGAACTCGGCCTCGACGGTGAGGGTCGATCGGACTGCGCTCGCTATCGCACGTAGGGACGCGAAATCCGATGGCCGAATGCACATCATAGACAGGGGCGTGGTGGTGTGTCACTTCGCCTGGGTTCGTGTGGTGGGCTCAGTGGAGCCTTGGGGGCTTGTCGGGCGGGGCGCCAAGCGAGCTCTCGTCGCCCCGCGTCGGTCGCTGGACGCGCAAGCCCCCAGCGCTCACCACTGTCTCCGTCTTGCCCCGTCAGTCCTCGACCATGAACAGACCCGCCGGGTTGACGCCGACCATGTTGGCGTCCCAGGTCCGCTGGTCGACGAGGCAAAATGCGGCGATCATCGCCTCGGTGACGAGCGGCGTGTGGTGGACCGTGTCGAGATATTGACCGAGGGCGTCGAGATCCTCTTCGGTCGTCATCCAAGCCATCCGGTCGAAGCGACGCAAGTCGACCGGGCGCGAGTACGCCCGCAGGGAGCGTTCACGCACAGTGTTGAAGTAGTCGGCGAAGTAGGAAACCGCGAGCTCTCGGAGCGATCGGTAGATGGGTTCGCGGTAGCGCAATCCGGCGATGTTCGACTTCGCGACGGCTCCCCAGCAGCCGAAGTCGCGGTAGACGGCGATGACGTGGTCGTCGTCGCGCACCGAGCGCAGGTCGACGATGCGGCAACCACGGCCGTGGGATCGCAGCACGGCGGCCGCGAAGAGCGCCCCTTCCATGCAGTGGGCCCGGCGATCGCGCAGGACGCGGCGCGGCGAGCGACACTGCTTGTCGTCGTTGTAGGGGATCGCATCGAGGAAGGCCTGGACGGCCGCTGGCGTGTTGAGCGCCTCGAGAATGGTGCGCTCTTCTTCAGTCCACACCTGGAGATCTTTCATTCACTGCTCCTTGCGCCGGTGGCCTCCTGACCAACCCGTGGTTCTGGCTCTCCATACACCAACCACTCGCGAGATTCATAGCAGCCACCTCAGACGCTGCGCGTCATCCAAGACGTGAGAAAGTCCCAAGGCAGCCCCCGAAGAGGGCGACGGGCCTGTAGCCAGGGGGGTTCGACCCCTGGCGACCCGGATTCCGCCGCTGAGCGCCAGATCCCACCCGATTTTCATAGCAGGGCCGGCCGCCCTACAAAACCTCGATGCCCAAGTTTTGCGCCGGGTTCGTGGCTTCCGATTGCGCACTTTCGTTGCACGAGAGTTTGACCGGGTCGTCGATCCCCAAGTACGTCGGACCAGACCGGCTCACCGTTGAGGCGGCCTCCGGTCGCCGACCAGACTGCAAGAAAGAAGAAAGCAAAAGGGGGCCCGGGGGACAAATTCCCCCGGCGGGTCAGGGCAGAGCCCTGCCTCCGCAAGAGAGCCACCCAAATGATCTTGTAGGCGAGCTCTTAGGCCTTGGAGGGCTCGAGCCCATAGCTCCTGAGGATGCGCTTGGCGACGACGCTCTGGTGCACCTCGTCGGCGCCGTCGTAGATGCGCGCGGCGCGCTCGTGGGCGTACCAATAGGCGAGCGGGGTGTCGTCAGTCATGCCCAGGGCGCCATGGACCTGAATGGCGCGGTCGAGGACGCGCTGCAGGGTATTGGCGACCATGAACTTGATGATGGAGACCTCGTCGCGCGCCGCGTAGGTCCCCTCGCGGTCGATCTTCCAAGCGGCGTGCAGCACCTGCAGACGCGCCGCGTCGATTTCGGCGCGGCTCTGGGCGATCCACACCTGTACGCTCTGCTTGGTCCCCAGGGGCTTGCCGGGGGCGATCTCGCGGGCGACGGCGCGGCGACACATGAGGTCGAACGCCCGCTCGCAGATGCCGATCCAACGCATGCAGTGGTGAATCCGACCAGGACCCAAACGATCCTGGGCGATGACGAAGCCAAGACCCTCGGCGCCGAGCGTGTTGGCGACCGGGACCCGGCAGTGCTGGTAGCTGACTTCAGCGTGGCTGGCGTAGTCGCTGCCTTTGTGTCCCATGACGCTGATGTTGCGCACGAGCTCGAAACCAGGGGTGTCGGTCGGCACGATGAGCATGCTGGCCTTGGCGTAGGGGCTGGAGGCCTCTGGGTGCGTGAGGGCCATGCAGATGGCGAACTGGGCGCCGTCGACGGCGGTGGCGAACCACTTTTGCCCGTCAATCACCCACTCGTCGCCCTCTCGGCGCGCGCTGGTGCCCATCCAGACGGGGTTCGAGCCGGGGTACTCGGGTTCGGTCATGGTGAAACAGCTGCGGATTTCGCCTCTGACTAAGGGCAGCAGCCAGCGCTCTCGCTGGGCCTCGGTGCCGTGGTGGGCGAGGATCTCCATGTTGCCCGCGTCTGGGGCTTGGCAGCCGAAGAGGTAGTGACCCAACGGGCTGCGGCCCAGCTCCTCACTGAGGAAGGCGAACTCGAGCAAGCTCAGGCCGGCGCCGCCGTGCTTCTCGGGCATGTGCGCGGCGAAGAGGCCGGTCTGTTTGGCCCGCTCACGCTTCTCGGCGAGGACCGGCAGCAGCTCGGTGAACGACTTGTGCTGCATGGATGGCTCGAGCGGGATGACCTCGCGCTTGACGAAGTCGCGAGCCAGCTCCTGCATCGCTTTGACCTTGTCGGAAATCTCGAAGTCCAAGGTGCCTCCTTTCGGTGAGGATCCAGTGTGCGGGGCACTCTGCCACACATCTTTGGGTCTTGGCGAAGTGTCTCGCGCTCTCGGCGAACGCGCCAAACCCGAGAAGGAGCACGCCGAGCAGGACCATGACGACGGAGCGAGGCCCGAGCGCACAGACGATAGGGCCTGACCAGCAAAGACAGGGCATGGCAACGGTGGCGACGGGCACGAATCGTCCTCAGGCCCTCGGCTGTAGACCCTTCACGGAAACGTCAAACGGAAATGGCCGCCCAGGACCTCGAGTCCAGGCGGCCATTTCGTGTTGGAGTCGGTTCGGGGCTTAGTCGTTGAGCCACAGCTCGTCGGAGCCGTCGTAGCCTGCAAAGAGGATGTCGATGTCGCCATCTCCATCCACGTCGCCGATGGACACGGCGTTTGAGGGATTTGGGAAGGTCGCCATAGTGGTGAATCGGCCGGCGCCTGCGTTGCGGAGGAGCTCGCTGTAGTAGCAGGAGCTGCAGCCCGGTTCATCGATGCGGGTGTCGCAGTTGTTGTCGATACCGTCGCCGCAGACCTCGATCGTCTGGCAACTGGTTGGGGCGCAGACGGCTGAGTTCGAGGACGAGCGGACCAGGAGCACGTCCAAGTCGCCGTCGCCGTCAAAGTCAGCGAATTCGATCTTGGAGACCGGACCATCGGAGAAGAAGGTCGGTGTAGTGGTCGAGGTCCCGTCTCCTGCGTTGAGCCAGAGCACCGCCTCGGACTGGAAGCCGCCGACCACCGCGTCGAGGTCACCGTCCCCATCGAGATCGCCGAGCTTCACTGCTTCGGCGGAGAGCGTTTGGGTGGTCTCGAGCTCGGTCCAGGCCCAGGCGCCGTCATTGAGCAAGATGACGTCAGCGCCGCTTCCGGTCGTTAGGTAGAGATCGACGTCTCCGTCGTTGTCGAGGTCTCCGGCGTCCAACGCCGTGATGTAGACGGTGGACGCCGAGGTGCCCTGCAGGGTGAACGACGCGCCATCGTTGCTCCACAGCTCCACGCCGCCCGTGTAACCGAGGAGGGCGAGGTCAGCGTCGCCATCTCGATCGAAGTCGCCAAACACGGAAGCTGGGGCGCTCTCACTCGCTGACCCGACGACCACGCCGCTGTCATGCAGTACGCCGGCGCCGTCGTTGAGCCAGATCGTCGAACCGGAGAAGCCGTAGATCAGAAGGTCGGGAGCCCCATCGCCGTTTACGTCATTGATGGCTCCGCCGCTGGGGTAGGTCTGGTCTGCAAAGGGCATCTGACCGTCGGTAAAGGTCCCGTCTCCGTCGTTGGTCCAGATGGCGCCGCTGCCCTGCATCTCGAAGCGGACCAGGTCCAAATCGCCGTCGCCGTCCACGTCGATGAGCTCCATGAAAGTGCCAGCTGAGGTGCCTAGGTCTCGGGTGTCCAGGCCGAAACTTCCGGTGCCTAGACTGCTCGCCGCGATCCTGAACGACCAGACGATGGGGAGCAGTGCCGCTCCGCCATAGAGACTCTTCAGTCCGCTGGTGAGGGTGAGGCTTACCTCTTCGCCGGCCAGGAATGTGAGGCTCGGAGTGAGCTCGAGGCGGGTGGGGTCGAGGAGCAAGGCGGAGGTAGAGCCTGTTCCTTGTAGGCTCGCACTGACGGCGATGGGCGTCTGGGCGAGGCTCCCTGGGTCGACGGGGCAGTTGAAGTCCGCGATCAGCGCGCTGCCGTCGGCATCGGTCGAGTGTTGCGCGGGATTGAGCCCAATCACCTCGAGCGCCGTGCCTGGTTCGCAGACACATTGCGAGGAGTCGCAAGTGCCCGCGGGCGCTGCGCAGGCGAGGTTGCACTGACCACAGTTGGCTGCGTCGCTCGTCAGGTCCCGCTCGCAACCATCGGTGATGTCGTTGTTGCAGTCTCCCCAGCCGGCTTCACAGTCGATCTTGCAGGTGGCGGCGACGCAGGCGCTGACCGCGTTGGAGGCCGTGCAGGCGGTGTCGCAGGTCCCGCAGTTGAGCGAGTCGCTCGTGAGGTCGACCTCGCAGCCGTCGGTTGGATCGGTGTTGCAGTCGTCGTAACCGCTCACGCAACCCGCGAGCACACAGGTGCCGTCGAGGCATTCGCCGTAGCCCCCGGCGAACTCGCAGAGACCACAGTCCGTCACTTCGTCTGGAGTGTCGATCACGTCGACAATGGCGTCGGGAATTCCTCGCATGCAGATGTAGACGGGATTTGTTGTGGACGCGTTTACAGGCTGGCAAGAGTAGCCACTGGCACAGTCGCTGTTGGTGGTGCAGCTGTAGCGCTGCTGATTGATGTCGACGGTGCACGCGGTCAGCGGGAGTGTGAGGAGCGCGAGCAGAATAAGAAGATGCAAGCCCTTGACCATCATCACCACTGACCTCCGACGCTGATGAATCCTTCCTCAGGAGTGACGAAGGCCTGAACAGTGGGAATGTCGCTGTCCGACTGCCCCAGGTAGAGCAGAAGTCCTCCCGTGAGCAGTGCGGCCCCGCCAACTCCGACGCCGACGAGTCCGAGCGTGCTCATCAGTTGTGCATCGTCGATGGTGGTCTGAGCGGCCGCAGACCCACTGTGTCTTTGGGCAAGAGCCCCGGCGCGGTCGCTCTCGGAGAGGAGATGCACGGCCAGTCCTCCACCGAACACGACGGCCCCGGTACTGGTAAGAATCCACCCCGCTGTGGTCATGGGTGAGGAGGGCTCGACGTAGACGATCTCCTCGACGGGCGTGGCCGCGGCGAGGTGCACGACCGCCGAATCTCCCAATTTCAACTCGATGGCGCCGGCGTCGCCAACGCCCGGAACGGTCATGTCATAGGTCCCCTGAGCGATGTCGACCTCGCCGCCGCAGGGGCCATCGACGTCGCCGAGTTTTGCGGATTGCACGCCGTGGCATTGGATCGTGACCTTTGCGCCCAAGGAATCGGGGACCGTTGCCTGCATGGGGGGAAGGAAGATGCGGTTTTGGCCGTCCTCCGCTGCGAGCTTCAGCTCAAAAGCCTGTGTTTGGAAGCCTTCGGCGGCCATGGTGAGCTCATACGTTCCGCCTTCGACGCGGCCCGCCAGCGGGCAAACGCCTGAGAGTTCGACGCCCAGCGAGACCATGACTCCGGGCTCGCATTCGAAGTCGACGCGAACCGAATTCGGACACTGGACTCGCAACCGTGTGCTGGCGTCGAGAGCTTGCTTGCGCTCCTTCTTGACGAGGGTAGCGTGGTCCTCCTCGTCGTGGGTGAGGAGCTCTTCGTACCAGAAACGCGCCATGTCGCATTTGCCGATGGCCTCGTAGGCCTGCGCGACCTGGAAGTCGACCCTGGGGTCCTCGTCGCAGAGCTTCGCTGCTCGGAGGAAGGCCGCGATGGCAGCGCTGTGATCCGCCTCGGCCGCGAGGGTCGTGCCTTCCTGGACCGCGGCGTCGTAGAGCGTCTTATGCTCTTCGGAGAGGCCAACACACGGCTCTGCGGCCATTGCAACCGAGACCATGAGGAGTGAGGAGAGCGCAGCGACAAGGGACAGATTGAATGTTCGGCGCATCACCAGGCGCTCCTATAGCTGAGGAACACGCCGTCGTTGGTCGGCGAGAGGGAAACTTGCGGGGGTTCGACGGTCTCCTCTGCGAGCAGCAAGAAGATGGCGCCGCCGATGACCAGCGCACCGCCCACGCCGGCCGAAGCCAGCCCGATGGTGTCGAAGAGCTGTGCGGTGTCTTCTTTCGACTGAGCGTCCTTCTGGGTGATGGATTCCACGACGCCCGACGCGCTGACCTTGCCCGGGGCGACGTAGGCGTCGCGCATCGAGGCGGCACCGAAGTGTAGACCGGCGCCCGCGGCGAGCAGCCCGCCTCCGACACCGATAAATGTCCAACCTACGGTCAGCAGCGTGTCGTCTCTCACCATCTCGAGTTGCACCTCTTTGGGAGCGGGAACCACAATGTGCAGTTCGGTGTGGCTGCCTGGCGCGAGCGTAAAGGCCACATCGACGCCGCGATCGGCAATGGAGGCGGTGTAGTCGCCGGTGGGTTGCTCACCGCTGGAGCCGCAGTTCAACTCCTGACGTTCACCGCTGGTGTTGGTGATCGCCACGGTGGACAGCCCCTCGCCGCAGACGACGTGGAGGCCGCCAAAGGCCGAGTCGGCGACGAAGCCGGCGAGAGGCAATGCAAAGATGCGATTGATCTCGCCGGGCCGAACCTCTGCGTCCGTAGTAACGGAGACCTTGTCCGGTGCCGAGATGGTCAGGGCGTACTGGCCGGCGTCGACACGGCCTTTGAGGGGACAGGCCCCCGCGAGCACTTCTCCAAGTGTAGCGGTCGCCCCAGCTTCGCACTCGACGACGATGCGAGCGGAGTCTCCGCACTGCTCCTCGAGACGCGCGATGGACTTGGCTGCGGTGACTTTCTGCGCCTCGACGAGGGCTCCAAAGGTCGACTCGTCACGTGCCATGACCTCCTCGTACCAGAACCGCGACATGTTGCAGTTGCCGCTCTTCTCGTAGGCGCGAGCGAGGTTGTAGACGATGACGGGGTCCTCGTCACAGATGTCTCGCAGCTCGACCAAGCTGCTGATGGCGCCGGTGAAGTTTCCGTCGCGGTAGAGTTTGACAGCATTGGCCCCCAGGGAGTTGTACTTCTCGAGTTCTCTGCCTTTCAGCGAAGCGCAAGGAGTACCCGCCGAGGCGAGAGACGACCCGGCCAAGAGGACCGCGAGAGCAGAGAGGAAGAGCATCGATCTCATGATTTCTCTTTCCGCGATTGGAGCGAGGGCGAACCTGGAATGGAGAGGAGAGCGTTTGAGAGCCTCGAACGGGTCGTACGCAAGAGCCCAGCGAGCCCCTTCAGAACGCATCAAAGGTGAGGCGCTGCGTGACGAGCTAGTCGAACTGGACGGGGCGTACGACCTTGCCCTGGTTGAGCTTGCGCAGCTCGTCTCGGCGTTTCTTCTTGGCTGCTTTGGTTTCGGTAGCGACTTGGTTCTTGATGCTGATCTCTTGCATTCTGGCAATGTTGGCCTGAGTTCCATCGGGCCACTTCTCCAGAAACTTGTTGTAGACCGCGAGCGCATCTTCGAGTTGATTGCTGCCCTCGTAGGCGGCCGCGAGCAGCAGGTGGATCTGTTCGTCTTCATTGGCCTCTTCGGGGCGCAGTTCGAAGGCCCTGGCGAGCCAGCGCGCCGCTTCGTCGAAGCGGTCCATATTGATGAACGTCCAGCCCTTCTCTTTGAGGGCGTCGTAGTTCTTCTCGTCGAGCTCGAGGACCTTGTCGTAGTAGGTGATGGCGTCAGCGTAGCGCTTCTCTTCGCGAGCCAGGCGAGCCTGAATGAGGGCGTCGGCGATGAGCACCTCGTCGCTGGTCGGTGGCACATAGACAATCGCCTGCACGTCGCCGTAGACGATGGAGCGTCTCAACTTGGTGGCGATGGTCTTGTTGAAAGCGGTCCTTGCTTTCTGGGCTTCTTTCTTGGCTTCGTCGACCTTCTGCGCCCCTTGTTGTGCCTCGACCTGCGTCTGTTTGGCGGCTTTGTCCTGGACCTCTTCGCCCTTGAGCGACACCCAGATGGCGACTCCGGCGGCGAGCATCGCGACAGCGGCGACGATGAGCAAGGTTTGACGGGTCTTACGACCCTCTGCGACGAGATTCTTGGCCTCAGCGGCGATGGTCTGCGTTGCGAGGCTCGCCTCGCCGAACATGTACGTGGCCTGGTCGTCGGGATTAATCGGGCCGCTGGCGTTCTGCATCCTCTGCCAGCCGGCGGAGCCTGTAATGTCGCCGAGGGTGTTGGAGGCCACGTCGACGGCGTCGAGGATCTCGAGCATCTCCTCTGCTGAAGAGAAGCGTTTGTCGGGATCTTTCTGAGTGGCTGTCCAGATGATCGGACCGAACGGACCGGAGGCGATATCTTCCGGGATCTCCAGGTCCTCTTTGAGTTGTTTGAAGCAGACCTCGTGCATCGTGGCGGCGGTGACGGCCTTCTTGCCGGTGAGGCATTCGAGCAAAATCAAGCCGAGCGCGTAGATGTCGGTCTCTGGGCGAGCCTCCCCGAAGAGCCTCAGCTGTTCGGGGGCCATGTACGACGGTGTACCCCGGATCTGTCCGGCGACGGTGATGCCCTCGTCGTCGGCTTCACGTTTCTCTTCTTGGATGCCAGCGATGCCGAAATCGAGGACCTTGGCGCTGGTGCGCTTGCCGGTCCCGGTCACCATGATGTTTTCGGGTTTGAGATCGCGGTGCACGATCCCGTGTTCATGGGCTTCGGCGAGGGCTTGAGCCACTTGCATCATCAAGCGCTTGACGAGCGCCGGATCGATGGCGCCATTGGTCTTGATGACCTGAGCGAGCTCGCGTCCTTCCACGAACTCGAGGACCATGAAGGGATCCCCTTCGTCGTTCACGCCGGAGTCGAAGAGGCGCACGATGTTAGGGTCGGTTAGACGGGCGATCAGGGCCATCTCGCGGAGGAAGCGCGCGACCTGTTCTTTCTTCTCTTTCGGCGAAACCCCGCTGAAGAGCAGTTGCTTGATGGCGACCATCTGACCAGTGGCCAACTGCTTCGCCTTGAAGACGACCCCGAACCCTCCACGGCCCAACTCACTGAGGATTTCATAGCGGTCCAGCGCCTTGATTGAGGCGGTCTTCCCGTCTTTGCTCCGGACAGAGTCGGTGCCGCCTCCGGTGTTCGAACGGGCACCTTTATCGATCCCACCTGTGTCTTTGCCTGCCACGGGGCCGGTGTCCGGAGACAACGGCTCGACTATCGGCGTTTCTACAGGCGTCTTTTCGACGTCCTTATCGTCCGTCATGAGGGTAGGATCCTCGGACATCTTGATTTGCTCCAGTTCAGCTTTCGGAAGTCACACGACAAGGGCCGTAGTTTGGTACGGATCCAGCCGAGACACCGGATCATCCTAGAATCGTGTTGATTCCTTGTAGAAAGGCATAGCCGACCCGAAAGATAGGCGAAAGTGGAGTGTCCCCATCTTCCGCAAACTTGGGATGAATTCAACCTGACGAAACCCGTTGTTCCGTTGTTGGACCTATCCTCCGCGTCCTGAGCGAGAGCCGCAAGCTCTCTCTTCCTCTTGCGCTCGCGCGCACCCGTCATTCGATAACACCGTGAATTCTGGTCTTGCGCCGCCCTTTGAGCCAAGCCAAGGCCCCAACCAACAGCATCAACATCCATGGGCTCGTCGCCCCATTTGCCGCTGTGCTGAGTCGACAGCCGCACGTGCTGTCGCTCTTTGCGGTTCCTTCCAGCTCGAGCTCGTCCGTGGGGGGCGGGTTCGTCGTCGGGAGCACGCAGGACGTGTTGCACGTCCCATTCACCCCGTCGACGTTGTCCGTTCCCTCATCGCACTCTTCGCCGCTGTCGACCACGCCGTCACCGCAGCTAGCCGCCTGGCAATCTTTGCGGCAGGCGTCTGCCTGGACATCGCTGTTGGACTGCCCTTGATCGCAAGTCTCTCCGCCATCGAGGACCTCATCCCCACAGGCCGCCGCGACGCAGGTTGTCCGACAGGCGTCAGCTGTGCTGTCGCTATTGTCCGGACCGTCATCGCATTGCTCGCCGGGATCGAGCTTGCCGTCGCCGCAGCTCACCAGTGTGCAGGTGGTCATGCACCCATCGGGCGTCACGTTGCTGTTCGCCTCGCCGTCGTCACAGAGCTCGCCCGCATCGATGACTCCATCTCCGCAGGTCGCTTGGCGACAGTCCGTGCGACAGGCGTTCGGCGTGGTGTCACTGTTGCCCGAACCTTCGTCGCACTCCTCCGCACCAACGAGCAAGGTGTCACCGCAATCCTCGAGGCATCGCGCGACAACCAGATCGAACCCGAGGCTGCAGGTCCAGCCCGCCTCAAGCCCACAGTTGGCGTCACAACCGTCGCCATCTGCCACGTTGCTGTCTTCGCAATGCTCGGCGAAATCGTGCACGCCGTTGCCACAAGTGTTTGCGCAGGTGCCAAGAGCTTGCGCGTCGGCCCAACAGACCCAACCCGCCTCGGGAAGACAGACCGCATCGCAACCGTCGCCGCTCGTTTGGCCACCGTCGTCACAGCCCTCGTCGCCAACCATCAGGCCATCCCCGCAGACCTCATAGCACTCGCTCACGGCGCCGGTGACTGCGTCAAATGTACACTCCCAGCCGCTCTCGAGTTGGCAGCGGTTCGAGCATCCATCCTGGTTCGCGGCCCCGCCATCTTCACACTCCTCGCCGCCGTCCAAGACGCCGTTGCCGCAGGTGGCGGCACAGACACTGCTGTGGGTGATGCCGTCGGTCTGGCAGATCCAGCCTTGGTCGACGGCGCAATGGGTGCACCCGTCGTTGTTGGCGGTGTTGCCGTCGTCGCACTCCTCGCCGGAATCCACGGGACCGTCGCCACAGTGGGGGTACACACAGTTCGTGCGGCAGGCGTCGATCTCAGTGTTCGAATTGGCGCTGCCGTCGTCGCATTCTTCACTTGCCTGCACGACTGCATCTCCGCAGCTCGCGGAGGTGCAGTCGGAGAGACAGCCGTCGGTCTCGTCTTGATTGCCATCGTCGCACGTCTCACCGCGGCTGACATTGCGCCGACCATCCCCACAGAAAGCGGCGGTGCAGTCGCTGTCGCAGGCTGCGCTCTCTCCGCTGTCGTCGCAGGCCTCTCCTCTAACGGCGTTGATGGTGCCATCGCCACACACTGCGGCGGTGCAGTCCGCGTCACAACTCGCTGTCGCCAGACCGTCATCGCAGGTCTCGCCGGCCGCGCTATTGACATACAGGTCGCCGCACTGCGCTGGTGTGCAGTTCCCATTGCACGTCGCGGTTTGGCCGGCCTCGTCACAAACCTCACTCGCCGAGACGTTGACGAATCCGTCGCCGCACAGGGCTGCGCTGCAGTCCGCATCGCAACTCGCGGTCTCGCCGCCGTTGTCACATTGCTCGCCAGCGGCTTGGTTGAGGACGGAGTCCCCACACGCCGCCGGCGTGCAGTCGCTGTTGCAGGTCGGGGTCTCGCCACCGCCATCGCACACTTCGCTCGCCGCCGTGTTGATTGCCCCGTCGCCACAGAGCGCGTCGGTGCAATCGGAGTCACAGGTCGCGGTCTGGGCACCGTCGTCGCACTCCTCACCTGCGGTGGCGTTGACCACCAGGTCGCCGCAGGAGGCAAAGGTACAGTCGGCGTTGCATGTAGAGCTCTCCCCGCCGTCGTCGCATTGCTCTTTGCCCTCTACGAAGCCGTCGCCACAGACCTCCATGCCCAGGTAGTCGCTCTCAAAGGCCCCCACGTCGGCGCGGATGCCCTGCACGCGAGGTAAGCCACGTTGGTCATTGACCAATGAGAGCGGATTGCTGCCGCGGTCGATGGCTGGGCTGGAGGCGAGCACGGCGTGGGTCAGAGTCGGGCCCCCGTTGTCCTGCAAGGGACTCAGGCTGGGGTCAAGAGGTAGGGTGGTACTGCCCGCCTGGTCGTTCCCCGAAGAGAAGGCTGTGATGGTGCCTTGGTTGCCGATGAGGTTGCCACCCGCGCTGACAAATCCCGTGCCGCCAGCCCAAGTCAGGTCGGCGCCACCGGGGTCGTTGCCGGCAACGATGCTGCTGCCGACGGTGGCCGTCGAGAGCGATAGATCGACGCCAACAGAGGCGTTGTTCACGACCGTGCTGTTCATCAGGCTGAGGATGCCGCCATTGGTCAGACGAATGGCGCCTCCAGTCCCGGTGTTTCCAGAGACGGTGCTGTTCGTGATGTCTAGATTTCCCTGCTGGACGTCGAACGCTGAGCCGAGTCCGCTGTTCGCGGTGAAGGTCGAGTCGATGACGGTGGCGAAGGCGAACGTACCGGTGACCTGCAAACCTCCGCCGGCAGAGCCGACGTTGTCGGTGAAGACACAGCTTCGGACTATGGCAGCGCCATAGACCGCAAGCCCTCCGGGTCCAGCAATCGACTCGCCGTTCGTAACGGTGAGGTTCGCCAGCTCGAACTCCGCGCCCGGAAGGACGTGAAAGACCGCGTCGAGGTGTGCGCCGTCGATGACCGTCAACCCAGCGCTCACCCCTTGGATGGCGGTCGCGCCGGTGACGTCGTAGAGGTCGAAGTCGCCCGTGGCGTTGAGATCTTCCCCAACTCCGGCCCTCGAGATCGCGAAGAGTCCAGCAGGCAAAGTGATGATGTCAGCCCCCGTGCTGGTGTTAGCCAGGTCGATGGCCGCCCGTACGCGTCATCCTAGAGGTGAGAAAACCTTTGAATCACGCCCAGGGCAACGCCCTGGGCATCGGCCCCTTGGGGGCCGAACAATTCCCAGCCCAAGGCGGAGCCTTGGGCGAACAGCGTCGGCTTCCGAGGGCCGATTTTCATGGCCGAGGCGCAGAGGGCGGCCGAGGCGCAGAGGGCGGCCGAGGCGCAGAGGGTTTGAGATAAGGAGCTGTCTCGTTGTGAGCTCATGGTGGCAACGGTGAGTCGGGGTCTTGGTTTTCTCATCTCTTGGATGACGCGCAGCGTCTCAAGGTGGCTGCGATCGGATTCGCGCGCGACTCGGAACAGAGGTGGCTCGCAGCGAGCCACCTCCGTTCCGAGTCGCGCGATCGCGGAGAGTCGTGTAAACCCGAAGGGTTGGGTGTAGGAAGCGCGCAACAACTTCCCCGAACGACGCCGTGACTAGCCACGCGCGAACGCCGATTCGTGACGGATACGCTTGCGACTGAATCTGTGGGATGATTGGAATCGTTGATGTTCTTGCTTGCCCTGCGTGCTAAGATCTGTTGACCCGGCAGAGTACGAGTCGCACAGTCAACCATCCCTATTTTGGACCCGAGGTAGACGATGCTCCGTGCCGCGCTATTGTCGATTCTTCTGTGTGCCTTGATACTGGCCGCTCCGGTGGCGAACGCCGCGACTTTCGTCGTGACCTCGACGAGCGACGGAGGTGCGGGCTCGTTAGCGTCTGAAATGACTGCGATAAGAACGAAGCAATATCGACAACATACCGCTGTGCTCGGCTGGCCCGAAACCGGCGGCACGTCCCCTCGCTGCGAGCGGGGGGGGCGTGCCTACGTTCGGACTCTATTCGGTTCGGGCTCAGTGCCTCATGACCACGGGCAGATTTGGCACCGTACATTTGCCGATGCCCTTCGCTGAGGCCGAACACTCGACCCAATTGGGGTCGGAAGGATCTTCGGAGGTGCCGACGAAGATTTGGTAGAACTCGTCGGGAGCACCAGGGGTCTGCTCGGCGCCGCACTCGTAGACGGTGATGCTGTTGCCCTCGAGGATCTCGGCCGTGCCAAAGGTGAGCACGAGGGTGCCTGGAGCACCGCCGAGGCTGACGAAGTCGGGTTGAGCGGCGTCGCAGCCGTGCTGCGGGGCGCCCTCAGCGTTGGTCGCGTCCTGCATGGCCGCGCCGACCGCCCCCGTTCCAAGGACGAGGCCCGAGGTGGTGGCGTAATAGACCAAGCCGTTCTTGTCGACGGAGGCCGCATCGATGTCCACACCGGCGGTGCCGTTGGGGCTCGAGACGCCGTTGGGTTCGAGGTCGACGATCTTGATGCTGCGATAGGGCAGGCGGCTCGGGGTTGCCGGAGTCCACAGCCCAGCCAAGTCGATTTCGCAGTATTGCTGAGCGGTGTTCCCCGCTTGGCCAGAATAGATCATCTCGGTGTGGCCCTCTACGGCACAGGTGCCGACGACGCCATCTTGGCTGCAATCGAACTCGGAGAGGGTTCCGAGCTCGCTGATGGGGTTGGCCCCAGCGCAGTACTCGACAGCGGCCGAGCGGGCGAGCTCACCTTCGAACTGGGCGCAGCTGCTCGCAAACGTACACGAGCCGAAGAACGGCGCGGCATTAGCGGTGGGCAGAGGCGGCACGAGGCAGGACTCGATGCCCGTGCCGGCCGTAACGCAACGGCTCCAGGTGCCGCTGTTTGGGTCGGCCTCGGTGCCGACCCAAACGTCGTAAAGATCGTCGGTCGAGGTGGCTTGTTGGTCCTTGCCGCACTCGAAGACCGTGAGGAGGTCGCCTTCGGAGAGGGGTTGTAGGCTTCCGAACGAGACCACGACTTCGCCGCCCTCACCGCCCAGGCTCAAGAAGGTGGGCGCCTGCGGTGAGCAGTCATTTTGCGGAGCACCGAATACGGCGTCAGACACGCTGGCCGCCTCGGAGACCTCTCCAGAGCCTTGCTGCATGGACTGCACGGCGGTCGCGTAGAGGATTCGTCCGTCCTGAGACAGCTGCAGACCGTCGATGTCGGCGCCAGCGGTCCCCGAAGCGCTCGCCGCGCCAGGCTCTCCGGCGTCGACGATGCGGACATAGATGAACGGTCCTGTTGGCCCGGTCAACTCTGAGCCCTCGGTCCAGACCTGTCCGAGAGTTTCGCTGCAGTACGTCGCGGGTTCGGCGAAGGGCGCATAGAAGTAGAGGGCCTCCTGGTTGGTAGGGGGCGGCGAGGTGGTGGCACAGGCTCCGAGCAGTCCGCTGGTGTCGCAGCCAGTCTCGCCCAAAACGCCAGCGATTCCCGAGGGGTTGGTGACATCGGCGCAACGCGTCTCGGCCTCGGGGCGGGTGGCGGAGCCATTGAACTGCGTGCAGACCCCATCGGAGAAGGCGCAGGAGCCATAGAAGGCGGACTGCACGTTGGGATCGGGCAGCACAGGGACCGTGCAGGTAAAGGCGCCAACGGCGTCAATGGCGCAAGGGACCCAGCGCTGGTCGCTAGGATCGTTGCTCACGCCGATGAAGATGTCGTAAGGCTCGACGCTCGCGTCGAGGCCGAAGGCACACTCGTGGACAGTCACTTCGTCCCCCTCCTTCAATAGCCGATTGTCGAACGAGACAATGGCGAAGGCGGGCGCGCCGCCCATGGAGACAAAGTCGACGTCGTTCAGGTTGCAGGTTCCTTCGGCGCCTCTCAGAAGTCTCGTAAAGTCCGCAAACTTCGCGTCGACCGTCGCCGCGCCGGGCTCCGCTGCAGCGATGTCGCTCGCCCAGTAGGAGAGCCCTCCTGAGGACAGTTGGAGCGCGTCGACATCGATGCCGGGCGCCTCCTCGAGCTCCGCCGCGGCCAGCTCCTGTCGGTCGACGAGCATCACGTAGCGGTACCCCTCTTCCTGGTTGCCGGTGTCGCTCGAGGTGTCGGTGGTGTTGGTCGTGTCCCAGGTCCAGGTGTTTCCATCGCCGCCGTCGGGTGTTTGCTGCATGGGCAAGCAACACAACGGGGTCAGCAGGAGAAAGAGGAGGAAGAGGCGAGTTTGGTTGCTCATGCTGGGATCCTTCGATGGCCGGTTGGCGCTTTACAGCTCGGGACGTCGCGGGTCGTGACTTGCCTCGAGGACGTTCGAGACCTTGCGGCGTCTGCGCTCTACTTGTAGCGAAAGCGGCGGCCAGGAGCGAGGATTCATCGCCTCGACCGCCTCGACCGCCGCGCACTGACCAGCGTCTCAGCAAGTTCAAGGCCAGTCTTTGCGGGCGCTGCGCAGGTCACCAAACACAGGGGCTTGGCGGCCTTGGCGCGCCTTAGGCCAGCAAGGGCTACGGTCGCCCGGCGGGACGCAGGGCCTTTCGTGCCACAGAGTGGGGTCAACCCTTGGTCAAAACGCACGGGTCCCACGCTCAGCGAGCTGAGCGCGGGACCTGTGAGCAACAACTTTCGGATGACTTCAGCCGCGCGCAGTTACGGGTGAGGCAACAACACCAAATTCCCTCGCCCGAATTTCGCTTGCTTCCCAGCGCTGAGGCAGCACGCGGTGGGCCACCACGTGTCAATGCGCTCGTGATCGCAGCCAACAGCTCCCTCTCATCAAGAGTTTTTTGGAGTGGCACTACCCGCTCTAAGGAGTCGTCAGGAAACAACCTGCCCATTTGAGCATCGCCAGAGGCGTGATGGCAGCGTCGGTCTGCTTCGACGATGCTGGGCATCGCCTGCATCGACCTCCTTGCCCTCCCGCCTCTGACTGCGCCCAAATGCGCATTTTGTTCCCGGACGGCTCCTAAATCAACGAGACGGGTCTTGCTCCCGAAGTCTCGTAGCCCGATGATCACGACGATCGGGAGTTCTTCCAGCTTGTGCTTCAAGACCTCGAACAGCGCGAAGCCGTCGGTGCCTCGAAGTTCGTGAGCGCGAGCTGAAGAGTGGACACAGAGCGGGAGAGCGACCCGATGAGATCGAGCGCCGCAGCAGGGCTGTCGGCGCTCAGAACCTCAATCCAGCGGCCTCGAGAACAAATTCAACGGCAATTCGGCCATTCTGTTCATCATTGATGATCAATACACGCTGCTTTGCCATCCTTCTGCGCCATTCTGCAGCGGCAATGAACCCCTATTCAGCAAGCACCGGACCAATCGCTTAATGACCTCATGAATGGCCGTAACTGTTTGTAATATATCCTGTTTTTTCTACATTGCGACGCTCGCCCGAACGCGAAGGGGTGCCACGTTTCGGCTCCCGAAGGGCAGTCGCTCGTCGGGGATTGCTGCGTCGTGGCCGGTCACGACGTGGCTTGCGGTCATTCGAGCCAGGGGTGGGCGAGTTGTGGCGTCGGGTCATCTTGTGGCCCCCCTTTAACCGCAGACAAGACGCAAAAGAACGCTTGCTGCGCTGCGCCATTTTGTCGAGAAACAGGGAGCCAAGTGCTCACCTCATCCGGGATGCGCGATGCCTACTCAGCGAGCGGCGAGACAGCAGGGATTGGAGTCACGGTGCGCGCAGCTGGAAGCGGCGCTGCAACAGGCGCAGCTCGAGCTGGCGCAAGAACGCGCGTTCAACCGCTCGCTGCTCGACAGCATCGATGACGCGATCTCCATCTTGGACCCACAGTCCTTCGAGATTCTCGATGTCAACCGGGCATTCTTGAACTCCCACGCCATCACCCGAGAGCGGGCGCTGGGGCGCACCTGTTACGATGTGACACACGGTTTGAGCGCGCCGTGTCGAGCGCCCGAGCATCCTTGCCCGCTCGTACAGACCGTGGGAGACGGGCGGTACTGCGGCGCTGACCATCGGCACATCAGGGAGACAGAACTCTTCCACGTCAAGGTAAGCACCGCTCCGTTGCGGGGTCTCGACGGCGAGCTCGCACGCATCATCCATGTGGCGAGGGACACCAGTAAGTGGAGGGCGAGCGAGGAGCTCGCCTCCCTTCAACGCGTCAAGATCCTCGAGCAGCAGGTGGAGCTCGCCACGGAGCAAGCGGCGCTGCGGGCCTCGGAGGTCAGGTATCAGAGCATCTTCGATACGGCGGGAACGACCATGTTCTTGGTCGATGAACGTCTGAACATTTCGAAGGTCAATCACGAGTTCGTGCGTCTGACGGGGTATTCGCACGAGGAGGCTGAGAGCGTGCTGCGGTGGAGCGCGCTCTTCGACGAGGAGAGTGTGCAAAGGCTGGCCGAGTCGACGTCGCAGGAGACGTCGAGCTCGACGAGCCGCAATGTGCAGCTGCTCGACAAGAACGGAGACATTCACCAGGGCATCATCACGGTGCGCTTCGTGCCCGACACGGCGCTCCGCATCGCCTCTTTCATGGACATCACCGAGCTCGAAGAGGCGCGCAAGCTGGCGGAGATGCAGGAGGCGCAGCTGCGGCAAGCCGACAGGTTGGCGACCCTCGGGACCCTGGTCTCTGGAGTGGCCCACGAGATCAACAACCCCAATAACTTTATCGCGCTCAACTCGAAGATCCTGGCCCGCATGTGGCTCGACATCAACCCGATCCTCTTCGAGCGCTTCGAGAAGGCCGGTGACTTCTCGATGGCCGGCATCCCCTACTCCAAAGCGCACGCCCGCATCGGGCTCCTCTTCGAGGGACTCACCGAGGGCTCCGAACGCATCAATCGGATCGTCGAAGCGCTCAAGGATTTTTCTCGCAAAGACACAGGGCAACTCAACGAGCCTGTGCAGCTGCGACGCGTCTTGGATTCGGCGCTGCTGATCTTGGCGAACATGCTCAAGATTTCGACGCAGGCGCTCACGGTGCATTGCGACCCCGCGCTGCCGCTGCTGCTCGGCAGCGCACAACAGCTCGAGCAAGTCGCGCTCAACCTCTTGGCCAACGCCTGCCAGGCGCTGCGGGAGCCGAGAGAGGCCATCCGTGTCGAGGTCTCCTACCTGCCCGAGGAGCAGCAGGTCTTGTTCGCAGTGGAGGATGAAGGGGTCGGCATCGCCGCTGACGCGCTCAGCCAGGTGCTGGACCCGTTCTTCACGACCAAGCGAGGGCATGGGGGCACCGGCCTGGGCCTCTCGATCTCGAACAACATCGTGCGCAACCACGGCGGCACGCTCCGCATCCAATCCAAAGTCGGCGAAGGGACGCGGGTCGAGGTCCGCCTCCCAATCGCCTCGCCGACGGAAGGAGGACCGAAGTGAAGGACCCCGCTCCCATCCTGCTGGTCGATGACGAGCCCCAGATGCTGCTCGCCGTGTCCATGACTCTGGAATTGGCAGGATTCGTCAACATCGAGACGTGCGCCACCGGTGAGGAGGCGCTCGAGCGGCTCGAGGCCACTCCGTTCGCGGCCTTGTTTCTGGACATGCTGATGCCCGGGCTGTCGGGGCACGCGCTGCTCGAGAACGTCGTGCGCCGATTCCCTGGCCTGCCCGTCATCATGCTGACCGCCGTCAACGAGCTCGAAGTTGCGGTCTCGTTCATGCAGCAGGGAGCCTTCGACTATCTCGTCAAGCCAGTGGACGCCACGCGGCTCGTGACGAGCGCCAAGCGCGCCCTGGAGCGGTTTCGAATTCAAGCCGAGAACGAGCGGCTGCGCACCTATTTGCTCTCCGATCACCTCGAGCAGCCCGAGGTCTTCGCGTCGATTGTGAGCCGCGACCCAGCGATCCGGGCGCTGTGTCAGTACATTGAGGCCGTGTCCCGCTCGGCCATGCCGGTCTTGATCACGGGGGAGACCGGCGTGGGCAAGGAGCTCTTCGCGCGGGCGGTGCACGACTCGAGCGGCCGCAGCGGAGAGTTCGTGGCGGTCAACGTCGCCGGCCTCGACGACTCCTTGTTCAGCGACACGCTCTTCGGGCACGAGCGCGGCTCCTTCACGGGCGCGGTGGGGTCTCGAGCTGGGCTCATCGAGCGGGCGCAGGGTGGGACCTTGTTCCTCGACGAGATCGGCAACTTGGCGCCGCAGTCGCAGGTCAAGCTGCTGCGTCTGCTGCAGGAGGGCGAGTACTACGCCATCGGCGACGACCGGCCGCGGCAGAGCGACGCCCGCGTGGTGGCCGCGACGTTGGAGGACCTGGAGGCAGGGCAGCGCGACGGGCACTTTCGCAAGGACCTCTACTACCGGCTGCAGACCCACCACGTGAAGATCCCGCCGCTGCGGGAGCGCAAGGGGGATCTGGCGCTGCTGACCGCCTCGTTCCTGGCCAGCGCGGCGCGGCGCCTCGACAAGCCCGTGCCCACGGTGCCCGCTGAGCTGCAGGTCTTGTTGGAGAACTACCCGTTCCCTGGCAACGTCCGAGAGCTGGAGGCGATGATCTACGACGCGCTGACGGTGCACAAAGGCGGAGTCCTTTCGACGCAGAGTTTTCGGGCGAAGATCGGGCTGTCACGCAGCCCGACTGGGGAGACCTCGAGCGCGCCGCTGAGTTTCCCCGAGCCCCTTCCTGGTTTGAAGGAACTCGAGGACTCCTTGATCGCCGAGGCGTTGCGGCGCGCGCAGGGGAACCAACGGATCGCGGCGGAGATGTTGGGCTTGTCGCGTCGAGCGCTGAACAACCGGTTGAGCCGTCGCTAGTGTAACGCTTCACATGTGTCCGTGCTTATGAGCGTGGCCTTTCAGTGAAGCAGGGCTCTGCCCTGACCCGCCGGGGGACTTTGTCCCCCGGACCCCCAATGACTTTCTTTTTTCTGTAATCAACAACATGCCGGTATTTTTGAAGAATTCCTGAGGAATGGGGGGCGCTCCTTGCAGTCAATAAACATGGAGAGTCATGACGGTTTACACTAGGAGCAGCGTCGCCGCGACGAAGCCCTAGAGATGCCGCCTCATGAAGGCCTCGAGGCGATCGAACGCCTCGCTCAGCACCGGCTCAGTGGGCAAATACACCACGCGGAAGTGGGAGCTGTCTGGCCGCTCGCCGAAGCCAGAGCCGTGCACGACGACGACGCCGGTCTCGCGCACCATCTCGGCGACGAAGCGCTCGTCGGGCCCCTCTATGTGCAGGCTCGGGAAGGCGTAAAACGCGGCCTCGGGCGCGACACAGCTGATGCCGTCGATGGCGTCGAGCCGCGAGACGGTCAGGTCGCGCCGCCGTTCGAGTTTGGCGATGACCTCGGGCAGGTGCCGGGTGTCGGCCAAGGCGGGCGCGATGGCGTATTGCATGGGGTGGCTGGCACAGAGCCGCGCTCTGAGCAGCTTGTGGCAGGCGTCGACAAGCGGGGCGAGGACGAGCTCGGGTCCGCTGACGATGGCCCAACCGACCCGCAGGCCGGGGGCCAAGAAGGCCTTCGACAAGCCGTTGAACGTAATGATCGGCGCTCGGTCCGAGAGCGACGCGATGGAGAGGTGCTCCCGTCCGTCCAAGGTCAGCTTGGCGTAGATCTCGTCCGACAAGATCACCAGCTCGTGCTCCAAAGCGATTTCGATGAGCTCCTGCAAACACGCGCGATCGTAGACCGAGCCGGTAGGATTGTTGGGGTTGATGAGCACCAGCGCACGGGTGTTGGGCTGAATGTGGGCGCGGATGTCGTCGGCGTTCGGCCGCCAGCCGTTCGCTTCGTCGAGATAATAGGGCTGCGCGTCGATGCCGAGCTTGCCGGCGATGGCGGTGTAGAGCGGGTAGCCCGGATAGGGCAGCAGCACGCCCTCGCCGCGATTGCAGAGCGCGGTCAGGACGATTTCGATGGCTTCGCTGGCGCCATTGCCCACGAAGACGTCGCGAATGCCTTGGAAGCCGAAGCCCTCGGACTCGGCTCGGATGGCTTCGAGCGCGGCGGGCACGCCTTCGCTGGGGGCATAGCTGGTGTGGCCGTCGCGTAGAGCACGGGTCACGGACTCGATGATGCCCTCGGGCAGCGCGAAGTCGAAGACGTTGGGGTCGCCGATGTTGAGGTACAACATCGACTTGCCGGCCTTCTTGGCCTCGTCGGCGACGGCGAGGACGTCTCGGACGGCATACTTGAAACTCCGGGTTCGGTCGGCAACTCGAAGAGGTTTCATTGAGGGCTCACCTGGTTTTGCAGCAGTTCCCGTAGGGGGGGATCGCGTAGGGACGCGACGTGGCTCGCTCCGAGCCACCCCTGTTCCGAGTCGCGCGCGAAATCCGATCGGAAGGGACGACCCTTATAGAGAAGATGTGTTCACAGAGCCAGCAATGACCTACGTGTCGGAGTTTTTCTCCAGGGCTTGGGTCACAGCGGTGGTTTCAAGTGTTTCCTTCGCTTCGCTTGGCAATCCCTGGTGCGGAAAAGCAGACCGGACTTGACAGAAGCCGCAAGCCGCCTCACGGTGCGCATTGGAACGAGTTGTTTGCAACTCGACGAGCCTGGGTCGAGCACGCTCCCCGCTCTAACCAATGAATATTGAATAAGAATGGAGGATGGAATGGCGACTAGAGATCTCGTCGGCGCAGCCTGTGGCAGCCCTGTACCAGGTCGACGTGCAGCATGGACTGGAATCAGCCTAGCATTTGCGGCCTTGGGTCGCGTCTTTGTTAGTCTCGATCGCAACTTTCGGGTTCTGCATGCGTCGTCGGTGCTCGATACTCTGGTAGGGGAGGGAGCGGTCGAGGCCGCCATTGGGCGGCCCATGGAGGAGCTTTTGGGCGCCGATCTCTTCGGCGAGGCCGGTGCGCTTCGGCTGGCCCTGCAGAACGGTCAGCGGCGAGAGGGGTGGCGAGCCATGTTGCAGAGCGACACCCACGGCGCCCAATTGGTCTCCGTGACCGCGGCGCCGCTGATCCACGGAGACTCCGATGTCTGCGACCCCAACGCCGAGTACGTAGTGGTCATGCGTCCGGCCTCTGAGGAGATCAACCAGGCGGAGACCACGGCGTTCATGGGGATCGTGGCGCGCTCCCCGGCCATGATCCGCGTCATCGACCTGATCCACGTGTTGCGCGACAGCTTGGTCACCTGCTTGCTCACCGGGGCGAGCGGGACGGGCAAGGAGGTGGTCGCACGGGCACTGCACATGACCTCGAAGCACGCCTCGGGACCGTTCGTTGCGGTAAACTGTGGAGCGTTGCCGGCCGACTTGCTCGAGTCTGAGCTCTTTGGCCACGTCAAAGGCGCCTTCACCGGGGCCATCCGCGATCGGCTCGGGCGCTTCGAAGAGGCGACGAACGGCACGCTCTTCCTCGACGAGGTGGGCGACCTGCCCATGCCGCTGCAGGTCAAGCTGCTGCGCGTCTTGCAGGAGCAGACCTTCCAGCGGGTCGGTGGGAACGGGACGGTCACGACCAACGCTCGAATCATCGCCGCGACCAACCGGGATCTCACCAAGCAGGTGGCCGACGGGGAGTTTCGCGAAGACCTGTACTACCGCCTGCGCGTCGTCCCCATTCACATCGAGAAGCTCGCTCACAGGCGCGAGGACATCGAGCTGCTTGCCCGCTATTTCCTGGCCAAAGTGGGGGTTCGGCAGGGTCGCACGCTGCGCTTCTCGCCCGACGCGTTCAAGGCCTTGCTTCAGTACCCTTGGCCGGGAAACGTGCGGGAGCTGCAAAACTGCGTGGAGTACGCGGTCGCGGTCTGTCAGCGTCAGACGATTCTGCCCGAGGATCTGCCCAGCGAGCTCACGCGCCAGACTGTCGAGCCGACCACCGCACATCTTCGCGGCGAGGAGCCCCGTCAGTCTTTCGTAGACGGGGCACCTCCCACTGAGGCCGCGCAAATCCGCACCGCGCTCGAAGAGCAGCACTGGAATCGGGGCCAGGCCGCCAAAGCGCTCGGGATGAGCCGCACGACGTTGTGGCGCAAGATGCGGGAGTATCAACTGGGATAGCGCGCGGCGGGCGCCATATAGAAACCCGACGAAGGGTGATAGGCTCGCAGAATCTGGAGGGGAAAATGGAGTCCATGTGCACTTGGGCGACCGAGCTACACATCGTCATTCGCTCTGCAGACGAGCAGCGCGTCATCGAAGAGTTCAGCGTCGGGGGGCGGGCGGGTGAGGTGCCGATCCCAAGGGTTGGCGAAGACCTCTCGTTGGTTGCATCCGATTCCACGACGCTGAAGGTGGTCAACGTCACCCACATTGGTCACGAGCTGATTCGACGCACGAATCCGTGGACCTGGCGGAGTCGTTGGCGGATCACCGTACGCTCGTCCGAACGCTAGTGTAACGCTTCACATGTGTCCGTGCTTATGAGCGTGGCCTTTCAGGGAAGCAGGGCTCTGCCCTGACCCGCCGGGGGACTTTGTCCCCCGGACCCCCAATGACTTTCTTTTTTCTGTAATCAACAACATGCCGGTATTTTTGAAGAATTCCTGAGGATTGGGGGGCGCTCCTTGCAGTCAATAAACATGGAGAGTCATGACGGTTTACACTAGGTACGCAACGACTCAGGTTGTACGGGACTCTCCGCTCGCCCACGTCGCTTCGTCCGAGCTCAATCGAAGTAGAGGGACTCGATCGCGTCCGTAAAGGGCTTGGAATACCCTTCATACTGGGCCTCCGGTGCCGCGGCTTCGACAGTGACGACCTCATCGTCGCCATGCACAAAGATCGCGACGTCGTAGCGATACACTTCCTCGCCGAGCGTCCCTCGTAGGTGCACGAGCTTCCCACTGCCCAAAGAAGATCGCAGCTCCACCGTTTCCAGCAATTCATAGCCGCGACCGCCAGTGAGCTCGCGAGTCAGCGCCTCGGTCCAGAAGTTCACGTCGCCCTTGGGTTGATCGTCTTCCCAGCGAACG
>Ga0210044_10001847_pt1 | contig 32188 bp, 35 predicted proteins | sample CryGey13umfilter_2_FD_183959 | JGI IMG/M metagenome (GOLD analysis project Ga0210044, IMG submission 183959) | Groundwater microbial communities from aquifer in Utah, USA - Crystal Geyser 4/9/14 3 um filter (SPAdes) (version 2) | ecosystem: Environmental > Aquatic > Deep subsurface >...
GTTATTAACTAATTTAAGCCTAATTTTCTTATACTCCTGCTACGAAGAAAAGTCAAAAAATGCAAATAGGGTATAATTATCCTGTGAACATATATTTTGATATCGATGGAGTCATTTTAGCAAATGATAAACAGCCGGCACTTCATGTAAAAGAATTTCTATCGTATTTTATTGACCGTTATCCTGCTTATTGGTTAACCACGCACTGTAAGGGAGATGCTAACTATACAGTTTCCCACATAGAGAGATATCTTGATAAAGAAACACTTGAATTGGTTAAAAAGATTAAAGCAACTAATTGGTCTATGTCAAAAACTGAAGCTATTGATTTTAGTCAACCATTTATTTGGTTTGATGATCAGGTCTTTGAGTTTGAGAAAGAGCAGTTAAGAAAAAATAATAGTTTAAATTCTTGGATAAATGTAGACTTAAGAGAAAATCCCAATCATCTTAAAGATATTCTTGAGCTTTTTAAAGATTTGAATAAAAAGAAATAAATATGTATGGTATAGACATTAAAAAAGGTAAAGAGAAATTCCGAAACGATGTATATTTTAATAAGCGAAAAAGAAAGTCATTAAAAACTAACTTCTTAAAAATACAAAAGAACATTCTTGAAGGTCCTGACTTCTCGGAAAAACCAATTCTTAAAAAAGAATTTGAAGAAAGAAAATTCAAAACGTCAATACTAAATCTAAGCGTTGTGGGGTTAGATTTTATAAAAAAGGCTGAAGAATTTGATAAAGACACATTATTTACTAAATGTAAATTTGAACTATATAAAAAATCTAAATCTTACGTATTTAAAACAACATTTTTTAAGCCATTAAAAAACGAAAATAAAACATCATTTTTAGTTTTCAAAAATGACCTTCCTGAGAATTCAAAGAAAAAAGGATATATCGAAAAGACAAATTACGATTTAACCGGATATGAAGTTATAGATAAAGGTATATTTAAACAAAAGGTTAAAAGCTTTAATGAAATAGAATTATCTTTCAAAGGAAAAAAATTAAAATATAATTTTCTGCTTAAACTTATAGATAGAGATAGGTGGTCATATTGGGTGACATTGAAATAAGGTTTCTAGTATTTAAAAATTATCATTATAGACCCTTACTTAATCTATATTTTTCAATTGTTAAATCAAAATTTTGATTAATATTCATTTTTTCCCAAAAACTCTCGACCCATTCTTTATCAGTTCCTCTACTTGAGTAATGACGCTGAAAAATAATTTGATTTTTATAACCTTGTTTAAAATATAAATTAAAATATTTTTGTGCCTTATATCCAAATATTATAAAAATCGTTTTATCATTTACTTTAATATCTTTCATTTCTTGTTTGAAAAATTTAACATTAAATTCAATTAATTCTTTTGTTAAAATTTTGTCAATCTTATTTGAATTAACTTCAGGTAAATCTTTAAAAATATCGGTAATATAAGAACCTCGTAATTGAGTATCATTTGAAGCAAATTTAATTTTTCGATCATGTGAACCTCCTCGAAAATTCATCCAATTTGTTCCTTTTAAAATGCTCGAAACGTTAAGTCCCAATAATACAAATCTTGAGTGTAGATCTTTCATATTTTTTGAAATTATGATCGTGTCACTTTCATTTCTATTATCCCAAATCGCCCAACTAGCAAATCTGCCATATTTAGAAGTTAGATTGTTATATTCATTAATGCTGTACATAAACTATCTGTAAATAAATATTTCCTCTAAAGTTTGATTTTGAAATTCTTTCGATATCGCAATTATTATATCTGTTAATTCCTTTTCATTTAGCGTGATATCTTTTTTCGCATCAAATACTTGAGAAATTACCTTATCCATAAATTCTTTTTTCACGATCTTAGTTCTAAGTATTGGGACAGCTAGGCTTTTTACTCCGTATAGATTTGCTAGAGCAAAAGCAGAACGTAGCGCTCGGTGAAATAGAACAAAGTTTAATTTGTCATCTGGATTGTCGTTATCAATATATGGAGCAAATATAAAATGTTTTACATCAATATCATATGCTTTTGTAATTACGGCATTTCCTATTTCACAAAATCCTATGGCAGATAATTCCTTAAGTAAATTATCTTCCTGATCTTTACTCTGAGTATAGGATTTATTAACAACGTTTTTTTGAGAGCTATTTACCCTTGTCTTTGCGGAGAAGAATTGAAGTACAGGGTTATTTTTCTTAAGAGTGAGATCTGAATCGCAAAAGCATATCAAAGCATCACCTTTGAAGAATAATATACTTCCGGATTCCAAAATGATCTTTGCCATATGCTTATGATATCACGATAACTAGGATTTTGCCCTTAATTATCTGCTGGACGTATTGACAAAAACATATGCAATAAATTACATTTTATTTAGGTACTAATATTTTCTTGTAAATAAAAATGCATTGTGATAATATCCTTGTCCTGGGGATTTTGATATTTACAAATCGAAACGCTGGACTTTGAATATAATTAGCGCTAACTAATTATTTCTTTTTAATACGTTCATGTTCCGTAGTTTTAAGATGTTTCTCAGCGTATTTCTGAGTTACGATCTGCCCATTTATAGAACTTCTATAAAGGTCGACGGTTTTTCTTTTTGAATCTACCATAATAATCACCTCCTTTCGGTTTAAGATAGAGGCAAAATTTTGTCCAGCGCTTCGAATTTATAAATAATATTGTAAAAGAGCTAATAAAAAAACTCCGTTTCCGGAGTCCTATTGTTTATCTCAAGATTTATTCAATCTTCATTTACGACTCCGTTGTAAAAAGTGTTACGTGTCAGTTTTTGTCTTGGCAGTAACAACGGTGTTTGTTTATTAAATTGTTTTGCACTGATTTAGTGTCAGAGGAATCATATTGCACTACTTATGTGGTGTCAACTATTAATATCTATATCAAAAGGGCTCAACATTTTTTTTAGCCTCGATTTGTGACTAAAAGGTCAAATTTTTGTTGCTTCTAAAACAAATTTATATAACTTCTTCAAATCCCTTATTTCTTGGTACTTGCTATCAAGAATAAATTCTCTGCACTTCTTAGGATCATCTTTGATAAGTTCTCTAATACAGTTAATCAGAAGGATTATATCGCCAAAAACTTGAGCGCTAGCTTCTCTCTCATAAAGAAAAACATAAAAAAACATTGCAACAAAAATCCCTAGGTTATAAAGAAAAAAATCAGGCATTATGTACAAAAACGCAAAAAGCATTAAGCAAATTTCTATTAAGTATCTTGTGGCATGTCTTTTGTATCCGTGGGAATTGGAAAACGCTGTAAACAATATGTATCCTTGAATATTGCCGGTTTCATTAAAGCTTGCTTCATTTGCCCGCTCCATAAGTATTTTCATATGTCTTCTATGCTTAATGTTGTAATCATAAAGATAAGCTTTTGCTATGAGAAACCAAAAACAGTCCGACTGGCAATAAACAAAAAAGGACATCAGTAATACAATCAATAGTTTTAAGAGATTTAAGTAAAACTCAGGTTGGGAACCGGAGCTGAAAATAACTATTCCTAAAATAATTAATGTTACAAAAACAAAAACTAACAAATGCCTGTTTGTAGTATAGCCCTCAAGCATTAGGAAACGGTTTTTGCAGGATACTAAATCTCCGGCAACTTCATGAACTATTCTTTTTATCGTTGTTAATATTTCTCTCATAAACTCGTTACCCAATATGATTGTTTTTCATCATTAATAAGGGTCAATTTAAAATTATAATGATCTTTCTTGCCCTTATACTTTAAGCTGATATCTTTATAGTCTAAAACCTTTTGTTTAAAAATTCCGGAGTCTATTTCTTTGTATCCTTTTAAGGAAAACTTTCGCCCATCTTTATAAATAAACGTTTTCTTTTTTGTTTTTCGTGGAAACCCTTGAGGAAAACATAAAAAGCTTGTTTTTACCTTATTGTCTAGAAGAGGTTTTAGAAAAGTTGCTTTAAAAACAACAGACATTTCTTTTCTATAGAGAATAAATTTACTGTCGGTTAAATAAACTTTTTTATCATACTTTTCCGCTTTTTCTATTGTTTCAAGCCAGGAAACGGTAAAAGCAAGCATAGAGGTGGTAAGCATTCTTTTATCGTATTCTTCTTTTAAAACGGGCTTTACGGAAAAATCTTCATTTTCCAAAATCTCTTTCTGAGTTTCTAAAAAAGATTTCTTAAATACTCTTCTTCTTTTCTTATTAAAGTAGATATCCCGGTTCATTTTCCTACCGGAGGCAAGGGCTACTGTCCTTAATGATTTCTTTTTCGGCATTACCCTGATTATACAAATAGAAGATTAATAATCAATAACTTGATTTTGTAGTACTTCATATAATCTAACCATAGCAAGAGTATCTAGCTTACAATAATCTAAAAGATGACCCATTATTTCAAATGTTCTAATTGCTTCTTCGGATTGAACTCCTATGCTCAATGCGTGTTCTTTTGGGTCTCTGGTCATAACATAAGTTCTTACTCCTTTTTCAAGAAGCTTTTCAAATACAGGAATAAACAAACTTGTTCGTTCGCTGGTAATGTAAGGACTTTCGATGATAACTTCCTCCCTGCATCTCTCCAAATCATCCAGAAATGATAGATAAAAGGTCTTTTCTGTGTGAAGCTGGAATGAAAATAGGTTACTCATGCTTCTTTCACCTATTTTTTGATATAATCTGGATTAATATCCTTCATGTATGCCTGCTGGATTGTAAAAATCCAGGCTAAAAGGTGTTCGTATGAAAGTGCATCAAGGGTACTCTTTATTCATGTGGAGGGGGAACAATTGCTTGCATTTTTAATGAATAATCCAACAACTGCTTCATTTCATCCCGTCTATTTATGCTATTTAACAAAACTGCAATTATTTTATGACCGTTATAATCAAGATATGTAACTAAACATAAACCCGCTTCTGTTGTATATCCCGTTTTAACACCTTTTACCCCGGGGTATGTCGTTAACAAATTAGTTTCGTTTTCCAAAAGGTATTCCGCATGAGTAGCGGTTTTATTTATTTTATATTTGGGTGTCTTAACTATCTCCTCAAATAAAGGAAAACCGGATAGCGCAAAATTAGTCATTATCAGTAAATCATACGCTGTTGAATATTGAGCACCGTCTCCTTCTAATCCCGTAGGATTTGTAAAGTTTGTATCTTCAATGCCTAATGCTTTTGCCTTATTATTCATCGCTTTTACAAACGACTCTCTTTTGTGTGGAAAATTTCCCGCAATTACTTCTGCCGCATCATTGCCGGAATGAAGCAAAAGTCCATATAAAAGCTCCTCTAAGGAAAATTTCTCTCCTGCTTTTATGCCCATAGAATCTTCTCCTACTAAGTGTACTTTTCTAACAACATACTTGTCGTCGTTTTTTTTGTTTTCAAGAGCAATTACGGAAGTCATAATTTTCGTAAGTGATGCAAATGGCAATCTTTTTTTAGGATTCTTGGAATAAGTAACTTTTTTAGAAGTTAAGTCGTAAACCAAAGCAGAAGCCGCAGTAATCGTCGGAGGATTAAATTCGGGAACTTTGTCATCAATATTTACTTCCCAAATGTCTAGTGTCGAGGTCTGACTATTCTTGGTAACCGTAAGAAAATTCGGAAGAGGGGAGATGAGGCTATATTTTTCATTGAATGAAAATATACCCATCCAAAAAAATAAAATTGATATTGAAAATATTGCAATGCCGAGAAAAATTATTCTTTTCACTAAAAATATCTTAGCAAAAAAACCCAACAAGGTATATTGCAATTACTGCTATTTAAACATCCCACCATATGGTGGACTTTACATTGGTCTGCAATTTCGCTCAATTTGTTGTATAATACAAAACAATGCATAAAAATTTTTATGTAAGTGGATTTCTTTATCACCCCAGGACTGAACAAATTCTCTTGCAACAAAAAACTAGTATTAACGGAAACTCCTACTGGACTTTATTTACTAAAAAAATAACGGAAGATAAATCGGGTGAAGAAGGCTTTAATGAACTTTTGCAAGACACATTAAATCTTAATTTAAAATTAAATAAAATTAAAATTATTTACTCTTATGTTTCTAAAGAATTGAATAAACAAAATATTTATTTTGCAGAAGTAAAAAGTCTTCAAAAATTTCCTGCTTCAGAGAACACTACATTTGCTTGGTTTACTTTTAAACAAATTCATAAAATAAATGTTTCCGAACAAACGAAGCACGACATTATTGTTGGTCAACGAGTTATAGATTCAAACTCGAGAAGAGATCTTGGAGAAAGAACGATTGGATAATTTACCAACGATTTGAACTCTTATTATTTTCTTAATGCGTATAAGATAACACAATTTTTTCAAGCAATTCGTAAAATCCCGAAAATTGTTTTTAGGAAGTAAAGCTACGCTTTACCGTATTTAGTCCTGCCTTAGTAAATTTCTTCCTTAACGACTCATCGTTCATGAGTTTTTCTATTCTCTGAGCAAGAATACTTGAATCATCCGGCTGAACTAAATAACCATTATATGAATCACTAATTATTTCCGGTATTCCTCCTACTTTTGTCCCAATTACAGGCAAACCACATTCCATAGATTCAACAAATACTTGTCCAAAGGTTTCGTTTTCCGATGCTAAGACAAATACATCGGAAGCCTGATAAACTTTTGACATTTCATTTAATTCAAACATCTTAATTATAGTTTTATCCTGTATATTGTGAAACTTTATGTATCCTAAAAGCATCTTATAAGAACCTTCAAACTCATCTCTGAGAATTTTTGGTGCTTTACCTACGGCAATTAAAAGTCTTAAATTTGGATACCTGTTGGATAATTTTGAAAAAGCTTGAATTAAATTAATTATTCCTTTATCTTTAAGAATGTTTTTCTTGCCACGAATAATTCTAGTCGCTGTTAGAACGATTTTAATGTCGGGTGATAAATTAAGTTCTTTTTTAAGATCTTCATTAAGCTTAATTTTCTCATTAAAGTCTTCTACGTTTACTCCTAAATAGTGTGTAGATATAGAATTAATATCAGCACCTTTAATGAGAACAATCACCTGCTACACTTTTGCTTACACAGCTAATCTGATCCCACATCAATTGATTTATCAGCTCAACCTGCAACTCAGTTGTTGCTAAAGAATGAAGACGCAATACTAATGGAGTTTTTTTCTGCATTGCAACCATATTTAAAAGTAAAATATAGGCAGCGGGAGGACCAAAGAGAAAGTTTTCTGCACAAATAATATCAATTTTCGGTTTTTATTAAACCTGTAACAACTTTGGAAAATAACTGCGCTTTCCTAGTAATCTCTTTCTGAAGATGAATCTCTTTTGGTATAAAGAGGGCATCTTCAAACAGAATAGTGACCTTTCCTTGTTTTTCCGAATACGATTTTCCCTTTTTTGGAAGTACTATAAAAATATTACATTCAGACCTATTTTTATAATAATTAATTAGATTTGTTATGTAACGTTCAATCCCACCAATACTTTCAAAAGGAGAATTTGGATTGATAAAAAGAATATTCCTGGGTTAGTATGAATCCACAAAGGTAAGTGCTATTCCTTTTTTATTTGCTCTTCCTGTTCTGCCAATTCTATGCACGTAGTCATCGTAAGTAGCAGGCATATCGTAATTTATAACGTGACTTACATCGGGAATATCTAAACCTCGGGAGGCAACATCTGTTGCCAAAAGAATATTAATTTCGTTTTGTTTAAACTCATTCAAAATTCTCTGTCTTTGATTTTGTCCTTTATTTCCATGAATTGCTCCTGCCTTAAAACCTCTATTCAAAAGTTCATCTGCAAGTTTTTGCACGCCCCATTTTGTCCTTCCAAATATCAAAACTTTATCAAAGCCCTCTTTTGTTAAAAGATCATGAAGTTGGTCAACTTTTTTCCCCTTATTGGTAGTCCTTATTATATCCTGGCGTATATTTTCTTCAATGTCATGCTGTTTAACGGTAACAGTTACAGGATTTTTAACAAAACCCGCTAGAATTTCTTTTACCCTACCTGAAATAGTTGCGGAAAAAAATAATGATTGTCTATTTGTGGGAAGAAGAGAAATAAAATATTTAATGTCAGTAATAAAACCTATATCTACCATTCTGTCTGCTTCATCTAAAACGACATTGTTGAAATGAGATAAATTTAAAGCTCTATGCTGAATGAAATCTTTTATTCTTCCCGGAGTTCCAATTACAAAATCAGGATTTCTTCTTAAATCTCCTTTTTGTCTATACATATTTGCTCCCCCTATACATAGAACGGAAGATATCCTCATTCCCGAAGTAAAATCTTTCAATTCATCGTTAATTTGAACAGCTAACTCTCTTGTTGGAGCAAGAATAAAAACTTTTTCACTACGATTTTTATTTTTAAAAACCTTATCTATTAGAGGTATTAGGAATGCTGCAGTTTTTCCGGTTCCGGTGTTTGCAATTCCAATTACATCTTTACCTTCTAGGATAGCGGGAATTGTTTGGTCTTGGATTGGAGTAGGAGAGTTATATGCTTTATGCTTAATATTTGTTTTTAACTCATCGCAAATATTAAAATCGTTAAATGTGTTTTTTGCAACAAAAGGCACTTCCGTAGCGTCTGTTTTCTGAACATAACGGCTATTCCTAATTGCATTTATTAACTGCGCATTGGGCGGTTTAGGAGCAAAAGTCCTATATGTTTTAACTCTATATGTATTTCTCATAAAAATTTGTTTTACTAAAGCGGCTCAATTAAAGAATGAGTAGGAGAGATACTGCGGTTATAACGTATTTAGTATCCTTGTCTAGTCAAAAACTATTAAGCAAAATTCAATTTCTTAAAATCTAGCTTCTAAACGAGTATAGCAGCTCTTGTTAAAAAAGTCAAGAAACTATAGGTTTTATATACGCACTATGTTTTGATACAAATGCTTGCGTGTTTTGTGATAAAAAAAGCTTTTTTAGTTCTTTAAGAGCAAAAAAATCCAGCAATTGGTTTTCCGCCCGTTTTATTTGATTTACGTTGTCGTCCGTAAGCCTTGCATGATAACAAAGTTCCGATACATATTCGACATTTTCAATTTTTATACCCATTTCTTTTTCCACCTTTCTGGACAAAGCGCGCTCAAAAGACTCCTTCTTTTCTCTAACTCCACTTATAAAGCACCACGGGTGATTTTCTTCATCGATTACGCTATTTTGTTTATGCATTAAAAGAACCTTGCCTTTATACGTTAAGAGGATTAAGCTACAGGAGGTTTTGTCCATAATTATATTATAATCCTATTTTGGACATAAATGTTAAGCAAAAATAATTTCCCTGTTGCATTTAAAAACAAACGGCAATATAATAAAGGTTATGGGAGAAAGATTTACTAAATCAAAAAAGGAAAAGAAGAAACCAAAACAGAAAAAAGTCGCTTCAAGCAACTAGTGTAATCTAAGAATTATTTAATTTTATATCCAACTTGTTTATGCTATAATACATTGCATGAAAAATTTTACGCTGGGATTCTTGTCGGTATTGATTTTAATGATAATTGCAGGAGGCGCATACTATCTTGGTCTTCAAAAATCAGTTCCCGTCACGGACAAAATATCAATAACCCCTTCTGTTATTGATAAAGAACCATTAGCAGTAACTCCTAATCCAACATATCAAGTAAAACCAAAAATTGACGTTTCCGAGCAAATTAAATCTGCTATTGCTAGCAAAAACACTCAGGCATTGGAGGGATATATGGCAGATACTGTTCAAGTAAAACTGGAGGGATCTGAATGTTGTGGAACCATTACAAAGGCAGAAGCCATTAGTCAATTATCTTATCTTAATCCGGCAGTGAACTGGAATTTTGACCCTGCAAATCCAATACTGATTAACCTTGCAAAAACAGTTCCGAATTATTATGGAAGCGGATGGATTGTTGGAGTAGCCAGTAACGAATATTTAGCTTCTTTTAAACTTAACGGTCAAAACAAAATTGAGGCTTATAATTTGGCTTCCACTTATAAACTACTTATCCAATAAGCACAACCTATTTAAAAGTTACAAATTTATATTGCCTGTTATTTTGCATCTGGTTATAATACGTAGAATGAGTAATGTAAAGATAGATCCTACATGGAAAAAGGCATTAAAAGAGGAATTTGATAAGCTTTATTGGAAATCATTAACAAAAGTTATTAGAGATCAATATACAAAAACAACCGTGTATCCGCCCGCAGGAAACATTTTTCGGGCATTTGATCTTTGTCCTCTTAATAAAGTTAAAGTGGTAATTATCGGACAAGATCCGTATCATGGTACTTCTCAGGCAAACGGACTATGCTTTTCGGTTAATAACGGACAGGCACTTCCTCCTTCACTCAAAAATATCTATAAAGAAATTTACAATGACCTGGGCATTACTCCATCTGCTTCGGGAGATCTTTCCCGTTGGGCACGTCAGGGAGTGCTTATGCTTAATAGTGTACTTACCGTTTTGGCTAACAAACCTGCTTCCCACAGTGGATTAGGATGGGAACAATTTACCGACGCAGTTATTCAATCACTAAACGGCAATCGATTGCACATAGTTTACTTATTATGGGGGAAGTACGCTCAGACAAAAGGAGAAGTAATTGATAAAAAGAAAAATTTAGTGTTAGTATCGGCTCATCCCTCTCCATATTCTGCGGCTAATTTTTTTGGCAACCATCATTTTAGCAAATGCAATGAATATTTAATAAAAAACAACATCTCACCAATTGACTGGCATTAGATAATTTACGTATAAATTTCTGTTCTTTAGCGGGAAGTGACAGAAATACTTGCTTGCACAGTGTTGTTTGATGTATCATATGCAATTGCTTTAATTGTATAGGTAACATTCTTAGTGTTTGGAACACGCCATGAAGCTGTATAAGGTTTTGTTTTATCCATACGTAAAAAACTGCCGTTAACATAAAAATTAACTTTTTTGACCTTTACGTTATCCGATGCCGATGCCAAAATAGTAATTCTTTTGCCTCCATAAACAAAGCTGCCGCTTGCGGGACTTACGATAGAAACTGTTGGAGGTTGAGTATCCACTATAGGTGTTGGGGCTGGGGTGGACGACGGACTGGGCAAAGGAGTTGGGCTAGGTGTGGGAGTTGGAGAAGTAAATAGTGAAACCGCACTTGCAGCGTTGACCCTGCCGGCCGACCAATAAGTTCCTGTTCCGGGAATCTTATCGGCAGTTGATTCTATCCGCGCTCTGACAGAAAATGCAGATTGGTTATAAATGGAAGTCCAGACTAATCCGGCAATTCCAGCCACCATTGGCGTTGACATGGAAGTCCCGGAAGCATATTTATAACAAGTACCTTCAAAGCATTCAGGTTGTGGGTTAGCATTGCTTGTTGAATCTTTCCAGGTAGAAAAAACATAGACACCCGGAGCGGCTACATCCACCCATTTACTGCCATAGCTTGAAAAATAAGCTCTCTTATCCTGATTATCAGTAGCTGCCACAGCAATTACATTTAAATATGCACCGGGATATGTTTTAGATGAGTTATTTGAATTTCCGGCTGCTGCTACGACTACAACTCCCTTACTCCAAGCATAATTTACGGCACTTTCTAAAGTGGTAGACGATGCGGAACCCCCTAAACTTAAGTTGATAACCTGAGCTCCGTTATCCGCCGCCCAAATAATACCATTGGCTATCCAGGAATAGGCTCCTGAGCCGCTGTCATCCAAGACCTTGCCATTAAGCAATAAACATCCCGGACAAACTCCCGCAATTCCAATACTGTTATCTGCTGTAGCTGCTACAATACCGGCGACATGGGTTCCATGACCATAGACGTCATTGGTCCCCGAAGCGGAATTAGTAAAATCTTGCCTGTTTACAACCTTGCCTAACAAGTCCGGATGATTTTCATTAATACCGACATCCAAAATAGCGACTTTTACTCCATTTTGGGTTGTATCCCATGCTGTTGATACATCAATATCCGCATCTATTTTTCCAACTACGCTATTTATTATTTGACCAATATTTTCTAGTCCCCACTGTCTATCAAAATAGGTGTCATTTGGGGTAAAAAGAGCTTGGGCATAATAGTCCGGCTCAATAAACTCAATATTTGGATTTTTCGATAAAGTGCTTATTATTTTATCTTGACTTACTTCCGGAATTTTAAGCACTAAAACATTTAACTTTTCTATTTTGCGTTTTATATTCGCACGATGGATATTTATTTGTTTGTCAATTTCTTGTTCGGAAGTTCCTTGCTTAAATTTAACCAATATTTGTCCCGGAACACGGTTATTGTTTTGAGCCCTTGCTGAACGGGGAATACTTATCAAACCTAGAAAGATAAACAGGAAAAGAGAGAGTATAGAAATAGTGATTAACTTTTTCATAACTTAATCTATTATAGATAAACAAAATAAAATAGTCTACTGCTTAGAGCTTTTTGAATTAAGACTATTTTGCTACGGAGAATGGGACTTTGGAGTTATGACCTTTACTGGCTGAGTATACCGCTCTAGAACCATTTAGTCGCTATAGCTGAATCCGAGCTTTAGGGTTATTGCCCATATTTGCTGGCCATAGTAGAGGACTTCCGAACAACCGATTGGCCAGAAGCCATCCCCTATCCTGAGCTAGTATATCAAAAATCCGTTGAATACCTTAATTTTTATAATCAAATTTCAACATATGCAAACTAAGATAATTAAAACGACCGAGTATCGCGAAACCCAAAAGTTTAACCTCTGGGTGGAATGCTTTACTGATAAAAATAACAAAGACAGCTTTCTCAACGCAACGCAGTCAGCAATCAAAGCATACGGGTACGTTTCCCCGGAGCAATACCATCTCGCTTCAGTTACCGGCTCTAAAAATATGAGAAAATATGAGTTTTTAGCCGTGAGTGTGCTTGATGGCTTAGGATTTAGTTTCGGCGAACTCCTTAAGATAGGAATAAAAAAAGTGCTTGACGGAAATTATAAAGACTGGGAATCCTTTATGCAGAAAATAGGTAATTTTGAAGAAAAAGATACTATTCAGCAAAACACTTTATTCAATCAATTTAATTTTGAAGATATTGGAAGTGCTATAGCACATTCTAGACGAGAAAGAGGATTGCGTGATTAGCTATTTGTATCTCTTGAATTCTTCGTCAATTTCTTCAGGGCTAGCAAATGATCCGTCCTCTTTAGCTAGTAGCACTTCAACTTTTGCCAGATTTTCCTCATCCTTAGCGCGAATATAAAAATTCTTTAACTCTAGCAGAATGTTCACATAAAGATTATCAATAAGATGAAGGTTTTTTCGATTGTAGTGGAATTGCGAATTCTGCTGAAAATCAAAGTCCTCTAGAAACACGTCTATAAAATCGAATAATGCAACATAACCACTATGCGTATAGGAAGAGTAAATAGAATACACATCTGAAAGCGCTTCCTGTATGGGGACAGGCTCATCTCCTTTTGTCTTGTTTACTTCATTTACTGCTGCTCCTAGCACCTCTCGAGCAGTTTTGTTGCCTATAATTTCGCCGCCAAACCAGTTTTGCACAAGTTTTTCTTGCCCGTCTTCTAAAAATAGGGCAGCTAAATGCAATGATTCCATTGAAGACCGGACGATTTCAGCAATTTGGAATGAATAACCTTGTCTCACTAAAATAGCCACTGCTTTGAGGCTCGTATAGCTTTTACCGATTAGTAAATAAGCAGCAACAAATTTGTCTGGATCTCCAATATAGTCTGTGTGAGAACGCATAGACCTTATTAAAGGTTCTAATTCTTTTATTTTCTCATCCAAAACATCTGCATAAGCTAAAGCAATCTGACGGTTTTTTTTCTTCTCTCGCGAAGGAAATAGCAGATCAGATATTACTTTTTTATGGCCTGCACGAGTTTTGAGTAAGTCTAGCTTTTCTTTTATTCTGTCACCGACTCCATCTTTTAACTTCATATCCTTATTATACAATGAGGATTTAATAAACGTAAGATTTTGTGCGTAATAATTGCGATTTTTGGAGATATGTGCTTACAATAAGAGCAGGGGAAAACCCTGCTCGACGGTTTACCGCTTATGCTTGGTTTTATCAACCAGCGTAAACGATTGTCTAGCGCCCTGATTATTGGGCGGAACTCTGTCACCTCTACTCAGAGTGATTTCTGTTCTTGCTCCAGACGGTCGGTATTGTCCCGATTTGGGAGTTATACCACCAGTCCTTGCGACTATTTTTGCCATCTTAATCACCATCCTTTCTCGCCGAGAAACGGCGCAACCCTTGGATTTCTCCTACGAACACCGTGTCAGCTTAGGGAGGTAAAAGCAAAGTTTCCCCTGCGTCTATATTTTACCGCGATACAAAGTAAAATACCAGATATAACGGGTAATTTCTAACGAGCGTCTATTGGAAGTAACTTAAATAAACAATGACTGCTGTTGTGTTTCAATCGGCATAATATCTTCAACCCTCTCCATCGTTAGGGGATCAAAAGAATGATCTAACATGGCAATAGCACACCTACCAATGTGATACCCTAGATTTACCGGAACTGCATTTCCAATTTGCTTATACTGAGAAGACATTGATCCAACAAATTCCCAATCATCGGGGAAAGTCTGTATCCTCGCGTATTCCCTAACCGCTAATGGCCTAGTTTCATCAGGATGACATCGTTCCGTTTGTTTTTGTGCAGGAGCGCAAGTAAGAGTAAGACTAGGTTCATCCCATGCCAATCGTCTTGCCATTCCTGTCTTACCACCACCAAGATGAAAACTTCCGCCCATATACTCTTCTTGTAAATCAATAGGTAAATCACGCCAATATCCACCGGGTGGTATCAATTTCATAATTGAGGCTTTCTTTTCCGGATATTTTTGACCTTGAGAGGGAGGACAATTTTCAAGTGCCTCTCTTATGGAAATTGTGTAATCATTCTCTTTTGGAAATATGAATGGAATATCTAAGTCTTTCCGTATACCAATGATAAGCAATCTTTCTCTTTTTTGTGGCACATCAAGGTATTGAGCCTTTACGACTTTGTAGGTTACCTTATATCCAGCTTTTTCTAGCTCTTTTACCATTGTAGCAAGGGTTTTTCCATCATCATGTCTTAACAATCCTTTTACATTTTCGCCTATTGCAAGTTTTGGCTTAACAGCTTTAACACATCTGATAAACTCAAAGAACATTGTTCCACGAATATCGCCAAATCCTAGTCCTTTTCCTGCATAACTAAATGACTGGCAGGGAAAGCCTCCCTGAACAATATCTGCTTTCATTCCGGTAAAATCAATTTTTGATACATCTCCTAATACGCTATTCCAATTGGGTCTATTTTTCTGTAATGTCGCAATGCAATCCTTATCAAAATCGTTGAGAAATTTGTGGCTAATTCCTGCATAGTCCATTCCCAGAGCTGTGCCTCCCGCACCGGCAAATAATTCTATCGCTGTATACCGGGATTTCTTATCTGTCTTAAGGATTTTATAATTATTCTGCGTGTGATCACCAAACAACTTGGCGTGTATTCTTTTTACTTCTTCGATGTTGAATATGCGGTAATTTTGGGAGGATCTCTTTCCTTTAATTAAACCTTTCTTTTCCCATCTTCTAATCGTATCAACGGAAACTCCTATTTGCTTAGCTACATCTGCTACGGTTAAAAAGCCATCCATACAATTAGCATACCATAACCACTGCACTATGCAATGGTTATCAATCTATCATTATGAATACGCCTTTTCAAAAAGATCCATAAACAACTTATCTTTAGTTACATTGTCTGTCGGGCGCTGTAGAATGTCGCTTATTACTTTTGGTAACACAACATACAACATCTTTAAGGCATTTTCTTGCCCTGAGGCCATTGCATAAAAACTTTTGCCATCAATAACTCTTATTTTTTCGTTTAATTGTCTTCCTGATGGAACATAAGCCTTGTCATATTCCCTACGGGACTTTGGGATTATTTGAACATGGTATGCTGTATAACCGTTGTAGGTATTATTCAAAACATTCGAAAGATGGTCATATAATGCTTCTGCGGAAGATGAATTTGTAGTATTATGCTTGTTTTTAATCTCAGCAATTATCTTCTTGCTGTCGTTTTTAACATCAATAATTCCTCCTGTTGGCAAGCTCTCCCATCCCGGAATTGATCCTAAAATCTCTTGATGAAAAGTACCAATCGCATTTTGTAAAGTTTTTTGAACTTGGCGAGATTTTTCTTGGTCAAGCCATTCAGACAATGTTATGTTTTGTTTAGCAGCATCAAACAAGGCCGAAAAAGGATCGACTGTATTTCTATACATCCTTTGCTCTTCTGCATCCGCGGTTCTTTCTACAAGAGTGACTAGTGGTTTGGTCTTAGCATATAAGTTGTCATCGCTTATGTAGGGTAAGAGAGATTTTACCATCAAGGATAGTTTACTACACGAGGAGTGCAATAGTAAATTAGGTTTTAGTGGATTAGGTAAATTTTATAACTTGAGATTAAGAAATTAAAGATCGCACTGCTCTTGATAGCCCGGAATGCTTATTACCATCTGACGAACCTTGCTTGTTAGAAGAGCTTCGAATTCTTGATTTTCCTCCTCTGAATAAGTTTTATTTACTTGCGGAGTACGTCCACCGTTTACGGTTACCGCAGCACTGTAGCTGAAGTCGATAAGTAAAACCAACTGTTGTAGTTGAGGGTTATTGTTTCCGGCTTTTTCAGCACGCGCAATAACAGATTTGTTTTCTTCTTCGTTAAGGTAATTACTAAAAAACAGTTGTTGCTTAAACGCTTCAACTTCTTGATCAACGCAGGAAAGTTTTTTACCCTCTGTGGTTTCTTCAACAAACTGCTTTACATGCGTTAGCTCGTGAGAAAGTAAAAGCGCTGTTGTAAGGTCATCGTAATTTGTATACGAAGCGTCAACGTAGACAGTAAGTTTATCAAGCGAAGAATTTTCCGCATCGAAAACGAAGTAACCCTCTGTATTGCCTGAATACTGATGGATATCAGTAAATTGAACATCAATGCAGTTAAGAATCTTTTGATAAAAGTCTGCGTTTTTATCACCTTTTTGAACATAACGTTGAATAATAAGACTTAGGGCTCTTTGAAATTCTGGAGGCATTTTATACATTTCAGTGCGCTTACAAAGTATTTTTTGTTCAACTCCGGCAGGAGCTCTATCAGGGGTTGTTTGTATAAGTATAACAACAAGAACGCCAAGAACAGCTAATAAAGCAAGCGTAAATATCAGTCCCTTGCTAAAAAACCGGCGTAAAAGAGAGAGGATTTTAATTCTCTTGAAAAAAGAAACAAATAAAGAAAACATAAAAATCAGAAATGATAATCCTCCAACAACTACAGAAATAATAAAAACTAAAGACTGAAACTGACTATATAAGCCACCGCTTCCGGCTTTGAAGAGAATTGTGGATCCAACAAAAACAATTATTGAAATTATCCAAACTAAGAAACTTAATCTCAAAACGCGCTGTATTAAGCGCGGTGTGCCCTTAGGATGGGCTTGTATCAGCTCTTTAGCTTCAATAGGCAATAAGTCTAGGCTCTGCTCTTTATCTTTCATACTTAAGGAGCCGACGAGCATACAAAAAGCTCCCGTCAGCGATGGCTTGCGCCACCTACACGCCTTTCGGCATGCAGCCTCGACAGCGCTCTAACGAGAGCTTACTGCTGTCGAGGACTTTGTTCCATGCCCCCCATTTCTGATGGGTTTAGGAAACTACTTTTAATTTTAGCATAACTTACTCTTAAGTAGTAAAATAGATCTAATGTAATGCGAGATATTGAGTTTCAGTCATTTCTGTGCATTTTTCTCTTCCTTCCTTTGAGCTTTTATCTCTTTCGCCAAAGTAGGATTTTCAACTATAACTATCAAGCCCAAGCTTTTATAAAAAGACAGCCACCATATGCCTGTCGATTGATCTCGTTGAGTAACAATTCCCTTATAAGAAAAAACTTCATCGAATCTTCCAATTAAAGGACTTGGCTTTCCTAAAAGATTCGGTAACCAGTCCGGAGGATCAAAGTAAACATCGAAGCTGTAATTATTTGGAATTCGCTCACCGAAGTAATGATAATACAAGCCTTTTACTATTTTAACAGATACCTTATCAACTCTCTTTGAATCAATTTTTATTCCCGTTGCATTTCCGATGTGGATTCCAGCCGGAGATTTTATCGTCATAGAAACCGTATCTCTATTGATCAAGTCCAACTTCGTTACTGACTTAAGCATCTCATAAGGCCGAAGATAACTCCTGCGTGTTCCTTGCTGAAATACCTCGCGAGCAGTCTCGTTATGTCCAGCAATAGAAAACCGATCACGAATATACTCTTCATCCAAATGAAGAAGATTATTACACTTGTTGCAAGCAGGAAGTTTATGTCCTTTTTGCTGGGCATTTTTAGGGAATAGGCTTTTAGGAGGAACATGGTCTGCTGAATTAGCAGGGTTTATTCCACAAAGATAACAAATCTGATTCTTTTTCATATTAAATAGTGTGTTTCTTGTCCGCATTTTTACGAGTATTCTTAAACAGCTTTGAAATTGCTACTACCGCAGACTGATCTTCGTAATTAAATCCAATTCCATCATTCCTTTGCTTCCATTCAATTTTGTCTATAAAAGGTTTGTTAGTAAACTTTTCATTGATCAACTCTTTAACCAAAAGAGAAAAAAACAGTATTGCTATATCAATATGACGATCTCCATTCTGAAATTGATACATGTTCTCCCTCACTATATTTCCATGAATAATCTGGTTTCTTAATTGGAAGAACGAATCTGCCCACAAGACTTTAATACTCCTATCTTTGTCTCTTTTTGCTTTGTTATGGACGTAGTAATAATGCCTGTATTTACGCTCTCCTTGAATATCACAATACTTTTCAATTAAATCTTTGAACTGTTTTCTTCCCTGTGTTTCAGGCAAATCTAGCAATGTTTCAAAAGCAGCAGCAATCAGTAATATCCGGGCATTTCTACTCAAATTAGAAGTATTGTAATACGCCTGAAACAAAAGCTCTGTAGCACGTAAGATTCTTCTGAATAGCAACTTTCCATTCCTCTTTCGAAGATACAGCAACTTTCCAAACAACTCCTTGTCTATGGATAAACCATATGGGGAAATAGCGACATGACTGGGTTTGTGAAACTTTTTTTCATTGATTTTATATCCACCGATACCCAAGTTTATGATATAGCCGGCTCTTTCTGCGATATGATCATTCCCAACTTCAAAGTTTTGAAATACTGGCTCAAAGTTTTCCGATGTTGAGAGCGTCCAACCATCTGCTCCTGAACCCAGTATCGTTGTATTTGTTTTTGCTATTTTACTAATAAAAAGAATCAATTTTGCTTCTTGCACCAGAAGCTCTTCAGAAGAATTGAATATCCGAAAATCCGTATCTCCTATTGAGGCAACTGATATTCCTTTTATCTTCTGCTGCAATTCTCCTTGAACGTTCGCGTCCAAGAGTTTTTGAATTAGTTCACGGGTTGGTTGATTGGGGATATACTTCTCCGCAAGTGAATAAAAATGCCAAATAACTAAACCGTCTCCAAAGTCGACATATTGGTTTTCTTTGAGTGGTAAATACGGAAAATAAGTAATCTGCATAGTAACTGTGTGACGAACAAAACTGGATCTGATTATAACAAAAATTGAATCTAATACTTTATTTAATTACATAATATACTGCTATATCAATCTAATCCTTGACAAGAGGGCATAAACTTTGTACGATATTATTGCCTCTAAAAAAGGCAGCACAAAAGCACATAACGTAAAGCCGTAGACCGGCAGTACATAAGCGAAAAGTACTGGCCGGATTTTTTTTGGCCGAGGAAAGGTTTTACAATATGAGCGGAAACAATCAACAGGAAAATCTATTCGAAATAAAGGATATAGCCATTTCGGCATTCCTCTACTCAACTGACCTCGTTAAACTTGTAGGCAAAAGGCGAATTCCCACCGGAGAACTTTTCTTTCAATTTGCACCCAAAGAGAAAGCTGAAGAATTAGCTGCATCCTATTGGAACCAAAATGCTCCCCTTATCCAACCCAAGAAACTATTTAGTGCTCAAAGAGATTTGAAAGATATGATCTTTGGCAGTTGATAGTTATCGTAGGGACGCACTGCTAGCGTGGTGAGGCGATGTTAAATAAAACTCATCAAAGTAGTAGCAACCGACCGAAAGCGACGACATCCGACGGATAACAAATAAGATTACCTCAGCGACAAGACGCTGACTTTTTCAGCGACGCTAGGAAATCCAGAGGAGAGAGGAGCGGAGGGAGGGAAGACGGAAAGGAAAGTAGGAGAGGAAAAAAACGATGAAAAGTCGACAAGTAGACAGAAAATCAACATTTCAGGTACGGCTTGATAAGGGTTGGCAAGAAATACTCTTTTCGATCCGAGGAAAGCGAAATATGAGCATTAAGGCGCTCGTAGAGGAAGCCCTATCAGATTGGTACGTAATAGAAAAACACAAATGAGACTGAAGAAAGAAACATTACAAGAATTAAAGAAGATCATGCTTGAAGATTACTCAGTAAGATTAAGCGAAAAAGACTTAGAAGAGTTCGCATATTCGTTAGTTGGATACATTGATATTTTGATTAAAGGAGCAAATCGAGGCAAGGTTCAGAAATAGTCCCTGCAGCCTCATTGCAATATAGGGAAATATAGTGATAATTGAGTTATGAAAGTAAAAACTATACTATTCGCCAGAGTTTCTACGAGAGAACAAGCGGAAGAGGGCTATTCACTTCCCGCACAGGAAAAGATGCTTTCTGAATATGCTGAGCGGAAAGATTTTAACATTGTAAAAAAGTTCTCAGTCCCGGAGAGCGCTAGTGGCAAGCAGGAACGAAAGCTGTTCAATGAGCTACTTGAGTATATTGGCGGACATCCGGATATTAAAATCTTATTATGCGAAAAGGTAGACCGGATTTCGAGAAATTTTAAGGACGGGGTAAAACTTGATGATTGGCTAATTGAAGACGAAACCAGACAGATACATTTTGTAAAGCAAAATTTAATACTTCACAAAAATTCTCGGTCTAATGAGAAATTCATGTGGGATATTTTTCTAGCCATGGCTCGACAATATAGTAATAATCTGTCTGAAGAAACGAAAAAAGGACTAGACGAAAAAGCAGCTCAGGGCTGGTATCCCGGCAATCACAAGAGAGGGTACAAGGCCGTAGGAGAAGTTGGACACAAAACTTGGTTTGTTGACAACGAAAAGCCTGATCATAACTATATTCAAAAGGCATTTGAGTTATACGATACTGGAAATTATACCCTCAGGACTGTTGCAAAAGAGCTTTTTGATCAAGGTTGGAAAACAAATATGGGAAAACCTCTAGCTATAAACGAGATCCACATACTTTTAACAGACCCCTTTTACTGTGGTGAGTTTTCTTGGCGAGGAAAAACATATCAAGGAAAACACCCTCCTTTAATAACGAACGAAAGATTTTACAGAGTGCAAGAACGTCTACAAAGAAAAATAAAGGCCGGCAAATATAGAAAACATGATTTCCTACTGGGATCCGGGCTGTTAGTATGCGCTGAGTGTAACCGAACAGTTACCGGCGAGCTACAGAAAGGCCACCGCTATTATCATTGCAGTAAATATGATAAGGCGTGTAAGCAGCGGAAATATGTAAGAGAGGAAAAGCTTGAAGCGCAAATTCTTGATGTTTTCGATTCCTTTAAGGTAGAAAGTCCTAGATTACTTGAATGGATTAGAAAGGCATTAAAAGAGATTCATAAAAACGGTAGCGAATATCACGAAGACGTTGTTAAGGATCTTGAAGCAGATAGGGCTAGAATCGAAAAGAGACTAGATCTTTTATTTGATGAAAAGATAGACGGTAAAATCAATAAAGATTTCTATGAGAAGAAACAAAAACAGTACGAAGACACTCTAAAAGATGTACTAAGTGCTATCGCTAATCATACGAGGGCAAACGTAGATTATCTTAAGCTCGGAATAAACATATTCGAATTAGCACAAAAGGGGCGGACAATATACGATAAAAAGCTATTGATGAATGAAAAAAGAGAATTACTCAATTTTGTATTTTCGAACCTTAAATTAGATGGCGAAACACTCACTCCTAGCCTCAAAAATGGCTTTCAGATAGTAGCCTCACGGGCTCAAAAGGGTAATTGGCTGCCGGGCATGGATTCGAACCATAATAGGTAGCTCCAAAGACTACCGTCCTACCATTAGACGACCCGGCATTGAATACAAATTCCTTCTATCCACCCTGTTATTTTCCTGTTTAGAACACTGCTTTTTCTAATTCTAATTCTTAATAAGCCGCTATAACTATCTTCTGTATTTTTTCTGTGAACTTTGATTTTGTGCTTCTTGTAGTATATTTTATCAAACCTTCCCATCGAAAATCCAGTCGCATTAGACCAAAATGATTTTACTTTTTCAATACCATATTTATGGTTTTCGTGAATATAAATTGAAAGTTGTATATCTTCAACTGGAATTTGCAAGCAAATCTCCAACCACTTTAGAAATATTTTGATCATTTGTGGGTCGGAGTTGCTAAAAATAACACTTTCACCAGGCCTATATTCTTTATCTTTTGCTCCCTCAGCCAAATAAAGCATAATCCCCATTAGCCACAAATCTCTTGTGTCTATTTTTTTAATCTTCTCTTTAATTTCCAAATAAGCTTGTTTTCTAATTAATTCAGTGGCGTCAATTCTCCATTTTTTTCTACTTTGGGCGCCTTCTTGAATCGCCAACAATTTCTTTTCTGTAAGTCTTTGTTTTTGAACTTTAGAAAGCCTTACTGATCGAAGCCATAATGACAGTGTTGATTTCGCTATGGGTATTTTTTGGAGTATTTCCGAATAAGATAACCCTTCGCGTCTTAAATTAATAGCTCTTTCCTTTAGGGAATCTTCCATACGAACAAAGGTTTTATTATCTAGTATATATAACTTATGTTTGAATATCAAAATCCGTTATTATACTAGTAACGTGGTCTTATTAGAAGAACACGTAAAAACTAGACATAGCCGGGGAAGAAGTCGGTTTTAATGTGATTTCTCCTAATACCCATTTCTTTTAATACATTTTCAAACCCTGTTACTAAACCACGCGGACCGGACAAATAGAATATCCGCTCAAGATAATCGGGCACTTCTTCTTTTATCATCTGCTTATTTAGTCTGCCAATTCTTCCTTGCCAATTGGCAGGAATTTGAGTTTCATCAGTTAAAACTGATACTGTTTTTATTCCCAAATTCCACTCTGCATTGGTAAAAACATCTTTGTAAACGATCTCGCTTGCAATTTTGTCGCAATTTCATGAAGAAGCGGGAGTAGTTAAAATGAGAGGAACAGGTGGCGAACCTTTTTTACGAAAAGACTGGGACAGTGTAGTTACATCGCTAAGTGATATTGGCTATAAAGACATCGATATCACAACAAACGGAATGTTAATATCCACTTATTTAGAAGAGAAAGGTGGTCTACCAAGAGGCTTAAGCGTATTAAAAGTAAGCCTGGATACTTATGATCCTGAAAGATTCAAGGAGATTACAGGAGGAGGAGATTTATCTAAAGTTATGAGTGGTGTTCGGGAGGCAGGTAAACATACGTATACAAGAGCGAACAGAGTAATGTTGCGAAGTGAAATGACTCCCTCTGAAATAGAACGATATGTTGATTTTTGTAGAGGACTGGGTGTTAAACAAATTCAGTTTCTTGATTTAGTCCATTACGAAAATCTGGGTAGAAACGACAAAGCATTTTGGAGTAGAGAATTTGTTGCTTTTCCAGAATTTAAAACCATAGTTCAAAAACTATATCCAGAAGCAGAGTTTAAGTTAACTTCAGATCAATTTGGAGTAGCTTTTCACAGAACTCAATTATCGGACGGGTTAACACTTGGATTTAAAGATAGCCGTTTTACCATGCGGGATGAAAGTTGTTGGACATGCCCGGTTTTTTGTCAAGAAGGAAGATGCCTAATCCGTATCGCTACTGATGGAAATATTACTTTTTGTCCAGATTATAGGGGAGAGTTACCAAGTTTTGATGCTAAACAAGCTTTTCGGGACAATTCACTGCCGGATAAAATTCAAGGCTTGGGAGAGATAGTTGAAAATTCACGCAGAACCAATACAATTGAATTATTCACAAATAAACATGGTTTGCGGTTACCAGAGGAATATTAAACAATGAAAATTAAAGCAGTTATTTATGATTGTGTCGGCCCTCTTCTTATTAAAAAAAGGGGTTGGCATCCATCTAAAACAATTATTGAGATCAATACTAGATGTGGTGACGCTTTAAACGATAGATTATTTTGGCATGAAATTAAAAAGGAATTTAGCAGTAAATCATTAAACATAGATGACATTATTAATAAAATTTCTTCTGGGTATAAAAAAAATCTTTTAATGTGGCAATTCCACAAAAAAATTAAAAACAAATACAAAACAGGAATAATTAACAATGGAACATTTCGCATTTTTAATAAATGGGTAAATAAATACAATTTTAAACGCAATTTTGATATTTTGTTAAATTCAGCAGAACTAGGTATAAAAAAACCTGATCGGAAAATATTTAAAGTTATGTGCGAAAAACTTAAAGTTAAGCCTGAAGAATGCTTGTTTATCGATGATAGTACCGCAAATACCAACGCTGCTCAAAAAGCTGGGATGAACGCATTGCATTACGATTTAAATAACCATGCGCGTTTTTTGAATAGTTTTAATAAATTAGAAAAGCTTTCCGCCTAAGCCCAGAAATATGTTATCTAATAAAGAATCTCTTACATATTCCCCTGACATAGTTTTAGAGCAGGTAATTTCCGGGGAGAAGATAAATTCGCCTAAGATTGCTCAGTCTGTTTATCGTATGGCAAGAAGGATTTCAATTAACAACGAAAAAAATCCAGACGATTTATTGTCAGTAAAACGTGTTGCAATGGTAACTCCATATCACCCTCTTTATGAAATTGGTGGGTTAGAAATAAGCACAAGAAAACTTGCCCAACAATTAACAGAACTTGGTCATGGTGTAGAGATTATAACCAAGGGTTTGTATCCTGATTCCGATCAAAGAGGAAAACAAGTTAGCCCTGAAGGTATTTCTGTGCATGGAATCGGTGCAGGAATAGAAGAAATAGTGCCATATGTATTATCAAGACGAAAAGATTTCGATATTGTTCAATGGATGGAGATATTTCCTCCAGTACCGGAATCGCCTGAAATATATAATGACAAAGCAGAACAACAATACATGGCATCTATTTTGCTTCGCTCTTTGGGAATTAAGACATTCTTGAATATTGCAAGCTGTGGATCAGTTACCAACAGAGGAATAAATCGTCAGCTTCCCTTAACTACAAAAAAACATCAACCGTTAAACGTATTGCTTAATAGGTCCATGACTGCCTATTTAGGAATAAATCCGGATATTGCTAGTGAATTTGAGCAAGCAGGGATAGTAGGATCTACAGATCGGTTTGAATCAATTCCATCAGGGGTTGACGATAAACTTTTTTTGCCGTGTACGAATGATGAGCAACGAAATATTAGAGAAGATTTGGGATTACCACTAGATAAAAAAATCGTATTATTTATTGGTAGATTTGTCCAGAGGAAAAGACCGGATTTACTTGTTGATATCTGGAACAATTTACCGCTTGATGTTCAGAAAAATGGATGTTTGGTATTTGTAGGAGGAAAAGCCGGTGATGGCCAGCCGGATTCAATCTATAATCAAGTAAGTAGTACCATCCAAAAGCACAACAAGCAAAGAGCAGCAAATGGACAAAATCCAAATATCTACTCTTTTGATCTTGTTGACCATTATCAAATGCCAAGATACATTCAGGCTTGTGATGCTTTATTTTTTCCTAGTGAGAGAGAGGGATTAGGCATGGTAATCCCTGAAGTGATGGCGTGCGCAAAACCTGTTTTTGCCTCTAATATTCCAGGAATAAGAGAAGTTGTTCCAAATAGCAATGTGGGCATTTTGTTCGACCCATATGATTTAGATGAAATGCAAAACATTCTGGTTGACTTTATAAATAATCCTGATAAATTCACAAAAATGGGTGAGAGATCCAGAGATTATGTAAGTAAGTGCTGGAATTGGCAATCGATTGCCCTAAAACTATCTGACACTTATAGAAGATACAAATAACTAAACAAAGCCGGGGAAGAAGTCGGTTTTAATGTGATTTCTCCTAATACCCATTTCTTTTAATACATTTTCAAACCCTGTTACTAAACCACGCGGACCGGACAAATAGAATATCCGCTCAAGATAATCGGGCACTTCTTCTTTTATCATCTGCTCCTTTAATCTTCCTACTTTTCCTTGCCATCCAATTGGAATTTGCATTTCGTCTGTTAAGGTATGAATTGTTTTTATTCCTAAATTTTGCTCAGCAGAATCAAAAATATCCGTATATACAATATCGCTTGCAATTTTGTTGCAGAAAAAATGAATAATATCTGCTTTTTGATTAGTATCCAGCAAATATTTAATAATACTTCTAAACGGAGTAACGCCAATTCCGCCTGAGATAAAAATATATTTCCCGGTTGGGTTTTTAGGCATAGTAAAATCTCCTGCTAGCTGGGAAGCAACAATCTCGGAATTTTCATCCATATCAAATAATGATTTTTTAAAACTGCTTAACTTTTCATAAAATTTTATCCCCAAACGTATATCCGGTTCGGTAGGGGAGGAGGCAAGAGTAAAATACCTTCGGTTCCCCCTGCTATCTGTATTCGGATGAGAAAAAGTCCATTCCAAATATTGTCCCGGGATAAAAGAGATCATTTTTTTGGGGGCAAAAATAAAATCGTAAATATCAGGGGCAATTTGGATTTTTTTAACTAATTTTAAAATCACTTTTACTTTCGGGCTAACTGCGTAAGAAAAAACATTCCCTGCTACAAGTGCAATTTCCGGAGTTGTGTAAAAAGATCCAAAATGAATCTGTGGAGTAAATAAAAACCCAACTAATGCTCCATACCAAATGCGTAGACTTTTAGTTGGGGGAGTAGTCAAAGGTTCCGTTAGCATAATAAAAGCAAAAAATAAAAAAGGAGAGTCTACGAAAATATTTTTTGTAATTAAAATTAGATCTAATCCCTTGGTAAGACTAAAAGCGTAAATTGCAAAAAGGGCAACCGCCATAAATCCGAGTACCAAATCCATCCGTTTAATTTTCCGTACGATTAATAATCCTGAAACGAGGACAAACGGCATCATGGCAAAAGTACCAACCCACCAGCTGGCAGATTTATTAATTACAAAAGCAGTTATAACAACGGCAAGCGCGGCCGGATTAAAAATATGTCTTTTATTAATAGTTAAAATGTATTTGGAGCCCATTGCTAAAATTGTCACCCAACCTAAAAATAAAAAATCTTCCGGACTTTTTGCAGGCGTAACTATTAATGCTAAAATAAGCGCAGTTATGTAATTTGATTCTACATTTGTCTGTGCTTTAAAAATAAAAGAAAAAACTTTATTAGAAGCCCAACACATTAAAACTAAAAAAAGTGAAGAAAATAAAATAGAGCTAAAGCTAAACGGAAGAATACTAAATAAACCCAAGACCGAAGCAGCACCCAAAAGAAAAATTAGGATGTACAGGGTTAACCTGTACATGGTAATTAAGTTTAAAAAATCGTCAATTCTTTTCATTTTTTAAGACGAATTTATTAAATCTATCTATAAACATTATACTTCTTTCGCTTATTGATATTGAGGTTTAGTTTCCTTGGGATCTTTTGCGGCGCTCTTCGACCTTATCAAGGATAACTTTTCTAATCCTGATATTTTGAGGAGTAACTTCAACGAGTTCATCGTCTGCGATAAACTCAAGAGCGTCTTCAAGACCCATTACCCTTGGAGTTTTAAAGTGGACGGATGTTCCTTCACCCTGTGATCGCATATTGGTAAGCTGCTTTGTTTTACATATATTTATTTCTAAATCATCATTTCTGGCATTTTGCCCAATTACTTGTCCTTTATATACATATACTCCCGGACTGATAAATAGCGTTCCTCTGTCTTGCATATTAACAAGTCCGTACAAGTTTGTTACTCCGTTTTCGAATGCAACTAAAGATCCCTGTTCTCTTTCATGAAAATATCCATTATCGTTGGCGAAACGATAGAAGCTGGTATTTATAATTCCTCTTCCACGACTATCTGTAACAAATTCTGATCTATAGCCAAAAAGCCCGCGTGTTGAAATAATAAACTCCATATATGTTATTCCATTTTCCGTGTTCATATCCTGAAGTTCTCCTCGTCTTGCACCAAGCTTTTGCATGACAATTCCGCTATATTTTTCCGGAACTTCAACAAAAACTCTTTCATATGGCGTTACTTTCTTTCCGTTAATTATTTTATCTATAACCTGTGGACGCCCAACTTGAAATTCATACCCTTCACGGCGCATTCTTTCAATTAATATAGCTATATGCAGCTCTCCTCTGCCCGAAACAATCCACCCCCCGGTCTGATCATTTTCCACTCTAAGTGCCATATCTGTTTCAAGTTCTTTATAAAGCCTGTCCTGAATTTGACTTGACGTTTTATATTCTCCTTCTTTACCGGCAAAAGGGGAATTATTTACCATAAACGAGACTCTAATTGTCGGCTCTTCGATATCTAAAAGAGGAAGAGCAATGGGGATATTTATATCTGCTATTGTTTCACCTATAACCGGTTCAGAAACTCCTGCAATAGCCACGATATCTCCCGTAGATGCTTCCCGCACTTCTACCTTATCTAAGCCCACAAAGGTCATAAGCGAAGTAACCTTACATTTGTTTATTTGACCGTCTCGTGTTATTTGAGCGATATCCTGACCATTTGTAATTTTTCCGTTACGAATTCTCCCAATCGCAATTCTTCCTTTGTGCGTATCTCTGGACAATGTAGTTATCAATATTTGAAGTGGATCATTTTCATTTCCCGACGGAGCCGGAATTTGTTCCAAAATCACATTAAACACGGGCGTTATGTTAACCATCTCATCTAAATTTTCCGTTAAACCGGCTTTTCCACTCTTACCAGATGCATAAATAATCGGAAAATCTGCCGCATTATCATCTGCTCCGAGCTCCAAAAATAAATCCAATGTTTTATCTAAAACATAGTTAATTCGGGCATCAGGTTTATCAATTTTATTTATAATAACAATTATTTTTTGCTTTAGCTCTAAAGCTTTTTTTAACACAAAACGCGTTTGCGGCATTGGACCTTCTTTGGCATCAATTAGAAGAAGACAGCCATCTGCCATTTTTAAGACCCTTTCTACTTCTCCTCCAAAATCCGCATGACCTGGCGTATCGATAATATTTATTTTCGTACCATTCCAATCAACAGAGGCGTTTTTAGAAAAAATAGTTATGCCCCGCTCTTGCTCAAGCTCATTACTATCCATAATAAGCGTATTTGCAGTATCTTTGTGCATTTTTGTTTTTGATTGCTTTAACAACGCATCGACCAAAGTTGTCTTACCATGATCTACGTGAGCAATTATCGCGACGTTTCTAACGTTAATCATAAAAAAACCGCGCTTCTCCGCGGCTAACGTATTATAGCAGAATAATTATAATTTAGCTAAAAATTTTAAAAAATATATTTTAAGTCTGCTATAATTTTAAAAGAAAGATTTTTATATCTCATTCGACCGGTTTTGATTATAAAAATAAACTATATTTACCTTTAAGAAACTCTTCTCTTAATAAGAAATATGATTTTTTTTTGCCTCACGAAAAGCAATTTTTAAATATTAAGAGCGTTATCGAAGAATCTGATCTTGTAATTGTTGAGGCAACATACCCCTCTACAGGGCAGGGGATCGAACTTGTCTGGGCATATGAAGCAAAAATTCCTATTATTTGCGTTTATAAAATAACAACTAAAATCTCTGATTCTCTTAGAATTGTAACCGATAAATTTACTGAATACGAAAATACGGAAGACTTATTACGTAAATTGGCTATAATTTTAATAAAATTCAAAGAATAAGTTTCTAAAATTACGAAATATCAAATTCGTCATGAATTTCTGAATTTTCAATTGTTTCCAAACGCGTTAAAACAGTAATGTTAAAAACGCTTTGCTCAATATCTTTCTCCATATCCTTAACTAATTGATGAGATTTTTGCATACTCCATTTTTCCGGTACAAGTACATGAACCGACATAAATTTTTTGGTCGCAGCCTGCCTTGTTCTAAGAGAATGAAACTTAATATTTTTATTTGAATACTTCTCCAAAATCTGTTTAATATTTGCAACGTCTTTTTTATCTATTGCCGTATCCATAAATCCAAGTGAAGAACGTTTAATTAGAACATACCCCGTATAAATAATGTTCGCTGCAACAAGAAGTGCCACTATTGGATCAAGAATATTAATTTGAGTTATTGCAACGATGATTACTCCAAGGATAACTCCTCCCGATGTCCACACATCTGTAAATAAATGGTGTGCATCAGCCTCCAACACTATTGAATTGTGTTCTTTTCCTGCCTTAAGAAGTTTAATGCCAACTACAAGATTAACTCCCGCAGCCAAAAACGATATTAATATACCAAGAAAGGCTTGTTCTATTGGTTGCGGATGTATTAAACGCAAAATCGCAGTGTAACCTATGGTTATAGCAGCAAGGAATATAAGAATTCCCTCTATAATGCTTGAAAAATATTCCGCCTTAAAATGACCATATGTATGATCTTCATCCGGTGGTTTTTGGGAAATTTTTATCGCAAACAGAGCAACAACTGCCGCTACAAGATTAATAACGGACTCAAGAGCATCGGATAAAAGACCTACCGACCCTGTTAAAAAAAAGGCTGCAGTCTTTAATGATATTGTTATTATTGCCGCCGCAATTGAAACCCAAACAAAATATGAAAGGGATTTACTCTTCATTGAGTTATTATACTAGTATTTTAAACCTTCTGCTATAATGTCAGGGTGAATTTACCCGAAGCAGAAATTATGTCTGTAACCGAAGATATTGCAAAGCTACGCAATGCTACTAAAAGTTTTGACGGAATAAATGAACGTAACCGCTGGGGATTTTATGGTTCGGAGATAGAAAGCTATATCTCCAGCTTTTCTACAGTTTTACCCGTAGATTTATTGGAATTTTTCAGAGAAAAACAAAGTCCGGTAATAATTGATCTAATGGCACATACAGGATCCATTCGAAATCTTTGTAATAGAACGGGAATAGTTCCTAAAATTGCCGTTTCGGTATCTCTCCAGGACCAAAGAACAAAAGGGGAAAAAGATGCAGATGCTAACCTTAATATTTATCAGTTAGCAGGAAATTTACTTAATTTTGAAACATGGAGAAAACTTTCAGCAATGTTATCCGAACAAAAAGCAGATTTAATCATGGAAAGGGCAGTACTCGGGCTTATTCATATACCCGGAAGCAAAAAATTTTACAATTTGGCGCTTCGCGGACTTTGGAATATTTTAGATGAGAACGAGGGACTGCTACTTCTACAGACACATAATATCCAGCAATTACAAAAAACCGGAGTTAATTTAATAAATTGGGTTAAGGAAGTAGAAAAATGCGGCGTTACGGTTAATCTGGATGCTAAAAAAAGAGCCTTAATGCTTCAAAAACATCCAAACTCTTCTATTGACCTGCCGAAATTTTAAGCCTTTTTTTTGCTTTTACTGCCGAATTTCTTGCCCGCTCTTCTTTTTCTTTTACTGCTTGTAAGCGTTTTAATTCTTCTTTATCTTTTTGTTTTTGACATTCTTCATTTGAGCAACGATATGTACTAAATGTCTGAGGAAACATTCCTCCGGGGGTAGTTTCTTTCCAGGTTTTAACCAACATTAATTTACTGTTGCACTGGAAACATCTATGACTCGTTGTGGGGTTTATTTTAATCAACACCCGTATTATATCACATTTATGCGGAATTACATATTTAATTTATTTTACATCTTATAGAACAATTAATTACTGTCTAAAATTGAGCTATTGGCTTAGAATCTGCTACTGAGTAGGCTGAGATACATCGGTAACACTTCTGAGGTAGAATAGATACTTCAAAGGAGGTGATAAACCGATGTATACGAATAACAAACATGCCTTCTATATCAAAGCAAAATCTCTTTCTGTTCCA
>Ga0210044_10001854_pt1 | contig 32101 bp, 28 predicted proteins | sample CryGey13umfilter_2_FD_183959 | JGI IMG/M metagenome (GOLD analysis project Ga0210044, IMG submission 183959) | Groundwater microbial communities from aquifer in Utah, USA - Crystal Geyser 4/9/14 3 um filter (SPAdes) (version 2) | ecosystem: Environmental > Aquatic > Deep subsurface >...
GAAGTTCCACCACCGATATCAACAATCATATTTCCTGTTGGCTCCATCACATCAATTCCAATACCGATAGCGGCAGCCATTGGCTCGTGAATCATTCGCACTTCTTTGGCACCAGCTTGTTCGGCATAATCTCTAACAGCTCTTTCTTCTACCTCGGTAATTCCAGAAGGAATACAAATAACCATTTTCAATACTGGAGGAAATAAGCTTTTCTTGGGGCTAATCATTTTAATCATCTCTCTTATCATGTGCTCAGCAGCATGAAAGTCGGCTATAACTCCATCGCGTAAGGGTTTTATAGTTATAATGTTATCATGAGTTTTTCCATGCATCATCATAGCTTTTTTGCCCACAGCAATTATTTTCTCGGTCTTTCTATCCATAGCCACAATTGATGGCTCATCCACTACAACTTTATCATTATAAATAATGATGGTGTTAGCAGTGCCAAGGTCAATTGCAATTTCTTTTGTCAAAAATGAAAATAATCTCATATACAAAAATTTAATATTAAATATCTTAATGCTTAAAGTGCCTAATTCCCGAGAAGCACATTGCCATCCCGTTTTCATTGCAATAGTTAATGGAATCGGAATCGCGTTTTGAACCTCCAGGTTGAACAATTGCATTTATACCATTTTCGTGAGCAATTGTTACATTATCGCTAAAAGGGAAAAATGCATCAGATGCGAGCACTGATCCTTTTATTTCTTTCTCAAAATTTTTCGCTTTTTCAATGGCTTGTTTAAAGGCATCGACTCTTGATGTTTCTCCTAAACCACTGGCAATTAGCTGTTTATTTTTTACTATTATCATGGCGTTAGATTTTGTATGTTTCACCACTTTGTTGGCGAACACCAAATCTTCCAATTCTTTGGCTGATGGATGGGCATTTGTTACTGCTAATAATTCTTCAGCGACTTCAGTTTTTGAATCGACATCTTGCAAAAGATAACCATTTAAAGCAGTGCGAATAATCTTATTAGAAAATTTATTGTTTTTAAGTTTTAAAATTATCCTGGTTTTTTTCTTTTTAAGGAGCTCAAGCGCTTCATAATTAAAGTCGGGTGCAATCAACACTTCATAAAAGAGTTTATCTATTTCAACAGCAGTTTTAAAATCTATGCTTTTGTTGGCAATAATAACACCACCAAAAGCCGAAACAGGGTCGCCTTCGAGAGCTTTTTCCCAAGCATCAAAAAGTTTTTTACGACTTGCAATTCCGCAGGCATTATTGTGTTTCAATATTGCTACAGTAGTTTCATCAAAATCTGCCATAAGTCGAATGGCGGCGTCAATGTCTAAAATATTATTGTAAGAAATTTCTTTCCCATTTAATTTATCGAGCATATTTTCTAAATGACCATAGAAAAATCCTGCTTGATGAGGGTTTTCGCCATAGCGTAAAGGGCGCGATTCTATTTCGCTAATTACCAAAGCCTGAGATGGATCGCCATCTTTAAAATACTGAAATATAGCCGAATCATAATGTGAACTTACTTTGAAAGCATTCATGGCAAAACGTTTTCTGTCTTCGAGAGAGCTTTTAAAATCATTGGTTGCCATCATTTCCATGAATTCTTTATAATATTCTTTTGATGGAACCACAAGAACGTCTTGGTAGTTTTTGGCAGCGGCTCTAATAAGTGAAATTCCTCCTATATCAATTTTCTCGATGATTTCAGTCTCATTATTTGTGCTAGCCACGGTCTCTTCAAAAGGATATAAATCTACAATTACAAGGTCGAAAATTGGAATATCAAACTCCAAAATCTGCGCTTGATCTTCGCTTATATCGCTGCGAGATAAAATTCCACCAAAAACTTTCGGATGCAAGGTTTTCACTCTTCCACCAAGAATCGATGGATATCCTGTGATATCTTCAATTTTAATAGCCTTAATACCAAGGTTATAAAGATATTTCCAAGTACCTCCTGTCGAATAAATCTCTATTTCTTTTGAATTTAGCTTCTTTATAATTTCTTTTAGCCCCTCTTTATGATAAACTGAAATCAACGCTTTCTTTATACTTTTCATGTAATAATTCTTTCTCTAATGTTTTATGTTTTGTTTAACTTGATGAAAATCAAAATTTTAGACTTTAATTAATCCCCACTGCTTAATTTTGCAATTTTAATAAAAATTATAAGATGTTTTATTGAGTTAATAATTAAAAACATCTATTATTTTCGTCTTTGATGATTTTATTAAATTTGTTGCCAGAGAACAATTTTAAAAGAAATCATGCCATCAAAAAACTTTTAAAATTTTGAATGGCAAAGGGAGAAAACTCATTGAAAATGACATTGAAATGGTTTCAGATTGTTTAATGTTTTTCTAATCATTTAGCCCTTTTCCAAGGAAAATCTGTTGCATATATTTTTCAATTCTCGATATTCGAGTTATTGATTGTTTGGGAGCTGAAAAATAAAGAATGTAGGCTCTTTGGCGTCCAGGGGTTAAAGCATAAAAAGCGGTTTTTAGTAAGGGATTTATGTCTAATTTATTTTGAAATTCTTCAGGCAAAATAAGCTCGGCATTTTTTATAAATTCTATCTTCAAACCTGCTTTTTCTATCTCAATTGCTTCATAAATGTATGCTTTCAAAATAGCATGCATATTCATAATTTCATGCACATTGGTAAAGCGAATATGACGTGCAGCTTGCACATTTTTCGTCTGTTGAATTAGAATTCCATTAGCATCATTTAGCAAAGCTCCTTTGAAAAATAATAGTGCACAATATTCTTTAAATCCATGAATTAAAACAATATTACTTTTCTGAAAAATATAACAAGGAACGCCCCACTTTAATCCTTCCTCAAGACCACAATCTAAAACTATGGCTCTCAACTTTTCAAATTCGTCGTGCCATTTTTTGGCATTGTCAAAATAAAAATCTACTTCTGGGTTCATATTATTTTTTGTTGATATATTGCTTAACGTTCTTCTTTGGTTTCTTTTGCATCATCCCTCCTTTTGTGCATTAATGAAATTCATAATAAGATTTGCAAATTTATTAAAAATTCAATAAATTTATTGTCATGTTATTGTGAATAATATTCTTACATTCGCTGCTAATATGTCCATAAATAATAATATTATGAAAACCTTTGCTATAGTATTAATTTCCGTATTTTTTCATTTGAATATAATCTCACAAAATTGGATTCAACCTAATTCTGTATGGCACTATGATTATTCTGATTTAAGTGCTGTTGGCTTTTATAAGTATGAGTATAAGTCGGATACTCTGATTTATAATCATTTGTGTCAAAAAGTTGTGGAGTCGGTATTTAGTTTTTACCCCCAGCCCAATGGTACTTACCAAGGTGGAGGGCCATACAATATAGAGGATTATTATTTTTATAATGTTGGTGATACCGTATATTTATATGAAAATGGTGGATTTAAAATGCTCTATGATTTCGGTGCATCTGTAGGTGATTCATGGATTTTTTCATCTGATTCTACCTCACAAGCTTGCGATACAACTAAAATTTTTGTTACAGCTATAGGAAACATTCAAATTGTGGGGCAAACAAAAAGATTTATCGAAATTCAATCCAATGTAGGCGCTGCCTATTATATTAAGGGTAAGGCCATTGAAGGTATTGGCTTGGCCGAAATTAATTACTCCGATATTAATTCAACATTAATTCCACGCCCAGTATTTTGTGACTCCAGTATTATTGCCGAATATTACCTTTTTAATTTCAAATGCTTTGGTATTGATAGTATAACCTTATATAATCCCTCGGGATTAGATTGTGAGTATTATTTAAACCATGTTGGCATTAATAGCGCAACTTCAGATTTTAAATATAAAATTTACCCCAATCCAACAAGCGATAGATTGAACATAGAGTTTAATATTCAAGGTACGCAAATGAGTCAGGTAAAAATTTATGATTTTTATGGTTGCCTTTTGGCATCCCAAAAAATATATGCTTCTTCGGTGCAAATTGATATTAATCGGTTCCCTAAAGGTATATATTTACTTCAATTTACAGATGCTCAGGGGAAAGTTTACGTTGATAAATTTATGAAAATATAGCTCTAAATACAATTGACAAGGAGTTGTTTAATTTTTTTAAAGAGTTGCAGAACATTCGTTTCATGAATTTTATCTACGCCGGAATTTTCAATTATCAAAATCGTTTTACCATCAAAAATTTTCAAAAAATAAATCCTTTGAATTAACCGATGAACTGAAAAAATCTTACCAAAAATTGCGTCGCAAAATGAAAATAACAATGGGGAAAATTTAAATATCAACTACAAAGCCAATGACAAAAATTTACTAAATTCAAAAATAGTTTTTAAATCGTTGTTATTAATGACTTTAGCTAATGAATTTAGTCCATATTTAAAAAGGCAATAAGCTTTTATTCCATGTTTTTTGGACTTAATTTAAATTAACTCCCAATCCCATGCGAAAGAAGTCGCTCAGGAGCGTATTTCTTGCGTGAGCTATGGACAGTACAAAATTGGACAACCTCATTCTTTAATTCAAAACTCAATATAAAATGCTGATTCTATTTACAAACCAACTTCATTACCTTTTCAATATCGCCAGGTGTTGACATTATTTTGCTAAAAGTAGCCATAGTAAGATCTGGAAAAGAAACCGCAATTCTAAAACGACCATGAAGCATATACACTTTATCATCTTTTACCAACAACTCATAAGGCAAAAATGCGGTATGTTTCGGATTGCCAATATCTATTTTAGGCATAAAAGATTTTTCCCCCATTTCTCCCAATATAGCAATACCATAAAGTTTTAAGTTTTTCCCGGGAATCTGAATATCATACACTTTCTTAAAGATAGTGCTTCCAGCCTTCAAATTTGCATCAATTTTAGCTGTTGCAACAGCATACGACTCAAAATCTTTAACCACAACAACATCGTCGAATTGAGGCATTCCAATCATATATTGATAGTCGCGAAGGTCATCTTCCTCAACGCCTTTGGCAGAACCATAAAACTTTCCTGTATAAGTTCCATAGGATTTCATTGTTTTGATAAAAGCATTATTAACAGCAATATACTCAGCCTCTACCTTGGGATATTTGGAGCCATAATAGGCATTGCCCCAATAATAAGGGTTAGTATAGGAGATTTCGACTTCTGCACCATTTTGGGTAATGCCAACGCGCAAGACAGAAGCAAAACCTGCCAAGCCACCAATTTGTTGAGCTGCTTTTATGAGATTTTTTGAACTTACGCAAATAACGGTTCTTTTGGAATCCCATGTAGGCTTGTAAACCCCTTCAATTGTAAAACCTTGCTTCACAAGCATTGCACTAATATTCTGAGTAGCAACTGCTAAAGATTCAGAAGTTTTTGTTCCCAAAACGTATGGCTTATAGACCTTGGTTTCGGTGGAACTGCTCCCAACCATGAGAGAGACCAAAATAGAAATAATTAAAATTTTCATAAGTTTATATTTGTTACTATAATAACACAAAACTAAATAAATATCATTAAGCACATGACAAAAATTTACTGAATTCAAAAATAGTTTTTAAATCGTTGTTATTAATGACTTTAGCTAATGCATTTAGTCCATATTTAAAAAAACAATAGGCTTTTATTCCATGTTTCTTGGTCTTAATTTAAATAACCCCCCGCTCCCATGCGAAAGGAGTCGCTCAGGAGCGAATTTCGTGCGTGAGCTTGGAGTATTTAATACTCCGGCATGGCTCATTATAAATCTGGTAAAATTCTTTGGTAGTAAGGTGGATTTGAATTTCGCTGATGATAATGACAAATGCTCAAGGTGAAATAAAATCTCTCCAAATTTTTTATTTATCGAGCCGAAAAAACTTAAAAGTTATTTTTTGCATTTACACTCTTCAATCATTATTTCAGTAAAATAACAAACTAATATCATTTCACACAAAAACATAAAAAACCTTAGCTTTGCCACCTAATCATTTTATATATGAATACACCCAAATTCAAAAGTAAATTACCAAAAGCTGCCACTACTATTTTCACAGTGATGAACCAAGTGGCTCAAAAATATAATGCCTTAAATTTAGCTCAAGGTTTCCCCGATTTCGAGGTAGCTCCAAAACTTATATCACTGGTTAGTAGCTATATGCAAAGAGGTTTCAATCAGTATGCACCTATGCAAGGAGCACTAAGGCTAAGAGAAGTTTTAAGCAATTCTTTTGTGCTTAACCACAATAAATTTTATGACCCTATCACCGAAATAACTATTACTTCTGGCGCCACACAAGCCATTTATTGCGCTATCACAACTGTTGTACAACCTGGCGACGAGGTCATAGTAGTGGAACCAGCCTTCGATATTTATCACCCAGCAATCGAAATGCTTGGCGGAAAATCTATTCCTATAAAACTTAAAGCTCCTAACTACAAAATGGATTGGCAAGAGTTTGAAGACCTTATGACAGAAAAAACTAAAATGGTGGTTTTCAACACGCCTCACAATCCTACCTCAGCAATCTTTGATTACCAAGATATGCTAAAGCTACAGGAGCTAACTAATGGGACTGATATTGTGGTTGTGAGCGACGAAGTTTATGAGCATATTATCTTCGACGGCGAACAACATCAGTCGGTATGTAGATTTGCTGAACTCGCAAATAGAAGTTTTCTTATAGGGTCATTTGGCAAGACTTTTCATGTAACTGGCTGGAAAATAGGTTTCTGCTTGGCTCCCGATTCTATGATGAAAGAATTTAGAAAAATTCATCAGAATGTGGTTTTTGCTGGAAATCATCCAATGCAGCTGGCTATTGCCGAATATATGGAAGATTCAGAAAACTATCTTCATGTGTCGGAATTTTACCAACAAAAGCGCGATTATTTTATGCAGCTGATGAAAAATTCCAAACTAAAGGCTATACCTGCTCATGGAACTTATTTTCAACTTTTCGATTATTCGGCTTTATCCGACATGCACGATATGGAGTTTACCCATTGGCTCGCTAAAGAAGTTGGAGTGGCTACCATTCCGCTTTCCTATTTTTATAGCGACAATTTCGACAATAAAAGTATAAGAATTTGCTTCGCAAAGAATGATAATACTTTAGAACAAGCAGCAGAAAAATTATGCAAGATTTAACAATTACTCTTATCCAATCAGATTTGGTATGGGAAAATAAAACAGCTAATTTAAATAATTTTCAAAACAAAATAGCTGATATTAAAGAAAATACAGATTTAATAATCCTCCCAGAAATGTTCACCACTGGTTTTAGCATGAATCCCAAAGATTTTGCTGAAGAAGAAAATGGAATTACATTAGCATGGATGAAAACTCGCGCAAAAGAAAAAAATGCTTTTCTCGCTGGCAGTTTCATAGTTCTGGAAAATGGCTTATTCTTCAACCGACTTTTCTTAGTAAGTCCTCGGGGCGACTATCAAACCTACAACAAAAGGCATCTTTTTAGAATGGCTGGCGAAGATAATTTCTATTCTATGGGACAAGATAGCCTTATTGCCAATATAAATGGTTGGAAAATAAACTTCTTGATTTGTTACGACTTGCGCTTTCCTGTTTGGGCAAAAAACACCTATTCAAAAGGAGTTTACCAATACGATATTTTGCTTACCGTAGCCAGCTGGCCCGAAGTAAGAAATATCATTTGGACAACTTTATTAGCAGCAAGAGCAATTGAAAATCAGGCTTTTGCCATTGGAGTAAATCGCGTAGGCTTTGATGCAAATAGATTCCATCATACAGGAGATTCCAATATTTGTGATGCCAAAGGAAATCCTCTATTTCATGAAAAAGCTGGCATTGAATTCACTAAAACCATTAGCCTGAAATTTGATGAATTGAAACTTTTGAGAGATAAAATAAATGTAGGCTTGGATTGGGATTTATTCCAAATTGAAAACAAAATTAACTTATGAAAGATAAATATTGCCACAGCATCACCAAATATCAACGCTGGGAAACTCGTGAAGTAAAAATTGGCAATATGCTTATTGGCGGCAAAAATAAAATTGCCCTGCAATCTATGACCAACCACCGCCCACTGGAAACTATGGCTAATGTGGAACAGAGTATCAGAATTATTGATGCCGGCGGAGAAATTGTTCGCCTGACAGCGCCAACAGCAAAAGATGCCGAAAACCTAAAAAATATTAAAGAAGAACTTATAAAAAAAGGATATTTCCAGCCCTTGGTGGCAGATATTCATTTTAATCCTGGAGCTGCCTTAGAAGCTGCTAAATGGGTTGAAAAAGTGAGAATAAATCCTGGAAATTACGCCGAAGTGAGCAAGTCGAAAGTAGATTTTACTGACGAGGAATATCAAGAAGCGCTATTAAAAATTAAAGAAAAAGTAAGCCCACTTTTAAGTTACTGTAAGCAAAATAATGTTGCCATTAGAATAGGTTCCAACCACGGAAGCTTATCCCAAAGAATCATGAGTCGCTATGGTGACACACCAAAAGGAATGGTGGAAGCTGCAATGGAATATCTGAAAATGGCTGTGGAAATGGAATTCTTTGATATTGTTATTTCCATGAAAGCCAGCAATATACGTGTTATGGTACAAGCCTATCGCTATCTGGTATTTCGAATGAATGTAGAAAAAATGAACTTCCCTATTCATCTCGGAGTTACAGAAGCTGGTAATGGCGAAGATGGAATTATTAAATCTGCTGCCGGAAATGGAGCCCTGCTCTATGATGGCATTGGCGACACTATTAGAGTTTCTTTGACCGATGAACCTGAAAATGAAATTCCAGTGGCAAAAGCTATTGTGAAGTATGCAAAAACTTTTGCCAACCACAAACCCATTGCTAATCTTGATAAAAACCCTATTAATCCATTCGAATTTAGCAAAAGATTTTCAAAGACGTTGGGCAACATCGGAGGCAAAAATGTGCCTGTAGTTTTTGGCAAGGACATTAAAATTAATGAAGATAAATCTTTGATTTTTAACAGTAAATCTTATAAAATCTTAAACTTTACTGAACTGGCTTATGAATCTAATTTGAGCCAAGAAATAAACTTTGTGTTTGTAGAAATTGCTGACTTACAGAAGTCGATTTCGCTTCTTAAAAAAGTAGAAAAGCCTCTTGTATTAATTTTTAGAAGCCAAAATAATTTCTGGATGCCAGAGCTTAGAAGAATGTTTATTTATCTGATAAATAATAATATAGATGCTGCTGTAATTCTTTATAAAAATTATTCGGGTCTTACAAAAGATGAAATGATTCTGAGAGCATCTATGGATTTTGGGCCGCTATTTATCGATGGTTTTGGCGATGGTGTTTTTATAGAAAACAATTCAATAAGTCCTAAAGAAATAACAGATTTTAGCCTTTCACTTTTACAAGCTGCGCGCACAAGATTTACCAGAGCTGATTTCATTTCTTGTCCATCATGTGGAAGAACATTATTCGATTTGCAGGAAGCCACTGCACAAATTAAGGCTGCCACAGATCATCTGGTAGGAGTAAAAATTGGCATTATGGGCTGCATTGTCAATGGTCCTGGCGAAATGGCCGACGCCGATTATGGCTATGTGGGGGCAGGTCCAAACAAAATAAATCTTTATAAAGGCAAAGAGGTGGTTATAAAAAATATTCCACAAAATGAAGCTGTAAATCAATTAATTGAGTTGATAAAAGCTGGTGGCGACTGGAAATAATTATTGTTTCATTATTTATCGAAATCATCCACATTAAATTTATTTTGGTTTTGTTGCTGTTGAAATTTGGCACAATCTAACTCCACATCCATATTGTCTGGCTTAAGAAAATCGCCTTTGCTAAATTTTAGCTGAGGGTCGTCATAAATCTTTTTCATAAATATAGCCCATACTGGCAAAGCCATGCTTGCCCCTTGTCCTAAGGAAGTTGAACGAAAGTGAACACTTCTATCTTCGGCACCAACCCAAATTCCAGTAACCAAATCGGGAGTAAGACCCATAAACCAACCATCGGAATTATTATCGGTGGTGCCAGTTTTTCCAGCAATTGGGTTGTTAAGATTATATCTATATCTAAGCCTAATGCCAGTACCAAATTCCACAACTCCTTTCATCAAACCAAGCATAAGAAAAGCAGTAGTTTCGCTCATAGCTTCATTAGATTCGCGTTTAAAAGACTCAATAACATTTCCATTTTTATCTTCAATACGAGTTATAAAAACAGGCTTATTATAAACTCCTTGATTGGCAAAAGTTGCTAAAGCACCAGTCATTTCATAAACTGAAAGCGAGGGAGTACCAAGGCAAATTGCTGGCACGGGATCGATATCAGAAGTGATTCCCAATTTACGTGTTAATTCCACAACCTTAGCAGGTTTCACTCTTTTTATTAGAAAGGCAGAAATATAATTTATTGAATTTGCCAAGGCCCATTTAAGAGTAACCATTTCGCCTTCGCGGGCTTTGTCGGAGTTTCTTGGTGTATAATCTGGCTGCCCATCAGGCATATCAAAAGTTACAGGAACATTTGGAACTTCTGTGCAGGGAGTATAGCCAAGTTCTTGAAAAGCAGAGGCATACACAAAAGGTTTAAATGTAGAACCTACTTGTCTTTTGGCTAATGATACATGGTCATATTTAAAATGTTTGTAATTTATTCCGCCCACATAAGCTCTAACAAATCCTGTCTGAGGCTCTATAGCCATAAGACCCGCTTGAAGAAAAAATTTGTAATAGAGAATGCTGTCCAAAGGAGTCATCACGGTGTCAATTTCTCCTCTATAAGAAAAAACATTCATCTCAACTTTTGTATTAAAATTCTTAACTATCTCATCTTCATCGAGTCCATCTTTTTTCAGTTGGAAATATCTATCAGAACGCCTCATTGCATCCATCATTATTTTATTTTTCTGCTCTTTATTAAGTTGAAAAAATGGTGCATCAGGATAGAGTTTTTTGTTGCTCCAATGTTTATAAAATGAAGGTTGTAAATCCTTTCCAAGGTGTTCAAAGACAGCTTCTTCTGCATATTTTTGCATTCTGGAATTTATGGTAGTATAAATTTTCAAGCCATCTTTATATAAATTGTAGGGTGAGCCATCTTGTTTAAAATGTGTTTTACACCACTCATCCATTTCGCCTCTAAGATATTCACGGAAATAGGTTGCCACTCCTTCATTTTGGTTTTGTATTTGAAATTTGGATACATCAAGTGGTGTCATTTTTAGGGAATCACTTTGTGCTTCAGTGAGATATTCGTACTTTTCCATTTGATTTATCACCACATTTCGCCTTACCAATGCTCTATCATGGTTTCTTACAGGGTTATACCATGAAGGAGCTTTAAGCATGCCGATTAAAATTGCCGATTCTTCAACATTGAGTTCGGCGGGAGATTTGTCGAAATATGTTCTGGCGGCAGTTTTTATCCCATAAGAATTATTGCCAAAACCTACTGTGTTAAGATACATGGACAAAATCTCTTCTTTAGTATAGTTGTATTCGAGTTTTACTGCAATCACCCATTCTTTCAATTTCCGGAAGACGGTGCCAATAATTCCTAAATCTTCTCTGGGGAAGAGATTTTTTGCAAGCTGCTGAGTAATGGTACTGGCTCCACCATCACGTCCTAAATGAACCATAGCGCGAATTAGTCCACGTACATCAACGGCAGAATGCTGGTAAAAACGTGCATCTTCTGTGGCAACAAGAGCATGAATAACATTGGGGGAAATCTCGTCGATGCTACTATTTGAGCGATTTTCGATATAATAAGTTCCTATTACCACCTGATCGGCAGAAATAATTTCAGCAGCCAAATTGCTCTTAGGATTTTCTAACTCTTCGATGGAAGGCATATAACCAAGCCAGCCCAGAGATATAAGCGTTAGGAGTAAAATAATGAAGCCAAGCCCTCCTCCAAAACTTATCCATAAATATTTTATGGCTTTTTTTAGTTTATCTCCTTCAACATGCGTTGATTTGTTTTTTGCCATTGTTATTATTCTTTAATTCTACTATCTTCGATTCTAATTCCCAAAGCTGAGAGTCCTACTAAGCTTTCTTCACGCATGGCTTGTTCAAATTCAAAGCGGTATTTTCCTTTCATTGGAAAACGACCGTCGTGTTTAAAAAGTACTGAGTTATCGCGATATTTGCCAAAGCCTTTGCCTAACCAATTTCCTTGTGGGTCGGCAAGCCAAATATTTATAGTGTCGATAGAATATCTGCCATCGGGAAAATTGGTTTTGAGAAAGACAAAAACATTTGAATATCTGTAATCTACAGTATTTCTTATATTTATATAGAAATCGAAGGCCTTGATGGAATCGGTTATTTCAACTACAAAGCTAACTTTTTCTTGCGCTTTCCATGAATTGCCAATATCTTTAGTTTTGTCGAAATAAGCTTGATTATTGCAACTTGATACTAAAAAAAGCAAGAAAAATGCGTAAAAATTAATCCAAATTATTTTACTCATTGACATTCTTATTATCATTATTTCTTTGGCCACTTTCTTTAAAATTATTCTGATTTCTATTGCCTTTAAAATTCTTAGATTTATTTCTAAACTTTGATTTATGTTTGCGCTTGTCGACATTATCAAAACGAGTAAGGTCATCTTGGCCAGTAACATTATCGAATTTTATACCTTCCACTTCAACTGCAGTAAAGGCATCTAAAGATTCGGGAATAATGTTTTTCTTATTTTGCTGAATTATTTCATTTACGGCATCTCTGCTAAGCTCCACAAAGCTTTCTCCACCATTTAGAAATGAATACCACATTATGCCTCTGAGAGTGTCCATTTTCATAAAAGTAGCATCACCAATTTTTGTTCTTAATGGGATTCTTGTATCTGGAAATTTGGCAGCCTCTTCTACATAAGTTTCTTGTTCAAAATTAAGGCAACATTTCAATTTACCACATTGACCAGCAAGCTTTTGTGGGTTAAGCGATAAGTTCTGGGTGCGAGCTGAAACAGTGGAAACTGACTTAAAATTTGTAATCCAAGAAGAACAGCATAACTCTCTTCCACAAGGGCCAATACCTCCTAATTTGCCTGATTCTTGACGAACACCAATTTGCTTCATCTCTATTCGAATATTGAATTCGTCGGCTAAGATTTTTATTAACTGACGGAAATCCACTCTTTCATCGGCAGTATAATAAAATATTGCTTTTGTTCCATCGCCTTGATATTCAACGTCATTAATTTTCATATCGAGATTCAGTTGGCCAATGAATCTTCTTGTTTTTATCATGGTATCTTTTTCCATAGCTGAAACGCTATTCCATTTGTCGATATCTCCTTGACGTGCTATGCGATACACTTTCTTCAATTCCTCACTAATGATACCTTTATTTTTTCTATACATCTGAAGTTTAGCAGTTTCACCTGTCAAACTCACCCAGCCAATATCATGTCCTGGCGAAGCTTCCACAGCTACAATGTCGCCACATTTAAGCTCTAAGCCTTTGGGTACCGTAAAAAAATCTTTCCTGCTGTTCTTAAAACGAATTTCAACACAATCAAATTTGCGCTCTCCAAGTATTTCATCAATATTTTCAAGCCAATTATAACTATCTAATTTACAGCAACTGTGCTGCGATTTATTTTCGTTCATCTGAGCATCTGCAGGAGTTCTACAACATGAAGTAGTTTTATATTCCTCTGATTCAGAATTCATTATATTTAATTTTAATAATACAAAATTTAGCTCCCTTGATTTTAAGGAACTTATTTGCAAATTTATGCAAAATTATTCCTCTTAAGGATTATTTTATGAAGACTTCTATAAATTGCTTTTTCTTCAGTTTTGTTCCCTCCTGCAACAAAAATTTTTCGATGCCAAACATATATTCAAAATATATCAGCATTAGAAAATAAAGACAGCGGCAGAAATCGACTTTTGCTATGGTGGAATAAAATAACTTAGCCAATAAACTTGGTTTATAGGCACTTACTAATGAGCATAACTCACCAACAGTTCTACAAGCTAAGCTGTCAAAAAAAATAAGTCAGTAAGCAAAAAAAATTTACCTTTACTCTTTCAAATTTGCAATGAAGACTTATTTTAGCAAAGCCAATTTTTATAAATTATTTTGAAATCTATGAGAAATATTTTATTAGCTATTTTTTTGATATTAAGCTGTTTAGCTTTTTCACAAGATGAGCTTGGATTTTTATCTATCAAAAATTTTGGTCAAGACGATTTTAATTCACAGGTGCAAAATTTCTGTGTTTCACAGAGCGAAAGCGGAATAATTTACGTTGGAAATAAAGAGGGGCTGCTGGAATATCGCGGCGGTATTTGGCGCAAATACAAATTAAGCAATTTCACAGAGGTGAAATCAATAAAAATAGCTAATAATGGAATTATTTATGTTGGCGGTGTAAATGAGTTTGGATATTTTAAACCCGAAAAAATTAAAAAAAAAGATGGCTCCACCACAAAAAGACTTAAATATTTCTCGCTTCACAACAAAGTTGATACTTCAATTACAAATTTAGGCGATATACATTCCATTGAAGCTAAAGGCGATTATATATATTTTGCTTGTTCTGATTATCTTTTTATATGGAATCAAAAAGAGCTTAAAACAATAGAATCAAAAAATATTATAAGAGGCTTATTAAATTTTAAAGATGAGATTCTTTTAAAAATTGATTTTTATGGACTTCAAAAAATTGATGGTCAAAAGATTAAAAATATTAGAAATACCGAGCAGATTTTATATCAAAAGGAAACTGACCAAATTGATGAAAATGGGAAATTTAAAACTATAAAAGCTCCGGCAATTGGACTCAGCACTAAATTTAATGAAGAATGGAATATAGCTTATAGCGAGCATAATGGATTTTTTCTTTATAAAACTGAAAATGATATTTTAGTTACCAAAGCTTACTCTTTTAACAGCATAAATGTAATTAATAAACAGAAGCCCAGCTCTTTAGTGAGGCTTAATAAAAATTTATTTGCTATAGGTTTTTATGATATTGGAATTTATTTGACTAATGAGAAAGGTGATATTATCAGAAAAATTGATTCTAAATCAAACCTTTCCAACAATCTTATTAATTCATTTTACTTCGACAAGCAACATCAACTTTGGGCTGCAATGGGGAAAGGAATAAGCCGTATAAAACTTGATGACAACTGGGAAAAATTTATACCGGAAAAATCTGATTATAGCGGAATTATTGAAAGCGTAAAAAGATTCAATGGAAAGTTATACTTAGCTTCAAATGAAGGATTCTTTGTTTTGAACAATGGTCTGGAAACTGCAAGCTTGGCAAAGTTTTCACGAATCAAGCAGCCATTAGTTGATATGGCATGCTATAATCTGTTGAATTTCAAAACAAAAGATATAGATTTACTCTTGATTATTACAAACGACGGATTGGTGGCATTGGATAATAAGGGCAAATTAATTAATATATCGCCTGCAATTGCATGGGCAATGATTCAAGATAAAAAAGATCCAAACAGACTTTGGGTTGGATTAGACGATGGTTTGGCTTCGCTATATTTTAATGGAAAATCATTCGTACTCGAAGGAAGAGTGCCTGGAATAAAAATTCAATGCCGGCAGGTAGAACAAGATGCTAATGGAATTATTTGGACTGGTAGCGGACTATCGGAAGTAGCTAAACTTTCAAATATGGTTTTTGAAAAAAACAAAATTACTAACTTCGATTTAAAGATTTTCTCTTCTAAAGACGGGCTGCCTAAAGACAATGCCATTTACCCAAAATATATTGGCGGTCACATGGTGTTTGGTACTGGTGAAGGCATATTTACCATAAATAATAAAAATATCTTTGTGCCTTGTTCCAAATTTGGAGATATTTTTTATGATAAAGCGAACAGAAAAGGCAAACAATGCCATAGAATTTATGAAGATTCTGCCAATAATGTATGGATAATTTCCAAAAATGCCGACGAAACCAGACTTCAGATTTATAAATTGATTCCCAACAAATTACACGATAAATATTTCATCCAAAAACCTTTTGAAGCCAATGGGAAAGGTGATATTTTCAATGTGATGTTTGAAGATATAAACAATATATTGTGGTTTGGTGGAGTAAGCTCACTTTACAAATACATACAAGATTTTAAACCAGCAAATGTTCCTAAATTTAATAGCTACGTATATCAAGTAATAGCCGGAGAAGATACTATTTTTGATGGATATGATTTCTATGAAGGACGTCAATATACCTCACAACTTAAAGGAACTGAAGAAATTATTGAATATAAAAACAATAAACTAATATTCGATTTTGCATCGCTTCTTCGCAACAACGAAGAAACGGTTTTGTATTCTTATATGCTCGAAGGCTTCGAAAATGTTTGGAGCGCTTGGGATATTAGAAGTCAAGAAAGATTTACAAATTTGCCCGAAGGCAGCTATACCTTTAAGTTGAGAGCCATGGATAGGCTAGGAAATATAAGCGATGAAGCTACTTTCAAATTTATCATTAATCCACCATGGTATCGAACCTTATGGGCTTATATTGGATATTTTCTGCTTTTCGTTGGATTTGTTTGGGGTGCAATAACCGTCTCCACGAGAGGTTTGAAAAAGATTATTCGCGAGGCTACAGCCGAAATTCAAGCTCAAAAAGATGAATTGGAAGAGAAAAATCAAAATATTCTCGATAGTATTCATTATGCCAAAAGAATTCAGATGGCAGTATCTCCAACAAAAGAGCAGATGAATAAATATTTCCCTGAAAATTTTGTACTTTGGCGACCACGAGATATTGTCAGCGGCGATTTTTATTGGATGATGCATAAAAATAATAAAACTGTGCTTGCCGCAGCCGATTGCACAGGACATGGAGTTCCAGGTGCTTTTATGAGCATTATGGGAATCTCATTCTTAAATCAAATTGCCAATATGCCCGAAGTACAAAATGCCGCTGATGCTCTTAATCATCTACGCCACAATGTGATAACATCTTTAAACCAAGAAGGTAGTAAAACCGACACCAAAGATGGAATGGATATTTCTCTTTGTGTTTATGATTTTGAAAATATGCTTATGGAATTTTCGGGAGCTTATAATCCTTTGTATATGGTAAGAAATGGCAAAATTGAAGTTATAAAAGCCGACAGAATGCCCGTTGGCGTGCACGATAGAATGGATAGCCCTTTTTCAAACAGCAAATTTACCATGATGAAAGGAGATGTCTATTACATCTTATCTGATGGCTATATTGATCAGTTTGGAGGCGCCGAAGGGAAAAAATTTATGACCAAGCGCTTTAAAGATTTGATTCTTGAAATTTATAACAAACCTATGGAAGAACAAAGCAAAATTTTGGAAGACACTATAATTGCTTGGCGTGGTGAAATTGAGCAGATTGATGACATTATAATTATTGGAGTTAAAATAAATTGATGATTCAAGTTTGTAGTAAATCTGTAAAAGATGAAATTGAACTTGCTAAAAGTTTATATGTAAATTTATTTTAATGGAAGCTATAAAAGATACGGTTTTTTATAAGGATGCATTTCTCTTCAACCAAATACCTGCAAATATTTTAGACACAATAAAAATTGCACCTAAACACCCTGCTGCCACAATCTTTCAAAAAAGCAGCCTTTCAGCACATTCATTTTCGCAAAAAGTACTCATACAAAAAAGCAATTTTCAACCTTTTTGGATTCTCCTTCTTTCGCTTATAATATTCGCTATCATGAGAATGGTTTTCGTAAAGTATATGAAATACAGAATATTGGGCTTTTTTATTGAAAAATATCATGGCGTAAACTATACCACAGAACAAGCTGCAGGACTTATTCCACAAATTATTAATATAATTTTTTACGCAAATATTTCAGTATTTGTCTTTGAACTTTTACACATTTTTGGGGTAAAAACAAACCCCACTGCAGACCTAAAATATTTTGGAATAATTACTTTGATTGTGCTTTTATTTTCTGTTGCCAAGACGCTTATAATTACACTTTCTGGACTACTTTTTTCGACTTACGACAACGCCATGCAGTTGATAAATATAAAAAACGACTCTGGATTTGCAAAAACCGTTGCTTTAGTACCTCTAAATTTTATATTAATCTATGGATACAATAACTTGATATTCAGCTATATTTCACTTGGAATAATTGCCACTATTTTTCTCATTAAAATTTTTAAAATGTATTTGCAAATTAGAGCAAGTTCAAACTTTCAAGTGTACCAAATATTTCTATATCTTTGCAGTCTTGAAATTTTGCCCTTTTTTATATTATATAAGCTTTTAAATATTTATATATAAATTGTCAATTTCAGAGAACTAAAGCAAGTATTAACCTAAGAGCTAAAGTTTTGAAAGTAAAAAATATACTGATTTCCCAACCTGCTCCGCCAGATTTGGAAAAATCGCCTTACACTCATCTTGTGGATGAATTTAACTTGGAAATTGATTACCAAATGTTTATAACTATTGAGGGCGTTACGAGTAAGGAATTTAGACAAAATAGAATTAATATTTCTGATTACACAGCTGTAATTTTTACTTCCCGTCAAGCTGTAGATAACTATTTTAGAATAGCTAAAGAATTAAGATTTACCGTTCCAGAAACGATGAAATATTTTTGCATCTCTGAATCAACAGCATACTATCTTCAAAAATACGTACAATTTCGCAAGAGAAAAATCTTCCATGGTCAACAGAGTTTCGATGATTTGCTAGAGATTATGAAGAAATACAAAACAGACAAATTTTTCTATCCTTGTTCCGAAATTCATAAAAAAGATATTCCCGACAAACTAAAAAAGAACAAATTCCATTTCAAGACAGCAATACTTTATCGGACTCTTGCAGCCGATTTATCTGATTTGGATATAAGTAAATATGAAATGTTGGTGTTTTTTAGTCCTACTGGAGTTAAAGCTCTATTCAACAATTTTCCAGAATTCAAACAAAATAATGTAAAAATAGCAACTTTTGGAACTTCAACTGCTCAGATTGCCAAAGACCATGGTCTGGAAATTCAAATTGAAGCACCAACAAAGAAAGCGCCTTCTATGTCGAAAGCTATAGAAGAATTTGTTTCTGAACAAAGAAAAAGAAAAAGATAATTATATATTTTCCGCTCTTTTATTGCTGTTAGTCAATATATAACATAATTTATTTTTTCGCTTCTAAATATTGCGAACATGAGAAATACTCTCTCGAAGAAAGAAAGGCTACATTCCAAAAAAAAGATAGAAAGTGTCTTTAAAGACGGGAAGTCATTTTTTATTTATCCTATAAAAATTATTTATTTAAAAGTTGCTGACGATGAGAATTTTGGTGCAGAAATTTTAATAACTGTCCCTAAAAGAAATATTAAATCGGCCGTAAAAAGAAATCTCATCAAACGCCACATTCGGGAAAGCTATAGAATTACTAAGCATAAATTGAATGACGAATTGATTCGTAGCGGCAGAAAAATGAATATTGCTTTCATTTTCTTAGGTAAAATTGACTACGATTTTAAGTCTTTGAAAAATGTTATTTCTAAAGCCTTAGCTTTAGTTCTAAAATCTCTTTAAAGAGTATTTAACTCCATTTTAATATTTTCCTAAAGTCGTAATATTCTGGATTTGGAATAAAGGTTTTTGCTTCTTCGTAATCTCCCGGAGTTATATATTGAAGTCCATCATCAAAAATAACTTTAGCTTTTGCCGATTCTATATTAACAAGACGTGGCTTAATTTTGCCATTCTCATCTTCCACATCCTTCAAAAATAATGGCGAAATATTTCCAAGATGGTCGGCTGTAACCATGCATCCTGTATAACCTGAATCATAGAGTTTTTTTACCCCCATTCCGAGCAAATTACAATACAAAAGATCGTATGCAGTAGGACGAATGCATCGTATTTCATAACCCAATTCTACTGGCCTGCTTTTTATGCTAATGCCCAATTCTTTTAATTTTTTATTGAGTACATAATTGAATATATGAGCTTTACTAACATTACCCAACTCTGGATGCCCATGGTCGTCGTAAGTAAAATTAACTCCAGATTTCTCTATCTCTAAATCGCTCATAAAATGGAATACTCCTTCCGAAATAATAATAACGCCGTATTCTATGCCCAGAATTTTTCTTTTGACAATTGACGAAATCATTAATCTGACAATATTATCAATAGAAACATCTGTTTTGTTAAAAATTTCAGGAATAATAATCATAGGAAATCTAAGCGCACAGCCAATACCAAAAGCAAGATGACCGGCCTCGCGACCCATAGCTGAAATTAAAAACCAATTTCCCGATGTGCGAGCATCTTCATAAACTGTGGTGGCAATGGATACACCTTCCTGTTTTGCCGATTGATAACCGAAGGTAGGTATGCCTTCTGGCAAAGGCAAATCATTATCAATAGTTTTGGGAACGTGTATGTTTTGAATTTTTATATTATTGACTGTAAGATAATTAGCAATTCTGTTTGCTGTAGAGGCAGTGTCGTCACCACCTATTGTAACAAGAAGCTTGATGTTGTGTTTCTCAAAAAATATTGTATTAAAATTAGTATCTATTGGTTTAAAACGACTCATTCTTAAGGCCGAACCTCCAATATTATGAATCCTATCAGCAAAACTAAAATTCAATTCTTCAATTTTAGGGCTTTTGGAAAACAATCCTTTGTATCCATCATGAATGCCAATAACTCTGTAACCAGACTTTAGAAAAACTCTTGAAATAGAACTAATTACGGCATTTATACCTGGGGCTGGACCGCCTCCACAAAGAATTGCGATTGTTTCTTTCATTACCAATATCTTATTTTACACTGAATTAGGTGCAAAATTAATTATTCTTTCGACCTTTGCAATAAATTAGTATTTTTACTTCTAATAAAATAATCTATTCCATGGCTGATAGCTTAAATAAAATATTTAATTTCAACAAAGGTCAAAGACGAGCAATTGTAATTCTTTCGATGTTAATTTTTGTACTTATTATTTATCGGTTTTGGCAAGCAAATACTCCAAAAGAAATTATCAATAATGATAGAGCTATAAATGAAATAAACGATTTCATAAAATCACAAGATTCTGTAAAGCAACAATTTAACAATACCCTTAAGGAAAGTAAGCTTGAAAAAAATATTGTAATTAACTTAAAACCATTCAACCCAAATATGATGACTAAGAAGTCATGGTTAGAGCTTGGCTTAAACGAATATCAGGCAAATTCAATTCAAAAATATGTTTCAGCTGGTGGACAGTTTTTTAAAAAAGAGGATTTAAAAAAAATGTATTGTCTTTCGGCAAATGATTATAACCGACTTGAGCCATATATTTTGTTGGATCTAACAATTAAACCTGAAAGCAAAGTTAAAAAGAACTCTACAACAAAATATTTACAGATTGAGTTAAATGCCGCAACAACAGAAAGTCTGTTAGATGTGAGCGGTATTGGAGAATATTTCGCAAAAAATATAATCAAATATAGAGATATGCTTGGCGGTTTTTATTCAGTTGAACAACTCAGAGAAGTCTATGGAGTAGATAGTGCAAAATATGAAAAAATATATCGAAATTTTAATGTTGATATAGGTAACATAACTAAAATTGACCTCAACAAATCAAATTTTAATACTCTTAAAAAGCATCCATACATCGGAAAAAAGATAGCTTTTGAGATTTCAAATTATTTAAAATATAAAGGTAAATTTAAGTCCGTCGAAGATTTAAAAAATAGCATATCCATAAAAGATGCTGATTATAAAAAAATTTATCATTATTTTGTAGTGTATTAAATCTAAACACAAAACATGATTAAAAAGAACATTTTCAAGGCATACCCGCGTACTTTTTGGATTGCCAACACCATTGAATTAGTCGAAAGATGGGCTTGGTATGGCTTTTTTATGCTTTTTGCCAACTACTTGACAAGCTCTTCTGATATGGGAGGCTTAGAACTTACTCAATCGCAAAAGGGTTGGATAATGGGCATTGGAACGGGAATTCTTTACTTTCTACCAGTAATTACAGGCTCCATTGCCGATAAATATGGCTACAAAAAAGTTCTTTTTATTGCTTTTTCCGTTTACACATCTGCATTTTTCATCTTCCCTTATTTCGATTCCTTTACTGGCGTTTTTGCCGTTTATCTTTATTTAGCTTTAGGTGCAGCACTGTTTAAACCTATAATTTCTGCTACCATTTCCAAAACCACCGACGAAAGCAATTCATCCGTTGGCTTCGGTATTTTCTATATGATGGTAAATATTGGAGCTTTCTTTGGCCCCATGATAACCCTTTTCTTTAAAAGTAGCTCTTATTCTGTAGTTTTTCAACTTTCAGCAGTTATTATTGCCTTAAATTTTATACTTCTACTTTTCTACAAAGAACCTGGTAGAGTGAAATCAAAATCAAGTTTTAAAGAAATTATATCGGTAGCTTTTACCAACATTGGTAAAGTTTTAAAAGATTTTAAATTTATTATGTTTCTGCTTATTGTTGCAGGTTTTTGGACAATGTTCAATCAACTTTTCTTCACCTTACCAGTATTTATTGAACAATGGGTTGACACAAAACCTATGTATGATTTCTTTGCCATGAACTTCCCTTTTATAGCAAATAATTATGGAAGAAATGGAGTTATGGAAGCTGAATTTATCTCCAACTTTGATGCACTTTATATCATCATTTTTCAAATATTTATTTCTACACTTGTTATGAAATGGAAGCCATTAAAATCAATGACAATTGGCTTTATAATAAATGCAATTGGCATAGCTTTAACGCTTTACACCCAAAACGTTGTATTTCTTTTGATTTCAATTTTCATTTTTGCCATAGGTGAAATGATGGGGAGCCCAAAGATTACCGAATATATTGGATTAATTGCACCAAAAGATAAAAAAGCTCTTTATATGGGCTTCTCTTTCATTCCAGTTTTTATTGGAAATGTGCTTGCTGGAGTTGTTGCTGGTCCAATATATCAATCAATTTCTGATAAACACCAGATGGTTTTAGACCTTGTAAAATCTCACAATTTTGCAATTCCTGACGGATTAACGCAAAACGAGCTTTTTCTTAAGGCTGCTCAAAATATGAATATGAATGAGTCTCAACTGACAAATTATTTATGGCAACATAATAACCCATCAAATATTTGGATTTTGATTTCTGGTATTGGCATTTTAGCTGCTTTACTATTAAATTTTTATAACAGAAAAGTCCTAAAAAATAAATAATTTAAATATGAGAAAACGTAATATAATATTAATAATATGCTCATTATTTTTTATTTTTCAAACAACAAGGCTTTTTTCTCAAACCGACACAGTCAAATTATCTGATAATTTATTGAAGGCAGCAGCTATAAATTCATTAGATTCGGCAGTTGATTTTTTAAAACAAGGTGCTAAGATTAATTTTAAAGACGAAAAAGGAAATACTCCATTAATTTATGCAATTCAGAATAATAATTTCGACATGGTAAAAATGTTGGAATTTAATAGTGCCGATTTGAATCTAAAAAATAATGAAGGATTAACTCCTTTAATCACAGCTATTAGGACATCAAATTTCGACATTGCTGAATTTTTATGTTATAAAGGTGCAGACCCAAATATAACAGGCCTTTATGGAACAACACCCTTACATTATGCAATAAATCAAGCTGAATATTATATTATCGATATGCTTATTTTCTATGGTGCTGACTTAAATAAATTGGATTTTGAAAGAAACTCAGTGTTGCATTATGCTGCCTATTTGAGTGACACTTCATTTGTAAATCTTTTATTAAAAAAAGGCGCAATAGAAATGAAAAATAACTTTTATAATTTAAGCCCTCTTAAAATTGCAATTCAGTATAATAACAAAGAAACAGCGAAAATCTTATTCGCGGCAGATACAGTTTCTACTGATGTTGATAAACGCTCTAATTACTTGATTACATATTCTATAAATTATAATAACGACAGCTTTGCACTATTTTTAATTCATTCCCATAAATTTATTCCATCAAAAAAGAATGACGGTAATAATCCATATAATGTAGCATTATTGTACAGAGAAATTTCATTGGCTACGGAACTTAAAAGAGAAGGTTTTAATAGCGGATTTTATCCATATTTTTCTCAATATACATTTATGACTAAGGCTTCTATGAGCAAAGATGATGCATTCTATAATTTTGGTTTAAATGCCTTAGATTCAAAATATGGTCTAAAATTAAATGTAGGCTTGGGAACCAGATTTAAACGAATGTCGGTATTTGTTCAAGCAGGCAAGGATGTCTATTATCAATATTGGGAAAGAAGAACTTTTTTAAATTTTGGAATTAAGAAACACTTTTATATAAAACCAAACTCCGAACTAATTTCACTATTTGCTGGTTTTGATATAAATGCTTACTTTGGAAATTATCGCGGTTCATCGCGTCATCTCGATAAAAAGTTCGGATTTTCTCCTTCCGCAGGAATCTCCTTGAATTTTAATATTTTGCAGTTGGAATTGTCATACAATTATATGAATTATGCAGCACTTAATTTTTCACCAAATTTTTTCGCAATTGGTATTGGATTTAAGTTTAATAATCTTAATTCAATCTTAAACTAATGCTTTCTACCATGAGAAAAATATTTATATATGGTTTTTTATTAGCAATTATCATTTCGTTTTCGACTTGTAAAAAAACTCACCAATCACCAGATGATTGTTCAAATTATGATTACCATGATTGTAATACATTGGAACCCACGAATTCTTCACTAAAGATGAGCTTTAGTCTTAATAGTCAAATTCATTCAGTTCCATTTGTAATTTATAAAGGTAATGTTGAAGATAATTCTGTACTATATCACGATACTGCCTTTGCCTCAGAGGTTATTTACTCTCTTGACTTTGGAAGCTATTCGGTAAAAGCAGAATATCATATAAATGGAAAGACTATTTATGCAATTGATGGCGGGAAGATGATAAAATGGAGCAATAATGTTTGCGATTCAACTTGTTGGAGTGCAGATAGCTTAAGTCTGGATTTAAGAATTCATTAAAAAAAATTTTGGATAAAAAAAAGTCCCAATATATAATACTGGGACTTTCTCAATAAATGTAGTAAATAAATACTTGCTACATTTAATTTCGCTACATTTTATTACATAACTTCAGTAGCTTCTGTTGTAGTAGCAGCAGTATCAACAACGGTTGTTGTATCAACAACTGGTTCTTCAATTACTTCTGTAGCTGTGCTATCAACAGTTTCGGTAGCTTCTTCAGTAGCGTTGTTACATGCTGCAAAAGCAACGATTGCGAACAACATAACGAATAATTTCAAAAGATTTTTCATTACAGGATAAATTTAATTGTTATTAAAAAATTTCTAAGTGCAAAATTGCAATAATTAACTATATGTACAACAAAAATAATTAAAAATTAAAATTTACTTTCACAAATTGTTATATAAACATCTAATTATAAACCATTTAGGTTTATACAAAATTTTATATATATTTAACATTTCCAAGATTTAAGCTAAAAAAACAGTTTTTATTAGCTTAATAAAATTTAAGCATTATTTACCGCATTTGCCTTCACCACATTTCATTTCTGAAGATTCTGTAGCGGCAGCAGTAGTATCAACAACGGTGGTTGTATCAACAGCTGGTTCTTCAACTACTTCGGTAGCTGTACTATCAACTGATTCAGTTGCTTCTTCAGAAGAGTTGCCACAAGCTGCAAAAGCAACTACTGCAAACAACATAACGAATAATTTTAAAAGATTTTTCATTGATTGAATAAATTAGATTGTTAATAATTAAAAAAATTTCAAGGCGCAAAAATCAATAAATTAATTATATCAAAAACAAAAATAAATAATATTTAAATATTATTTAAACTTTATACATTTTAAATTATTGATATTGAACAACATGAGTTCTAAAAATAATTTATATTTATTTAACATTTCGCAAATTAATACTAAAAAAACCGAATTTAGCAGTTAAAAACCGAACTGTTTAAATTATTTTGCTTCAACTTTAGCTTCGCTGAGCATAAAAGTAACGGCATCATTTACATTTTGATCTGTCAAAGATGCATTTCCACCTTTTGCAGGCATCATACCATTAGCTCCTTGAAAACCTTCAATTGAATGTTGGTAAATAACTGCAAGACCTTGAGCTGCGATTGCATCCCATTTTGCTTTATCATCCAATTTTGTTGCACCAGCAGCACCACTTGCATGACAAGCCATACATGCTTGGTTGTAAATATCTTTCCCTGCAACTGCATCACCCAAAACTGCTGCTGGAGCTTCTACAACTGCTGCTGTTGTGTCTGCAACAACTGCTGTTGAATCTACTGCATTTTCGTCGGTACTGGCTGAACCACCACAAGAAGTGATTAATAATGAAGACGTAGCAAAAATTGCTAAAAACATAAATACTCTTTTCATAATTTTAATGTTTTAATATTTTGTAATAAATTAGGATTACAAATGTAAAATATAAAGTATCAATTTTAACATTTTTTTTGATTTATTTTATTTCTGTCATGTTACACATTTTTTTAAATAATTGGAGAATTTAAATTAAAAAAAGCTAAAACTATATATCGCTGATATTAAACACTATAAAAGATATATTTTATTAAAAATGTTTTATAATAATTTTTTTAATCCTTGGCTTTTTATCTCTAAAATGGTTTTATAAAATATATTTTATTCAATTTCAGTTGCTTTTGTACCTTTGCCATTTGTATAAACAATGTCAATGAATACTCAAAAGGGTCAAATATTAAGAGAAAAAGCTACAATTTTAAAAATGATTCAACTTTATTGCGAGGCTCATCATTCCGGAATCCATGGTAAACTATGTTCAGATTGTGAGCAATTATATTTTTATGCTAATGCTCGAATAAATAATTGCATTTACGGTGAAGAAAAACCAACATGTCAAAATTGCATCATACATTGCTATTCTGCAAATAATAGAGAAAAGATAAAAATTGTGATGCGTTATTCTGGTCCACGTATGATTTATAAATTTCCTATTTTAGCAATCAATCATATTATTAATAAAGCCGCTGACAAAAAGAAAATTCCCAAGATTGAGGCTGCAAGAATTAAAAAAATGAAAAAATGACAATAACTATTGAGGAAATAAAAGTTAAATTGCTCAAAGAATTACCTGGCCATAAAGCGCACAAAATTTTATCTCCCCCTTATAGGGATGAGGAAATAAAAAAAAGAATTGATGCATCGGACATACCAAGAAATAGTTCTGTACTTTTACTTCTTTATCAAAAAAATGGAAGTCTTAATATTCCTTTTATCAAAAGATCAGTTTATGAAGGGGTTCACAGTGGACAAATTTCACTTCCAGGAGGAAAGCACGAAAATTTTGATGTAGATTTCAAAGCTACTGCTTTAAGAGAAGCAAATGAAGAAATAGGAATTATTTCAGCTGATGTGCAAATTTTAGGTCAAATTTCCGATTTATATATACCACCAAGCAATTTCCGAGTGAAGGTTTTTGTAGGTTATCTTCCATACCAACCAATGTTAATCCCGGATAAGAAAGAAGTTCAAAAAATTATTGAGATACCTTTGGTTGATATTTTCAAAGATGATATAATAAAGTCGAAGGTTTTTTACGTTTCTTCTTATGGGATTGAAAGAAAATCCCCATATTTCGATCTCTGTGGAGTCGAAATATGGGGTGCTACAGCAATGATTATCAGCGAATTTAGAGAAATTATTCTACAATAATTATTTTATAATCCACTTTAGCTCCTTTCTGAAGCAAAGCTGAAACTCCGCAATATCTTTCTTGCGATAAGTTTACTGCTTTTTCTAATTTGTCCATGGGCAAATCTTTCCCTTTGAATGTGTAAACTACGGTGATGATATGATAATATTTTGGATGTTCCTCAGTAAGTTCGCCCTCCACTGTAATTTTTACTGATTCATAATCAACATGCATCTTGGTAAGTATCGAAACCACATCCATTCCTGTGCAGCCACCTAAAGCTGCCAACATCAGTGGTTTGGGGCGAGGGCCTCTATCTTCACCTCCCACAGACTCTTCTGCATCAATCATAAAATGATGTCCATTTACTTCCACATCAAAAGCCATTTTATCTTGCCAATTGACTTCTACTTTATTACTTGCCATATTTTCAAAATTGTTATTAATAAAAAAAATTGATGAGCAAAGATACACTAATTAAAAATTATCATAAATAATTTAACTCAACCTTTGCTTACTTGATATATTCACTTGAAAAGATTGGGGAAAAAATACAAGCACGTAATTCAATTTTAATCATTAATTTTGCAAATAAGTACAATTATTGGGGTCTGTTATTATTCTTTTGAAAATTTAAATCTTTAAAATGAAACTCTCACATTTATTGTTTATTGGATTATTCAGCATTTTAAATATCAACTTATTCTCTCAATATGAGAATGTTATGATAAATAATACTAACAATCCTGAAGAGCCATCAATTTTTATAAATCCAAAAAATCCTGCTTTTGTAATGGCTGGAGCCAATATAAATGCCATTTACATTTCACAAGATAGTGGGCACACATGGCAGGCCATTTCAATGATATCGCAATCGGGAGTTTGGGGCGACCCATGTTTAATAGCTGATACAGCTGGGGATTTTTATTTTATTCATCTTGCCAACCCTCCTGCTCAACAAGGAAATTGGATAGACAGAATAGTCTGTCAAAAATATGATATATCGCAATCGAACTGGACTTACGATACTTATATGGGTTTAAATGGTTCAAAAGCGCAAGATAAAGCATGGATAGCTGTTGACCCACAAACAAATAATCTTTATGTAACATGGACTGAGTTCGACTACTACGGTTCAAATTTATCAACCGACAGTTCAAATATTATGTTTTCACGCTCCCTCGATGCTGGTGCAAGTTGGAGTCAGGCAAAAAGGATTAATAAAAAGGCTGGAGACTGCATCGACAGCGATAACACAGTAGAAGGAGCTGTGCCAGCAGTGGGACCAAACGGTGAGATTTATGTTGCTTGGGCTGGCCCTGATGGATTAGTTTTCGATAGAAGCCTCGATAGTGGAAATACTTGGTTGCAAAATGATATTGTAATAAATCCTATTCCTGGAGGTTGGGATTATGAAATTTCTGGAATATCACGTGCTAATGGATTACCCATAACTCTTTGCGATATAAGTAGTGGCGCAAATAATGGAACTATTTATATAAACTGGAGTGATCAAAGTAATGGTATTAATAATACAGATATTTGGATGGTAAAATCTACTGATGGGGGCAATACGTGGAGTTCACCAAAAATAATAAATGATGATTCCAGTAATAGACAACAATTCTTTACTTGGATGACTATAGATCAAAAAACAGGTAATTTATATTGTGTTTTTTACGATCGACGCAATTATTCCGACAACCGAACAGATGTTTTTTTGGCAATTTCAAAAGATGGGGGTCAAAGCTTTGAAAATCATAAAATTAGTAAAAGCCCATTTGTTCCTAATAACAATATTTTCTTTGGTGATTATACCAATATTTCCGTTTACAACGGCATGGTACGCCCTATCTGGGCTCGATTAAATAATGATTCTCTTTCGGTTTGGACAGCAATAATAAATATAGATTCCACCAACACTTTTATAGATTTTCCTTCAAATGAAAGCTCAAATATAGAAGCTTCAAACTTCCCAAATCCAACATCAGACAAAATCAGTTTTTCTTATAAGATAAAGAGGGATGCTATTATCTCAATTGAAATAATTGACAATAATGGGAAAAAGATTAGCACAATATTAAATGGGGTGAAAAAATTGTCTGGCATGTATATCGAGCATTTCGATGTTAAAAGTGAAGATCTTGGTGCAGGCGTTTATTATTTTGTGCTTCATTGCCAAAATGAAAAAGACATTTTGAAAAAATTTATTGTCAATTAATAAGAAACATTGTTATACTTTAAAAGATTGCAAATCTGAAAGAAATATAGAGAGGCGGAGAATCTTAAACTCAGTATTAAAGTTTTAGCTGTCAACAAGGGAAATCAAATTATAATTCAGGAAATTACTGAATGCCCTAAAATTGTAAATTAACATACACTGAACTAAACACTATGTCTATGACATAGTGAATATTTTATTAAATATCTCATTATAAACACTTTGTAGATGCATATTAAAATTTAATATAAAAACCTAATAGGCTTTAACATCTTTTTTTTCTTAATAATTTTTCAGATTTTTTTAAACTCCTGTTGGGCTGGCAATGGCAGCAACACTTATTTTTATTCCAGGTATTTGAGCCATTATTAATGCGCAAGCTTCAATTGTTGAGCCTGTAGTTATCACGTCATCCACCAACAAAATATGTTTGCCTTCAAGTTTCTCTGGATTCTTAAGTTCGAAAATCGAATTTACATTTTCCCATCTTTCAAATCGCGACTTCTTAGTTTGAGTAGAAGTATGCACTTTTCTGATAAGATTTCTTGATTCAAGTTTAGCATTCATGTTTTGTGAAAGCCCAAATGCAAATCTTTCGCTTTGGTTGAAGCCTCGCAATCTTTCTTTTTTGTAGTGAAGTGGAACTGGAATAATTAAGTCAACACTCGCAAAATCAGGACTTAGCATAAGCTCTGCTCCATAATCTTTGCCGATTTTTGTTCCAATGTCGCTATAACCTTTGTATTTAAAATTGTGTAAAAGACTTTGCACATTTCCATGTTTTTTGTAGAAATACCTAACTGCCGCTGAATAAATTTCTACTCGACCATCGAAGAGTTTTAACACTGGGTTTTGCTGCCACAAATGATAATTTGTCTTAGGAAGATTTAGCGAGCAATAAGTACAAAGAATATCTTCATGTTTAATTAGCAATTTACCACAAGCATGACACACTCGAGGATAAAAAAGCTCCTCGATAAATCGCAATTCCTGCCATAAATTCTTAATCAGCTTCATTATTATTAAGTCCAATCATCAATAGAACTGACTATTACAACTCATTTTTCAATTCTAAAAGAAAGCTTTTGACCTTTTCCAGAGAATTTACAATTTCAATTTTTTTTGTAGTATCATCAATTTTTTCAGATTTCAGCATTTCTTTGGCTCCCTGAAGTGTATAGCCTCTCTCCTTCACAAGATTGTAAATTATGTAAAGATTATCCAAATCTTTTTGAGTAAAAAGACGATTGCCTTTCTTGTTTTTTCTGGGTTTTAAAATATCAAATTCTTTTTCCCAAAATCTTACTAATGAAGTGTTAACATTAAAAAGTTCAGCAACTTCTCCAATGGCATAATATACTTTTTCTGTTGTTGGTTTCTTATAAGGCATGTTTTAAAATTTTGTTTTTATTCAGTTATTTTCAATTTCAAGTCCAAATAAATTGGAAGATGATCGCTAAATCCTCCATTATATTTCATTCCTACGAAAGTACGAAAAGGAATCATGACGCCATTATCATTTTTTTCAAGAAGAAAAGAAGGTTTAAAAATATGCGCTTCATTATTTTTCAAGTGCAATCCTTCACAGCTGCCAATCAGTGAAGAGGAAACAATTGCATGGTCTAATACCGACCATTTTCCACCTGTTTCGCCTACAAAATAATGTGTGCCTTCGCCCTTATTTTCAAAGGGAATCATCAAATCTATCAAACCATTTTTCAAATAATTATCTGTCGAACTTACTTCAAGGCCTTTTTGCAAACTTTTGTTGGAAGGAGTATCGTTTAAATCTCCCATTATCAGTATTTTGCTGCATGGATTTATTGAAATAATTGAGTCGCTTAGATGTTTTAGCTTTTTTGCTACAAACAATCTTTTTTCTTCAGTTTGAAATTCGCCACCCCAGCGTGAAGGCCAGTGGTTAATGAAAATATTTAAAGTATCGCTATAAAGTACCAGCACTTTAACAAATAATATATCCCTTGTTCGCGTGGCTGTATCGAAGGGAAAGCTTACATTTATTGCCCTTTCACTTATGAGTTCAACTTTTTCGGGCTGAAATAAAAATGCGATATCGATACCTCTTCTATCGGGCGATTCGTGATGAACAATTCTATAATTGCTATTTTTTATATTGGTATTATTTATAAGATTTAGCAGCACATGTTTATTTTCTATTTCAACCAGGCCAATCATTTCCACGGCTTCCCATCCCCCAATGGCACTAAT
>Ga0210044_10001855_pt1 | contig 32093 bp, 25 predicted proteins | sample CryGey13umfilter_2_FD_183959 | JGI IMG/M metagenome (GOLD analysis project Ga0210044, IMG submission 183959) | Groundwater microbial communities from aquifer in Utah, USA - Crystal Geyser 4/9/14 3 um filter (SPAdes) (version 2) | ecosystem: Environmental > Aquatic > Deep subsurface >...
CCTAGGTAAGGTTCTTCGCGTTGCATCGAATTAAACCACATGCTCCACTGCTTGTGCGGGCCCCCGTCAATTCCTTTGAGTTTCAACCTTGCGATCGTACTCCCCAGGTGGAATACTTAATGCGTTTGCTGCGACACTGACCTAAAAAGGCCAACATCTAGTATTCATCGTTTACAGCGTGGACTACCAGGGTATCTAATCCTGTTTGATCCCCACGCTTTCGCGCCTCAGCGTCAGTTACAGACCAAGAAATCGCCTTCGCCTCTGGTGTTCTTCCAGATATCTACGTATTTCACCACTACACCTGGAATTCCATTTCTCTCTTCTGAACTCAAGGCTTACAGTATCAAAGGCAGTTTCGCCGTTAAGCGGCGAGATTTCACCTCTGACTAATAAGTCCGCCTACGCGCCCTTTATACCCAGTAAATCCGGACAACGCTCGCCCCCTACGTATTACCGCGGCTGCTGGCACGTAGTTAGCCGGGGCTTATTCCTAAGGTACAGTCAACTTATGCCCCTTACGAGACATAAAAATTCTTCCCTCAGAAAAGAAGTTTACAATCTTACGACATTCATCCTTCACGCGGCGTTGCTGGGTCAGGCTTTCGCCCATTGCCCAATATTCCTCACTGCTGCCTCCCGTAGGAGTCTGGACCGTATCTCAGTTCCAGTGTGGCTGATCATCCTCTCAGACCAGCTATCGATCGTAGCCTTGGTAGGCAGTTACCCTACCAACTAGCTAATCGAATACAAGCTCATCCAAAGGCATTACATTGCTGCAACTTTAACAACATCACCATGCGGTGCCGCTGCATCATTCGGTATTATCTCCGATTTCTCGAAGTTATCCCAATCCCTTGGGCAGATTACTTATATATTACTCACCCGTGCGCCAGTGTACTAAAGATATTACTATCTAATTCCCCTTGACTTGCATGTGTTAAGCACGCCGCCAGCGTTCGTCCTGAGCCAGGATCAAACTCTTCATTGTATATTTTTTGAAACTCATTGTAATTGATTTTTCTCTAAAGATTACTTTAGTCATCCACTTTTTCAAAGAACTTAAAAATCGGGCATGAAATCTACTCTTTATTTTTTTACTTGTCAAGCAAGCTTAAAAATAAATTTTAATTTTTTGCTTTATTTTCAACATTTATTTAGAACAAGAGCACAATGTTAATATTTTTTTTTTAACTTTGCAAATATTTCCACAAATATTTTATTATTTTTTTATAAAAGTTTCTATTCTGCCTGTTCTTTCCTTAGTAATTTGAAATAATTAGTGGTGAAACGAGTAAAAAACAGACATTTGTCACTATAATGCAAGTAATAGTTGCTTAATTACTTTTATCCAAAAAATCATTGTTTTCAGCTACAAAGCCTAAAGAATATTCCTTCACATACGCAAAATAAAATAAGGATTTCGATTATTATCTATTGCTTTGGTTTTTGAATTATAAATTAGAACTGAAATTTAATTTTAAGCAATAATCATTAAATTTTGTATTCCCACAATAGTGTCAGCACGGAGTTGTACTTAGTCAAATTAATGCTTTGTTCATAAAAATACAGATCCTGCCGACAATACAAATCTTCCTCAAAACAGGTTTTTGCCAATACAACAACAGCTTCAGTTTTTTGAATCATCTAAACTTACATTGATATTTTTTCGGAATTTTTTATTAGTATTGTAGATTTCACTGCAAATTGCCGTACAAACCATTTTTTTCAATGGTAACTCCTCCTTCCATCGCCTTTTGCCGGAGATAATTTTTTGAAAGGCGATTTGCACAAAGTCAGCTTCAGTTAATCCATTTAGAGAATTTGTATGCCAATATTTATTCAAAGCAGGACAGTATATTTAGCGATTGTGACATTTGATTAAAATGAGAGTTTGGTTAATTACTCAGATACATTTTCGTTTGATGTTGTGTGATTTGAGATAATTCTATCTTTCCCCTTCTAAACTGAAGTGGAAAGATATTTTTATATTTTCTTTTGCTTATTTTTTCTGGAAATGTGGCTAAAGCCAGAATATTTTATTTGTTCTTTTTTCAGTTCACTAAATTGAACTGAAATAATAAATAAGTTTAATTATTCCACTTAGCTTTAGCTTCATTTTTTCTTGATTGTATAGAGAATTACTTACTTTATTATTATCATCTGCTTTCTTAATTCCTTTTCAAAAAGCTCTAACATTTTTTCAAAACTTTTACAATACATTTGAGAGAAAGTATTGTTATATACTACATCATAGTTTTTAATTATAAACTTATCAATCTGATTTATCAAATCTTCGGAGGATTTAATTATATCACTTTTAATAAAATTCAAATACATTACTTCTGTGTCACCGGCATTTTCTATGTCTTTATGACCAACAAATTTATTACGCCATTTATGAAGATTATTTTCCTCAAATTGCTTTTTAAATTCATTAGCTTTTGACCAAAGATCATTTTTGTTCGTTTGATCTATTTCTAAATCTATAAGTTCAAATATTGATTGTTCCTTTTTATTGGTATCTTTTTGTAGTGGAGATAATACAGTATTTAGATTCAGCAGAGCATCATAGTAAAATGAACAGTGCAAAAATCTTAGTACCATTACAATTTCTGAAGTTGTATATTTTTGTTTTTCTATTACTATTCCTGTTTTCGGTCGATATTTATCGTGCAATTTCCTCAACTTTTTGGAAGAAACAAGTAATGTTTGAGTAATATTGATAAGCTGTTTAATTCGATCTGCCAATTTTTCTTTTGTCATAATTCTATCTCCTCATACTCCTCTTTACTAATAATTTTCTCAATCTCTGGCTTGCACGCCGTTTTATCCACCGCAATGTAATGAAGGCGGAAGCATTACTCAATCTTTAATTCTTCATATTCTTTCTCCGTTAATGCGAAGGCGGGGTCTATTATTTTTACTTCCTCGTAGGTGAGGGCATAGAGTTTATGAGAACTATCCTTAGGATAAACCATATCTATCAAGAGTTCAATCTGTTTTTATGTTAGTTTGTGGTCAAAACAAAATGATTTTGTAACTGATTTGGATATTCACTCCACTCTCTACCTTTAAACTTCCGTCCATTTTCTTTTTTATTTCTTTTTATTTCATCAACTCCCCAGGTGCCCCACTGCTTGAAGAAAAAGGCAACATTTTGTTTTTTACATTGATTAAAGATTTCTTCAACCCATTCTTTTTTTATAGGACGTGCTCGTCTTCCGGATTCCCCGCCAACTATTGCCCAATGTATGCCGGATAAATTTAATTTACCAACAGAACCAATAAGCGGCTCAAATGAAATGAATCTAATTGCAGCTTCTATTTTTCTTAAAGGTTCTATTCTCTTTTTGAACGCTACATTTTCTACACTAACACCAAGCCAAACATTTTCTGGAACTTTATGAGTTGAAAAATATTCAAGCATTATTTTTTCTCTTTTAGTAAGTATCTGATAAATATGCTGAGGTGTTTTTTTAATTACATCAAAAATCATATCAAGATATTCAAAAGACATTTCTTCGTGGAATAAATCACTCATTGAATTAACAAAAAACTTTGTCGGCTTTTTAATTTTCAGAGGTTCTTCTAAACGATGTGGTAAAATCTTAAACTTAAATCCATCAATGTAATCTTCTAATCCCATAGCTTGTAATCTTTTTGCAAAGGATTCTGCATAACAAAATTTGCAGCCCGCAGAAACTTTATTGCAGCCAATGCTGGGATTCCAGACTTTTTCTGTCCATTCGATTTTGGTGGATTTCATTGTTGTCTCTTTTCTATTATTTGGTTTGCAATCTTTAATGCTGTTTTATTATTTGATCCGAAGACAAAATGATAAATAGGAACATTTTTAGTATTATAGAGAATCATCGGTTTTTTAGTAACACAAGCAAATATATTTTTTAATTTTTCAATATAAAGTTCGGCAATTTTTGTAACACAATCATTGTTTTTTTTAATTAGGTTTTCTTCTCCAAAAAGTGTGTCAACTTTTTCAGTTTCATAAAACTTATTTCTAATTTCTTCCTCTGATAATCCAAAGTATGACTGAAGTTTTTCAGAAAAAATTAACTTCCCTTTTCTATCGAGAAAACGATTTATAATCACCCCTGAAGGAATCAAAATCCATAGATCAACCCTTTTGCCTCTCAACATCATTATACTTGCCCAATCTATTTGCATTCCGAAAGGATCTAATAAAACTAAAGCAGCTGTATTTTTATTTAATAAATCTAAAAATTTAACTATTTGTTTATTAACATCATCATTAATAAAGAAACAATTATTTGTTACAAGATTATTCTTTTCGAGTTTATTTTTTAGTGATTCAATTGCTTCTTTATCATAATCAACAAAATAATAATAATCAAATTTTTTATCGAGTCTAAGTACTCTCTCAGCAGAACCTTGATAAATTTTTGAATCTTTTTCAATTTCAATTAGCAAATCATCTTGTGCATTATTTGAATTATATCTTGTTCCACTACCAGCAAAACCATCAAAATAAATCGTAGTTGGCCAACCATTAAATTTCTTTTTTTGAGCATTCATAATGGTTAAATAAGCATTTACATAAGCTTCAAATGCTTGAAGTTTTGTTTCTGTCCATTCACCTCCCCAATTTTGAAAAGGCTCATTTACTTGATTCATTTTTACTTCCCTCTTTCTATTATTCTTATCTCTTCCGGTGTTAATTGATATAGTCTATATACAAGCTCATCTATCTCTTTTTCAAATTCCAAGGTAGCCGAAGCATCCCTGCTTCGGATATTGCCAGCAAGGATGCTGGCTCTACTTTGTTTTGCCGCTAATATTTTATCTACCAGCGATTCTATTTGCTTTACGATTGGCTCGTTGGTTGGGGTGATTGGGGGCGGAGTAAAATTCAAAAAAACCCTTGATTGTATTTCTCTGGTTCCTCCTTGAAGTTCTGGACAATTTATTCTAATCCAATAACCACATATATTAGAATTAAAAATCCCAAGAAGATATTTTAATTTACTACCAGTAAGAATGTAACATTTAGGATTTGGATAAATCCTCTTATCATCATAAACAAATGGTAAAAATTTTGTCATATTGGGATATATAATTTTCTCCTTCTCAAACTCGGGGTAGTAGGCACAAGCTCGCAGTTCCCACCAATAATCGCCTTGATCATCTCGTTTTTTTGCTTTGGCTTCAAATTGTTTTAAATGTTGCATTAACGATGGAAAAGTCTTTTCTATAAATATTTCCGGTTTTTCTTTTCCTCTGTTTTCATTCGTCCAACCAGCTGGAATAACGATAACCCACAAACCCGCCCATTCATAATGATAACGTTTAATATCTCTTCCTCGCAAAATTGGTTTGATGATTTCTTCTGTGCGTTCTCGTTCGGTCTTGCCGGCGTATCGGGACGATTCGGCTAAACTGCAATTTGCTAATATCTCGTTTCGTTTTTCGGTATCTATAATAAATGCTTCGTTTAAGCCAGTTAATACACCACGATAAATTTTCACATCCCAATCTTTAAGTGGTTTGCCAATCTTTTCAATTTTCTCTTTTAATTTTTGTTCTGCATCCGAGCCAATAAACCAGGCATCTTTGGTTAGTTTGGTAAGCAAAACCCCTTTTTCGTGCAAAGCCTTGGAGAAATTTTCTTTATCTTCTTTTTGCAGAGTAACTGCTAAAGTAGCCGAAGCATCCTTGCTTCGAGAATTATCTTTTTTTCTAATCAATAGGATATTTGTATCAACGGTTGCATTTTCAAAAACTCCGGGACCTAAATCAACAAGCTGCAAAGGATTGTGTTGTGTAAAAAATTCCCGCAACTTTTCGCCATAACCTGCTCGCATCCATTTATTTGAAGTAATGTAAGTAAGCAAACCATTTTGTTTTAATAATTGAATTCCTTTTTCGTAGAAGAGACAATAAATATCACCTGTTCTGACAAATGTTTTGTAGTTCTGGTCTTTGTATAAGTCAGCATATTTAATCTTGTTGTTAAAAGCTTTTTGAAGCTGAAGATACGGCGGATTGCCGATAACAACATCAAAACCATCTTTTATCCCAAACATCCAGAATGGATCGAACCAATCAGTTTTTTCAACTTTGAATGGAGTCCAATTTATAAGCATTGTAACAGCTTCAGTGTTTTTTGTTGACCATTCTCTTTGCTTTTCAGCAATAGAACCTTGAAGAGTTTTAAATTCTTTTTCTATTTGCAATTTTCGTTTTGCTGAAGCAGTAAAGAATTCTTCACGCAGTTGTTTTAGTTTTTCAAAATCATCGGCAGAAGTCCCGAGTGAATCTTCTACCATTTTTGGCAATCCAATCAACGTATTAACACAAACAAACTTAAAATCAAGATTAGGAAGATTGGCAATTCCCCAATTATCTTTTTTCTTATCAACATCTTCATCAATAATCAAACTTAGCCAACAACGTAAACGGGAAAGTTCTACAGCCATCGGTTGAATATCGCAGCCATAAATGGAGTTGAGAATCGTTTGCAATTTTAAATCGTAAACATTTCCCTTGCCCTCCCCTTTACCAAAGGGAAGTGTTGGGTGGGGTTTAATTTGTAGTTTTAATGCAATAAGTTTTTGAAGCATTCCAATTGGGAAAGCACCTGAGCCGCAGGCAGAATCGAGCACTTTTACTGTATTAAGTTTTTCAAGTATGTGTGTGGAATATGGTTTTAGTGTATCAGGAAATTCTTCTGTGTGAACAAAGTCTTCAATTGCTTGCGAAAGAGACTCTGGATTGAGTGCCGAATCGTCACCCTTCGACAAACTCAGGGTGACATTGGTCTTTAAATATTCAGAGATAGATTGCACTACCATATAATCAACTATTTCACGGGGAGTGTAATAAGAACCTGTTGATTTACGTGCAGATTCCTGTGTTTCCGGATTTTGCTCTGCCAATAAGTTTTCAAATATACGTCCGAGCATCTCCGGATCAATCGCAATTTCAGAGCTTGAAGAAGTATTTTCATCAATTGTAAAGTTATATTTTTCAAGTGTGTTCTTAAACAGATTTTTAAACCAATCATTCTGAATAAAAACTTTGCCCTGATAATCTCCGTAATCTCCAATTTGAGACTCAAACAAACCACCGTTCAGGAAGGGATAATCTTCAATTTCATCAGGAAGTTTTCCTCTTTCCTTCTGAGGTGTGTTGAATACTTCAAAGAATAATTTTTCCAGAAATTCCAGATAGTAATTTTCATATTTATTAACTGCAGAAGATGAAAGAACATTTTCCTGGATAATACCTTTCTTTTTTAAGAACCAGCTAAAAATTAATCTTCCGATTAAGCGAACTGCAAATTGCTTTCGTGCTTCCTCAATTCTTATTGAACCCTTGAATATTTCGTCATTTATTAATGAATCGAAAGCAGATTTAATATCAAGATAGAATTTCTTATTAACTACAGAAATGTCGAACGATTTCCAGAGTGCTTTCCATAATTCATTTGGTTCAACAAAAAAGTGTGAAACTTTTTTATGTACTTCTTCAAGAATGAAATCATAAGTTTTATAGTACGGCTGATTAATGCCAAACGGAAGGGTCTTAAGTACAATCTTCTTCCCTTCTTTACCAGAAAGTACAACTTTAAATTCGGTGTTTGACGGATTACCTATAAACCAAACAACATATCTTTCAGCAGCAGAACCACCGATAAATTTTTTGGTTACTTTTTCAATGTTTTGTTTGGAAAGCTTCTCATCTTTTAATTTAGCAAAAAGAATGAGCAGCTGAGATGTCTGTCCTTTTTTAAGAAGAATAGTCCGGATATCTTTTTGAGCAGCAAAGTTCGGATGATCAGAAAATAATCTTAAAGTTTCGCCACCAAATAAATTTTGCTGAACATTGGTTGGAATTACTGCTTCCCAAGTGATAGCATCTGTAATCCCAAATTCATTAATAAGGGAAGTTGTAAGTGCTTTATAATCTAATTTGTCTTTATTTTCTATAAGATTTTTTAGTGACATAATAATTAACCTTTAAAAAGATTGATGTAGTCTTGAAAAACAAAAAGACGATTCCTCTTCTGACCAGTTATTTCTGTAAGGATTTTTAATTTAACTAGATCGTGAATCATAGAATTAGCAGTTTGTTTTGAAATACCAAACTCATCAACTAAATAGCCGGGATTTACTATTGGATATTTATACAAATAGCAAATTACTTTTTTAGCTAAAGGAATTCTTTTCCCCATTTTAACAATTTTTCTTTCTTCGATTTCTGTCCTTAGTTGTAAAATTTTTTGGAAAGTGTCGATACCATTTTTTGACGTTTGAATTACACCGGTAAGGAAAAATTTTATCCATTGGGTAAGATCATTTTTAGTTCTAACAACTGTTAAGTTATCATAATATAGTTGTCTGTTTTTCTCAAAAAAATCAGAGAGATATAATGTTGGTTTGGTTAAAATTTTATTTGCAACAAGATATAAAGTAATCAGTAAACGACCTGCTCTTCCATTGCCGTCAAGGAATGGATGTATAGTTTCAAATTGATAATGGGCAATGCCAATCTTAATTAAATGAGGAACATTAATTGAATTATTATTTAAAAAATTCTCTAGATCACTCAATAATTCTGGCAGTTCAGAAAAATGTGGGGGAATAAAAACAGCGTCGCTTATTGTTGCACCGCCAATCCAATTCTGACTTGTGCGGTATTCTCCGGGCATTTTATTTTTTCCACGGACAGATTGCAATAATATCTTATGGGCTAACTTAATTAAACGCGTGGAAATAGGAAGATTTTGCAAGCTGCTTATAGCATCGTTCATTGCGTTAATATAATTTTGAACTTCACGCCAATCATCCTTTTTCTCATTAGAAATATCTTTCTCTTTTAAAACCGCTACTTCAATATTTGTTTGAGTGCCTTCGATCCTACTTGAAGACGTAGCTTCTTTTACTATGTGCATTCTTATGAATAAGTCAACATCGGGTACAATCTCAGAAAAAGCATTTAACTCACCCAGTTTTAGATTAGCTTCTTCTAATAGTTTATTTACTTGCGGATTGCTAACAATCCATTCGATATTGATTTTGGATGGCGAAAAACTTTTATAATTATACTGTGGTTTAAAAGTACCGGCTTTAAAATCTTTTATATCCATTTTTTTAATAAATTGCCTTAAAAATCAATTATTTCATTACAAAGTTAGAATTAAAATTTACCTTAGTCAAGGAAGATTAATTTTCTTAGACTAAAGAATATCATAGTCAAAGTTTCTTAACAAAATTAATTGAAGAGAAATTGGTGAAAATATTGAAAACTTTTAGTTCAGCACACTTTGTTTTAATAATATCCATACCAGAATATTGGTTCAGGTAAGTTTTCTGGTTTATCATTATTCAATAAGTGATTGCTGATAATTGCAAGATTATCCAGAAAGTCTATTGAGACTTTACCATTATTTCTGCTAATAAAATTTCTCAAACGATTTTCAAATGGCAAATAATTCTGCCGCGATAATAGCATTCTCATTCTGTTGATGTTATCAGTTGAATAACGATCAAGGTTTTCATTCAATAGCAATAACAATTCTTCTTTGTATGTAGAAAGCGATGCAGCACCTCCGGTTCTTCTTACACCCTGGAAGTCCGAAAGATCTTCAAAATCCATTGCAAGTTGAAAAGATTTTTCAGCATCGAAAAACTTCTTTGCTAATTCTTTACTATCTGAAATTTCATTGTCGGAAAGCTTTACAACCTGGCGTTCTTTATCAAAGCTGCGAATTAAAGTGAGTGCTTTAAGATGATTCTTTTCTTCAGCAACTTTATTCAATTCTTCTTTGATGAATCGGAATTCTCCTTTAGCAATATTGAAGATAAGCAGCTTTTCATCTGTAGAAAGTTTCTTTAGTTCACACCATTTTTCAAAGTTAATATTTCTAATTCTTTCTTTCTCTTCATCTGATGCTTTACGCATAAATACACGAAGATCATTTTCAAAGACTTCATCAAACGCTAAATCATTTTCTCTTTCAAGTGATTCAATGGCTTGTTTTTGTTTTCCAGGATCATCGCTGTATATATTTTCAATTAAACCAAATTGTTTCGGAGTTATATTTTCACCTAAAACACTGCTATCAAGTCCAACACTCGCACCAATAACTTGGATTTTCTCTTGAAGCTTTAACATCAATCTAAGGAATTTATCAAGCTGATCTTCAGGACGGAAATTATAAATTTTTACTTGCTCAAAATTAGAACCAAGACGATTTATACGACCATTACGCTGAACCATTTTAACTGGATTCCAGTGCAAATCGTAGTTAATTATAATACCGCAATCCTGAAGGTTTTGACCTTCACTAAGCACATCCGTTGAACAAAGCAGTTTAATTTCTTTCTCGCCGTTGACCAAACCATTTATAACTGTTTGGTTTTGTGCCTTCGGTGCAAATCTTTTTACATAAGCTGACTTGTACTTTCCCGTTTTACTTTTCAGGAAAGCAATTTCATCTGATGTTATATCAATTGAATTTAAGAATTCAGAATTTAACTCTTGTTTGAGATAATCAACAGTAGTAGCAAAGTAAGAGAAAATCAGAACTTTGCTGCCTTTAAGATTACGCAGTAAAGCTTTTAAACGAAGCAGCTTAATGTCTTCAGTAACCGACGAGAGAACTTTATTTATGAGTTCAATGATTTCTTTGTCTTGCTTAATAAAGTTTTTAATGTTGGATATATTGTAATCATCAAGAGTTATTTCAACAAAAGCTTTTTCTTGGTTATTATCTTTATGATTTTGACGTTGATTAAATTTTTCAATTTCCTCATAAATCATATCAATTAAATCTTCGTCTGGTTCATCCTCTTGCCGGTTAAGTGCTTTGGTTATAATAGCTGGCTTGACCAATATCTTTTCCTCAAAGAATAATTTTTCAAACTGTGCGAGGTAGTCAGAATATCTTGCAATTCTTTTTTTGAATGTAAATATTGATGAATCAAAAGATTTGAACATTGTTACTTTCATAACACCGGTCAAATTCTTTCTTGAATTCGCCTGTGCTTCCTCTTCCAATGTTTTTTGAAGTTTTTCTGTTAAGAAGCTGTAAGGAACTAGTTTTAGTCCCTTAATTGCCCTGTCAATAAAGTGGAAAACAGATTCATATTCAGTTTGATGTTTTTTTACTGTTTCCTTTTTTAACTTAAAAAATTCCTCAAGCCCAATTTTATCTTCTATTAGCTCATCCTCATCTGTTAATTCATTAGTAAAATGTTTAAACAGTTTTGATTTTGAACTTCCCAATAAATTGATTTCATCACTAATCACTTTTCTAATTTTTTTACTATCTAATTCATAAAGAACATTCTCAAGTTTTTCTTCGGGAAATATTATCTTAGCTCCGTTCAAAGTAGCATCTGGAAAATCTTTTTTAACCTGATGCTTTGTTCTCTTAACCATGATACGATTAAGAATTGGATAGAGTTCTGAAAATACTTCCTCTGAACCAATTCTACGAAATTCACTTTGCGTTGTTCTGAAAAAATTAAAGATACTTTCTATCCCGAATGATGAGAAAAATTTATCGTTACCCCCCTTTGCAAGTAGTATCTGGTTTGCTAAATCCTTAATACCATTATTTACAGGAGTTGCAGATAGCATCAAGACTTTTGGATATTGTTCACAGTAATCTTTATCAGTAAGCAACTCTAAAAGATGACGGAATGATTTACTCGCTTGTGTTTTAAGGTTGTGGCTTTCATCTATTACTAAAAGTTCGATTGCATTGTTACGTTTTGATTTCAGTTTCCGAAGCATTAGATCATTTTTAATCCTTTCGAAGCTATCTTCCAGAGCAAATTCGGTTATAGAGTTGATGGGAGCATTAAGAGAAATTTCTTTGAGATGATTTTCCCAATCCTCGCGTAAAGATGCAGGACAAATAACCAAAACATTTTGTCTTCCGAAATAACCAAGTTCCTCGATTACTTTTTTTGCAATAAACGATTTTCCTAACCCTACGCTATCAGCTAGTAAGCACATTCCAATTTTAGGATTACGTAGACGTGCAAGAACTTTTTTAACACTTTCCTCTTGGAATAAAGTGAGGTCAACCCTTGTTTCAAAGAAAGTTTCAGCACGGAGATTCTCTTCTATTTCAATATCTTCCCTATAAATTTCATAAAGTATTTTGATGTATAATTCAAATGGTGAATAGCTAAGATTACCAAACTTACTTAAACCTAGTATTTCGATTTTGAATTGCTCATTCCAATCAATGCTTTCTTCATCATTCCACAATTTTTCAAACCAACTGCGATGACTTGGATCCTGGTTCTCAGCTTTAGGCAAATAATTAACAATGCGGTGGTCATATTCAACATCATTTAGTTCAGTGTTACCAAGTAAACCATTTCGGGTAAAGTTTGAACTGCCGATAATTCCAATTGCATTTTCAGCTTCTGAACCAAGTATATAACACTTGGCGTGAAGAAATGATTTTTTATAGAGTTTTATTTTGATGCGTCCTGATTCAATGTATTTACTTAGAAACTCAACAACTTCTTTGAATTCGGGTTTGAATGGTAAATCCGAAAGATCGGCTTTTAAGTATTTTTCAGGGAACGATGTATCTAATTGTGATATTCTTATTTTAGGTTCTTCACCAATTAAAAAACGAATTTCTGAGAAAGTATTATTGTTTAAAAAGTGTTCTATTGCTGGTTTTAATTCCAGGACGGCGGGTAAATCCCAATACCCGGTAGCAATACTGAATTGAGTAAATTTACCAGAGGACAGATTTTCAGATAAGAAATAATTTACCTGGAAATCTTTTCTGGAATTATCCAAAATATGAAATTCTTTTTCCATATAACCCTGTTGAAAATATCATTAAAAACAATGCAGTTAAATATAATGAATGATACCAAGAAAGTTAAGCTGTATAAAATTTGTTGGATGCGAATAGCTCTATCGCAAAGGTAGTCTGAAAATTAAAGTTGCTGACTTTTATCAGCGAAAAAAAATTCCGATCAACAATGGGTATATTTTCGGAAGCATATAAAGAGAAGTACAAAGCGGCAAGCTGAATGGCTATCGGTAGATTGCTAATTCAATTGCCGCTATTTTTGACTTCTTAAAGAATTTGCTTTTTTTCAACACATTATTTTTTCAAATTATGCCTTAATGAATGAACTCAGAAATCTTCAATTAAAAACAAACCACAGTAAAAATATAAGGAAAGGAATGGTTAATTTTAATATGTCAATAAAGAGTTGTTTCCCGGAGTTTTTATTATTCTTTTTTTCTTCAATCATTTCTTCATTCCAATTAAATTTTTGAATCATTGTCTGTTTGTTCATGTATTTAAATTGAACCAATTGAGAGAAACTTTTTCAAACATTTTTTGATTTTATAAATATGAAATAAGATTCAAATCAATCCCGATTTGATCTAAAAAATCATCTTAACCTTGCTGCTTAAAAATCTAGAAGCACCAAGACCAGAAAGAAATCATTAAACTGTTTTAAAGGTTTCTGTTATGAAAGAATTACAGGGGGACTTCTTAAACCAAAATTGTAAAATTCCGGCTTGGGAAATAAACTTGGACAGCAAACCGATGGAATCAGAACAGAAATAATTTGAGAATTAAATTTTACTATCCCGCAAAAAAATAAATTATCTGACGGTTTGTTTTTTCCGCTGAATGATTCTTGTCTGTCTGAAGACTGCACTTTTTGATTATTTTCATTGATATCAGAGGAAAAAGGGAAACTTTTTAGAATTGATACAGCTTCATCATTATCAGACTGATTCCCCTTCGCATAACTTTTTTCATGCAAACTTAAAATAAATGCGTGGTGTAGTATTGAAAATACCAAAGCACTTACAATTATTTTCATCAGGAATTTATTGTTCTTTACCATCATTTTATTTTTTTTAATACGGTATTAAGTATATAAAAATTCGGTGATTAGCAAGCTAAAATTATTATATTATCTTTTAACATTTATATGGAACTGATCGTTAGCAGGTACTTATCGTTGTTAAACACATCTAACTATATAATCTTCAATTGAATTAAAAGATAATGGTAAAGGGTAAAATTATTTTAAAAATTTTAGTATAAATATCATTTTACTTTCATTAGTTTTTCTGCCGCTTGTTCAAGCACATCATTTGTTTTGGCAAAGCATATCCGAATCAGTTTTCTGTCATTCGGCAGCGAATAAAAAGGAGTGAGCGGAATTACTGCCACACCGAATTCCTTTGCAAGTCTGACTGAAAAATCGGAATCGCTTTCATCTGATATTGCTGAATAATTCAGAAGTTGGAAGTATGTGCCTGATGAAGGTTCAAAAGTAAATTCCGAGTTTTTTATAATCTTCAAAAAATAATCTCTCTTTTCCTGATAAAAATTACTGAGTGAAAGAAAATGTTTTTCATCTTTCATCATTTCAGCAAATGCAAGTTGCACAGGCGTATTCACAGTGAAAACATTAAACTGATGAACTTTCCTGAATTCACTCATTAAATTTTTTGGTGAAAGGACATACCCCATTTTCCAGCCGGTTGTGTGATAGGTTTTTCCAAATGAATACACGACAATTGATTTTGCAGCAAGTTCAGGATACTTTGTGACAGAATGATGTTCCCTGCCATCAAAAATAATATGTTCGTAAACTTCGTCACTCAGAATAATTATGTCATGTTTTTTTGCAATGTATTTTAATGCAGAAATATCTTTTTCATTCAACACAGAACCGCTCGGATTATGGGGCGAATTGATAATGATCATTTTTGTCTTTTCTGAAATCTTATCATTCACTTCATCCCAGTCAATATGAAAATCATTTCCTTTCAACTGAACGGGAACGGGAATGCCGCCATTCAAAATTACTGAAGGCAGATATGAATCATAAGCCGGTTCAAACAAAATAACCTCATCGCCTTTTCCGACAAATGCCGTGATTGCTGTAAACAGAGCCTGAGTTCCGCCTGCAGTCAGAGTTATTTCATCATTGATATCATATTCCGCATGTGAATATTTTTTTATTTTTTCCGAAATAGCTTTTCTGACCTGATAAGTTCCGGTCATTGGTGCATATTGATTTTCACCTGATTTCATGTAGTGATAAACAAGGTCAATGAGTTTTGCCGGAGGATTAAAATTAGGGAAACCCTGCGAAAGATTTATCGCTTTGCATTCAGCAGCAATTGCGGTCATAACAGCAAATATACTGGTTCCTGTATTTGGCAATTTTGACATTCGGAAAAATCCCTTTATTAATTGATAAGTTAAAATAGCAAGTCAGATTGTTTATTCAAAATTGGGGTGGAATGAAAATAAATAAAGAAAAAAGAATTGAATATTAAAAAAGCGATAAGTAATTAAATTTGTAAAAAAGAATTTGAAATAAACTTTTAACTTTCTTTTCAGTCCCTTTCAAAATCAAACTTGACAATAAACAGCGTGTAATTTATATTTTGATGTAATCTTATAAGATGTAAGATCTTTAAGGGTTATTTCGCCCGGTGTTTCCCCTCAACTCCGGGCTTAATTTAATAATTGATAGGATAAAGATGAGTAAAATCAGAAAAGTAAAAACAAGCACTAAAAAACTTGAATCTCCATTTAGAAATTATTGGTCAGTAAAAAATCAAATTATTTTTGGAGCAGGAATAATTGTAACTATGATTGGTTTTATATTAATGAACCAATATCCATGGGATAATCCTCTCTCGATGACTTATTCCGCAATTGTCTTGTTATTTGCATATGCAGTAATTTTTCCGGTTGCAATATTTTATAAGAAAAAACAAAACGCAGAAAAATGACTTTAGCAAAAGTTATTGGGAATGTAGTTTCCACACAAAAGAATGAATTCCTGGTTTCAAATAAACTTTTGCTTGTTAGAGAAATTGATGTGCAGGGAAATTACACTACCAATAAAGATTCAATAGCAATTGATTTTGTTGATTCCGGATTGGGAGATACAGTATTAGTCGTTAAAGAAGGAGACGCAGTGCAACAGATTTTAGGGCATACAAAAGCACCTGTAAATACAATCATTGTAGCAATAGTTGACAATATTGATGTAATCAATTGAGCTACGATTTAGAATCACTTGGAATCATTAATGCTTTGCTTGAGACCGAAGGAATCGGACCGCAAAGAATTATTGCTTTGCTAAAGAATTTTGATAATCCTACCGATATTCTCGAAACAGAAAAAATATCCATATCGAAAATCGAAGGATTTAGCGAAACACTTGCTAACCGGATTTTGGCATCTCTGAAAAACAAAAATGAACTTCAATCCGAATTTGAAACTCAGTTAGAACAACTTGAAAAATCCAATATAAAATTAATTACCTATTGGGATGAAGATTATCCCAAACCCCTGAAAAATATTTACTATCCTCCAATATTTCTGTATCTGAAAGGCGAATTGAAAAAGTCGGACGAAATAGCAATTGCAGTTGTGGGAACACGAACACCGACAAATTATGGCAAAGAAATCGCAAAAGAATTTGCATCAGAAATTTCGAAATCAAACACAACTGTTGTCAGTGGAATGGCAAGAGGAATCGATTCAATTGCGCATACTGCAGCATTAGATAATGGTGGGCGAACGATTGCAGTAATAGGCAGCGGACTTGACATAATTTATCCTCCTGAAAACAAAAAACTTTTTGAAAGAATCATCGAGAACGGATGTGTTGTAAGTGAATTTAAGTTAGGCACTCAGCCGGATGCCCAAAACTTTCCTCGCAGAAATCGAATCATTTCAGGATTATCAAAAGGTGTAGTAATAATTGAAACAAGAGCCATCGGCGGAGCAATGCAGACGGCAAATCATGCTTTGGATCAAGGACGCGAAGTTTATGCAGTACCTGGAAATATACACAGCAAAAACAGTGAGGGAACAAATTTATTAATTCAGCAGGGAAATGCTCAATTGGTTCTATCGGCGAAAGAAGTTTTGAAAGATTTGAAAATCGAAACATCAGAAATTAAAATTGAACAGCGCAAAAACTCTTTTGATAACCTCACATTATTCGAACAGAAAATTATTGATATATTCAATGGAGAGAAATTACAAATTGACTTAATTGCAGAAAAGACATCGATGAACGTTGCTGATTGTTTGGTGAGTCTTTTGACTCTTGAGTTCAAAGGATTTATCCGTCAACTGCCCGGCAAATATTTTGAAGTAATTTATTAGTTGAATGATTTTTATGTTGATGAATGAAAAAGAGACTTTAAAAGATGAGTTGTTCAGATTAGATTATTGAAATCAGTACTTCTTTTTTTTCCATAAAAGTTTAAGTCTGTCTTTTATGTTTTTTTCATTTCCGTTTTCACTTGGGAAATAAAACTGTTTGTCCTTCAATTCATCGGGCAGATAATTTTGCACTGTAAAATTTCCGGCAAAATCATGAGGATATTTATAATTGATTCCGTATCCAATATCCTTCATTAATTTTGTCGGTGCATTACGCAAATGAATCGGGACGGGATAATCGCTTAATTGCTTTATATCAGACAATGCTTTGTCAATTGCGAGATATGAAGCATTGCTTTTCGGAGCTGAGGCAAGATAAGTTGTAACCTGAGCAAGAATAATTCTTCCTTCGGGCATTCCGATTTTATCAATTGCGCTAAAACCCGCTTCAGCCAATAACAGAGCATTCGGTGAGGCATTCCCAATATCTTCTGCTGCAAGTATAATAAGTCTTCTCGCAATAAATAAAGGGTCCTCGCCGCCGTCAATCATCCTTGCAAGCCAATAAATTGCGGCATCCGGATCACTGCCACGGAGGCTTTTTATGAATGCAGAAATTATATTATAGTGCTCCTCACCAGATTTGTCATATATTATTTTTCTTGTATTTAATATCCGTGTAATCAATTCCTTTGTGATTTTAATTTCATCTTTTGAATCAGAATCAAGCACACAACTTTCAATGATATTCAGCATCTCACGTGCATCACCGTTAGAAATTTCAAACAAAAAATTTTCATCAACCAATTCAATTTTGAAATGAGAGAGATATGCATCTTTTTTGGTAGCATTCAAATATATTTTTCCCAAATCATCATTTGATAATCTTTCCAGAATATAAACGCGGGCACGGGAACGCAGAGGTGGAATAACTTCGAAAGAAGGATTTTCTGTTGTTGCACCGATTAAAATAATCGCACCGCCTTCAACAGCAGCGAGAAGAGAATCCTGCTGGCTTTTACTGAACCTATGTATTTCATCGATAAAAAGAATAGTGCGTTTGTTATAGTCCCTGTTTTTTTCAGCAATAGCAATCACTTCTCTCACTTCTTTGACACCGGAAGAAACTGCATTGAGCTGAAAAAATTCACTTTCAGTTGAAAAGGCAATGATATTTGCAAGAGTTGTTTTACCGCTTCCCGGTGGTCCCCAAAGAATAAACGAAGATAGAGATTTTGACTCAATCATCTTTCTGAAAAAGCTTTCCTTACCAATAAGTTTATGCTGTCCAAAAAAATCATCCAAACTTTTTGGTCGCACTCTTTCAGCAAGGGGTATATTTAATTCGTCGGGTTTTAAGTTCATTTTATTTCGAATTCAATTACCTTTTCATTTGGTTTAATCATACGAAACTGTTCACGTGCAACTTTTTCCAATTTGAAATTACTGTTAGTAAGTGAATCAATTTCACTTCTCATATTTTGCAGGTCAGAGTCAATCTTGTTAATCTGAGAGGACAATTCAGATAAATCATTCTTGAGCTTGAAATATTTTATCAAACCATATTCGTTAAAAAAAAGGAAAAATGCGAGTATAAGAGAAATAAAAATAAGAACAATATTCCTAAGTAATTCCTTTTTCATTTTCAAATCAATGCATTCTTAATAATTTTATCTACTAATTGGTCAAAATCAATTCCTACCGCCTTTGCAGCTTTCGGAAGAAGACTTGTATCGGTCATACCTGGTAATGTGTTTACTTCAAGACAATATGATTTGTATTTTGAACTCAGACGAAAATCAATTCTTGCATAAGATTGACATCCGACAGAATTATAAGCCAACAGAGCTTGATGATGCAGATGAGTGGACACAGCCTCCGGCAAATTTGCAGGAACTTCATACTCGCTCATTCCATGCGTGTATTTGCATTCATAGTCATAGAAACTATGCTTTGGCTTAATTTCTAAAACAGGTAATGCATGATTATCAAGAATACCAACGGTTATCTCATGACCATCAATATATTCTTCAATAAGTAAATTCGGAGAAACGGCAAAAGATGTTTCGAGAGATTTTTCTAATTCAACTTCACCTCTGCATATACTTAATCCAATAGCCGAGCCTTGATCGTTTGGTTTTATAACACAAGGATAACCAAAGAATTTTTTAATTTTTTCATTCAGAAGATCGATATTTAAATCAGATTTTGAAACTAAAATCCATCGCGGAGTTTGCACATCAAAATGCTGAAACATGATTTTCGAAAACGTTTTATTCATCGATATTGAACTGGCAAGAGCTTTTGAACCTGTGTAAGGAATTCCTTTCAAATCAAGAATTGCCTGAATGGTTCCGTCTTCGCCATAAGTACCGTGCAGACCGATAAAAACAACATCTACTCCATCAAGATGATTCGAATTGACAGCATATAAATAATTTTTTGGAGAAACTTCAGCAATATCTTTAGTAAAATAATCATTTTCATTTTGAGGCTGCTTTAACCCATATGCCGGATCGATTATTTTATATTCATATTCTAAATTTTTTAATGAATTTAAGATTGAAAGGCTTGAATGTTTTGAAACTTCCCTTTCGCCCGAAGCACCACCGACAAGCAGTGCAACTTTAATTTTCTTTTTCATATTAAATGTATTTGTTTTTTGAATTAATTTTTATGTTATAAGTTTTTTCTGCAATTGAGTACAAATCTGATAATTGCTTCTTGTTCAGATGATTGATTTCCCCAAGATTCAATGCATTTATTATGATCTTTGAGAAATGTTCAAGCTTTTCCATTTTGTAATAAGCATCGCGCAAATTCACTCCTGAAGAAACTGCACCGTGATTTTTCAAAATATAAACAAAAGCATTTTCAACATATTGTTTCAGCGAATCAGTAACTTCGTTTGTAGATGGAGTAGCATATTCACAGAGAGCAATTTTCCCGAGTGTTAAAACAACTTCAGGAAAAACAGCGAAGTTTATTTTTCGTTTTGTAATACTTATCGAGGAAGTAAAAGTTGGATGACAATGAATAACGGAGTTGATATCAGTCCGGTTTTTATATATGAATGTATGCAATTTATATTCAGTTGATGGTTTGCCTTTTCCGCTTAAAACATTTCCATCCAAATCAATTTCGATTAAATCTTTTTCTCTGATCTCAATCTTCGGCAATGCAGAAGGAGTAATTAAAATTCTATTCCCCGAAAGTCTGACTGATAAATTTCCATCGAAAGCAGAAACAAATCCCTTTTGATAAACAAGATGGCAATAATGTACTAACTCTGCTTTGGTTGACATTGTGATTCCAATTCTTCCATAAGAAGAACATTTTTCAAAGCTTCTTCACCGCCGACAAAAGGTTTCTCATTATTCAAAAATGATTTCTGGACTGATTTAAGCAAGAAGGATAATTTGTTTGCTCTTTTTCTAAACGCCTTTTTAGCTTCACCATGAATATCAATAATAATTTTAGCAATTCCATTCCGGTTTGAAACTAATCTTTCAATAGTAATGCTGCCTTTATATCCAACAATTTCAATTCTGTTTGGAGCTTTCTGGCAATTAAATGACACATTAAAATATCCGTAATTGCCTGCCTCAAATTTTAAGACTGCAAGCGCATTATCATCTACCTGACTCGAATAAACAACATTATCAACAAAACCTTTTACCTGCTGAATATCGCCGCCAAGAAACATTAATAAATCAATCATGTGCGTACCAATATCTCTCAAAACACCGCCGCCACTATCCGCTTTAGTAAATCGAAAGTTATCGTTTGGAGAATAATTAACATTATAATTTGCAGAGATGTAAACAATTTTACCAAGGAGCTGCTTGTCAATTAATTCTTTCGCCTTGATTACCAATGGGTGAAAACGATAAACATAATTTACAGCAAGTTGAACATTATTTTGATTGCACACTTCAATCATTTCTTTAACTTGTGTTGAATTTAGTGCTAATGGTTTTTCACAAAGAATATTCTTACCGGCTTTTGCAGCTTCAATCACCTGCCAATAGTGGTCTGAATTTTTGCTGGATATATAAAGTGCATCGAAATCTTCTTTTAAGAATTCCTGAAAATCATTAAAGTAATTCTTAGCAGAAAATTTTTCGGCAATAAACTTTGCGCGAGCTAAATTAGAACTGTAAACAGTAGTTAATTTATTTCTTTTATTCTGTTTTAACGTTGGCAAAAATGCTGTTTCGAGAAAATTGCCACAACCTGCGACACCCCACTTCATATTCAAAAATTTTTTAGGAATTCTGAGTCGTTCTCTTAACTGAGGGACTTTCAAAGTTTTAACCTCTTCATTAGTTTGTTAATTGGTTTTGAATTTTGCATTATATAAAAATGAATGGCAGGAACGTTTTTATTTAAAAGTCCTTCGACTTGTTTCAGAGTCCATTCTACGCTGACATCAACAACATGTTCAGGTTTTGCCTCTGCAATTTCATCAGCAAGTTCATTCGGAATATCAATATAAAAGTTTTTCGGTATTGAAGAAAGATTTTCCTTTGATGTAAGAATTTTGAGTCCCGGAATAATTGGCACATTAATACCATTGCTTCTGCACAAATCCAGATAATTAAAATACTTGCTGTTATCAAAAAACATCTGAGTAACGATATAATCAGCACCTGCTTCAACTTTCTGTTTAGTAAACTTAATGTCAGTCAGAAGATTCGGTGATTCAAAATGTTTCTCAGGATAACCGCTTGTACCAATGCAAAAATTCATTGGCTTCGCATCAAGTAAAGAATCTTCAAGATATTTACCTTTATTCATTCCATCAATCTGCTCAATCAAATCAACAGCATAAGTGTTCACTGACCTTCCGAATTTTATAGGTTTTTTATAACCATTATCATCGCCGCGGATAGCAAGCAGATTGTCAATTCCGAGATAGTGAAGCTCAATCAAAAAATCTTCAGTTTCTTCTTTTGTAAAGCCGTTACAAATAACATGCGGAACTGCATCAGCATTGTACTTATGTTGTATCAATGCACAAATTCCAAGCGTACCCGGTCTTTTTCTTTTTACTCTTACTTTAAATTCCCCATGCGAATCTTCTTCATAAATAACTTCAGCTGAATGAGAAGTGATATCAATAAACGGCGGATTGTACTTAATAATGTCATCAAGGACATTCATCAATTGTTTAATATCGCCGCCCCGCTTTGGTGGAATGATTTCAAAACTTATTAATGTGTTTTTTGCTTTTGCTAAATGTTCAATTACTTTCATAAAATTTCTTTTTGTTTTTCGAAATTTACAATTTTTTTTATTATGAGCTACTTACTTACCGGAATTAATTCTATTCGGTTTGCACTCATCGTGTTTCCTGAACTTCCGCCTGAACTCAGATTAAGATATTTTTTTGTAAGCCACATTTTAGTCATATCTGAGTAATGCGGGCTCATAAAATGACCGGATTGACCATTCGGCAAAATATATTTAATATTATCCTTGTTTGAGAAATCATAAACAAATCTCATCGAAGGACCAAGTTTAACTTTGAAAGGTTCATTAAATGTGTATTCAGTATTGAAAACTGTTGTCCCATCGCCGCCAACAGAATAAGGTCCATTATCAAATATTTGTGATAAGAATTCCGAACCTGATGAAAAAACGTGTTTGAATTGAATTTTATGAATGTTTCCCCATTGCCAATTTGCGGGATCTTTTCCCTGATTTTTCTCTAATTCATCCAAAGCATCATCCATACTTTTACGTATAATATCGTCCATGGTTTCCACTTTTTTCGTATGAACATCATCAAACCAGCGTGATGTTTCTTTTGCAAGAAGATCTTCAACAACCCGATATGGTATGTTTGCAATAAATATGTATTGCTTAAACAAGTCCTTACCCATTTCGTCATAAAAAATATTTTTCATCAGCTTTTGAAAAAAGTGAGAGTAAATTGCTGCAGCATAACTTTGCGAATTCATGTTATAATCCCATTCAGCAAGGAGATTCAGCGACACTTTAAGATTCCTATCTTTGATTTTCACTTCTTTGAAAGCTTCAGTTATATATTGTGTAATCCTTTTCGCATAAACAGAATAAAAATCATTTTGTAAATCAAAACAAAAACTTGTGTCAACTTTATTATTACGCGAAAGTTTTTCGCTGATATTTTCAATACGTGATGAAGGTTCCCAAAGATTTGAAATGTGGTAATTAAAATTATCAGATGTTTTATTATTAGCCGTAGCAATAAAACCTGACGCAGGATTTAATAATTTTGGCATTAAACTGTAATCAACAAATCCTTTCCAGTCACTTTCGCTCTTTGTTCCATCAAAGATGAAAGTCGGAGAATTGTTTGCACGGATCGGAATTTTAGCAGCGCATATATACCCGATATTTCCTTTTACATCTGCATAAACAAAATTTTGTCCCGGCGTAGAAAAATCCCTCAAGGCATTATTAAAGTCATTCCAGTTTTTACTTTTGTTTAAGTTATAAATCGCTTCAAACTCTCTGTTGAATTCCAATGCAGTCCAACGCATGCTGAGAACATCCTGCTTTTTTTCCTTCATTATAAATTCATGAACATTATTAATAATCGGACCGCGATGAGTAGAATATATATCAATAATTACCGGATCTTCATTTTTAATATTAATTGTATCTTTTACAGATTTTATTTTCCTCCACTGATTATCAAGCAAATATTCTTTCTTCTTAAGATCAATTTTTTCAGAATAAAAGTCGCAGTCATCAGCCATTACATTTGTAAGTGCCCATGCTATATCCTGATTTTTTCCAATTACAATACCGGGAACACCGGGAAGGGAAAATCCATCCACTTTAAGAGTTGGCGAATTGATTGATACCACAAACCATTTATCAGGAACTGAAAACACCAAATGCGGATCATTGGCAATAATTGGTTTTCCGCTTTTAGTCTTTCTCCCACTTACAACCCAATTATTCGATCCATAATGATTTGCTGCAAATCCCATGAAATCACGGAATTCCCTATCTGTTTTTATCAAATCATCATTCAGCATAGAAAGCGTATTAATATTTTTCGGAATAATTGTCGGGGCATTCTCAGGATAATTAGGCAGCAAATCTTTTGCATTTTCAGCACCATATTTCTTAACAAGTTTTGTGAATACAATATCAGTCCACCAACTTATATTTAACTCCCATGCCATCATTTTTGAAATCAGCAAACTATGTTCAGGCTCCCATTTTTCTGGCTCATAACCAAGCAAAGAAAATTCGATGCCAAGTTTACTTACATTATTTTCAATATAACCATTAACTCCATTTGAGTATGCAATTAGCATTTTTTTTGAATTATCGGATAGTCCTCCAAATCCAAGTTTGGTGATCACTTTCAATCTTAATGTTTTAAAAAGTTTATCAAACTTTATTGTTTTTTCACCGAATATTTCCGAAAGTTTTCCTTGTCCGGCACGACGCACCAAATCCATTTGGAACAATCTTTCCTGAGCATGAACATATCCCTGAGCAAATGCAGCATCCAATTCATTTTCAGCGAAGATCTGAGGAATACCATTTTTATCTCTGATTATTTCAACTTTACCTGCAATTCCTTTGATATTAATTTTGCCTGAGTAATCAGGCAATATGCTTTTCAAATAAAAATAACCAAAGATTATAAAGAATACTGCCAGCACCCCAAAGATGCCTATTATAACGAAGATGCTCTTAATATATTTTTTCATTTTGATTTGATTTCATATTTTGTGTTGTAAATATATTTACTAATACTAAAATAGAAATTAGAGAATTAACATGACATTATTTTTACAGATTTTGACCGCTGTTTTGACAATCATCATCCTGGCTTTCATCATTAAGCATTATTTAATTGCTAAAAATTTTTCGCTCAATAATTTTGTTGAAAAAATTTCCGAGTTGATGCAGATGAAATTCAATGAAAATGGCACATTAATAAAAGATGAATTTTCACGAAACAGAATTGAATATCAACAGAATGCAAAATCCGAAAGAGATGAAATATCAAAAGCGGTTCAAAGGCTTGGAGATGATTTATCAAAAACCATGATGAATATTTCAACCATGCAAAAAAACAACCTCGATTTATTTGCTGACCAATTGCAAAAATTAATTGTATCAAATGAGCAAAAATTTGCCAATCTCGAAACAAAAGTTACAAATCACCTAAAAGATATTCAGGCAAGCAATGAAAGCAAACTTGAACAAATGAGAAAAACTGTAGATGAGAAACTGCACGATACTTTGGAAAAAAGATTAGGAGAATCATTTCGACTTGTCAGCAATCAGCTTGATATTGTTTCTAAAGGATTAGGAGAAATGAAATCGCTTGCTACAGGTGTTGGTGATTTGAAAAAAGTATTGTCGAATGTGAAGACACGCGGAACATGGGGCGAAGTTCAACTTGAAAATATTATTGAACAAATTTTAACTGGTGATCAATTCTCAAAAAATGTTGCAACTAAAAAAGGTTCAAACGATAAAGTTGAGTTTGCTATAAAACTTCCCGGACGAGATTTGAATGACTCAAATGTTTGGCTGCCGATTGATGCCAAATTTCCGCTTGAAGATTATCAACGATTAGTAGAGGCACAGGAAGCAGGGAATTCAGATATGGTAGTTGAAGCCGGCAAAGCACTTGAAAGCCACATTAAATTGGAGGGAAAGAAGATTTCGGACAAATATTTGGATCCTCCATATACCACTGATTTTGCAATTATGTTTTTACCGGTAGAAGGACTTTATGCTGAAGTTTTACGCCGAGTTGGATTGACTGATAAACTCCAGCGAGAAAACCGCATAATAATTGCGGGACCCACAACGATCTCAGCAATATTAAATAGCTTACAAATGGGTTTCAGAACACTTGCAATTGAGAAACGATCAAGTGAGGTTTGGAAAACACTCAGTGTAGTAAAAACTGAATTCAACAAGTTTGGCGAAATTTTAGAAAAGACTCAGAAAAAAATTCAAGAAGCAAGCAACACAATTGAGAGTGCATCAAAAGCCACAAGGAAAATTGAAAAACAATTACAAGCAGTTGAATCGGCGCCGGAACAGCCCTTATTGCTTGATAATTTTGAGGAATAATTTACCGAAGCAATTTGTCATTCACCGAGTAATATCTTTAGTTAACCGAAATCTACTTCCGCCATATTTTATTCAAGTATAGTTTTGCTATACAAATAGGAGAAAATATGTCAAGAAATAAATTTTTTGAAGTTCGCACTTTAATTGGACTATTAGTGCTTGCAATCGGCGCAATGTTTCTGCTTCAGAATTTCGGATTGTTAGGATTTAAAATCTCAAAAATTATTTTTCACTGGTACACAATATTGATTGTAATTGGACTGATTTTAGTCACAACATCAACCAACATGACAAGCGGCTTAATTTTAATCACAATCGGAATAATCGGATATATGCCATCACTTTGGCCATTAGTATTAATCGGCTTGGGTTTGTATATCATTTTAAGAGTCAGGGATGGATCGGAAGATAATTCAAAGAATATTCCGAATAAAGATTTCAATTCAAATTCTATAGAGATAAATGAAGTTGCAATTTTTGGCGGCGGGAAAAAATTCATTCAATCAGAAAATTTCATGGGAGGAAAAATAACCACAATTTTTGGCGGATTAGAAATCAATCTTCTGGAAAGCAAGTTAGCCGAAGGTGAAAATTGTATTGAATTATTTGCAATGTTCGGTGGTTCGACGATTTTTGTACCGTCGGATTGGAAAGTCGAATTAGATGTAATTTCAATTTTTGGCGGTTATTCTGACAGCAGAAAATTTATGACAAATCAAGATGCAAATTCACCAAGAGTACTGAAAGTACGAGGTCTGGTGCTATTTGGCGGCGGCGAAATTAAAAATTAGGAGAAAGCAAAATGAAATCATCACAAGGTAAAATTATTTTCGGTTCACTATTAATACTTGCAGGAATTTTATGGTTAAGCGATTCATTTGATATGTTCCCTTTTCAAATGCATAATATAATTTTTTCATTTCCTGCAATTTTATTTTTAGTGGGAGTTATCATACTTGCAAATTCAAAAAACAATCTTGTAGGATACATTTTTGTTTTTATTGGAGGTTACAACATTTTAACTGATTTTTTTCATATCCCGTTAGGAAGATTTGCCGGTGATTTCTGGCCAATTTTATTAATCATCTTTGGAGTTTATATTCTTTTGAAAAATAAAGAAGGAAACAAATCGACAAATATTAATTCAAAACCCAAATTTGATGTCGGTGATTTTGATAAAACCACTTACAATTCGACGGAACAAGATTTCATTGACGAATTCGTAATTTTCAGCGGAAGTGAAAAGCGGATTTTGTCAAACAATTTCAGAGGCGGAAAAATTACAACTTTATTCGGCGGAACTGATATTGATTTGCGACAAACGACACTTGCTGAAGGAACTAATACGCTTGAAATCATAACCATATTCGGCGGGATTGATTTGTATCTGCCTAAAGATTGGAATGTAATCATAAATGTCACTCCTATTTTTGGTGGCTTTGATGATGAACGCATTCTAAGATTCGATCAAAATAAAGATTCCAAGAAAACATTGATACTAAAAGGAGTTGTAATATTTGGCGGCGGGGATTTGAAGAGCTGATGAAAGTTGATATAATTAAATATCGATTTGGATTTTTTATATTTTCATTTGTTTGCCTAATTAATTCAATCGCTCAATTTTTTATTATTTACAAAGGCTTTGGGATAAATATTTGGGAAGCAATAATAGACAGCAGTATTTATAATACTATATTTTGGTTGCTGAGTTTTGGGCTGTGGTATCCAATCAAATATATCAAATTCAACGAGAAAAGGATAAGCCTATTTGCACTCAATCATTTATTAACAGGATTTGCAACTTCATTAGTTTGGACATATTCCGGTTTCTACTTTATCTCATCGATAAAATCACTTAGTGAAAAGTATCTTCTGTTTTTAGATGTTTCTTTAAACTGGAGAATTAGTATCGGTATTTTTTATTATGGAACTGCCCTTGCATTTTTTTATTTATACATGTTTTATAATGATTTGAGGAAAAAGGATGAGAAAGAAAAAGAATTACAGTTGATGGTAAAAGAGGCAGAAATAAAATCATTAAAATATCAAATCAATCCGCATTTTATTTTTAACAGCTTAAATTCTATCAGTTCTTTAATAATCAGTGACTCAGAAATGGCAAAAAAAATGACTTTGCTTTTATCCGACTATATGCGAAATGTTTTTGCTAAAAAAGATACACCTTTTGTTCGGTTAAAAGATGAATTTGAAAACATAAACCTGTACCTTGCAATAGAAAAAGTTAGGTTTACTGATAAATTCAGTTTCACTTATGATTGCAAAAATGAATATGAAAATATTTTAGTTCCTCATATGATTTTGCAGCCAATTTTTGAAAATATCATCAAACATGCTATTCATGAAACTGTCGGGAAAATTAATATTCTTTTTGAATGCAAGAATGAAAACGGGTTTCTGAAATTAAAAATCGAAAATGACATTGAACCAGATGTTATCAGCAGAAAAGGAAGCGGCTTGGGACTAGAAAATATTTCAAACAGACTAAAGTTGATTTACGGTTTATCTGACCTGTTTACTTATAAGAAAGAAAACGACAAATTTATTGTTGAAATAAAAATTCCTGTTCAGCATGAAAAATAAAATTAAGACAATTATTGTAGAAGACGAATATCTGGCTCGTGATTTGCTAAAAAGATATCTTTCAAATCACGATGATTTAATTGTTATTGATGAATGCGAAAACGGATTTCAAGCCGTAAAATCCATCAATGAGTTGAAACCTGATTTAATTTTTCTTGATATTCAGCTTCCCAAGATTAATGGATTTGAAGTACTTGAATTGCTGGATTATAAGCCGCAAATAATTTTTACAACGGCATACGATGAATATGCTGTAAAAGCCTTTGAAGTTAATGCCCTTGATTATCTAATGAAACCTTATTCCGAAGTGCGATTAGGAAAGGCATTAGAAAAAGTTCGGAAACAACTGATTGAAAATTCTGTTCAATCAGAATCTCCACTGAATATCACTACCAATTTTAATTATAAATCCGAAGCATTATCAAGAGTAATAGTAAAGAAGAACAAAGACATAATAATTATTCCTGTCACGGATATAATATTTTTTGAAGCCGAAGACGATTATGTTAATATCAATTCAAGCAAAGGAAAATTTTTAAAATATAAAACGATGAAATATTATGAAGATAATTTACCGAAGGACAAATTCATACGTATTCACCGCTCGTATATTATAAACATATCATTCCTTAAAAAAATCGAGAGCTTGGAAAAAGATACGCACTATGCAATATTGCCCGATGGTCAGAAGATTCCAATCAGTAAAAATGGATTTGGAAAATTAAAATCATTCATCCAATAATTCTTCACCGCTAATTGCTGAATTAGTTTATCATTTTTATATTTGAAAAGAAATTTGGAGTAAATATGGCAGTTGATAAAGATTTAGAATCAATTCAAGAAGTTCGGGACAAAGTTGAAACAGCCCGGAAAGCACAATTGGAGTTCAAGCATTTCAATCAGGAACAGGTTGATAAAGTAGTTAAAGCAATGACAGATGCGGGTTTTGCTGCTTCCGAAAAATTAGCAAAACTTGCGTGGGAAGAAACAGGATTTGGTAAATGGGAAGATAAAGTAGTAAAGAATCAATTCGGCACAAAGCATATTTATGATTCAATTAAAGACTTAAAAACTGTCGGAGTAATTTCTGTTGAGAAAGGCGGGAAAATATTAAAGATTGCTGAACCAATGGGAGTTGTTGCAGGATTAATCCCTTCAACAAATCCGACATCAACTGTTATGTTCAAATCAATTATTTCATTAAAATGCAGAAATTCTATTGTTGCAAGCCCTCATCCCAAAGCAGTGAAATGCACGATGGAGGCTGTTAAAATTTTATCCGAAGCTGCAAAGAACGCCGGTGCGCCTGATGGATTAATCCAATGTTTGGCTACTCCAACTTTAGCCGGTACTGAGTCATTGATGAAACACAAAGATGTCGCAGTAATACTTGCTACAGGAAGCACTCCAATGGTTAAAGCAGCTTACAGTACCGGAAATCCTGCTTACGGAGTTGGTGGAGGAAACGTACCCGCATTTATTGAAAGAACTGCCAATGTTTCTAAAGCTGTATCAGATATTATTTATGGAACTACTTTTGATAATGGAACTCTTTGCTCATCAGAACAGGCAATAATTGTCGACAGACCCATTCGGGAAAAGGTAATTGAAGAGGCGAAGAGAAGGAATGCATATTTCTTAAATGAAGAAGAAAAAATAAAATTAGAAACACTTACATTTAATGACGGCAAATTAAATCCGGAAATTGTTGGAAAATCGGCATATCACATTGCAAAACTTTCGGGAATACAAGTTCCGGAAAACACTTCTGTCCTGATTGCATTCACGGAAAAAGTCGGAAAAGCCGAACCATTATCGGGTGAAAAACTTTCACCATTGTTAGCTTTTTACACGGTTGACGGCTGGCTTGATGGATGCCATAAATGCATTGAACTGCTGAATTTTGGAGGAATCGGTCATTCATTAGTAATTCATTCCAATGACATAGAAATTATTATGAAATTTGCACTTGAAAAACCAGCCTTCAGAATTGTTGTTAATACTCCAAGTTCTCTTGGTGCAGTTGGTTTTACCACTTCACTGACTCCGTCATTGACTTTAGGCGTTGGCACTTGGGGAGGTTCAATAGTTTCTGAAAATATAAGTGCAAAACATTTAATGAATATCAAGACTCTGGCTTTCGAAACGAATCCGGTAAATGAAGGATTTGCATTAAATTCATTTGATCTGAATAATAATTTTAACAACAATAAAGAAGGCAGTTTTATTAAACAGATTGAGGAGAGATTGCGGGACAGAGCCGGCAATCCAAAATACGAAACAAATTTAAGGAAACAAGAAGATAGTAAAACCAAAAAACTTGGGACGAGTATTACTAAAGACGAAGTTGATCGAATTATTAAAGAATTTAACTCATAACGATTGATTTAAATCATTTACAAATACGAATCAATTTACTATTTTTCCTATAGAAAAAATAAAAAACATGGAAAAATCGACTAAAAAATATTACAACGGGTGGGATATCACAAAAGGTGATTATGAAATCAGTGATGACTCAACTCAGACATATCAGAACTCAATTATTAAAAAGCAAAAGTATAAGAAATTTTTTCAGATAGCACTTTATTTTGTCATTGTAATAACTGTAACAATTTTGATCCTTGCGCCACTTTAATCATATCTGTCTAATTTAAATTTTTCGCCGAGGTAAAGTTTTCTTACTTCTGCATCTTCCGCAAGCAGTGTGGCTGTGCCATCTTTAAAGATCACGCCATTAATAAGAATATATGCACGATCGACAATGCTTAATGTTTCGTGAACATTATGATCGGTAATTAAAATTCCAATCCCTTTATGTTTCAGATTAGCAACGATGTTCATAATATCTTCAACAGCAATAGGATCAACACCCGCAAATGGTTCATCAAGAAGAATAAATTTTGGATCAGTTGCCAAAGCTCTGGCAATTTCTGTCCTTCTTCTTTCACCGCCACTTAATTGGAATCCTTGACTTTTTCGAATTTGGGTTATGCTAAGTTCTTCCAGTAGTTTTTCCATTTTTTCTTTACGCTGCTGATCAGTCATCTTCTGCATTTGTAATACCGCCATGATATTATCTTCAACAGTCATTCTTCTGAAAACAGAGGCTTCCTGAGGCAAATAGCCGATACCCATTTTTGCCCTTTTGTACATCGGCTCATTCGTAATTTCATTTTCATTAATAAAAACT